>Ga0185299_10000596_pt1 | contig 91316 bp, 76 predicted proteins | sample PaiPotPPA55metaG_FD_128002 | JGI IMG/M metagenome (GOLD analysis project Ga0185299, IMG submission 128002) | Iron sulfur acid spring bacterial and archeal communities from Banff, Canada, to study Microbial Dark Matter (Phase II) - Paint Pots PPA... ...
GGGACACCTCGGGATGCCCATCTTCAACCAGCGACCTACCACCAGCAGCCGCGACCTGGTGCTTTGTCTTGTGCTTGGCCGTAGTGTTGAGGTCTCATACCAGCGATTGCACCACGACAGCCACTCCGGATTGATCCCGCAGTATTCCACTTGCCGGCTTACAGCTTGCGGCGCGACATATGGCCGCAACGGAGAGGGCATGATTCCCAGAGCGACGAACGCATGAGACAACATGAACGTGGCCTGCTTCAGACTGTAAGCGCATTCCTGGCATCGCAGTCCTTCAAGCGACTGAGCTGTAAGGGTCGCAACATCAGCAGTCCCATGGACCAGGAACAACTCGCACAGAGCGTTGCGGACCTCCAGGTGGAGGTAGCCGGTATAGCCGAGGCGTTTAAGCTCGGCCTGAACCTTGCTGATCGACCGGTCCACTTCTTCGCGCCCAAAGACCTTGATTGCTAGAGAACGGCGGCGCAGGATGCGGCGCTCCTGATTGCGCAGCCGGGGCAGATCTACACCGCACAGCAGAGCCGCCATGGCGAGCACATGCTGTAACGTGTTGGCTGCAGTCCGGGCCTCTTTGCAGCGATGGTAGACACTCGTCCATTCCTCTTCCCGCCATGTCCAGAACACGGTCTGGGTGGCATGCATCTCCGCTACAAGATGCCTCAGAAGAGAGTGTTGCGACTGTTGTGCCTTCGTCAGGAGAAGGCAGGCCTTAAGCGGGTCAAGAAGACGAGCAAGCGGGTCGTCGAGACGAAGATGGAGCGACTCTCCTTCGGCTACGGCTGCGATCCGCAGCTGCTCTCTTTGAGTGAACTCAGGCGTTCTGTCATAGCGGCTGAGGTCGAGCCGCCTGGAAGGCAACGTATCCACGACAAGCTCAGACATCACTCCTCCGGTCCAAGCGACGGATGACGAGGTGCATCCAGGCTGCCCATGGTCCTGGCGAGAGCCTCGGTGAGATCGCGTGCGCTCAGGTGGATGTAGATCAACGAGGACTGCAGCACGCGATGACCGGCGAGCGTCGCGATGTGATGCATATCGAGACCGGCGCGGGCCAGGTCCGTCAAGCGCAGATGCCGCATCGTGTGCGTCGTCAGACGTGGGATCTCGCTGCGCTGAGCCATGCCTTCGACCACCTTGGTCCAGGTATAGCAGGTAATCGGCATCCTGCGATTTCGTGGCGATTCCGAGAGGAAGACTGCATCGGGCTCGCACCGCATCGTCCGTCGCCGATTAAGGTATCGGCCCAGCAGTGCCGAAGTGGCAAGCGAATAGGGCACAACCTTGCCGCTACGATTCTTTGTCGTCTCCGCCCGGATCGTCACCAGCTTCCGCGCAAAATCGAAATCGCTGACCATGATGGAACACAGTTCTTCCCGGCGGAGGGCACCGTCGTAAGCCAAGGCCAGCATGGCGCGATCCCGGATGGAGTCTTCCGATGTAGCGCGAAGAAGCCGTTCCCACTCTTCGTCGGTTGGAATCCATGGCAGCTTGTGCATCCGTCGAATCGGACCGGCGGTGCGAAAGACAGTCGTCCCACAACAGCGGAAGGCGCCCCCACGAGAGACTGGATTCCCCGGTCGCAGGCCTTCTTCAACCAGATATTCAAAGAACAACCGCAGGGCGGTCACTCTCTGGATCAGGGTGGAATTCGCCAGCCCTCTGGCACGCGATTCGTTGATCCAACCGGCAACATCAGACTGTGTGCCCGCTTCGCAGTCGTGGTCCCGGAGCTCCATAAACGCAAGGTACGAATCGACGGCGCGGGCATACGCGTCGAGCGTGTTGGGAGCCAAACCGAACTGCTCTCGCATGGTCAGCCATGCACGGGCATGAACGGCTCCGGCCAAGTAACGATGACGACTAAGATCGAAGCGAAGCGCCATGGCACCTCCGTTTGCGTGTTCCCAATCGCGCTCGCGCGATTGGGAACGCGCAGCCTTTCTACACCATGGCGGAACTTATCGGCACAGCTTCATGCAGCTAAGCTCAATTCCACTTAACTATTGACATGATTTCGTTGGCCTCCGTGGTGACAATGGAAAAGCTTTGCAGCCATTTGTCTACAGACTGAGGGGACGACTTAGGCTCTTTCCACGCATCCCAGAGGCCGGCGAACGCCATTGGCTCGCCGTCCGTGAGACTGATGGCATAGGGCTGCTTCTTCGGCTTCCTGGAATCATCCAACACCTTCCACTCATAGAAGCCGTCCGCAGGTACGAGGCAGCGTCGGCTCTTGAGTGGCCCTTTCCAGGTGGGCGAACTGGAAAGCGTCTCGGCTTTGGCAAGGAACGTTGAAACTCCCTTGAACTCAGCGAGGCTTGCGGCAAAGAACGGGACCATGCCCCACCTGGCTAGAACCATCTCGCGTTCGTCGCTGTCTCGTTCCTGGCGGACGATGGGTTGAAAGGTGCTCGGAGCTATGTTGTAGTTCGGAGCCAGAGGGTCAGCGAAGACTTTGGACGCATTGAGCTTTTCGGCGATCTTGTGCTTCTTCCGCTTGTTATAGTACCGGCCACACATGGCTATACCTTATTACAGTTGGGCAGGTTGAGACGCAAAAACGCCCGGGCCTCGTAAGAGGTTGCCGGGCGCTTTTGCTTGCCTGTACTGCGGGTTAGAAACGACTTACTTCTTGACCGCTTTCTTTACGGCCTTCTTTGCCGCCTTCTTAGCAGGGGCTTTCTTCGCGGCCTTCTTAGCAGGGGCCTTCTTTGCGGCTTTCTTTGCAGCCTTCTTTGCGGGGGCCTTCTTCTTTGCAGCTTTGACCAGTAATGGACTATAAGGCATAGTGTCTTCCTCTCCATAGTTGATTTTTGTTGCTGTGTCAGAACTACGCCGAGCCTTGGGAAATAGCAAGGATTTTTTTTGGTGCAGTCCTTACAGAGTCGAGCCGTTCAAGTCAGCTGTAACGGACGCTGCATGATCAACAGGCGCAGCCATTCTCCGAATTTGTATCCCGCTTCCGGCAACAAGCCGACCTGCTGAAATCCTAAGGATGCATGCAGAGAGACAGAGGGAACATTCACGCCGCAGATGCAGGCAACCATCGAGTGGCAACCCTTCGCCTGACATTGCAGGATCAACTCAGCCAGGAGCGCTTTGCCGACGCCGTGGCCGATACAATCCGGGCGCACGTAAATGGAGTCTTCGACCGTATAGCGGTAGCCTTCGCGAGGGCGGAATTGCGAGGCGTAACAATAGCCCACGATATAACCTTCGAGCTCGGCTACGAGATAGGGCAGATCACGGTCCAGAACGGCCTGTCGTCTTCTCAACATCTCCGACTCATCCGGCGCGACGATTTCGAAGGTCGCCGTGCTGGTTGTGACGAACCTGCTGTAGATCCCTGTGACGTAGGGCATGTCTGCAGGAGTTGAAGGACGAACCAAGCAGTCCGAAGCGTCGCGAGGAGCGTCTGCCAGGGCGGTTGAGGTGCTTTCAGGTTCCGGTTGACTTGGATTCGAGATGGCCTCTCCTCGAGGGTTGAATCTTCTCTTTTCTCTTAGTAAACCTTTAAATATATAAAGAAGGAATAAAGTTTTCTGGGTTGATTCATAGGACGTACGCAAAGCGCGATGCCAATGTTTGTGGTGCGCTTTGCGTCTAAGTCCAGGTGCGAGACTCCACAACGAATCAAGGGCTGAGAGCCTGGGTATATCTCGTCAGTACCGCCGAGATATATCGGGCCTTCAGCCCTTTATACCTTGTAGATCCATTACCTGAGGCTTGCGCCCCAGGCTGGGATATATCGCCCCTTTGGGGTTGGGTATTGTGCCACTCTGCGGAGCTTCCGCCACAACTTACATGGCGAGTGAGGGCGCGTGGAGATCGAATGCGAATGGATCTGGAGCTGGTGGGAGCGGCTTGCCATCACGCCCCATAGCATTGTCGTCACCCCATTCATGACGATAATGCCGTCATGAATGGGGCACCCAAATAATGTAGGGTGCGTGTGGCCATACGCCGGGTTGATTCGGCTCTGCACGTTATGGATGAGGATCGGTTAGGTCCACTCGGGAAACTGAGATCGGTTCTCGTCCAGGGCTGAGATCTTATGCATATCGTCAGCGTTCAACTTGAAATCGAAGATGGCCAGGTTTTCGCGGCGATGTTCTGGGTTCGACGAACGCGGGATGGCGATGACTCCACGCTGATGGTGCCAGCGCAGAACAGTCTGCGCGACAGTTTTGCCATGCTTTTTGCCAATCTGTTCTAACACCGGGTTCGCGAAGAGCCCGTTGCGTCCTTCTGCGAAGGGAGCCCATGCTTCCAGCTGTACACCAGCGGCACGCAGCGAGTCATATTGACCGGCCTCCGTGTTTCCAGCTGATTAATGGCAGGCTTCGTCTTCGCTCCAGCGGTCAGGCTGGCGAGCTGTGTCTGGTCGAAGTTGCTCAGTCCGATAGCCTTGATTTTTCCGGCCGCGTTGAGCTCTTCCATGGCCCGCCACGATCCCTGCACGTCTCCACGTGGTCGATGGATGAGATAAAGATCGAGGTATTCGAGCTGAAGCTTGTCGAGAGTTATTTGAAAGGCGAGCTTCGCCGGTTCGTACCCCGCATCTTCCACCCAAATCTTCGATGTCACAAAGAGAGACTTGCGGTCGATTCCGCTCTTCTTGATCCCAGCGCCCACAGCCTCTTCATTGCGATAGACCTTGGCGGTGTCGATCAGACGATAGCCAGCAGTGATGGCGTCTGCGACACTCTCCGTGCATACCTCATCCCGTAGACCGTAGGTTCCAAAGCCAAGGCTCGGCATCATCACGCCGTTGTTGAGCCGCACCTGCGGTGTGGAAGCGTGGCTCTTGGCGGAGGCCCATCCCACGCGACCGAAGGCGGCGGCTGTGGCAACGAGCGCTCCTTCCTTCAGCAGAGTGCGGCGGCTGATCACGCCCATCTTTTGTCGCTGTTGATGTTCATCGTGTTCTGCGTTCTACCTTCGAGTTGAGTCGATCTGCCGGACGGACTAACAAAGGCGATGGTACAGATAATTACGCTTTTCGTCTAAGCCCCAGGTGCGAAGTCCAAATAGAATGGACTGTCGATAGGACATGGAGGGAAGTATGCGGAGTAAAGCTTCAAGCATGAGTACAACTAAGCTTTTCAGGGTAGGGCTGAGGCTTGCTGGTTGCGGTCTAGCGCTCGTAGGCCTGTTGGTTGTGCCTGCTCTGTATGGTCAGCAGGACAAACACGCTTCGCTGATATCGCCTGCAAGCCGGAAGGCTGCGCCAGCTTTTGAACTTGTGGGCCAGGACGGCAAGAAGATGCGCGTCTCCGACTACCGGGGCAAGGTGCTTCTGCTTAACTTTTGGGCCACGGATTGCGGGGGCTGCGTGTTGGAGATCCCATCGTTCATAGAGCTTGAGAAGACCTACAAGGATAAGGGGTTCACTGCTGTTGGCGTCGCGATGGATATCTCCTATGAAGGGCTAAAGGACGCTAACGAGGCATGGAGCCGGGTGAGGCCGTTCATGGCAAAGAAGGGGATCAATTACCCGATAGTCATGGGTGACGATGCGATCTCCAAAGCGTATGCCTTGAATGCGTATCCGGCCACCTATCTGATCGATAAGTCGGGCAAAGTAGCGGTGGCCTATGTGGGCGTTGTTGTAGACAAGGATAATGTTGAAACAAACATTAAGGGACTTCTGTCGGAGCGATGATTTGGAAGACGCTAAGAGGCGTGCCGAAATTTACATGGAGTGCCGGATGGAAATGTCTCTATGCGCTTCGCGCCATGGGCAGCGATGCTGATTCTTTAGCGAGCCGAGGACATATCCATGGGCTTGTTTCGCTACGGTACAAGAAGGCAATGCAGTCGCTCCGGCTACGCCTCCACTCCGGCCTTCGGCAGAGCGGTACGGGCCTCTGGCCCGGTGTTTACGGCCCGGTTGAAACCGGGCTCTTCCGTTCCGTGCCTCAACAAATTGTTTGCACAGTTCGATCTGGCTCCAGGGGCCGCAGGCATGGGTTGAAATGGTGTGGAGGGCATCGGTGAAATAAAACGCTTCGGGGTCCTTCGGCTGCGTAACTCGCAAAGTGCGCGAGTTACTTGCACCCCAGCGACCAAAGAACGTTCGCCGGGGACCCCGCATCTCGCTCAGGATGACGATTTTGTGATGGTACGAAAACGGAACGAGGTGGGTGGGCTTTTCGGAGATCGCTCTAGCTTTGATTTTCGTCGGCATAGGCAAAAGGCCCAGGGCTAAAGCCCGTCCTGCTTGGGGCTCGTTTCCGCGGCCTAAAGGCCGCTGCTACTCCCAAGAGCAAAAGCAACGACAGGAGGCGGATGCCCCACTCATGACGATGAGGCGGACATGAGGAACCATATGATGTAAGGTACGTGTGGGCCACCCGCCCAGGGGGGTGCATGTTGTTCGAATCACTTGCCACAAAAAACAGGGTTCTGCGAACGGTCGGGGTGATCATCGTCGCTGTCACCGCCATAGTTACAGTTAGTGTGACGAATGAGCCGTTTCTTCGTGCTCAAGTGCCCCAGACCGGAGTGACACCGAAGGTGCATCTGCCGGACGAATCCGCGGGGATTGATGGAGTTGTTCGGACACTGATCTCTGCATTCGATCAATACGACATTGTCGCGTTAGGCGAGGCGCACGGGAAATTTAAGCAGGAGTCCGATCTGCGCATCGCCCTGGTTCGTCATCCCGACTTCGCGAAGAAGGTGCGGTTCATTGTGGTGGAGTTCGGCAGCACCACGGAACAGGCGACCCTTGACCGTTACATTCGAGGCGAGAACGTATCGCCGGACCAACTGGCGCAGGTTTGGAGGACCACAACCCAGGCGGCCAATGGAAACGATATCTGGGAGTATCCCATTTACCCGGAGTTTTTTGCAGCTGTCCGCGATGTCAATTCGAAGCTGCCTGCCGATCGGCAAATTCGCGTCCTCGGGGGTGATCCCGGGCCAGGGGACAACCGTAGCCGTGAGACCGCCGCCGTCGATGTTATCAAGGAACAGGTGCTTGAGAAGCATGGCAAAGCTCTCGTCATTTATGGCACCGCGCACTTCTATCGGAGCCTGACGAAGGATTACCTTGCGAGCATGGGCGATGACACCGGAATCGTGAGGACTTTGGATATCGATTATCCGGGTCGGACCTTTGTGGTGATTCCAATAGGCAGGCTCGAGCGTCCGCGCCCGGTTGCCGTCGACATGGCACCCGACTATCAGAAGTTCGACCGCGCTTTAAAGACGCAGGTGCGTCCGGTGCTGGTGTCGCTGCAACGGTTGCCCTTTCGGGATTTCACCGTTGAGGAGTTCCTTGGCCGTACGCTTATAACGTGTCGTGGCTCCGATGGTTGCAGGAGTGTCTTCAAGGGCAGCACTCTTACTCTCGGCCAGATGGGTGACGCGTGCATTTACTTTGGCGGTGGGGCCGACGTTGTGGGACGGCGCTGACGGCGCATCTGGTTTGGATTCTGTCGAACTCGCAATCATACAGGTTGAAAGGGTTCGAAGGGTATCGGCGAAGCAAAGCTCTTCGGGGTCCTTCGGCTGCGTAACTCGCAAAGTGCGCGAGTTGCTTCGCTCAGGATGACGATTCTGTTGTGATACGAAAAAGGGCGCGTTGGGTGGAGCCTTTCGGAGAACGCTCTAGCTTCGATGTTTCGCCGGAATCGGCAAAAGGCCCAGGGCTAAAGCCCGTTCTGCTTGGGGCTCGTTTTCGCGGCCTAAAGGCCGCTGCTACTCCGAAAAGCAAAAGCAGATTCCCTGCGGGAATGACAACAAGAAAAGCAAGAGCAAGAGCAGATTCCCTGTGGGAATGACAAAAAGGTTTCTTACGGAATGACAAAAAGAAAAACTACTTACCGCGATTTGCTGGCGTGCAGGGTAGTTACTTGATGGGCTGGGGATTGGTGAAGAAATCTACCAGGCTTTGGGGGGCGTTTGGGCCGATACATGCGTTGAGGATCTCTTCCGCGTCCGCGGCCTCGGAGGCGCTGCGGGGGAAGAGGTCGTTTTCATACGCGAGAAGTGCGGCTTCAACGTTGCCGGGGTTGGCGGCGATGGCCTTGCCGAGTTCAGCGCCGTCGAACATGGCGAGGTTGGCTCCTTCTCCAGACGGCGCCATCAGGTGTGCTGCATCGCCGAGCAGTGTTACGCCGGGTATGCGATTCCATCTGTGCTCGATCGGGAGCGAATAGATGGGGCGGGACACAGGGGCAGTCTCACCGTCGGTGATGAGCGCTGTCAGCGCTGGAGCCCAACCGTCGAACTCCTCGGCGACGCGGGCCAAGGCTGTTGCAGGGTTGGTGAAGCGGATGCCGTCTATCCACTCTTTTGGCTTGTTCAACTGAATGTACGTGTGCAGTATGCCATTGGGTTCGCGGTGCGCGAAGATGCCTTTTCCTGGCGACGGTGCAAACATCGCGCCACCACCGACTGCTTCTGCGCTTGGCTTGTGGCGAGTGTCGCTATCAAACAGATATGTCTCGATGAAGGACGTGCCGAAATAGGTTGGCTTCGCCTCGGAGAGAAGAGGGCGAACTTTTGACCAGGCGCCGCCGGCACCTACGAGGAGATCGGTGGTCGTTGTTGAGCCGTTAGCAAAGGTCAGTATGTGCCGTCCGTCTCCTAGTGGGGATGCGGCTGTGAGTTTGTGTCCCCAGCGGACTGTGTTGGCAGGAAGTGATTCAAGGAGAATTCGACGGAGCTCTCCGCGAAGCACCTCGGGACGACCGCCGGTGCCGTCGTCGGGTTCGTCGTGCAGGATGTTGCCGTACTTGTCGAGTACGCGTGATGCCTGACCGCCAGGGTGGATGATCTCGAGGAACTTATCGAATAGCCCCGCTGCCTTGAGTGCGAGCTGTCCGTTGTATTCGTGGATATCGAGCATGCCGCCCTGTGTGCGCGCGTTCGCCGAGGCCTCGGCTTCGTAGACCGTTGCGGCAATGCCGTGGACGTGTAGGACGCGTGCAAGCGTGAGGCCGCCGAGCCCGGCGCCGATGATCGTGACTGGAGTATTCATCCTAACTCCTTCATCAACCAGCGTGCGGCAGCGTTTTGAAGTTCGCTGCAGTCCGGGGCGTTATCAGAGGCCCACGCGATACATCCATCGGAGCGTATAAGTGCAGCGCTCAAACCGAGTTGTTTTTTCGCGTGGCCAGAGACGTATTGGATTTGCTCGCCATATTCGCTTGCTAAAGTTTTGAGCGAGGCGTTGCTCTCGAAGTCGAGCAGTATTGTGCGGCCCTCGTGCATGAGCTCACCGATGGTTGTGCCGTCTTCGAACCCAAAGTTGGGAACGCTGTGACCTACGAGAGGGTGATCGTTGCCGAGATCGTAGTGTGTCGTAACACCCCACGTGCGGCCTGCAAAGTAGGTGGCGCCATCGCGCGTCTCCATCAGGTCGCGGATGATGGCGTTCAGCGCGCGGGCGTTTGGATCGGGCTTCATGATGGCGGCCTGGGCGCGTGACCAATCCAGTACCTTTACACCCAATGGGTGCCGTTCGGTGTGGTAGCTGTCCAATAAGCCTTCCGGAGCTCTCTCGTGGATGGTTGCGGCGAGTTTCCAGCCGAGGTTCATCGCATCGCCCAGACCAAGGTTTAGTCCCTGGCCTCCTAATGGCGCGTGAATGTGTGCGGCGTCGCCAACTAAAAGGACTCGCCCGTTGCGATAGGTTGTGGCTTGTCGCGCCCGGTCAGTCCATGTGGTTGCGATATGCAGGGCGCTGATGGTGACATCGGTGTTGGAGATGCGGCGTAGCACCTCTTGCACGTGCTCCAGCGTGATTGGCTTGTCTGCACTATGAAATGCGCCGCCATCAAAGTCCTGGATCACGAGATAACCTGGCTGCGATTGCAGGTACATGCCCGTCGGTGTCATGTTTCGGCCCGGTTTGAGCTTCTCCGGATCGACAAGGTCAACGTGCGTTGAGTAGCCGGTGAACTCCGGCTCTGTGCCGGCAAATTCAAAACCGCCTACTTTGCGAACAACGCTGCGGCTTCCATCGCAACCTACGAGCCACTTACTTTGAAACGACTGGTCACCGGCCTGGATCGTTACGGCATCTGTGGTTTGATGAAAGTTAGTGATGGCAAGCCCGCGCTTAATCTCTACGCCTAAGGCCCCGGCGCGGCGTGTCAGCACCGTCTCAAGCTCCTGCATTTCAGCGATCAAACTGGGGGCTGTTGAGCTTGGCAGGCGGTTCGTCCACTGCGAGGTGTCAACATTGCCGGAATGAATTGGGATGCCGGCGAAGTGCCCTACCTGACGGCGCGGTCCCTGGACGGCATTTGCGTGGGGGTCTTTGAGGCGCTTTGGCACCTCAAGTTCTTCCAGCAGCCCACGGCGATAGAGTGCTTCGACGGAAAGCGCATTCAGTCCCCGTATCCCGAAGGGAAGCTGCTTCAAGGGCGAGTGCGGATTCTCTGCTTTTTCGAGGATGAGGACGGAACATTTGGCCAAGGCCAGCTCACAGGCGAGGAAGAGACCTACAGGCCCTCCGCCGGAGATGATGACATCGTGCGTGATTGGAGTGTTCATCCGGACTCCTTTAGTGCTATGGAACGTCATTCCATAATTATGGAACAGTGTTCCATTCGTGTCAATATAGAGCATGGTCAAAAAAACCCGTGGCAGCCAACGTCGGGAAGAATCGCTCACTCGGGATCGCATCATTGAGGCGTCGATCGAACTTCTGGATAACAGTGGGGAAGGCGGGCTGACCTTCCGTGCGCTGTCGGAACGGCTTGCTACTGGGCCTGGGGCTATCTATTGGCACGTTGCGAATAAGAGCGATCTGCTCGCCGCCGCTTGCGACGCTATCGTGGCGCGCACGATGGAGGCGCTCGTGGCTGGTGCGAAGCCGAAGGCCATGATTCGCGCTATCGCGGGGGGGCTATTCGATGTGATCGACGAGCATCCGTGGGTGGGTTCGGCGCTCACGAGTGCTCCTGGGCTGTCGCCCATTGTGCGCATTCTCGAACGCATCGGGCAGCAGGTTCGCGCTCTTGGTGTGCCGGAGGAGGAACAGTGGGCGGCGGTGGGGACGTTGATGGCTTACATCCTTGGCGTCAGCCGTCAGAATGCGGCCAACGGTCAGCTCGCGCGGACAGAGGAGCTTGATCGATCTGACTTTCTGGAGGGGGTGTCGGCGGCGTGGTCGCAGCTTGATCCGGAGGAGTACCCGTTTGCACGCAGCGTAGCCCTCCATATGCGTGATCACGATGACCGGGTGGATTTTCTTGCGGGGATCGATCTTATCCTCAGAGGTATTGAATCGCCGCGGCGCCGCTGACGGCGCTCAGCAACCAAGGGCGCGTTGCCGCGACTAGAGAACGTTGTCGGCCCCCATCGATGACGATAAGGCCGTCATGGATCATGGAGGGGCAGGGTGTATGTCGGTCACCCACTCGCGGATCTCTTGCCCGCATCGGCAAAGGGCCCGGGGCTAAAGCCCGATTCTTGCTTGGCCTATGTTCCGCAGCCTAAAGGCTACGGCTCCCTTACCCTCCACCCAATGACGCTAAAGCGTCATGGTTAGCGCTTCGCGCTATTCTCAACCTTCAAGGAACTAGCGACTCGTGACGCTAGCTTCTTATGTGGCTTTAGCCCTGGGTATCGCCGGCATAGGCGAGAGGCCCAGGGCTAAAGCCCTTTTGGAGGTGGGCCTTGTTTTCCGCGGCCTAAAGGCCGCTGCTACTCCCAAGGGCAACCGCAACGACAAAAGCAGATTCGCTTCCACCCCAACGAGCAAAGAACGCTCTCTGGGGGCCCCGGCCTGCGGGAATGACAAACAAGAAAAACAAGAAGGTAGCAGCGACGACAGAAGCATTTCGATTTGTCCGGCAATCGTCTTGGTTTTGCTAGAGATTTCTAACTGGTATTCGCTTGGCCTATTGCTGGCAGCGTGACATAGTTGTTTTCGAGCAGTACTTACAACCTGATGTGCCCGTCTCGCTGGGCCTCGTACGGCGAGTTAGAGCTCCTGAGTTGCGATGGAGTCCCGGTGGAGAAATCCAGTGGGTTGCGGTACGGATAGCTGTCTTCTGTTAGCTCCCCTCTCATTCCACGGTTGTCAGTTCCCAGTTGTCAGTTCTCAGTTGTCAGAAAAACTTGAGAGCTGAGAACTGACAACCGAGAACTAACCCCAAGGAGAATTTAAATGGCTACTTCGAGTCGTGTTTGCATTCTTTCGGACGGAGAGGCGGAAGAGCTTCGGGCGGGGCGTCCAGTCCATTGCCATCGCGCAGCGCATCAAAGTCCACCGAGACAGTCTCGCTCTGCCCCCTCTTCCCTCCCGACGGTACCAGCGCCGAAAGAATCCCCGTCCTCACCTCGGCCGCCGCGCGCACCGCCTGCCCCATCACGGTCGACCAGAACTGCACGTACGGCATCCAATTCAAACCCATCACTCCCATCGCCTGATTACGCGCCATCGAATAACCCGACGCCGTCTGCTGCGCATCCATCTCCGCGCCAAATAACGAAGGCTGCTGCCCCGTAAGAAACTGGCACAGCGGCCCCTGCACATCCTGCATAAACGCCATCATCGAAGGCGAAGGTTCCGCCGCAGCCTCCTGAAAGAAGTGGCTCTCCGCCGAAGCATCATTCTGCCGCTCGAACGGCAGATACATCTTCGGCTTCGACTCCTGCTCCGTAATCGCGTCGATGTCGATCGCATCCTGATCCACCCACGTCGAAGGGACGCCATACTCGAACGTCTCCTGCGCCAGGTTCATCATGTCGTTGAACGCCTCCTGCGCACTCATCATCGACTTGCCCACCGACGGCCGATGCATCCCATCCCCCGGCAGCGCATGACACAGCGCCAGGTGGTCATCCATCGACTCATTGCGGCTCTCGCAGTAAGTCTCGCCGGCAAACCCTACATAGCAACCATCCGGAAACGCCTCCTTCAGCGCATCCTTATCATCGCCATCGGGTAACTCCTCAAACACCCACGACCGCAGCCACGTCCGGCTGAACGTCGCCAGATAGGCATTCGAGCTCCCACTATTCGACTGTTGCTGATTCATCCCCTGCGCCACCGACAGCCGCGAGATCCGGTCGAACTCATCGCCACTATCGCTGGCAACAATCCTGCTCGCCGCCTCCGGAAACTTCGACTTCAGAAACGCAACATCGTGCTCCGTATTGATCTGCCCATAGCCACACTCCGCAATCGTCGCGGCCGTCATGGGGAACCGCGTCTCGAGCACGCCAAACAGATCGATCTTCTCCCCCGGCTTGCCTTCCCTGTCCGTCACAGAGCGCGTATAGGTAACGATCAACCCATCCGTCCACAGCAGCCGCGCCGCGTCGATCTGCAAAGCCTTAGGAGGATTCTGCTTCTCAACAATGCGCCGCGCCTTATTCGCCTCAGCCGCTGCCGCAATATCCAGCGGACTCTTCGGATCATCCGCCTCCGCCCGCGAGTTGGGAGAGTTCTGGCTAAACACCGCCATAAAACTCTTTGCATAAGCCTGGTAGATATTAAAGGTCTGCCGATAACTAGCCGAAGTATCGGCATCCCCTGTCACCGAAGCCAGACCGTTGATCGACACCAGCGCCTGGTCCTTCGCATCCCACGCCAGATACTGCAAGCCACGATAGAAGAATCGCTGCGTCCGCGCATCCAGCACCTGCACACGCCGCGCGGTAGAGTCCCGCGTCGTCTGCTTGCGCACCAGCGAAAGCAAAACACCCTGCAGATGCTGATCGATATTTCCCTGCTGCTGTTCTTCGCCCACTTAGTCCTCCAGCTTTGCCGTTGCTTTTTTCTTTCTGCCATTCGTCCTGAGCGCACCCAATGGGAATGAATTTGCTTTTCTTGTTGTCATTCCCGCAGGGAATCTGCTTCTGCTCTTGCTTTTCTTTGTCATTCCCGTAGGGAATCTGCTTCTGCTCTTGCTGTTGCTTCTGAGATAGGTCCGGGCTTTAGCCCGGACATTAAGAGCAACCACAGAATGGGCTTTAGCCCCTGGGACATGCCTTCCTCCACTCGCGCAAGATGTCGAAGAGAACCCGAGACTATCTCAGGAATAAAGACACCGGCCTCTTCCACAACCTCTACAACCGATTCAAACCCTTCGGAACATGTTCTTCCTCGAAATCCTCATCATCATCGTCATCACCCAACACCTCCCGCAAATGCTCCATCACACTCCGCAGATCAGGATGCTCCCGCTCCTCAACCCCATCCGGCCCATGATGCACACACTTATACCCATCGAGCATCTTCTCGACCTCGCACTTCCCATCACAGCCACCACGATCATCCCAGCAATCGCGGTCCTCATCCGAGACGTCCGAGCTGCTCTTATCCCTGGGCCAATCCCCCATCTTTCGTGCAATATGCCCACTCCGGTAGTACTTACCTGACTCACCAACCATTTGCGCCTCTCCTCTCTATCTCTATTGCCTTCTGCCATGCACAAAGAAAAACGCCAGGACCTATGCGGTCTTGGCGTTCGTTGTCATCTATGTTTTGAAAGTGTGCGGCTTTAGCCTCGCCGCTCACATGTTTACAGTTTGCATCTCTTTACAACTGCATACCTTGAGAATCCAGTGCGATCACTCTGCGCTACGTCTTCATTTTTTCCCAAAAACTCATCTCACGGGTGTAAACGACAAAACGTCCTGGAACGTCCTTTTCAGGAGAAAAGTGATGACGGCATCTGTTGGGCGTGCTCACGCCCCTGGAAAGGATGTCCTCCAGAGAAAAAAGACCGGGATCTCTTTTCTTTTCGCACGTTGTTAAAAAGTCATCTACATACACCCATACCCACTTGTCTTGTTGCAGATCTATCGAGATAGTTGCAATTCCGTCTTTATCCGTGGTGGCATCGTAAAAACCCTTTGGCGACGCCGATTCCGCAGCCAGCATTTCAATCGACATATGCTGATTGGGTAGCGTCTTACCGGTTTTTCCATCTACAAGCTTCACTGTGTAGGTCATCTGTTGGGCTGCCGCAATCCCGCCCAAAGCAACTAGCGTAATCAGACTATATGTAATTTTTCCGATACTCATCGAACCTTTGCCCTCGCACTGTGTATTTTGTCACGAACACGGTTTTCTGTATTTGCCTTTATCTCGCACATCCACAAAATTATGGACTGCTGCGCCTACAGGTGTGTGCCATGTCGCATACCCCGCACGATAATACTTGCCCGATTGACCAATCATCACATCTCTCCTCGCTCGACGCTCTTCTGTCACGCCCAAAAGAAGACGCCAAGGCCCTTGCGGCCTTGGCGTTCGCTGTTCTTGCTTTGAAGGAGCGCGGCTTCAACCTCGCGCTCATGAACTACCACGTATCGAAAAAATATCTTCCATCTACTTATCGCTAACATACGACTTGCAGGTAACACTAGGAAAGGTTGCGGACAACTCCTTTACGTCGAATAGAACTTCCGGCCGCAGCCCCGCCCGCGTAATCGCTCTCACAAGATGAGCCTGCGTCCAAACTCCTCCAAGCGGAGGATCTACAAAATCAATCCTGTTTCCCGATCTCGTAAAGCTGCCATTGTTTTGTACATCGAATATCGTCTTTCGGCCCTTTTGTTGGTAGATCAGATCGAATATTTTCCCGCTGGCACGGCCACCGTCCGCATAAGCCACAACATAAATAGTGTTCTCTCTCGGATAAGATACTGTGTCGATCGCATAGCTGACACGGACAGACTTCGCATGAGATTTTTGGACTGAGAACCAATCTGTATCTTCGACAACCAGGCAGTGTGAGGCCCCACGCAACAACTCAGAGCTATTGCTTTGAGAATGGGCAGCAAGGCCACTACACAACATCAACGGAAATAAAATCGAGATCTTGAGCATCATTGTTCTTTATCTACCGTCATGCCATTCATCTTGGGCTGCCTTTTCTATTTCGCGTAGATATTCAATATGCAACTCAGTTGGAAGCGGAGCCTCTGAAAAGAATTTGTTGTCATCGAATTTGATGCCAGCGCGTTGCTGGATTGAGAAGGGAGCAATCCCATACTTTCGCGTCCGAGGATCATGCCCAACAACAACGTTCATGGGCTGGTAAACAATCTCTTCGCCAAAAAACTCAGACACTTTCTTTCCAGTCTTCTCTGCGATTTTGTCGAGGGGAGAACTAAGAGCCTTAATCAGAGGAAAGTCTGTCGTGAAGCTGATGTGACTGACATATGCCCAGTGGCGAATCATCCCATCGGTATAAGTGAGCCCTAAATTCTCAGCGCCCCACTCCAAAAGATCAATTAGAACCTTGTGGGAATCTTCAGTTGTGCTGAGGGATTCGACGTAGATAAGTCCCGAATAGATCTTGAGTTCGTCAATGACAATGTCACCTAGGCGTCCAGAAGAAAACACAACGCCCTTATCGTTCAGGTCGAAGTCTTCTATCTTTGTTGGAAAGATCTTAAAGTCATACCGTTTTACGATCTCTGGCACGATATCGGCCAAGCGTACGCGGCCGCTTGTGTTAAGTTCGTCGATCTCGATAAATCCAAGCGTTCTTGCCTTGACGATTGCTGCTAGATTCATGCTAAAGCTCCCTGATTAAACCACTGATTCCCGCCACCTTGAAGAGACCCATACCCCTTCTCGTGCTGGTCTGTGCTGCCTATGAGGGCAGTCTCTTGGAGATCACGAACAACCTGTGAAGGTGTAGGCACAGGAAGCGAAGTTGGAGGTGTGGTGATTGGATTAGATTTGTGCATGAGGGGGACAAAATCAACTCCCACTCCCACAGCGGACAACACTGAAACCAAGGTGCCCCATGTGGGGTTTCCTTGCTCTGAAAATGAGCGATACAGTGTTTCTCGCTGCACGCCAGAATCTCTAGCTACCGTAGCCATCTTTCTAGCCTGCGCTACCTGCTTGAGAGCAGAAAGGAAGTTCTCTGGCGAGTTCTTTTGCGTCGCACTAAGATACGCAGCTGCGACCTCGGGGTTTGCCAGCCGTTCCGTCCGAATCTCTCGAAATGATCTCGTTTTTCTAGTTGTGCTCATTCCATAACCTCTGGGCCGCGAGAATGTCCTGTTGTTGTCGCTTCTTCTGGCCCCCACTAATGAGATGAACGACAAGGCCTACCTGGCCGAAATATATGCGATATCCAGGCCCGTAATCGATTCGCAACTCTGACACTCCGCCTCCGACCGAGGAGCAGTCTCCGAATAGACCTCTCTCGATCCGATCAATTCGTTCAAACACGATACCTTCCGTTACAGGATCAAGCGTGTCGAGCCACTCTGTGAATGGCTCTCTTCCATCATCGGTTTGGCACGCGACAACTTCACGGGGGAAAGCTTCCAATGGCTCAACGCGGCTATTTATGTGACGTAAAAGTCACAGCAAGGATAGCACACGCCCTCATCTCTCTCTTAAGCGAACGCCCAATTATGCTATAAAGACGGAAGCGGAAGCGGAGGGAATCGAACCCTCAAAACCCTGGTAGGGAGTTCGCGGTTTATAAGACCGCCGGGCTTGGCCGATGCCCAACGCTTCCGTGTGACTTTCATATCACACGTCCACGCAACTTGTCTAATTTCAACAACAGCGACTACTTTATGGGGGTCGCTGTTGTTGAAATCCAAGGGTTGCAGTCAGAGATTCCTTGATCTTACCTAATTAGAATTTCTGCGTTCAAAGACTTAGCACCGTCCGATTACCGATCGCCTTCCGTCCCCCTCGCCCGCTTCGCAAACCGCTCCACCCGCGCAGAGGAGACCCGCCGAGGATCGTGCGCATCCTCAAACTCCCGCCTCACCTCACGAAACCCCTTCCGCGCCCGGAACGGCTTCGGCCTGCGCACCGGCTTAGGCTCCTCCACCACAGGCGCCTCCACCCCCACAACTTCATCCCCCCGCCTCGGCCAAAACACAAGCAGCAACGCATGGACAACAAGTCCAGCACCAAGCAATAGATCGACCATCTATATATCCCCCATCACTCCCAGGCCCACCACAGCAGCCGTCGCGAAACGTGGCGAATCTTAGCGCCCGTTGCGTCAAAGCTCTTCCGTCGACCCGCCCTACCTTCCAACCCTGAACCCCGCACCCTTCTTACGATTCCTCTTCTGAAAATCCAGATGCGCCAGATGCTTCGCTGTCATATCCTGAATCGGCGCCAGCGTCTCCCGCAGTCTCACCTCATAAGGTTTGGCACTCGGCCCCAGCATGGAAAACAAGCCATACCGCACCTCATCCGCGATATCGTCCGAGACCTTATTGGTCTTCAACACGTCTTCGAGTTTTTTGTCGTCATAGATCAGCGAAGGTATCGCCGACAGCGCCCCATCACATCGGTCCGAACAGAACCACCTGTCCTCCTCGATCAGCGTATGGATAAACCTCCACCCATTCACACGATCGTTGCGAGCCTCCTCCGGCTGCGGCAACCCATGATCCCGAAATATCTTACGAAAAGTGCCCGCAATAGAATTGCGCTCGCCAAAGGTTTCAGGGGACATAAAAAACCGCGAAAGCTCACGTTTATCGTCCTCATCGCACCGGTCCACAAAGTCCTGCGCCAGTAGCATCTCAGGACGCCCCGCCACAACATGCTCGCGATACGTAACCACCACCTCGCGAGCCTCCTCCCAACTACGCCCCAGATGCCTCCGTGCATCCTCTGGAGACACCAACCCCGAAGCATGCCAGTGGATCGACGCCGCGTGCTGATACCCCCAGTCGCACGACGCCCAGCGGCTCCACCACGGCTGTATCAGTTGCGTCACCTGCGCAGCCTTCAACTCCCGCTGCACCCGGATGAAGTTCGGATAGTACTGCCCCTCGAACGTGTTCCAGTCGCCAAAGAGGTGAGCCTTGCGCTCCTTCTCCGGCAACTGGTTCAACTTCGCCCCATAGTTAGAGTGCGCAATAAAACACTGGAACCGCTCCTCTCCAGTCCAGAGCTGGTAGTACTCAGCATCGGAGATGCCCTGCTCTTGCAGATAAGGTCTCACCCACTCGATATTGTCCCAACCCTGCGCCTGCACGAAGGCAACCGAGTCAGGCTCTTCATGCTCGAGAAATCGTCCCTCTTTAAATTTCCTCTTGATGTAGTCATGTCCCCGGCTGCCTGGATTGCAGGTATACAGCATCTTCGGAGTAATCCCAGAGGGCCCGGTCCAACGCAGCGCCGTGGGCAGAAAGACCAGCTCTTCCTCGTTGAAGTGCGTAGCCTCTTCCACAAAGATGTCCGCATACTCCGGCCCCTGCGCGATCTTGCGGATATCATCCATCGTGTCAGCCGACGCGAAGTATAGACGCGAGCCATTCGGAAAGGTAATGTGCTTCTTATCGCCGCCGACATACCAGTCAGCCATAAAAGGGTACTCACGAAACAGAGGCTCTAAGTGGTTTCGATAGAGCTGCCCCCACACCCGCATAAGAAAAAGTCCATTGGTCTGGTCATACTTGAGCCGGCGCATAAGCATAATCTTCCGCGCCCCAGCCGACTTGCCACCCCCACGCGCTCCTCCATAACCAATCTCAGTGGCACGCGAATTCTCCATCAGCCCCAAGACTTCCAGTTGCTTAGGCTGTAACCCAAACCCCCATTCGATCCCCGTCAATGGATTCCTCCCAAACTTAGAACCCGTCAGGAAACCGGCGGGGACGAGGTCTTTGCTGCTGTATCTGTCACTGTCGACGCCCATTCATGGCAGCCACTGCGGTTGGTCGGAGCGCATCTACTTTTGCTTTTGTTCTTCTTGTTGTCATTCCCGCAGGGAATCTGCTTTTGCTTTTGCTTTTGCTTTTGCCGTTGCCGTTGCTTGTTTTTCGCCGTCATCCTGAGCCGTAGGCGAAGGACCCCCGCATTAAGTGGCAGCACAGATACACCAGCGGCAACAAAAGCTCTTACCCCTTCAACCCCGGCAATCCAAAACTCGGCCGCTTAACCTCGTCAGCCTTCAGCTTGATAATCTCGCCTTTGGCATCCCGGAGCTGGCCGCCACCAACCGCCACAATATTCACGCGCATCTCCGGCACCCCGCGTTCCTCTGGCTCATCGACGCTCATGATCTTGCACGCATGCTGGATATACTTCAGCCGTGTCTCGAAGTCAGCCACCAACTCCAGCGTCGCCGGCTTACCCTGGCCACCGGACACCGACTGCGCCTTCGTCGCGTCCAGTCCTTCCCCCATCTTCTCCGCGAGCCGCGTCAGAGTTACTCCCGCATCCATCAGAGCCCGCAGGATCAACGCCTGCGTAATCGGCCCTTCGATACGGTTCTTCGCATCTTCCGCCTGGCTCACAGAGAACCCCGCATCCAGCGCAGCACGTCTCCTCGTCTTCCCATCCATCAGACCCTCCACGTACCGCTCTCGGCGGCTTTTACAAGATTCTCCAGAAGGTCTCTCAGTCAACGCCTTCCGAACTAACTCCTGACTTAACAAACCTTCAATGCGATTCCTCGGATTACTCGCCTGGCTCTTGGAAAACCCCGCATCCAGAGCGGCCTGCGTCCTGGACTTCCCTAGCATCAGCCCTTCTACATAGAGCTCATGCTGGCTCTTATGCCCTGGCGTCTCGGCGTTCCTCTCCGTCGTATCCATCACGCAAACCCCGCCCGCAACTGCCGCGTCTTGATCCGCAAACTCCCACCACCCGGCAGAAAGCTGCGGTTCACACTCTGCCAGGTGTGCTGCAGAACATAGCGCACATGCCTCGGCCCAACCCACTCCGCAACCGGCTCAGAAGCCTTGCCATTGCGCTGCATATAAATCGGCGCGGTCATACCGAAGGCCTCGTCAGCACTTACATGCTTATGCTGAGGCGATGGCCTGTGTGACGTTGTTGTCTGATTCAACATGGGCGACGCCTCGGTGGCGGATGCAGGCGCTTACAGAGTTGCATGACGCTGTCGAACAAGAGATTAAGTCATTGGGTTTTACACGGGGGTTGGCTTTTATACAGCCGGATCTCAGTAAGCGATTTGGGGCTCGCCTGAGCAGGGCGTTTGGGTGGGTACAAGGTAACGGTTGGGAACACTGGCATAGAAAGGTGAAGTGAGATGGGATCATCGGGAGTTAAGTCGGACGACCTGGCGAATAGTGGGACCGCCAATACTGCCGCGACGGGTTACGGCAGTAATGCTGCGGGGTTATATGGCTCGCTTGCGCCCGCCTACTCGGCGATGGCGTTCAACCCGCAGGGGTATGGGGCGACGAATCTGGCGAAGATGAATACGGCTTCGCAGCAGTCGCTGGGTGGATCGAATGCCGGAGTGACGGGGCAGGCGGGACTGCAGGCTGCACGGACTCGCAATGCAGGTGGAAACGCAGCGGTGCTCGATGCTGCGAGCCAGAATGCGATGCGGCAGAACTCGGAGAATGCGGTCGGCACAGATGTTGCGAACGCGAACCTGCAACAGAAGCAGCAGAGCGAAGGGCTTGCTGGGCTGTCGAGCCTCTATGGGCAGAATGTCAATGCTGAGTTGGGTGAGCAAGGGATTTCGAACCAGGCGCTCGGACAGGCAGCCCAGATACAGAACCCATGGATGAAGCTGCTACAGCAGGGCATGCAGGGTGCGAGTCAGGTCGCAGCTAGCGGAAACATGGGGAGCTTGGCGACATAATGTCGACATCGCCTCTTTCTTACGACAATTCGGACCAGCTAACACCCGCGCAGCGCTTCCTGGCGAGCCTGTCGAATCAGAGACAGCTGCTGGGAGCGACTCCGGCTCCGGTCCTGCAGATGCCATCGCAGCCGAAGCTGGTTGTGCCGCCTGAACTGGCCGCGCAGTTGAGTGGAGGTCAACAGGCTCAGTCGAAACTCGTCATGCCTGGAAGCTCGCAGGCCGATTAGGCGAGCGACACGGCTCCGGCAGTACCCAAACTGGACATGGCACCGACAATGCCTCAGATTTCAGATTCCGGGGAGGATCCAAATGCCCCACGTTTGCCCACTCAGGCTGTTCGCGCTCAATACGACGCTGCTCCCACTCGTCTACAACTCGCTTTCGGAGCTACCCCCTACAGGATATTGTCGCTAACCAGAACCTCTATGGCGCCGCGAACAAACTTGAATATGTGGCCGGCAAGCGTGGGATGGTCTTCAGCCGCCAGGCACCAATGTCTCTGGCTGAAAAGATGGTGGCTGGCGGCGTCGTAAATCGCGGCCTGAATTTCATAGGCCAGAAAGTATTGAGGGGTCTGACCGATTCCCCTGACGCGCTCACGAATGCGGCGATCGATCGCTTGCGCAGCCCGGATGGCATCGTGCTCGAGCCGCGCGCCAATTCGTTTGCGCGGGGTGTTTCGGGACTGGGCTCAGGATTGCAGGGTGCCGATCGGCTCTGCTCAGCGCATCACTCGCAACTAACTCACTCTTCTTCGCGCCAAAGAACCAGAACAATCAGCAGCGCCGAGGCCTATGGGCCGACATCGCCTTGAAATCTACAAACCTTCGACAGTAGATGCGCCCTCGTTTGAGCCTGCATCCTGATTGCAATCTGGGCACCGATCGACGCATATACTGCGAATCCAGCCGAGAAGCCTCTTTTTAGTGGTCATTTAGTGTGTATAGGCCCATCGAACGTCCTGTCAAGCAATGCCCCTAAAAGGGGCCTTTTCTATTTCCCGAAAGGATCTTCATGAAACTGAAAGCCCTACAGATTGCGCTCCTGCTCCCAACCATGCTTCATGCGCAGGTCAATGGAGCTCGGTACGACTCTAATGTGTTCACAGCGGCCGGCAATGTCCCGGCTGGTGCGCAGGCTCCGATGTACACGCTCCCATATTCGGTGATCTCCATCTGCCAGTCACCGGCTATACCCGCAACGGGAGCACCATGCACGAACACTGCACCTATCTTCAGCGATCAGGCACTAACAGTGCTGATTCCCCAACCGATCACTTCAGACTCGCAGGGCCGCTACGGATTCTGGATTGCCCCTGGCACTTATACTTATAGCGTCGTGTCGCCTTCGGGTGAATTTCTAGGCACGTCGCCCATTACATTTGGGGTTGGAGCGGCAGTACCAGTTGGTGCGGTCGCCTCGATCCAATACAACTGCGGCGGCGCGTTTTGCGGAGCAAGTGGAGTTTCCGGCAATGCCGTTCTTTTTGGAGCATCTGGGCCCCAGGACGCAGGCTCAGCTCCCGTTCTCAACTCCTCACCGCTTGCTTATTCGGGCAGCAAGACGGGCCTATACGCCGATGCAGGAGCTGGAGATCGTCATTTCTTCGACTTTCGCAATCTAGGAGATTGGGATGCGTCTGCCAGCGCTCTCGCGAGTGGCGGCGTATTTATCGGTAATCAGAATCTCACGACTACTGCTACCTACGACCTTATTCCTTACCTCGCGACCTATGACACAGCGACTCCGAAAATTGGCACGGCTGCGCTAAACGGAGGGTGGGCTTATGGCTCTCCCTCGATCAGCTCACCTGGAAGCAGCACTATAGAAGCATGGTGTAAAATGCCCGCCTCCGTAGCCCTTCCCTTCATGAAGATCTGCGTTGGTGCGGTCAATTATGCATGGGTCGGTATCGCCACTACTGGAGACGCCTACGCTAGTTACGGTGGGGGCACTGGAACGCAATTTATAACCACGAGCGTAACCATCAACGACGGGAGCTGGCACCATTTAGCTTTGGTGCTATCGCCGAGCGCAGGGGCTACGTTTTATGTAGATGGTGTCAGTGCAGGAACGAATGCGGTAACTCCAGCAACGGCATTAGTCACCTACACCACAAGCACGCAATATGTGATCGGGACCTACAACAATTTCAATACTGCCTATCAGTGGACCATTGGCGGCGGTGAGATCGATGAGCCAGCCATATTCAATGGCCAGGAATATACAGGAACCTTTACTCCTGAGACGACGGCTTATACCAGCTCTACTCCGAACATCATCACGGCATGGAGTCTCGACTCGACAGGAGCTTCGGTCTTTCCTCTATTCGACACTGCATCTCCAAAGTTCGGGACGGGAGATCTCCTTTACGGAACGGCATTCGCGCAACCATCGATACCTGACCCCTCTAATGTAACCGTTGAGGGCTGGTGCAAACTTCCGGCTGTCCCGGCCACCACTGAAGTCTGCTTCGGGTCATTGGATTTTATGTGGGTGGGGCTGACTCCCAACGGTTTTGCGCAGGCTCAATATTTCAACACTGTGTTCTCGACCACGCTGACCGGCTCAACGAATATCGCCAATGGCGCATGGCATCATCTCGCATTGGTGCTTTCCTCGATCAGTGGAGCAACACTCTATGTGGATGGCACATCAGCCGCTACGTCCACAATAACCCCGATGCCGATTTATAACAGCATTTTTAGCCTGGGGGCTTATAACACCACAAACGCGTGGACCGGTCAGATTGACGAAGTCGCCATCTTCAAAGGGCAAAAATATACAACGGCCTTCACGCCTCCAACGGCAGCTTATAGCTCTACGACCCCCAACCTTCTGGCGCTGTGGCATTTCGACGGCACCGGGGCAAGCTCGTGGAGCGGCAACATCGGTAACGGCAATGGCTATGCGGCACGCGGCTTCGGCCCAACCACGAACGCCAAGCTTGATTATTCATTCCAAGCGCTAATGCTTTGGGACACTACCCAAACGGACGAATGCATCGGCGGAACACTCGGAGGCTCATCTGGCACTATTCTCACCGGAGCCAGCAATCAATATTATGTCTGCTTCGCACCGGCCGGTTTTGTGTCTCAGCTCGGAACGACTACGACCACTCTCGTACCGGGCCCATCTCTCGTCAAGGGTGACTGGTATCTCGTTGATTTTTACGGCGTGAATGGGAACGCGTGGACCAGCATAAGCCCGGCTCTCACAGGCGGCATAACTTCTTCAACCTCGATTACAACTTCGACGACTAGCAAGACGCAGGCTCTATTATTCCTGCTCGGGGCCATTCCTCATACCGTGAACGGTCTGAATAATATCCAGATCCAGTCTTATAACTCCAAGGATCAGATCAAAGCCCTCCGCTATGTCGCAGGTTCCGATGCAGCGGGAACTTTCGATATTCCCAACTTCCCGCACTCGATAAACTTTCCCACATTCGCCTATTTCCAGGTCGCCTCCGGGACCGGAACCGGGCTTGTCAATACGTATGCCATCGTCCCGAAGAACTATCTGCCAGGCGAGCAGCGGCCATGGGTGATCTATAACCACGGATCGCTGCAAACCGGCGTGGCGATCTTCTCCGGTAGTCAAAACACGGTCGTTGACGCATTGATCCAGAATGGCTATATCGTCATCGCTTCCGATTATAACTCGACAACCTGCTGGGGCAACGCCGCTTGCGTGCAGGACATCGCCAACGAACAGGCGCAATACAAGGCGGTGTTGAATCTGTCCTCGGATCCCTATGTGATCATGGAATCGATGGGGGGTATGGTCACCCTCAATTCCATCTATTACGGTGCCCTAAAGCCCAAGGCTGTTGTTGGGTGGTATCCGGTTTATAGTCTCGGAGGGATTTATACGGGGACTGGCGGATCCGGATCATTCAACAGCGCTATCCAGGTTGCGTATAACTTTACAAGCCCGACGCAATATGCGACGGCGACCGCTGGCTATGATCCCGCGCTAGACCCCATCGGAGTCTTCTCTTCGATTCCAATAGATATTTGGTGCTCACCCTCGGATGTGACGGTGTTTTGCGTCGACAACGGTGAACTGCTTGCCCAGCGGATAAACGCTGCAGGGGGAAGTGCGACCTACAACGTATCGAGTGGGCTTCATGGCGATGCCAGCAATTTCAACCCCATAGCTGTAGTCAACTTCTTTAACTCACATTAGATGCGAAATCGTGAATCAACCAAAAGGCCCTCCGGGGCTTTTTCTTTTGCGCAAAATCTCGAGTACCGGAAGAAAGGCCGCTGATGACATACCAAAAACCCGAAGACAAGACGATCAAACAATGGTTGTCAGAAGGGTTGAACCTGAAGACCGTTTTAGTGATCGTGTTCGCCATCACGTCAACGCTGGTGGGAGCCCATTACGCGATGGGAACCAAGATAACCATTGTTGACGGGCGCACCGGCGTGCTCGAGCAGCGGACGGACAGCATTCAGAAGCAACTCGACCTTCAGCGCAATGAGATCGATACCAAAGTCAGCAAGGAAGAACTTCTCTTTACCCAGAAGCGACTCGATGACAATATCGCCGCTATTCGAGAAAGCCAGGAGCACATGTACACGTTTTTGGTGGAGAAGCATAGATGACCACTTTTACTTACAGCCCCAAGGGCCTCGCGCTGACCGAGGGCTTCGAAGGCCTGCGCCTGATGGCCTACCAGGATGTTGCGGGCGTTTGGACCGTGGGTTATGGCCACACCGGAATCGGAGTGCGTCCCGGGCTCGTTATAACGCAGGCAGAGGCCCAGATCCTGCTGCAGTCTGACATCGCAGCCAGTGCCGCATGTGTGAACAGCGCTGTGTGCATGATGATCAACCAAAGCCAATTCGATGCGCTCGTGGACTTCTGCTTCAACGTTGGCCGCGGCAATTTCCTCCAGTCGACCCTGTTGCGTAAGTTGAACGCCGGAGACTTCAGTGGCGCGACGGAGCAGTTTGACGCGTGGATCTATGCGGGTGGTAAAGCCGTTTCCGGCCTGGTACGGAGGCGGCAAGCAGAAGCACGGATTTTTCGGGAGATGACGCCAGAGGCGGTGGCGAGAACGGGAGCAGATTCGCTCCCATTCGACTCCGCTCAGGGCGAATGACAGAAAGAAAAGCACAGACAAGTGAATAGACAAACATTAGGAGGCAGTATGAGTAGGACGTATCCACTCCCAAATCCCACCGCCACGGTGGCGAAGATCCTTGCGGAAGGTGGACCCGCCATTGACCCCAACCAAACTACGGGCTCCGTTGAAACGCACGGGGTGAAGCTCGCATGGACGATTGCCGATGGACAGATCACCATCACCGTTGTTAGCAAACCGTGGATCATTCCGATGGCACAGATCATTGGCGAGTTAGACAGATTCTTTGCTGTTTCAGCCGGAACGGAGGCCGCATGAGCAACAACACAAAGACGTGGCTGCACGGGCTGTTTGCGGGAGCCATTGGCTCTTTTTCGACGGCGGCGGGCGGAGTGCTGACGCTGCCTGGTGTCTTCAACTTCTCGCACGATGGCCTTATCAACCTGGCGAAGATCACCCTGATCCCGGCGCTGCTGACGATCTTCGCCTATCTGAAGCAGTCGCCGCTGCCTGCGCTAAGTGTGACGGCAAGCGTTGCCAATCGCGGTGAAAGCTAAAGCCTTTTCATCATTCGTGAGATGACGTGTCGGTTAGATGTAGCACCTAGTGCCAAATCATTCCTTCAAATTATTAATTCAAAGAATCATAGGAGAGCATTATGAGCTTAGAAAGTGTACTCAGCACCGTGGGCAACGATCTCAAGAGCTTTGCAGGCAAAGTCGCAGCGGATTGGTCGAAGGTGAAGCAGGCGTGGGCGCTGATCGCGAGTCCGCAGACGCGTGCGTTGATGCTGAAAGTATTTGCGGATGCCGTGAAGCTAGTCAAGGATGGAAGTGGAGCTGTTAGTGCCTCCGGCACGAACCTTCTTCTCGATACTGTAACCCTGAGCGACATCAAGACACTGATTAACGATGCCAAGGCCGGTGATGGTGTGATTGTGTCCGATTTAAAGGTGTTGGGCATCACTCTTTAAAAGAGCGTGGTCGGAAGGTTTTTGCCGTTCGTGAAGCGCGCCTGCAGGTACTGAGCACAATGCTCAGTACCTGCAGGCGTCTTTGTTCGTATGCGAGATCTTCGATTTAGCAGCGAGGGTGGCTGTGTGTGGCGATGAGAGAGATATCCGACGAGAGGTACCCTGGCTTGACCGGCTCCTGTTGAAGCAGAGCGGTGGTGAGGTACTTCTTGTTGTCGTCGCAGAATACTGTGACGACCGTTGCAGAAGGGTCGAGCTTCTCCTGGGCGCGAATGGCTGCGATCAGATTGCAGCCGGAGGAGATGCCGACTCCAAGGCCCAACTCGGAGGCGATCTTCTGCGCCATGAGGATGGAGTCTCCATCGGAGACAGAGAGGACATCATCGAGGAGGGTGAAGTCGATGATAGCGGGGATGAAGTCGTCGGAGATTCCCTGGATGCGGTGTGAACCGATCTTGTGGCCGGTGGAGAGGGTTGGCGACTCAAGCGGCTCGACGGGATGAATTTTAATGCCGGGGTTCTTCTGACGAAGGAAGGTGCCGGTACCCATGACTGTTCCGCCGGTTCCGACACCGGCGACAAAGGCGTCGGGGCGGAGGCCACAGGCGTTGAGCTGCTGCCAGATCTCGGGCCCGGTTCCGTCGAAGTGAGCTTGCAGGTTGGCCTGGTTGGAGAACTGGCGGGGAAGGAAGATATCGTTCCGCTCTGCTGCTAGCTGCTCGCAGAGGGCGATGCTTCCGAGAAATCCACCCTGCTCGCGTGTAAGCAGGACAACTTCGGCACCAAGGCTCTGGATCAGTAGTACGCGCTCTTTGCTCATCCAGTCCGGCATAAAGATTTTGACAGGGTGGCCCAGGGCACGACCTATGGCGGCACAAGAGATGCCTGTGTTGCCGCTTGTGGCTTCAACGATGGTGTCGCCGGCTTTCAGCGTTCCGTCGGCGTAGGCCTGCTGGAAGATGTTGAAGACCATCCGATCTTTTATGCTGCCGGTGAGATTCATCGGCTCGTACTTTGCAAAGATCGTTCGCAGTTGCCCCTTGTAGAGCAGCTCGATCTCCAGCAAGGGAGTGTTTCCGATCAGTTGTGAGATGCCGTGGAGACGCGTCTCCGGGAGAGCGGTGAACGACGGAGCCGGAGATGTAAGAGAAGGTGTCACTAATCCTCTATAGAGGTGAAACGTAATTGCCGGTGATCTGCTTGAACCGGTTGATTGTTCATGATCGCTGCGAACGATTGTGGAACCAGAGACTGCCTTGCTGCGATCGAATGTGCCTCGAAGGACACCTAGGCCTGGAGTTTTGAGGCTTCACACTTTATCTCTTGAGGGTAGTGAATGGTACGGCCCGCTGCAATAGCGATATTCTTGAAGAATATGGTTTTTACCTTCAATATGAAGGTCGATCACTCGCTAGGTTGAATAATTGAAGGCATCAGGGTTAGCTCGAGTCAGTGAATGACTTGCTGCGATCCGCAATCCTTTTCATTCGTTTTCAAACAATCGCAGTGCGGTGATGTTTTTTTGCCCGGTTGTAGTCTTCGGCGGCGGGAACGCGTCTGTAGCAGTGACGAGATGCTGGAGCAGACGCTGCAATCCGCCGAATTTGGAGTTTCGCGTAGCGAGGCTGAGGGGGTTTCTCCGTTCGAGGACCTGGCGGCTATCCATGCGCTGTATGAGCAGCGGGTGTTCCGGTTCCTGCTGTTCTCGGTGCGTGACCGCGATGTGGCTCTATCGTTGACGCAGGATACGTTCCTGCAGGCGTGGCGGACGCGGGCGAGCTTTCGGGGCGATTGTTCGGCGATCTCGTGGCTGATGGGGATTGCGCTGAACCTGGTGCGCAGCCATACACGGACGGAGATGTTCCGATTCTGGAAGCGGGCGCAAAGGAGCGCCGTTGACGCGGCGGAGATGCAGTGGGAACTGGTGGATCGGGCCAGTTCGGCGGAGGAGAGGCTGGCGGCACGGGAGCAGATGGCTCTGGTCTGGGACACCGTGGAGAGGTTGTCGAAGCGGCAGAGGACGGTGTTTCTGCTGCGGTTTGTGGAGGAGCTAGAGTTGCGAGAGATTGCGGCTGCGACGGGAATGCAGTTGTCGACGGTGAAGTCCCATCTTTACCGGGGGATGGACGCTGTGCGGGCCGCGCTGACGCAAGACGCAGAGAGGAGCGGGAGATGAGACAGTCGCATTTGAACAGTGAACAGATGGAGCGGATGCTGACTGGGACCGCGAAGGAAGCGCTGCAGCAGCATGTGACGGAGTGCGCGGAGTGTACTGCGGAGGTGGCTGCCATGCAACGGGTGCTGGGCAGCCTGAAGGAGACAGCGTCTTCGTTGGCCGCGACCGAGCGGAGGCTGGCGAAGCCTCAGATGCAGGTTTTGCGGCGGATTCCGAAACTGGCCTGGGCGGCTGCGGTGGTGATGATGGCGATGGTGGCGATGCATCGTGGTGTGCAAGAGCCGAAGTCGCCGGCGGTTCCGGTGGTTTCGGCGGTGCTTTCCGATGAGGCATTGCTGAACGGGATCCAGAACGACCTGGAGGCTTCGGTACCTGCGCCACTGGCACCGCTGGAGACAACGAGTGTGGCAATAGAAGACGATCCAACTACGAAGACCGGAAGGAAGACAGAATAATGAGGATGAAACTGATCTTGGCATCCATGACGTTGATGGTGGTGCCGGCTCTGATGGCGCAGCAGAATGGGCCTTTGGCGGCGCATGAGCATGGCAACCCAGAGTTGAGGGGGCCAGAACAGGGGATACGCGGCGGTGGATTTTTGCTGCACGGCCCGTGGTGGCGCAACCCGGACCTGGCGGCAAAGGTTGGGCTTTCGGCGGAGCAGACGAAAAAGATCGACCAGATATTTACCGACAGCAAGCTGCAGTTGATCCAGATGCATGCGGCGCTCGAGGAGGAGCAGGTGAGGCTGGACGCGGCTCTGAATGCGACGCCGTTCGACCGTAGCCGGGCGGAGGTTTCGATCGACAAATCGGCCGACCTGCGGGCGGAGCTGGAGAAGGCAGATGCGAAGATGCTGCTGAACATTCGTGCGGTGCTGACGCCGGAGCAGTGGACAAAGCTGCATGAGCTACGTGGGCGAGAGCATGCGGACACGGAGCACGGTCCGCGGGGGCGCAGGCAGGCGGGGCCGCCGCAGGGTGAGCGCGGGCCTGGGCCGGGATCTGGCTCGGGGCCTGGTGGTCCGCCAGCAGAATAGATACAGCTGCAAAAGCAGGAGAGGCGCCGATGATGGCGCCTCTTCTTCTTTTTAACGAGACCGCTGGACCGGTGGCTTGGGCGTTCCTCATCCTATCCGTGTGACGCGTCTAACCGTTGCCCTTACACGCCTTCTTGGGACTCAGCGGCACCGGCTAACCTAAGCCTCTCGCTATCGTTTGTTTAAGCACGGCGTCAATCTTTGATCCTCTACGTGAAAAGGGTAGTGCCTCGAACATCTCATCGGCCAACTCATCATTTGTTCTAAGCTTGCCATCAGATTGCACCCAACGAAGCAAAGCCTGTAGCTCCCGGTCGCTGTACTCCGTGATGGACGCTCGTACTTGTATGGGCGCACTAGAATAAGTTCTGCCGGTTGGTTCGGTAGTCTGTGTCGCCAAAACTGGTTGTGTGGCTGTTGTGAGTGGCTGCAATGGCTTCGCAGTCCTGGGCTGGTCGCTTGCAACTACTGCTTTTTGAAATGCCTGAACTGCCCGTTCCACTTCCTCGTCCTTTCGCATGAACCAGTCGGTTGACCAGATGCGATGAAAAGTCCATCCGAGGCTTTCAAGTTGTTGCTGCCGGAGTCTGTCGCGGTCACGAGCCGTGTAGCTGGAATGGTAGGTGGCGCCGTCACACTCGATGGCCAAAACGAATTTTCCGGGATGGGTTGGGTGTGATGCTGCAAGGTCGATACGAAACTTTGAGCAGCCGACTTGCGGAACTATCTCGATCCCTTTGGCTGAGAGGGCTTCGTAGACGTCTGCTTCGAAATCATTCATGGGTTCATTGGTCAGCTCTCCACGAGAGAGCAAGGTTCCACCCGAGCTCGCATACTGGAGATAGTTCTTCAAGAATTCCAGCCCGGTGCCAGGTCTGACTTGTGCGCTGTTGATGTCGCTATAAACGAAGGACGAAACGACGATGACTTGTTCCTTGGCGCGGGTCGCGGCAACATTTAGACGGCGACGGCCTCCGGCAGACAGAATGGGGCCGAAGCGCAAGGGCAAGTTGCCAGCCCTATCCTTCCCATAGCCAACCGACAGAATGATGACATCGCGCTCATCTCCCTGGACCCTCTCCAGGTTTTTCACGAAGAATCGTTCCTGTCTGCCTGTGTCGAAGAACTCTGCCAATTGTGGGTGACGTGGCATCTCTCGATCCAGGACCACCTGAATACGGGCGGCATGTTTGACTCCCATTGTGATGACGCCTAGCGTCCGACCTGGTGAAGTTCGCGCGTGGTGCAGCACCAGCTCAACCACTCTGGTGACCTCTCCAGCCGAACTATCCTCTTGTCCATCTCCGCTTGGGACGTAGTCCACGAATATGTGAGACATGGCAGCAGCGCCCCCTGGTCCGGGGAATGTGACCAGCCGATCATCGTAGATGTGGTGGTTGGAGAAAGAGATGAGCGATTCGTCACGGCTTCGGTAGTGCCAATTCAAATGGAATCCCTTGACGAAGGGAATCATCATGTCGAGTAGACTCTCATAGGCGGTAGCATCACCATCTGCATCGTCATCCTCTTCGGCTGCAGCAAAGAACGCGCTGGGCGGTAGCTGCTTGTTATCCCCGGCTACAATGACGTGTTTGCCTCGGAGAATCGCTGGCACCGCATCTTCCGGCAGAACTTGAGAGGCTTCGTCAAAGATCACATAGTCGAATGTCCCGGTGGTGGCGATGAGCTGGCACACCGATAGGGGGCTGGCCATCCAGCAAGGGCATACCGCAGTCAGAACGTCTGCCGCATCGGCGAATGTCTTGCGGAGAGGCTTGTGTCTCCGGCTCTTTGCTGCCTCACCTCGAATCAACGTTTCTTGATCGGGGAATTGATTCATTGCCGCGATGGTGCGCTCTGCGTGTGCCCGACGGACCCTATCCGCTGCTAGTTTTAGCCGTGTTGTATCCAGCCGCTTGAAATCGTCAACGTAACCGTTATGTGTCGAGCCTACGAAGCCCCGAACGCTGGGGTCCTCTATTGCGGTTGCGTCTAACGTGGATTTGAGCCAGACATGTTCGAATAGAGCGCCCCATTGAGCAGCAGGTCTTAAGGTCGTCCGGATCTCATCTACAAGGCGCTGAACGCCTAGCGAAAAAAGCTCCTGCTCGATCTCACACAGCCGACGAATTCGGTAGGGTGTGGAGTTGTCCGCCGAAAGTCCTGACACCTTTTCAGTGACAGCAGTAAGTTCTAATACATCCCAATTGAATTTGCAGATCGTCTCAAGATTGTGAAGCTCCGCCTGAGCTGTCTGATGGATAGCGTCACAAGCGCCCATCTCCGGGACAACTTTGGGACTTACGCCAGACCCAGACAGGCGCTGCCAAAGCTCCCGAGCTTTCAGTGCTGAGGTCAATTCTCCGAAGATAGTGGCTCCTGGTGCCTTTACGCCTTTCCGGAGTTCTATCGCCTTTTTATAGGCGGTTTTGTATCCGCTGTTCGTGAGCCTTCGCCAAACCCCCTTGATGCCGCCTTCCTGGCCTGGCAGCATAGCTGCCAATAGATGATCGGCCTCGATGAATACTTCCCGTATGTAAGCGGAGAGAATGCGATCGGACTGTTTTAGAAGTGTCAGAAGCTCATTGAGCTCTGCCATTGTCGTAGGTTGCCGCAGGCCCGACGATTCTGATACTCGATGGATGCATTCTGTAAGTTTTGGAATGATCTCGTAGTTGAGACGACTGGCGAGATCGACAGCCGTCTGTACAGCCTGACCGTCTTTGAGTTCGACGCCATTCCACGGGGAAGGATCGGTGCGCTTGAACAGAGTTTCAAATCCAGCAGCCTCACGAAGCAGGTCGATTACTCGCTCAGCTGGTTTTGGAGTAATCTGCATCAGATCTGGCCCTCTCCAGCGTAGAGGGGAACTGACGTTCGATGGCAGCCGAAGAAGAGCACCCTGCATTGCGAAGATAGTTTGCTCGGTCGGTGCACGCACAGTGTGCATCTTGGAGTCATGCGTATTGAGTTTGTTCCGTCTGTCGACAAACTGCTGATGAACGACTTCCGATGCAGGCTTGGCTGCCTCTCGAACGGCATTGAGGGTCCTGGCTACACGCTCCATGACCTTTCTTGGGGTCTGTTCAGCGCCGTGCAGATCAATCGCCAGATGATCGAGCCCAACTGCCGTCAGACGGTTCATAACGACTTCTAATGCGGCCCGCTTCTCCGCGACGAACAGAACTTTCTTTCCTTTTGCCGTCAGGGTAGCAATGAGGTTAGTGATCGTTTGGCTTTTGCCTGTCCCTGGAGGCCCATGTACGACGGCACTCTGCCCCGCACTAATACCGGCGATTGCACATTGCTGACTCGAATCAGCTTCCACGACCGCAAACTCGTTGTCTGGCAAGATCGCATCAAGGCCGGTCGGGTCCGTTTCGATCTGGGAACCGCTAAGCTTTCGTCTAGCAGTACCGTCCCCAGCGATTGCAGCAACAACATCGTTGGCTAAGAGTTCTGCGCGACGATTCTCCAGGTCCTTGACCATTGCCAGTTTCTGAAACGAGAAGTTGCCGAGCACTGCGAAAGGCTCTGCTCGGAAACCTGGCAGCTTGCTTGCCATTGTGTTCAGAAAGTCCAATACCTCATGAAGGTTCGTAGAGACTTGCGGTTCGTCCACGTCAGCGTCTTCTGTGGTCGCGTCTGTGAGGTCTTCCGTCTTGAAGAGGCTCAGGAGGGTTTCAGCCGTGAGCGGCAAATCCAGCTCTCTGTTGAAAACATGCAGCAGAACAGGGTTGACCTCTACCTCTCCAGCCAGATGAATCTCTGTCGCCTGAAGGTCATGACCTTTAAGCTTCAGCCCCACGGGAATGAGAAGCACAGGAGCAATGGGATCGCGTCCACCATCGTCAGCGGTCCAGGTACACCGTCCGAGCGCGAGATAGAGAGTTGACAGACCTTTCTCTTCAAGATTCTCCAACCCCCTGCGAGAGATCGCACGGATGGAGGTGATCTTGTCTTGATCGCTCGCCAGGAGATCGCTGATGGGCAGCGCTTCACCATCGCTTAGGAACGTCATCATCTGCGGGGTAATAGGCAGCTCAAGAGTCCCGCTGGCCACCGGCTTATAGAAGAGAAGATTATTGCGGCGTGAGAGGTCGATGAGACGATTCATCCATCCGTCGCGAGCGGCATCGACCAGCTTTTCTCTCTCAATGTTCTCGGAATTTTTAGCACTGCTTGCGGAGTTTTCTGCTGTCGGCATATTGATAGGGAGCACCACTATAGCGCATGAATAGACTCTTTGATCTTCTCAAAGAGTTGATCTCCCGTTCCAGAGCTTAACAAGAGCAGCGGATTCTTGCTTCTCACAATGGAACTCCGACTTGGCGCGTCGATGCGCTCCGTGATCGCGTCTATCGATGAGGGAGTTTGTGGCAAATATCCAGACAACAAAAGGGAAGTGGTGGACGCGGTAGGGATCGAACCTACGACCAGTCGATTAAGAGTCGAATGCTCTACCAGCTGAGCTACGCGTCCAAGCCTTGAACTTCACTCCGGGAGAGTGAAGAGCGAACATTTTGGCTCGCTAAGGAATGCGCGGGAGAACATCACCGCACGAAGAAAAGTATATCACGATTGGGCGCGATATTTTGCGTTTTCGATTGTGTGGAAGAGACGCCGCCAATTGCCTTGCGGGAAGGGTGGTTGCTTCGGGTTTCCAGGCTTCGAGTGTTACGAGTTGCGAGTCTTTTGGCTCGCAACTCGTACACGAAAACTAGCCGACGAAGTCCACGTTGGCTTTGTGCGGGATGATGCCGCGCTCGTAGCCCATGTCGAGGATCTTGCGAATGGCCTCGCGGCCGTCTTCTCCGTAGTTCAGCGTCCGCTCGTTGACGTACATGCCGACGAAGCGGTTGGCCAGCGTGGGATCGAGGTCGCGGGCGAACTGCATGGCGTATTCGAGCGCTGCTTCGCGGTGGTCGAGTGCGTGCTGAATGCTGTCGCGGAGGGCATTGGTTGTGATGAGCTGAACCTCTGTGCCGAGAGAGCGACGGATGGCATTGCCGCCCAACGGCAAGGGGAGGCCCGTCTGCTCGCGCCACCAGACGCCGAGGTCGAGGATCTTCTTGAGGCCGTCGCGCGTATAGGTGAGCTGGCCTTCATGGATGATGAGGCCGGCATCGAACTCACCTGCCACCACGGCGGGGATGATCTTGTCGAAGTCGACGGTGACGGTTTCAACCTCGGGGGCGAAGAGCTTGAGCGTGAGATAGGCCGTGGTCAGTGTGCCAGGGACGGCGATGCGAAGCTTCTTGACCTCGTCGAGCGTATAGGCCTTCGAGGCGACGATCATGGGGCCGTAGTTCTCGCCGACAGAGCCGCCGCAAGCCATCAGGGTGTAATGCTCCTGCAGGTAGGGATAGGCGTGGAAGCTGATGGCGGTGACGTCGTAGAACTGCTCGTTCATTGCCTTGCGATTGAGCGTCTCGATGTCGGTGAGAGTGTGGTTGAAGCGATAGCCGGGGACGCGCACTTTGTTGGTCGCGAGTCCGTAAAACATGAATGCGTCGTCGGAGTCGGGGCTATGGGCGATGCTGATGTCGTGAATTGCAGCTGATGCGGAGGTCATTCTGTCCTTGCTGATGGTGAGGTCGATCGTAGCGGCTCCCTCGGGTGATGCTGTCGAAGGAGCCGGAAGAATCAGTTGCGTGATGTGCGAGCGAGAGCACTGTAGATGCTGGCTGCTGCCAGAATCTTAATGGCTTCGCCGGAGAGGAAGGGCGCGATACCCGCAGCCCAACCCTGATTGAGAGAAAGATGCGCTAGCACCATCAGCCAGCCTGCACCGGAGGCGTAGAGCAGGGCGACGGCGGCGGAGCAGCCGACGACTGCGGCGAGGAAGCGCGGCGTCCTGGTGGAGAGCAGACGCGTGAGGCCACCGGCGATGGCGGCGACAAAGGGATACGCGAGCAGGTAGCCGCCTGTGGGTCCGAAGAGCTGTGCGACGCCGCCGAGGCCGGTGGGGCTGAAGACGGGAAGTCCGAGGGCGCCCTCAGCCAGGTAGGCCAGCATGGCAAAGAATCCGACGACGGGCCCCAGCGCGAGGCCGACTCCCAGAACCGCGAGCGGCTGCAGGGTCAGCGGAACCGGCGTGAAGGGCAGAGGGATCGACATGTGCGACGCAGCGGCTACGACGGTTGCCGCCGCGAGCCCGATCAATAGCTTGCCGGGCAGTGTCGCCGCAAAACCGGAGAGCGAGTGGGACGCTGTGGGCTGGGTGAGTGCGGTTTGCATAGGATTAGTCCTCTCTGTAGTGCTCTGGGCTATGGTCTTGCGTGGGCGGAGGCGTCCTGTCTACCAGGCGTCCTGGGCGCCGCCGGAGACCTGTCCGACGGATGTACTGTGCGATCGAAATGGTGGCCCACAAAAGAGCTATCAACGCCAGGATCGAGATGGCAAAGAGGACATGCATGAGCCATGCTAAGGATAACAAAGACGAGGCCCCCAGGCCGGGTTATCGGTTTTTGCTTTTCTTTCTATTGCCACTTCCGATCGCGAAAGGCTTCCCGGTGCAAGCGAGTCGCATACCTTTCCAGCCGAGTCAGGTTCTCAATAAGTCCCAGAAAGATGTAACAAGTGTGGTTCCCTCGTTTGCTTGTGGAAGCACCATCCGCTGCAATACGCCATACTTGTAATGGTTTAGATGCGGTAGCTAAAGGGCCTCGTGATGGCAGTCCATGGACAATCCGAACACATTCCGCGCTGGCAAACGGTTGCTGGAACGGCGCGCGAACGTGTCTATGGCTGGCGGCGCAGGGTGGCTACAGTAGCGGTCGGTGTTCTGGCCCTGATGATGGGGTATGACGTTATCTTCGGTAATAACGGGCTTACAGCCTTCCAGCGTAAGCGCGAATTAGCCAAGTCGTTGCAGCAACAGATGCAGGTGCTGCAGACAGAGAACGAACGCCTGCGCGGACATGTAGAGCGCCTACAGAACGACCCCGGTGCCATTGAGCATCAGGCCCGCGAGGAGCTTCACTACACACGCGCGGGCGAGGTCATCTATACATTGCCTGTTGCTCCGAATGCTCCCGCTGCGCAGCAGCCTGCAAACAATCAGTAGATCGCTGGTTTCCAGCGTCGTGAGCCCCTGCTCGACTGTTGGAAAGTGCAGTATGGAGCTGCATTTGGCGAAGGCCTAAGTCCAAAACTCTTCGATTATGTTCGGAAGCATGCGGAAGAAGACATTCCGTTGCAAAGCCGTGTGCCGGATCTTTTCCTTCCAGATGTTTTGCTGCCCCCGATGCAGCTCGGAAGCCCATGCAATTGAGCAATTTGCAGGGTAATTGCGGGTTGTGCGCACGCGGCTCCCAAAAAAAGTACATGAAAATTTCTTGACAGCCCCTTTCGCTTCAGATATATCACTTGTAACCGTTCACAATCTTTTTATTGCGTGTTGTATCGTTTTATCTCCTGAAAGTGGGCTAAGTCGATGTGTAGAAACCGTTTTGGCATTTCCTTTGTCATTGTTTTTTTAGCTGCAATTTTGGGTTTGCCCTGCTGGGGGCAGGAGTACCGTGCAACCATCACGGGGACTGTGACCGACGCTTCAAAAGCGGTAATCCCGAAAGCAACCGTAAGCGTTCGCAATCTGGATACTGGGGAAGTGACGACAGTGCAGAGCAATTCTGCCGGCGTCTACGTCGTGTCCTTTCTGCATCCTGGGCAAAAACTGGAGGTTTCTGCGGAAGCCCCTGGGTTTAAGAAGGCGATCTATCCGCCTGTGGTGCTGACGATCTCTCAGACGCAGACGGCAAACTTCGCGCTTCAGGTTGGTTCTGAATCACAGGAGGTGACGGTCGACAGCGAGAGTTATCAGATCGGTCTCGATTCGGAAAAGGCCGATCGCGGCTTTGTGGTGGACAACAAAACCATCACCCAAATGCCCCTGAATGGCCGCAATCCGCTATCGCTGCTGGATTTCGTTCCTGGTGTGACCAATGAAGCCGGCACCGGCAGCGAAGGGACGCCGAACAACATGTACAACGTCTCCTTCTATACGGTCAACGGTACCCCGACGCAGAACACCGAATACACCATCGATGGAATGCCGAACAACTCAACTCCCTGGTACTCCGCCAGTGGACCTTCGACGATCCCCTCCGTGGACGCCATTCAGGAGTTCAAGGTTGTTACCAATCCGTACGACGCGCAGTACGGCCGCACGGCTGGCGGCGTGGTGAGCATGGAGTTGAAGTCTGGAACGAAGGATCTGCACGGCTCCGTATACGAGTTCGGCAAACGCGGTTACATGGATGCCAACAGCTGGGCCAATAACTATGCAGGTTTGAACCGGCCCGCGCACACCGAAGATCAGTACGGCTTTGAAGTAGCTGGCCCTGTTTATATTCCGCATATCTATCACGGGCGCGACAAGACCTTCTTCATGTTCAATTTTGAACGGTTCAAAGAGGTGCTCCCTAATTTTCAAACGTACGACATTCCGAATGCGGCATGGCTTCAGGGAGACTTTTCCAACTTTGTCGATGCATCAGGCGCTTTGATGCCCGTCTTTGATCCCTCTAGCGCGACTACGGCCAACCCGACCCGGCAGATCTTCCAGAATTCGGCTGGACAGTACAACCAGATCGATCCCAGCAGATTCAACCCCATAGCAGTGAATGCGGTGAAGCTGATGCTCGGCGCAGCACCGCCCACGTCGATCCGGTTTCCCAACGAATTGCCCTGGGAGCAGATCTGGGTGGATACGATTCCGAGCACCAACAGTTCTCAGAACTACGTCTTGAAGATCGACCAGATTATCGGCAGCAAAGACCATCTATCCGGTAGCTGGATTCGCAGCTACAACCCTTCGGAGTCGTGGGATTCACCGAAGAGCGCTCCCGAGTGGTTTGATGGCAGTACCTTTACCGAATACCACATGAACGCCGGCATCGACTGGGAGCATACCTGGCGCAGCAACCTGATCTCCGACGTGCACTTCAGCTATCAGCGTTATTGGAGAACGGATGGTCCGCCCGCTGCCGACTTGAACTATGATCCCACGCAGCTCGGTTTCTCCTCCGCCCTGATGGGTGAGCTTCCACTTAAGCTTGGTTTCCCGACGATTAACTTCAACATGCAGCAGCAGCCCACGGCTACCGGCAATGGCTATAACAGTTGGCTTGCCATGTCGAGAGATTTTTATTACATGCCGGATGACACGTACAGCATAGCGCCCACCATTACCTGGACTAAGGGCAGGCACAACATCCGCGCAGGGCTCGACTTCCGTAACTCACATTTGAATCAGATATACCAAGGCGACAACTCGATGGCAATCGCTGCCAACGGCCAGGCTACCTCGGAATACTGGAATCAACTCGCTTCGAACGATATTCCATCCTTGCCCAATGGCACTCAGCTTTCGCAGAGTTTCAGCGGAAACGCTGTTCTTGATTTTTTGATCGGGCAGCCGAACAGCGTAGCTGTACAAAATGAGGTTTTCCCTTACTACAACACGCGATACTATGCGCCCTGGATCCAGGATGACTGGAAGGTTACACCCAGACTGACTTTGAACCTCGGATTCCGTTATGACTTGAATGGTCCACCCACCGTGCGCCATAACTGGTTGAACACAGGTTTCGACTTCAACGCTGTAAACCCGGTGAATAGTTTGGTTGCTGCTGGATCAGGCCTTCCCACGCTGAAGGGCGGTATCACCTTTCCGGGGACTTCTGGAACGAATCTGCCGTGGGCACGAGACTATACCAAGTGGCAGCCGCGTCTGGGCTTCGCGTGGCTGCTTCGCCCTGGCACCGTCCTCCGAGGCGGCGCAGGCCGGGTTGTGATGAACACAACGGATACACCCCCCGCGACTGGATACTCATACAACCCTGTTTACAATAATTCGCCCGATGGTGGTCGCACTTACTTTGCCAACAATCTTGGCAATCCTTATCCGAATGGAATTCCCGCTATTCCCGGGGCCTCGCTGGGCCTGACGACAAATCTTGGTCAGGGTATAGCGTTCGCTAATCCGAAATACAAGCTTCCCTCAGTCATCGATGGATCTTTGGGGCTGCAGCAGATTATGCCCCATGATGGCAAGCTGGAGATCAGCTACGTTATGACCCGGGCCTATGGCATCGACAAAAGCTATAGTGATGTCGACGCAAACTTCGGACTCTACAAAAGCTGCAATGCGACCGCAGGCACAGCATCGAACCCCTACCCACAGGGACAGTGCCAAGACCTGACCACCAATCCTTTCTATGGTGTACCTGGATTTAGCGGATCTTTTGAGACGTCCTCGCAAATTGCCGAAATTTATCTTGCAAATCCTTATCCGGAATTTACCAGCATCGAAGAGACCCAGAACAACTGGGGCAGAACCTGGTACAACTCCATGCAGACCACCTACCAGCAGCGCCTGGGATGGGAGCAGATCAATGGTTCCTGGACCTGGTCCAAGTCGATGCAATCGGGAGGATATCTCGATGGTATCTATCTAATTCCCATGCGCAGCATCGCCCAGACCGATCGAAAGAACCGTATTACTGTAACCAGTGTTTTCAATATTCCTGTTGGACGAGGAATGAAGTACTTCTCCGGCATGAACCGCCCGCTCGATGCGGCTATTGGTGGATGGGAACTGGCGGCCGACTCGTTTTGGGAGACTGGCCAACCAGTTGGGCTTAACCAAAACTACAACGTTATCGGCAATATTCGGGCCCACGGGCCGAAGCATAGTACCTCGGACATCATTGATGAGGGTGTGAATCAGTGTGTTGAGTTATGGCATGGTGCGACTCCGACTACTCCCGGCTATTACAGCCTCTTCACCACAAACGGGCAGTCAGCATCAACCTGCACGGGAGGCGTTGCCTGGCAGCAGGTAGCTCCTTATGCTCCCAAGACGGCCCAGCCTTATACAGACCAAATTCGCGGACCTGGGACCGAGCAGATCGATGTCAATCTGTCCAAGAATTTCAAATTCACCCAGCGGATCAGCATGCAGCTCCGCATGGAGGAGTTCAACGTGCTGAACCATCCCACCTGGTACAACCAGGTGGATATGAACCCCACAGATACGAACTTCGGAACGGTGAACAAAATACTCACCGGAGGGCAATCCAATAGCCCGCGTACGGGCCAGTTGGGGGTAAAGGTTCTGTGGTAGTTGGAGTTGGGAAACGTAGCCAAAGCTTTTCGTAGTCTCTCAGAACCAATGTGAGCTGTCTTTGTTGTTGCTTTGGTTTTTCTTGTTGTCATTCCCGTAGGGAATCTGCTGTTTGCCGCAGGGCCACAAAGGTCCAGACGCATAGACACTGGGAAATTTACGCCGCACAGACAAGAAGCAGATTCCCTGCGGGAATGACAACAAGAAAAAGCAACAGCAACAACAACCAGAAGCAGCCATCTTGAGGTTGCACCTATTTATCGAATCGTTCTGACACCTTAGTGGAGGTTCCATATGTATCAGTTACTCGAAGTCATTCATTGCCGGATTTCGCAGCAGATCAAGGGAACATTTTTAATCGCTGCTGCATTCTTACTGCTTCTTGGGTACCTCCAACCTGTATCTGCACAATCGATCAACGCAACGCTTAAGGGAACAGTTGCGGACTCCTCTGGAGCTGTTATTTCGGGGGCGGAGCTTACGCTGCTGGAACCGTCAACAGGGCAGGTGATCCGGCGTGGAACTTCGCAGGCCAATGGTGATTTTGAGTTTGATGAAATCAAGCCCGGTACTTATAAATTGCAGAGCAACGCGAAGGGGTTCAAGTCATTCGTTGCGCAAGACATCATCCTCGACGGTGGACAGATCCGGCGCGTCGACCCTCTGATGGCGGTTGGAAATGCCGTAGATGAAGTGACCGTCGACTCGGGTGCCGCAGTGATTTCTACCGAGTCCGCAACCATAACCGACATGTTCACGGCAGCACAGCATGACCAATCGCCACAGGTAACGATCTATCCAAGCACGAACAATCAGTTGACAACGCTCGTGGGTGTGCAGGGCGGTGCTGGCAGTCTCGTCGCCAATGGAGAGCAGCAGTCGCAGCAGACACAGACCTTCGATGGAATCCCGAATGATCTGCAAGGCGTGCAAAACAATAATTCCAATTTCTTTGAACAAGTGAGCGCGACTACCTTCAATGCGCCTGCTGAAAGTCCAGTACCGATTGAAATCAACCAAGTGACCAAACGAGGGGCAAATAGCTTCCACGGTCGCGCGACTTACAGAATATTTAGTTCAGCGTTACAGGCGACGAGCTACTTCAATACCAGCAAGACTCCATACCTGCAGCATGAGTGGGACCTTGAAGCGACGGGGCCTGTTTGGCGGGACCGGACCTTCTTTTTCGGTGGCTGGTTCTCGCAACGCATTCCGCTCGGCAATCAAAACCAGGCAAACGTTCCTACTGCTGATTGGCGTAATGGTGTTTTCTCTACGACGATCATCGACCCTAGTACGGGTCTCCCCTTCGCGAATAACACAATCCCTACATCGCGGATCAGTTCGGTTTCCACTGCAATTCAGAACAACTATCTTCCTGCGCCTAACGTCAATACAAACGTGCCGGTGAACAACTATTCGTTCTATTTCCCGTTCAACAGTGATCTGTACAAGGGCGATTGGCCGATCGCTCGTATCGACCACAATCTGACGAAAAACAATACTTTATTTGTGCGTTGGTTGATGCGGCAGACGCCCTATGTTTTGAATAATGGCCTTCCCAGCCTTATCTGGACAAGGCAGAGAAAGCATCAGCAGTGGGCTGCTGGGGACACGCATGTCTTTTCTGCGCAGCTGGTGAACAACTTCCGGTTCGGCTACTCGACGGACAATATTGTCGATGGCTTACCGGAGCACGGCGTGACCCCGCCAAACGGAAGTCAGGTGTTATCCACGATGGGCCTGGAAGGGTCTAATCCCAGTCAATCTACAGGCCAGGGATTCCCAAGTATCACCATCTCCGGCCTCACTGCACTCACCGATGTGGCAGGTGGCGTCAAGGCGAATAACCACATCCTGACGTTCAACAATACTGTCGACTGGCAGCATGGGCTACATGCAGTGAAGTTTGGCGGCAACGTCGAACACTACAGTAACTTCTATGGTTTCGTGAATGACTATGGAACCCTGACGTTCAACGGGACGTATACGGGCAACGCCTATGCGGACTTCCTGCTTGGACTCCCACAGCAGACCCAGCGTACCAGCCCTCTTAGCAATCAAACGCAGACTCTGACCGAATATGGTCTTTTCGCGCAAGACTCATTCACTGTTACGCATAAGCTAAACCTAAGCTATGGCGTGCGGTGGGATCTGTATGGCACGCCGACTTCCACCGATCATCTGATGTACAACTTTGATCCCTCAACTCCTGCTGGTTCCAGTGCTGGCATCATCGTCGATCCAGCAGCGATATCAAAGGTCAGTTCTCTTTATCCAACCAACCTCATTCCTGTCACAGCTGGAAGTGCTGGAGCTATCTCTGACAAGAGCGATTTTGTTCCTCGTATCGGCGCGGCTTATAGGCTGAATGATCACTCGGTGATCCATGCGGGATATGGCATTTACACCACTCGACTTGGTGGAGCTACGTTCAACAACTTTGAACCTATCAATCCGCAGCTTGGGTCGACTGGTCCTTTCAGCATTAGCCAGGTCTATAACAACGTGGTTACGCCTGGGCAGGCTCCACTGCTCTCCTTTCCTAATCCGTACCCTTCCAGCACGAGCAGTGCCTCGGTCCCGAGCCAGAGTGTGAATGGGTATCCACGCAACATCAGCCATGGACACCTTCAACAGTTTGGCGTGAGCTATGAGTATGAGATCAGCCACGTTGGCCTGCGCGCCTCTTATTTGGGATCTCGCGGGTCAGGGATCGATTACTCGTTGAATGTGAACCTTCCCCAGCCGAGCCTGCAGACCTTTACCTCCAGCCTGAGGCCTTATCCGAATATTGTGGATGTCAATTTGCTTCGCTTCGATGGCGGAACTCATTTCAATGGGCTGCAGTTTGCGGCCAATCGCCGCGCGGGAAGCCTTACCTTTGACGGAAGCTACTCTTACTCGCGTAGTATGGCCAACTATCTGGACACCCAAAATCCTTATGACGTATTGAGTCATTGGACGAACGATGGGGTGACCCGCAGGCACTATGCGTCGGCCAGCATGATATGGGCTCTGCCGTTTGGAAAGGGGCACCACTATCTTGGCGCAGACGGACGTCTCGTGGACAGCATTGTGGGTGGATGGTCGACCAGCGTCCTGACGTATCTTGCATCAGGTCTCTGGTTTTCGCCATCCTTTGATGGGCCGGATCCTTCCAATACTGGAACTTTTGGCGGCTTGCCTGACCTGGTAGGGAACCCCAACAATGTTCCTGGAGGAAAGAAGGTCACGGATTGGTTCAATACGGCTGCATTCGCCATTCCGCAGACCGGTCACTTTGGGAATGCACTGCCAAATAGCTTGGAAAGTCAGCACTTCTATATGACACACGTTTCCTTGAGCAAGACTGTAGCGATTACAGAGCGTGTGAAGTTCAAGTTCAATACGCAGATATCGAACGTCTTCAATCATCCGCAGTTCAACGCACCGAGTGGAGATATCTCTGCGGCATCAGGCAACCAGTTCACGAGTCAATTCGGAACCTTCGATTCTCTTGAAGGCGGCCAAATACGGCAGATCACGTTTCAAGGAGGTTTTGTTTTCTGATGAAGGGAAAGATGCTAAGGGGTACCTGTGGGCTGAAAGCACGCGATGTCATAGCGGCACGATATCGCGTGCTTTCAGCCCGCAACCGTATCCTGACAATCTACCCAGGGCGACGCTCTCCTCGACACAACGCGCTTCGCTCGTTGTGTCGAGTCAGCTTGCCCTGGGCTGGTATATCCCGAGCCGTTGGCCCGAAGGGATGGGAACCTATCTCTTTGCATGACTTCGGCGACCTAAGTGAACAGTATTAACTTTAGCCTCGGGCATTTCGTTAGCCTATGCAGAATGCCCGGGGCTGAAGCCCCTTTCTTCCGTGCCCAGTTTCCGCGGCCTAAAGGCCGCTACTACTCCAAAAAACAAAGATGAGAACACAAAGGTTCAACATCATGGCGAATTTTGTAAGCAGCTCGAGGGTGAGAACATTCCTAATAGTTTGTGTAGCGATAGTGCTTTGCCATGTTGACGTGAGGCCCTCAACTGCACAAACCGCGACGTCCCTGGTGATACCCGGATTCACTGCGTACTCCGAACCGAATCCCGAAGCATTCGAGATGTCGGATAAGAATCCCATCAAGGGATGGGCGGATGCGGGTACGACCGTGGCCTGGTATGGACAGGTTCGAACAACAGGGAAGCTGGATATAGCGGTTCGCCTGCAACTGCCGAAAGGCGATAGCTCGAAGCTGCGCCTGAAGGTTGGCGACCATGATCTTGCCGTCAAGACGATTCGCGGTGAAGCAGATTTCATTACTGTTTCTTTTGGGTCGATGCAGATTGAAAAAGCTGGAGACTACCGCTTCGCGCTGTCGGGGCTGAAAAAGTCGGGCCCGGTATTCGGTGATATCGATTCGCTGCTCCTGACTGGAGAGGCTACGAAAGACGCGCTGTTCAATCTAACTTCGCAGCGCGGCGCGCCTTCTGTTCATCTCAACTTCCCGTTACAGGGCGGCGTCAAGGCCAAGTGGTTTTATAACGAGGTCACGGTAAAGACAGATCCGATCTGGTCCTACTATGAGGCGTGCGGTTTTGCGCGCGGATACTTTGGGATACAGGTCAACAGTCCGACGGAGCGCCGCATCATCTTCTCGGTCTGGGACAGCGGTAATGAAGCCGTAGACCGCGGCAAAGTTGCCGCCGACAACCGAGTCCAGTTGCTGCAAAAGGGTCCGGACGTTGTAGCTTCCGACTTTGGCAACGAAGGCACAGGCGGGCACAGCCACATGGTCTATCCGTGGAAGACAGGCGAGACGTACCGCTTTCTGGTGAGCGCGGAGCCGGATGGCACGGGGACCATTTATACCGGATACTTTTACTTTCCGGAGAAGCATGCGTGGGGGTTGATCGCCAGCTTTCGCGCTCCCAAGGATGGAGAGTACCTGCGGCACCTCTACTCGTTCAATGAAGACTTTGAAGGAGCGAATGGGCAGCAGAAGCGGCTCGCGGAGTTCGGCAATCAGTGGATTAAGACGACGGACAATCAATGGATTGAGTTGACCAAGGCGCGTTTTACGCACACCGCGCGCGGAATCTACAAAGACCGCATCGATCGCGGGGCGGGTGTTGTGGGCGACCAGTTTTATCTTACGAATGGCGGCTTCAAAGCGGAGACGATCGAGTACAACGATGAGATCAGCAGACCTGCAACGGGGAAGCAGCCGGATGTTGTGTTGCCGGATACGCATCTTCCGTGAAGGGGTAAAACTGTAGTGCGAAAGATTGTTGACGCAGAAGCCTTTTCACAAATCGTGTGATGTGCGTCTTTCTATCTCACCTATACCGTGTCATCTCGACCGGAGGCGGCGCTTTTTTGCCGCCGTAGCGGAGAGACCTGCAGCTTGTTGGTAGTGGCATCATCGCCAGCGCAAGCAACCTGTAGGTCTCTCCACTCCGCATGACGATAAAACCATCATGCTGCGGTCGAGATGACAATTCTGGGGTGGTTCATTCCTACATCACACTACATTTGAAAATGCTTTAGTCGTTGTCTTTGTCCGGTTTGCCGAAGCCTTCGGCGTGCTCCATGTCGAGTGCCTGTTCGAGTTCACCGCGCTCGATGGCAGCTTCGATGCGTGCCTCTTCGCCGCGTAGAAACACGGTGCGCACCTTCGTGAGGCGATCGCGGTTGTGTTTGAGGAAGGCTTGCAGATCTTCTTCTTCGCCGACGAGTTCGAGGCATTGTGGGAGACGGGCAGGCGGAATCTCACCGGTATCCATCACGAGATCTTCGTTCTTGAGGTAGCCGCCGATCACGCGGTGCAGCAATGCCTGCTCGATGCCATGCTCCTTGGCCTGTTGCAGGAGATAGCCGCCGAGGCTCTGTGGTGCGAGCCGCTTCCACCACGGGCCGGAGCTATGCATCTCTGACGCGGAGAAGTAGAGCCGTAAGACGCTGAGGTGTTCCATATCGCTCCCTTGAACGTAGCCGAAGTCGTTGAGGCTTTCGAGGAGGTCCGTCTCGCCGCTGGCCTCGTTACGCATTTTAGTGATTACGGCGAGTGACATGCCTTCGTCGACGTTCATGCTGAGATGTTTACTTTTGCCGACGCGCTGGGCCTGGTAGATGCTGGAGTGTCCGGAGAAGAGATAGCTGATGACGCAGGCGATGGCGGCGTAGGCTCCGGCCTCCGCGCCGAAGAGTTCAACGGCCATGAGCGTCGAGGCGACTGGCGTATTGGCGGCTCCGGCAAAGACTGCGACGAAGCCCATGCCCGCAAGCAGGGATGAAGGCAGGGGCAGGATGCCGGAGAGAGCATTGCCGAGCGTCGAGCCGATGTAGAACAGCGGCGTGACTTCTCCGCCTTTGAAGCCGCTGCCCAGTGTGACGGCGGTGAAGAGAAACTTCGCCGCCCAGTCGTAGATGGGAAGTTTGTGATCGAACGAGGCGACGATGGTGGGAATGCCGAGGCCGATATACTTCGTGGTGCCGAGAGCGAAGACCGCAGCGCTGACGAGTACGCCTCCAACGGCGGGCCGCAGCGGCGCGAAGGCGATGTGTCTGCGGACGAAGTGCGCGATGGCGTGTGTGACCTTGGCGAAGGCCATGCCCACCAGGCCGAAGGCGACGCCCGCAGCCATAGCGGCGAGGATGCCTTTGATGTTCATCTGCGGAACGCTGGTTACGCGATAGAGCGTGTGATGCACTCCCCAGGCGCGGGTGACGAGATCACCGACGAAGGCCGCGATCGTGCAGGGGGCGAGCGCTTCATAGCTGAGGCGGCCGATGGCAAGCACTTCGATGCCGAAGAGTGCTCCAGCCAGGGGCGTTCCAAAGACCGAGCCGAAGCCGGCGCTGATGCCCGCCATCAGCAGGATGCGGCGGTCGCGAGGCTCGAGGCGCAGCGGCCGGGTGAGCTGGTCGGCCAGCGAGGCTCCGGTTTGCAGCGCGGTGCCTTCGCGGCCGGCGGAGCCTCCGAAGAGGTGCGTGAGAAAGGTGCCGAGCAGAATGAGCGGCGTCATCCGAAAGGGAATGACGGACTTGGGATCGTGGATCTCTTCGAGGAGAAGATTGTTTCCAGCTTCGACCGAGCGGCCGAGGTAGTGGTACATCAGACCGACGAGGACGCCCACTGGCGCCAGCAGGAGGATGATACCTTTATGTGCTTCGCGCACGTCAGTGGCGAAGTTGAGTGAGACCAGTAGCAGGGCGGAGGCGCTGCCGGCGAGAACGCCGACGACCGCGGAGATTGGAATCCAGCGAGCCAGATCGAGCAGTAAGCGAAGTTGTTCGGAGAGATAACGGCGACGGGATGTTTCGGACAAAGAGCCTCCTACCTGGATGAGTAGGAGTTATTAGCACCGCAGAGCAGTGCGTCCGGCGAACTCCATCGCCATGGCTGTTAAATAAAAGATAGCAGGGCGTTTGAGGGGGCGTCAATTATGCAAGGGACGTGCCGCGCCCGTGCAGTTTTGGTCTACGACCTTGGGGTGGTACGAACAAAGAACGGGAGAAAGCAGGTTCGCTCGGCTGCGCCTCGGAATGACAACCAGAAAAGCAAAAGCAAAAGCAAAAGCAAAGGCAAAGGCAAAGGCAAAGGCAAAGGCAAAGGCAAAGGCAAAGGCAAAAGCAGATTCCCTGCGGGAATGACAAGCCAGAAAAGCAAAAGCAAAAAAGCAGAACTCTGGTAAGCTACTATTACTCGACATCTCGACGAAAGGAAGAAACCATGAAGACATCCAATATGCCCTACGAGCTCAAGCCGTCGGTCGCGTTTCTTCCTGACGTCTCGCGCAGCTAGACCTCCTTTTCAGTTCGATCTAAAGGTCTTCAGCGCAGTCTGAGGGCGGCCTTCGGTACGCCTCTTTCCCTTTCAACTTCTCAACTTTGATTCAGCCTGTGGGCGTTCTGTCCGCAGTCTTTGATTCGTCAGCGAGTTTTTTATGAGTGAGAGTTTAAGCAAAAATGCAATGCGGGAAGTACTGTCTTTTTTGTTCGGCCACTGGCGGCGCGAAAAGTGGCTGGTGGTGTGGGTGGCGGTGTCTATGATTGTGGCCACAGCCGCAGACCTGTTAATGCCGGTGTATTCGGGCAAACTTGTGGACGCGATCGCGATGCATACAGCAGAGCGTTCGCACGCATTGCGTGGAGCGGTGCGCGCCATCGCGATGATGGCGCTGCTGGGCACGGTGCTGACGGTGCTACGGTACGTGGCTATGGCGGGGATCATCCGGCTGACACTGCGGCTGATGTCGCGCTTTGCGGGCGAGGCGTTCTGGCGGGTGCAACGGTTTTCGACCGACTGGCATGCCAATAACTTCGCAGGCGCGATCGTGCGCCGGGTCACTCGCGGCATGTGGGCCGTGGACATGATGGACGACATCCTGCTGCTGGAGATGCTGCCTGCGCTGCTGGTGCTGGTGGGGTCGTCGTTGCTGCTGGGGCTGCGCTGGCCGGGCATGGGTGTGATGGTGGCGGTGGGTGCTGTGGTGTATATCGCAGTATCGGTCTCGCTGTCTCTGTATTACGTCGCCCCGGCGGCGCGGCTATCCAATGCGCAAGATACTCGGATTGGCGCGGCCATGGCAGATGCGCTTACGTGCAATGCGCTCGTGAAGGCGTTTGGCGCAGAGAAACGGGAAGACTACCGGCTGGCAAAGGTGCTGGGCAAATGGAATCACCGGACGGCGCTGACATGGGTGAAGGCGACGCGCAACGGAAGCCTGCAGATGTTTCTCCTGCAAGGGTTGCGCACGCTGGTACTGGCCTACGCGGTGTGGCTGTGGTGGCACGGCCGGGCGACAGCCGGCGATATGACGTTCGTGCTGACCAGCTATTTCATCGTGCATGGCTACCTGCGTGACATTGGGCAGCATGTGCGTAACCTGCAGCGCTCGGTCAATGAGATGGAGGAGATGGTGCAGTTCCACGCGCAGTCGCTGGGCGTATTAGATCGCGCAGATGCCAAGCCGATCCATGTGAGGCAGGGCGAGATCGTCTATGACCGTGTGACGTTCCGTTATGGAGCGCAGGCAGAGCCGTTGTTCCAGGATTTCTCACTGCGGATCCATACCGGCGAGCGCGTAGGGTTGGTGGGCCATTCTGGATCGGGCAAGACGACCTTCGTGAAGCTGCTGCATCGGCTGTATGACGTGAGCGGAGGGAAGATCGTAATCGACGGTCAGGATACTTCATGCGTGACGCAGGACTCACTCCGCGCGCAACTGGCGCTAGTCCCGCAGGAACCGATCCTGTTTCATCGGACGCTGGCGGAGAACATTGCGTATGGACGGCCGGACGCGCCGATGGCGGAGATCGAGCAGGCAGCGCGGCTGGCCAATGCGCACGAGTTTATCCTGCGCCAGCCGAAGGGATATCACACGCTTGTCGGTGAGCGTGGCGTAAAGCTGTCGGGAGGTGAGCGCCAGCGTGTGGCGCTGGCACGGGCGTTTTTGGCGAACACGCCGGTGCTGGTGCTGGATGAGGCGACCTCGAGCCTGGATTCGGAGTCCGAGGCGCTGATCCAGGAGGCGATGGAGCGTCTTATGGCGGGCCGAACGTCAATCGTGATTGCGCACCGGCTCTCGACGGTGCGGATGCTCGACCGCATTCTTGTCTTTGATCGCGGAAGGGTGGTCGAAGAGGGAACCCACGAGGAACTGGTGCGGCGCGACGGTGGCACGTACAGGCGGCTGTTTGAGCGGCAGGCACTTGGCCTGATGGTGGAGGACGATGAGAAAGTATTCGACGATGAGAAAGAGTTAGACGACGAGTTCGATTTCTCGGACAGCGCAGGGATTCATTGAAGCGGCTAAGAGGAGCTAGAGGTGTTTCTTCAGGAAATCGAGCGTTGCATCTGCATTGGGCTGGAACCAGGTAGCTTTGGCCCAATAGGTATGAGGGCCCTTGTCTGCAGTAAATTCGGTGATTGACCTGTTCATTCGTTTGTAGCTGGCTACGAACGCGGTGAACTGGGAGTACGGGACATCTTTATCCTCATTGCCGTGGCCTATGTACATCGGTGGCGAGTTGGCACTGATATGGGCCTGCGGTGAAGCTTGTAAGCAAAGCTCTTTTTGCGCACTGCAGGAGCTGCCAAGATATTTGGTGATGGACTCGTCGTTCTCTGGGGCGGTTGTGAGATCAAGGGCGGCGTTGTAGAGGATCGCCGCTTTTACCGTCGAAGAGAAGCCCTTGGATCCACCATCGCCTTCGTAGTGGCTATCCCCGTTGGTGAGCGCAACCAGCGCAGCGAGCTCGCCTCCTGCGGAGCTTCCAGCGACTGCGATCCGTTGGGGATCCACATGGTATGTGGCTGCGTGTGCGCGAAGCCAGCGGATGGCTTCCTTGCTTTCATGGAGAGCAACCGGGAAGTGGACCTGGGGGCCGAGGTCGTAGTCGATAGCCATGCCTACATATCCATGCGAGGCCAGCTCTTCGATGATCCTGGTCATCTGGGTACGGTCTCCGCCAATCCAGCCACCGCCGTGGATGAAGACGATTGCGGGATACGGACCTGTTCCCTTGGGGATGTATAGATCGCTGAGCAGAGGGCCTGATTTGCCTTGTGCGTAAGGAATCGCGTCGGAGCGGCTAACGGTATCGGCAGATGACGGTGGAGTGGGTTGTTGCGCGTGGAGACAAAGAGAGACGCAGAGAATAAACAAGGAATAGCGACTTACTTTTTGCATGCAGGCTCTCATGTCACCCCGAGGTTATCCGCTGTACGTTTTATTTGTCCAGCGAAGGCGTGATGCATCACGCAATGAGACCGGGCACTCTAGCCAGCAGCTTTCACGACGGTTGTCTCCTGCACTTCGATCATGCCGGTGCGGGCGAGCTCGATGAGCTTCGGCATTAACTCATCGGCTTTTTGGCGGGTTTCTATGAACTCAATCTTCACGGGAAGACGATCGGCCAGATAGATCGATGCTGTGGTGTGCATGTGGTGATCGGAGCCGAAGCCGGCAAAGCCTTTGAGCGCTGTGGCACCGGCGACGCCGCTCTTGAAGAGAAAGCTCAGAATGCTGGAGCACACGGATTCGCCATGATGGGAGGCGCCGTCCGTTAGGTAGATGGAGACTTTGACTGCTTTTCCTGGTATCAACATGTGAACCTCCATAAAACGCGGTTAGGAGATCGACCTGGCGGCTGCGGCCCCAAACGCAACCGCTATGAATCCGGCAACGAGGCTGATGACGACATAGGCAAACCCAATCCAGAATGCGCCGGTGGTGAAGTTCGTCCAGACCTCCCACTCAAAGGTGGAGAAGGTAGAGTAAGCACCGATGAATCCAATGGGAACGAGATACCGCCATGCAGGATTGAGCCCGGCATGGCGATTCAGGTACTCGATCGATAGACCGATGAGAAAGCACGCGGTGATGTTAATCACCAGCGTGCCAAGGGGGAAGCGGGGGCCAAAACGCTCGGCAGTCGCAACACCGACGTAGTAACGCAGGATGGAACCTAAAGCGCCGCCGATCGCGATGAACAGGTATCGTTGCAAGCTCACGCCCCTCCGACACTTCGGCAAATATACAACTTAACGCCCTCCTCAGGCGTAGCGTTGCTGGTGCCACTCCCATGCGCTGGCAAGAATGCTATCAAGTTCCGGATACTGCGGGTGCCAGCCGAGCTCTGCCTTGGCTTTCTCAGAGCCTAGGTAGGGCTGCTTGAGAAAGGGGAGACAAGTTTGAGCAGTGTCACCCGAACGAGAATGACGGATTTGGAATCGCGAATCTCGAGGAGCAGATTGTTGGTGGACGTCAATAGAGAGAACAAGATAGCGCTTCGCCTAAATCCAAATTAGATTTTTCAGTCATAATCAGTAAATTCTAACCAATAAGCCCCGACTTTCTGTGACAGGTGACGACAAAACAGCACCCATGACGTAGAATCTGCGTCATACTAAGAAAGTACCGGTATTTTCCGGTACAGGGGCCAACTTGAAGCAAAACCGGTAGATCGCGCTCGTAAGATATTGCATCTACTGCAATAAGGGTATTGCGTACCCGACGAGTCGGAAGTGCATATCGTGTGCAGCCGTGTCCGGTGAAGTGGTTCTTGGGAGGATTTTTATGCCAATTCAGGTTCAGACAACTGGTTCGATTTATGAAGTAGAACGGGAACTTCGTTCTCTCGAAGCCCAGTATGGGATGTCCAGCGCTGCTTTTGCGGTGCACCCGTCGGTTGACGATGTTGTGCCGGAATTTGATGCTATTGAGTGGAGTTTTCTCCTGATGCAGAAGCAAACATTAGAGGAAGATAGATGTTCTTCCGCGACTGTTTTTCGCGGAGACTGCATCACAGAAATCAGCGATGTAGAAGTACGCGAAATTTATGAGTTGATTGCCGCATAAATGGTGACGTGGACAGAGTACAAACGGTGGTTCTCTGAACATTACAATCATCTGGTTACCGACATCCTGAAGGATGGTGCGGTTGAATGCAATGGAGGAGCATCGCTCAAGGCGACGTCTCCCACCTTCCCCAACTCCGCTCCATGGAAATCAGACTGGGCTGTGCGGTTTCCAGACGGGAAATATTTTCGGGTAAAAGAGACTTACAGGCGACTGAAAGCCCCGAACGCCGGTCTTGGGATCAGGAATCATTTCTCATTTCACTACGGTACCGCTCACGCGGAATCTGACGACAAGGGATTTCCCAAGATCGATAGGAACCTAATCCCTCCTCCACCGGTCGCTGACTTGCGGATTGACATAGATCAGAGCCTGATACCACATATACATGTCAACTCCGAGGAGCACCTAGGCCAAGACAGGGTCGAAGGTTTCCAGATTGAGGATGCCGACATGTTCGCTTTTGTAGAGGCAGTTCGAGATCATCGGAGAGATCCTCAGCAATCTCTTATAGATCTGTTAGGAATCAGGGTTCTAAACTAAGGAAATCATATGCCGGATTGCTTCGAGCACAACACAACGTATTTTTGGCAGGAGGGCAGAAGCAACCTTCACGAATGTCTGCGGATTGCATTTGCTGCTGCTAAAGAGCACGAGATAACGAAGATCGTCATATTTACGGCGGTGGGTGAAGGTGTGCGCGTAGCCCACCAAGATTTCATCAGCCAAGAACAGTACGAACATATCCAACTCGTGGCCGTCACGTTCCCCCATGGTCATCCACATCCCGACGATCTCTCGAAAGACGATGAAAAATGGATGTCTGCCCGTTCTATTCCCCTAATTCGAGCACACCTCCCTTTTGATCCGATTAGAGCTCAGTATCGGGCACACGGAATTCTCGGTCAGGACTTTGGCTTATTAGGAAATGTTGTAAATATCTTCGGCGGGGGCATGAGCCTAGCGATCCAGGCTGTTTTGATGGCTTGCGATGCAGGGCAAGTCAATAAAGGCGAGCATGTCATTTCGTTGTGTTCTGATACCGCGATTCTGGTGCGATCCGCCCCCACCTCTGATTTGCTGACAGATTTCATCGTGCGTGAGATTTTCTGCAAGGCCGTTTTCATGGATATTAGCAAAAAGGAAAAGTCTCCCTTAGCCCCTGATAAGACAGAGTCTTTAGCATCAGGTGCTCCAAAGCTAATTGAAGGGCAGGGTTGAGTGCGAAACGATCATCAGCGTTGCTAGAGCTAAAATGTTATCAAAACATTAGCCGTTCACTTTCGCCTTGTTTAAAACTGTTTTGACTTTGACGGTGTCTGCTCTCCAAGGGCGGGGCCTGGGCTCAAGGTGAGGAGAAATATACAACGCTATGCCCTCCTCAGGCGTAGCGTTGCTGGTGCCACTCCCATGCGCTGGCAAGAATGCTATCAAGTTCCGGATACTGCGGGTGCCAGCCGAGTTCTGCTTTGGCCTTCTCGGAGCTTGCGACCAGGCGTGCAGGGTCGCCGTCGCGGCGAGCCTTGACCTCGGCGGGGATGGAGTGGCCCGTGACGCGGCGTGCGGAGGCGATGACTTCCTTGACTGAGAAGCCGCTGCCATTGCCGAGATTGAGGATCAGGCGGTCACGCTCGCTCAGAGCCTTGATGGCGAGGATGTGGACATCGGCGAGGTCGCGCACGTGGATGTAGTCGCGGATGCAGGTGCCGTCGGGCGTGGGGTAGTCGTCGCCGTAGATGTTGATGCTGGCGCGACGGCCGAGTGCGACGTCGAGGATCAGAGGGATGATGTGGGTCTCGGGCTCGTGAGCTTCACCGCGGCCGGGGAGCGCGCCCGCTACGTTGAAGTAGCGCAGTGAAGCGTAGCGCAGGCCGTGGACGCGATGGAACCAGCCGAGCATCTGCTCGACCATCAGCTTGGACTCGCCGTAGGCGTTCGTGGGAGCGAGGGCGGCGGTCTCTTCGATAGGCGTGGACTTCGGCTCGCCATAGACTGCGGCGGTCGACGAGAAGACGAGGCGGTTGGTGCCGGTCGCGTGCATGGCTTCGAGTAAAGAGAGAGTCGAGGCGGTGTTGTTACGGAAGTAGATCTCCGGCTTCTGCATCGACTCACCGGCTTCAATCAAGGCGGCGAAGTGCAGCACGCCGTCGGGCTTGAGCTCGCGCAGCAGGGATTCGACGCGAGGGCGGTCGGCGATGTCGGCTTCGACGAACTCCGCGCCCGCGGGGATTTCGTGGCGCTTGCTGTGGCAGAGGTTGTCGAGTACGGTGACGCGGTGGCCGGCTTGCATCAGGACGGTCGAGACGGTTCCGCCGACATAGCCAGCGCCGCCTGTAACTAAGAGGTTCATTCCTTCTCCGTGAGGTTAAGTTGTCTGCATGGCGAGGCGCAGCGTTTCGGCTGCGGACTCTGGTGTAATGTCGCGTTGCGGCGACCCTAGAAGCTCAAAGCCCACCATGAACTTCCGCACAGTCGCTGAGCGCAGCAACGGTGGATAGAAGTGTGCGTGGAGGTGCCACTCGGGATGCTCTTCGTTGTCAGAGGGGGCGGGATGCAGGCCCATCGAGTAGGGGAAGGGCGTATCGAAGACGCGGTTGTAGCCGCGCGTTACCTGCTGCAGGATGGCGGAGAGGCCATCGCGTTCAGAGCCGATGAGTTCCGCGAGTGAGGCGACTCTGCGCTTGGGAAGCACCAGCAGCTCAAACGGCCAGACCGCCCAGAAGGGCACGAGCGCTACCCAGGTGTCGTTCTCTGCGACGATGCGCTCGCGCTGGTTCAGTTCGAGCTCGAGATAGGCGGTAAGCAGCGACACACGATGCTGCTCGAAGTACTCGAGCTGGGCGGCTAGTTCGAGCGTGGGCTCGTTGGGGATGTGTTCGGTTGCCCAGATCTGGCCGTGCGGATGAGGGTTGCTGGCGCCCATCATGCTGCCGCGATTCTCGAAGATCTGCACGTAGTGCACCTCGGGCCGCGCGCCGAGTTCGGCTGCCTGCGCATCCCACATGTCCACGACGCGGCGGATAGCGGGCAGCTCCATGGTTGCGAGCGTGAGGTCATGGCGCGGGTCGAAGCAGAGCACACGGCAGATGCCGCGCTCGGTCTCGGCACGCAGCAGGCCTGATTTATTCAGGTCCATGGAGGCTACGGGAACGTCGAACTTCAGGGCGGCGAAGTCGTTCTCGAAGACGTAGGTGCCGGTGTAGGCGGGCGTCTCGTGGCCGCCCGCGCGAGTATTTCCGGGGCAGAGGTAGCAGGTGGGGTCGTACTCCAGCGTGAGCGGGGTAGCCTTTTCTTCCGTCTGGCCCTGCCAGGGGCGCTGGGTGCGATGCGGTGAGACGACGACCCAATCGCGCTTCAGGGGGTTCCAGCGGCGGTGCGAGGACTCGAGAAAGATGGGGTCGATCATGCTTGTGCTTCCTTTGCCGGTGTGCCGTTGCGGAGCACGGCTCCATCGACAGCCTCGCAGATGTAGGTCTCTGCTTTGATACTAAAGCGTTCGAGGAAGGCTGCCGACAGGGCCTTCGCAAAGGCTTCAGCCTTGTCCTGGCTGACGAGGTTGACGGTGCAGCCACCAAAGCCGCCGCCGGTCATGCGCGCGCCGAGGCATCCCTCCAACGTAGCCGCGGTGTCTACGAGGAAGTCGATCTCCTCGCAGCTGCACTCGAAGTCGTCGCGCTGGCTGGCATGGGCCGCGATCATCAGCTTACCCAGCTTTGCAGCGTCGCCGGCTACCATTGCGGCCTTCGCCTCGCGAACGCGGGCGTTCTCGGAGATGATGTGGCGGCAGCGGCGATAGGACTCCGGTGTCATCTGCGCGGCTTTGGACTCCAGCTGCTCTAGACTGGCGTCGCCTAGATCGCGCAGCTGAGGGAATGCCGAGCGCAGGACATCCTGCCCGGCTTCGACCTCGCGGCGGCGAAGGCCGTAGTCGCCGTTGGCGATCGAATGCTTGACCATCGAATTACAGACGACGATCCGCTTATCGGCGAGTCCCGCGTGGTTCATCGGGATGTGTTCGTAAGAGAGTGAGCGGGTGTCGAGCAGCAGCGCGTGGCCTGCCTTGGCAGCGGTGATGACGAACTGGTCCATGATGCCGCAGGGCGAGTGGACGTAGTCGTTCTCGGCGAGTTTGCAGAGCATCGCGATCTCTTCGAGCGGGAGAGTCGCGCCCGCGTGTGCCAGCATGGCCAGCGCTGAGGCGACCTCCAGAGAGGCCGAAGAGCTGAGGCCTGCTGCATAGGGAACATTGCCGTGCAGCTTGAGTTCAAACGCAGGCGGCGTGATGCCGCGCAGTTGCAGTTGGCGCAGGACGCCGACGGCGTAGTCGCTCCAGTTTCCAATAGCCTCGGAGCGATCGTCCAGCGGCATCTCTCGGACTTCCTGGGCCTGTTCGCTATGGAAGCTGTACTGCGAGGTGCCGTTCGAGGCGATGACGGCTGTGGTGGAGAAGGGGATCGCCATCGGCAGCACGAGGCCGCCGGTGTAGTCGGTGTGTTCGCCGATCAAGTTGACGCGGGCGGGTGCAATGTAACCGTGTTCATTTAAGGGCGTGTGCAGGGCTAGCTCCTGGGGCCGTATCGGCGAATTAAGGGTTTGTCTGTTACTTTTTACGGCCCGCTATGAACATGATAAGTCCAAACAGGAGCATTACCAGACCCCAGACGAGGTTTAGATTGATGCCCTGCGAACTTGCATACATGGCGCTACCGCGTGTGAACACGCCGTAAACAGCCATAATGCCGCCGATAATCAGGAAGATAAGGCCGAGGGGGAGGCGAATGTCGAGTCCCATAATTTGTGCGCTCCTTCGCTTGGTTCATTCGAACAGTTTAGTTAGTGGCGACAACGTTGCGATGATCTTGTTCTTACTTTTCTTTCTGTCATTCCCGTAGGGAATCTGCTTTTGTTGTCTTTGCTGTTGCTTGTTTTACCGGAGGGAGCAGGGGCCTTTAGGCCCCTGAATCAGCGGCACAAATTGAGTGGCCTTTAGGCCCGGGCCTTCTTTCGACTGCGAACAAAAGGCCCGGGGCTAAAGCCCGATTCTTGCCTGGCTTATATTCCGGGGCCTTCAGGCCCCGTCTCCCTCCGTCTCCCTGACGCTGAAGCGTCAGGGGTCGCGCTTCGCGCTGTGGGTGTATCGACACAACGTTTGTGGTGGCATGAGCGAGAAGCAGATTCCCTCCGGGAATGACAGAAAGAAAATGGCCTCTAGGCAAATACAAGATTGAGCGCAATCAATACCGCGAGAACGCCGAGTGCGAGTGTCAGGGGCTTCTGGTACCAGGTCAGATGGTGCTCCGGCGCCTTCGGTGTGAGCGAGTAGACCAGGCCGACGAGCTCTGGCTCCGGCCGTGGCTTGGTGAAGAGGCTGACCACGGTGGTTACCAGCAGGTTTACGCCGAACGCAAAGATCGCCGTCCAGAAGTTTTGCGCCATGTCGCTGGGGTAGGTGTGGACTACGTGGATCCAGCCTCCGTGAATGCCGGGCACGGCGTCCGCTGGAATCGTAAGGCCGTGATGCACGAGGGCCGCGGCGGTGCCGCTGAGCAGCCCGGTGAAGGCTCCGTGTCCGGTCGTACGCTTCCAGAACATCCCCAGAAGGAAGGTCGCAAACAACGGTGCGTTGACCAGGGAGAAGATCAACTGCAACGCGTCCATGATGTTGTTGAAGTTGGTCACCGCATAGGCCGCGGCAATGGAGAGCAATATCCCCCCTATGGTCGCGATACGGCCCATCCAGAGGTAATGTGCGTCACTGGCATCCTTTTTGATGTACGACTGGTAGATGTCATAGGTCCACACGGTATTGAAAGCGGTTACATTTCCAGCCATACCTGACATGAAACTTGCCAGCAGGGCGGTAAGGCCGAGACCGAGGATGCCCGTGGGGAAGAAGTGCAGCAGCATGACGGGGATCGCGAGATCGTAGTCGTAGACCGGGTTCCCGTTGGTGTCGAGGATCGGATGTCCGCTGATCGGGTCGACCTTCTGCGGGATGATGCCGTGGGGGTGCGCCTCATCGAGGGGAAGAGCGTGTCCTGAGGCCTGCTGCGTGATGGCCGTCGGCTGCATGGCGCTGGAGTGCGACGTGACGCTGACCGCAATCAGGCCGGGGAGGATGACCAGGAACGGGAAGAACATCTTCGGCACGGCGGCGATGATGGGCACGCGCCGCGCGGAGTCTTGCGACTCAGCGGCCATGGCGCGCTGGATGACGAGGAAGTCCGTGCACCAGTAGCCAAAGGAGAGTACAAAGCCCAACCCCATCACGAGGCCGACGACTTCGACCCCGAGCGAGTTGGTGGAGGCGTGCGTCATGCCCCGCCAGGAGTGCGTCATGGTCGTGGGGAGTTTTTGCTGAATCCCGTGCCAGCCGCCGACGTTGCGCAGGCCGATCCAGACGAGCGGGAGGAACCCGGCGACGATCAGGAAGAACTGCAGGACTTCGTTGTAGATCGCGCTGGTGAGCCCGCCGAGGAAGATGTATCCGAGCACGATGACCGCGGAGAGGAGGATCGAGACGTGGAAGACCCAGGCGTCCGGCACAATGCCATGCAGCAGGCCGAGCGTCTGGATGAGCAGCGCCATGGCGTACATCGAGATGCCGGAGCTGAAGACCGTCATGATGGCGAAGGAGAAGGCGTTGACCGCGCGGGTCTTCTCGTCATAGCGGAGACGGAGGTACTCAGGGACGGAGCGCGCCTTCGAGCCGTAGTAGAAGGGCATCATGAACAGGCCGACGAAGAGCATCGCCGGAATAGCGCCGATCCAGTAGAAATGGCTGGTGATGATGCCATACTTGGCGCCGGAGGCCCCCATACCGATGACTTCCTGCGCACCAAGGTTCGCGGAGATAAAGGCCAAACCGCAAACCCAGGCCGGAATGGAACGCCCGGCGAGGAAGAAGTCGGTGCTGGTGCGCATGTATCGCTTCAGCGCGAAACCGATGCCGAGCACGAAGACAAAGTAGACCAGCATAATGAGCCAGTCGATGGGCGAAAGGTGCATGTTCGAGCCTCGTAGGACAATTGGGCAATGTTCGAGAAGAAATTGCTCGAACTCGTTAGTCATAATACGTGGAGGATTGCAGTACTGAATAGTTCGCGTGGTGGAGCAAATCGGTCAGGTTGGGAATATGGCCTGTTTTTCGCCTGTGAATCTAATTTCTCGTTGTTGAATCATAAGAGGTGAGACAAAGTGCGATGTATGGCTGAACCACCCAGAATGGTCATCTCGACCGGAGCGTGATGGTTTTATCGTCATTCAGAGTGGAGAGCCCCCTGCATTTCGTCCGGAGCAGTGTTGCCGCTACAGGCAAAATGCTGAGGTCTCTCCACTACGGCGGCAAAAAGCGCCGCCTTCGGTCGAGATGACACGGCATGGGAGGGGCAGAAAGAAAGACACCACACTAACGGTGAAAATGCTCTAAGAGGTGAAAGGAAGTGCGAAAATGCCGCGATTACCGATTGTTGGGTTGCACCATGTAACTGCTATTGCGTCCGATCCACAGCAGAACCTGGACTTCTATACCGATGTCCTTGGCCTGAGGTTCGTGAAGCGAACCGTGAACTTCGACGACCCCGGAAGCTATCACTTCTACTTTGGCGACGATGCCGGGACGCCGGGTACGATCCTGACCTTCTTTCCCTGGCCGCGTGCCGCTCGGGGTCTCGCCGGTGCCGGCGAGGTGACGCATACCGCCTTCAGCGTGCCGCTCACATCGCTGGAGTATTGGGAGAAACGACTGTCCGAAAAGGGTGTGCTCGTGGAGCGTACCGGCAAGCGCTTCGAAGAAGAGGTGCTGACCTTTGCCGATCCTGACGGCATGAAGATCGAGATCGTGGGCCATGCTGAAGCCGGCGAGGCCAAGGCTCCGCGCTTTGCTACCGTGCCTGCGGAACATGCGATTCGCGGTTTCTTCGGTGTGACATTGCTGGAGCAGAGTCCGGAAGCGACGACAGCCATCCTGAACATGATGGGCTTTCACAAGATCGCCGAAGAGGGCAAGAGACAGCGCTTCGCTACCGAAGGCTCGGCGCTGGGGAATCATATCGACCTGCTGATTGAGCCTGGCGCTAGTTATGGCCGCCCCGGGGCGGGTTCTGTGCACCATATTGCGTTCCGCGCGGCGGATGAAGCCTCGCAGAAGGAGTGGCGCGTGGAGATCGAGAAGCATCTGGATGTAACGCCGGTGCTCGATCGCGATTACTTCCACTCGATCTACTTTCGCGAGCCGGGCGGCGTGCTGTTTGAGCTGGCGACCGACCCGCCGGGCTTTACGGTCGATGAACCGGTCGAGTCGTTGGGGGAGCAGTTGCGCCTGCCGCCGTGGCTTGAGCCGAGGCGCGCCGTGATTGAGCAGCGGTTGCCCACGATCGAGCTGCACAAGGGTAAGGAGATTGCATGAGTGCCGATCCGCACAAAGAGGGAAGAGTCCATCGCTTCGGTGCGCCGCTCGAGGAGGCCGCTGGCGCTGTCATCCTGTTGCACGGACGCGGCGGATCAGCCGAGGACATCCTCTCGCTGGCCGAGGCGATGTACAACCCGCGACTGGCCTATCTGGCCCCGCAGGCGGCAGGCTCAACGTGGTATCCGAACTCGTTCCTTGCGCCGCGAGAGAGCAACGAACCGTGGCTCAGTTCTGCGTTACGCAAGGTGGAGTCCGTCCTCGATCTGGCGATTGTTGCAGGGATTCTGCGGGAGCGCGTCGTCATTGGCGGATTCTCCCAGGGTGCGTGCCTCTCTACGGAGTTCATCGCGACGCATCCGGCGCGCTATGCGGGCCTGATTGCCCTTACCGGAGGCCTCATCGGGCCGTTGGGGAGCGATGTCTCGCACGCCGGCGACCTGGAGGGAATGCCTGCCTTCTTGGGCAGCGGCGATCCTGATCCGCATGTGCCGTGGAGTCGCGTGCAGGAGTCGGCCGACGTGCTCACGGCCATGGGTGCGAAGGTTACGGTGCGGCGTTACCCAGGGCGACCGCATACCGTCTCGCAGGAGGAGCTTGAGTTTGGACGACGGTTGCTGCAGGATGCCTTCGCGGCTGAACGCTAGCGGCACAGAGCAAACGCAGAGTTCGCTGAGTACGCCAAGTTTGCGCAGAGTTTACTTTGCGTCAACTTAGCGTCCTTTGCGAACTCGGCGTTTGCAGTTCGCCTACGGCAAGGATGACGGCCAAAACCAAGACTCATCGCATGAAGCCGTCTACACTGAAGATGTGCGCTAAAGTCCCCGTAGTCTAGTGGCCCAGGACGCTGCCTTCTCAAGGCAGAAACATAGGTTCGAATCCTGTCGGGGACGCCACTGTTTTCAGGATGTTGTGTGATTACAGCGATAATCTGATGTGAGCCTGGATTACCCTCGTATTGTCATCTCGACCGAAGGCGGCGGTTTTTGCCGCCGTAGCGGAGAGACCTGCAGTTTGTTCGCGCTGGCAATAGTGCAGATGCAAGCAAACTGCAGGTCTCTCCACTACGCATGACATGAAGCCGTCATGCTTCGGTCGAGATGACAGATCTGGGGTTGGGGATAGGAAAACTAGGGACACTCCCCTTATCTTGAAAGCACTCTAGGTCAGCGCACGATCGAGATGTGTATATCCGCCATCGACGATCAGGTGCTGAGCAGTGGTGTGGCCGGACTGCTTTGAAGACAACAAGAACACCGTCATCGACGCAATCTCAGCGCCCTCGGTCATGCGCCGCCCCAGGGGAATCTTGTCCGTGATGGACTTGAGCGCACCTGCGGGATCATCGCGAGTGTCGAGCCACCGCTTATAGAGCGGCGTCAGAACCTCAGCGGGCAGAACGCTGTTTACGCGGATGCCGAAGGGAAGCAACTCCGCTGCCCACTCGCGTGTGAGCGCGAGCTGCGCGCCCTTTGCCGCTGCGTAGGCCGAGGTTCCGCCTTGCCCCGTGAGCGCGACCTTCGAGCTGATATTCACGATAGAGCCCTTCGCGGCCTTCAACATCGGCAGGGCATAGTGCGCCATCGCGTAGTAATGAACGAGATTCTGCCGAAGGCTCTCGAGGAAGCGGTCCGGGTCACCGCTGGCCAGGCCGACTCCGTCGTTGGCGCCGGCGTTGTTCACCAGGCCATCGAGCCTGCCGTACTTCTGCTGCACATACTCGACGGCGCGGAGGCATTGGGCGGTGTCTTCGAGGTGCGCCTCGAAGAAGTCGCATGGCTTCTGTTCGCGGTGCATCTCTTCGATAAAATGCTTTACGTTGTCCGAAGCACGGCTGACGACGGCGACTGTTGCCCCTTCCTCCAGACACGCACGGGTTACAGCTTCTCCGATGCCCGCACCGCCGCCTGTCACTACAATGACATGGCCCTTCAATCCCAGATCCATACCGTTTCCTTTAGCGGCTAGCGTGGTGGCCGCTTCATTTCGTGCCGTGTAAGTTGTCAGTTCTCAGATGTCAGTTCGCAGTTGTTTTGACTGACAACGGAGAACTGACATCTGAGAACTGACAACCAGCAAATTTCTATACCTTTTCATCCGTCATGGTACTAACGCAGATTGAAGAAGCCGCCGTCGATTGGATAATCGACTCCGGTGAGAAACGAGGCGTCGTCCGAACAGAGATAGAGCGCCAGCACCGCTATCTCCGCGGGGGTGCCCATGCGCCCAATCGGCTGCGATTGTTCCAGCACCTTCATCTTCTCGGCCTCCTGGCCGGGATAGTTTTTCGCCAGGAACCCATCCACAAAGGGTGTGTGGACGCGCGCCGGCGAGATGCAGTTACAGCGGATGCCCTGCGCAATATAGTCCTTGGCCACGGAGAGCGTCATCGATAGCACCGCGCCCTTTGTCATCGAATAGGCAAAACGGTCGGAGAGCCCGGCGGTCGCGGCAATCGATGCCATATTGAGGATCACGCCGCGTTTGGATTCGATCATGGACTTGATCCCGGCCTGCATGCACAGGTAGGTTCCGCGGACGTTCACCGCATAGAGCCGGTCTATATCTTCAGGCGAGGTGGAAAGCAGGTTGCCCACGTGTGCAATGCCGGCGCAGTTGACAAGGATGTCGACAGCACCGCCGATCTGGCTGAAGGCCTTCTCAACGCTGTCCGCGCGTGAGACGTCGCAGGCTACGCCGGTGACGCTGGCGGAGGTCTTCTTCGCAATCGCTTTTGCGGCATCCGTCGTCTTCTGTGCGTCGAGATCGAGCAGCACGACTGCCGCATGGTGTGCTGCGAACAGCTCGGCTATTGCCAGGCCTATGCCGCTGGCCGCCCCCGTCACGACGGCCCGTTTTCCCTTAAGATCAAACACGTGAACTCCTATCGAAGATGTTATCGATACCGCCTGAGTTTTACTTGTACAGCAATACTGTTGTCAAATATGAAAACATAAAATCATTGGCAAAATATGTATCGAAGCGCCCCGATTGCATTGGATCGGGGAGGGGGTTCTCTGTTCTCGCGGCATGCCCCGCCGGCGGGAATAGGGACTTTTTAAACCTCGAAATGGGTAGCGGAGTTGAAAGAAGATCGACTTCGGAGGATTTTTGTGCGGAGTCGAAAAATTGCCGTTTATTTTCACTTTATTTAGGGGCTTGAATCCGCGCAGGCACTTCTGAAAGGCAAGCACCAGCAACTGTAAAAACTAACTCAGAGAGCGGTATAAATACGCCAAATTACACCTTTTGTACTATTTTTTCGCGACCTGTTCAGTGTATTCTTTAGTGCAAGTATGTTTTTATTGACGAAAAATAATTTGTTTCGCTACAATTTGTCCGAATTGCAACCGGTTACGCGTGTCAAACCTAATTTAACCGTTATTCCAGAATCCCGAGGCCGCTCTTGAAGCCCATTACCATTACCAACACACGTGTTATCGATGTGCGTTTCCCGACATCCCGTGAGCACATCGGCTCCGATGCCGTCAATAAAGATCCCGACTATTCGGCAGCCTACTGCGTCCTCGAAACCGATGCCGGGATCGAAGGGCATGGGCTCACCTTTACGCTGGGCCGCGGTACGGAGCTCTGTGTCAGCGCGCTGCGGTATCTGACCCAGTTTGTGCAGGGCCGCACGCTGGAGTCGCTCACCTCCGATCTCAATGCCATGTACCTCCAGCTGACGGGAGATACGCAGTTTCGCTGGCTCGGACCGGAGAAGGGTGTCATTCATCTCGCTTGTGGCGCGCTCATTAACGCCATTTGGGACCTCTATGCCAAGGCCGAGGGCAAGCCGGTGTGGCGGCTCCTCGCCGATATGTCGCCGGAGCAGATCGTCTCGGCGATCGACTTCCGCTATATCGCCGATGCGCTCTCGCCGGAAGAGGCTCTCGCTATCCTGCGCAAAGGGAAAGAAGGCCAACAGCAACGGCTCGCAGTGATCGAGGCGAACGGTTATCCGGCCTATACGACTTCGGCCGGATGGTTCGGCTTCAGCGATGAGAAGATTCGCCGCCTCTGCCGCGAAGGCATCGCCGATGGATGGACCCACTTCAAGCTCAAGGTGGGCGGCGTGCCGGAGGACGATCTGCGGCGTGGACGCATCGTCCGCGAGGAGATTGGCTGGGAGAACCGCATGATGGTCGATGCCAATCAGAAGTGGGGCGTTGAGGAGGCGATCAGCCGCACGCGTCAGCTTGGCGAACTTAAGCCCTGGTGGATGGAGGAGCCGACCAGCCCGGACGATATTCTCGGCCACGCCCGCATACGCCGTGAGGCTGCTCCTACCCGCATTGCTACAGGTGAACACTGCCACAACAGCGTCATGTTCAAGCAGCTCTTCCAGGCTGGTTCCATCGACGTGTGCCAGATCGACAGTTGCCGGGTTGCGGGAGTGAATGAGAATCTCGCGATCATCCTGATGGCTGCGAAGTTCGGTGTGCCGGTTTGTCCCCATGCCGGCGGCGTTGGCTTGTGCGAGTATGTGCAACATCTTTCCATCTTCGATTTCCTGAGCGTATCGGGCACGATGGAGAACCGCGTGATCGAGTACGTCGATCACCTGCATGAGCACTTCCGTTATCCCGTAAAGATTCGCCGGGGACATTATCTTGCGCCCACCGATCCCGGTTATAGCTGCGAGATGCTGCCCGAATCGTTGGAGAAGTTCAGCTTTCCCGGGGGAGAGGTCTGGAAAGAGCCATCGTAGCGTCACATCGGCTACGATCGTTTTTCTGGCTTTTCCCGTTCCTCACCTGAGGTCTCATCTTGAATATCGCCGTCGACACACCCACCACAGCAGAGCGTCCCTCCAACGGTAAGCAGCCCGGTCTCTTTCCAGCCGGTAACATGTTGCCCTTCATGTTGGTTACCGTGCTCTTCTTCATCTGGGGGATGTCGAATAACCTCACGGACATCCTGGTGCAGCAGTTCAAGAAGTCCTTTGAACTCTCGCCGCTACAGGCGCAGTTGGTGCAGACGGCGGTCTTCTTCGGCTACTTCTGTATGGCGCTGCCTGCGGCGCTGGGCATGCGGAAGTGGGGATACAAGGCGGGCATTCTGGCCGGGCTCTGCCTGTTCGGGACAGGCACGCTCATGTTCTGGCCGGCGGCTGTTATCGGCCGCTACTGGCTTATGCTGACGGCGCTGTTCGTGGTGGGCTGCGGCTCGGCGACGTTGGAGACTGCGGCGAACCCCTTCATCGCCCAGACAGGAGCGCCGGAGACCTCGGAGCAGCGCCTGAATTTTTCCCAGGCATTCAACCCTCCCGGCACGATCACGGGTGTTCTGATCGGCACATTCTTTATCTTCTCCGGCGTTGAGCTTTCGGCCGCGCGGGTGATGCAGATGAAGTCTGACGGTACCTATGCCGCGTATCTTCATGGCGAGATCATGCGGGTTGTGCCTACCTATGTCACGCTCGGCTGCATCGTCTTTCTGCTGGCGTTGTTGATCGGCCTGACAAAGTTTCCCGCGAACGTCCGCGAGCGCGATGCCAGTGAGGAGCATGGTCTTCTCTCGCAGCTTGCGTCTCTGTTGCGTACCCCAGGCCTCCGCGCCGCCATCATCGCGCAGTTCTGCTATTGCGGAGCGCAGGTGAGCACCTGGTCAGCCTTCATCCCGTATGTGAAGCAGTACACCAGCGCCAGTGAGCGGACGGCAGCTCTGTTCCTGACCGGAAACCTCATCGCCTTCGCCGCCGGTCGCATTATCTCGACGGGGCTGATGCGGTGGTTCGCGCCCTCAAAGATGATGGGAGTCTACGCGCTGATCAATATCGGGCTGATTGCGGCGGGCATTCTCCATCCAGGACGCATTGGCGCTGGTGCTCTTCTGCTTACCAGCTTCTTTATGTCGGTGATGTTCCCCACAATCTTTGCGCTCGGCGTGAAGGGGCTTGGGGCGCGCACGAAGCTGGGCGGCTCCATGATCGTGATGTCGGTGGTGGGCGCGGGGATTGTGCCGCCGCTGCTTGGGCTTATCGCGAAGCATTTCGGCAGTTACGCGCTGGGGTATGTGGTGGTCATCGCCTGCTATGTGGTGGTGGCTGCATACGGGCTGCGCGCGCATCCGTCGCACAGTGTGCATACCGTGCCGGTGATGCCGTAGAGGCTGTCTAAAACTTTAGAGTCTCGTTGCCGGTGCTTTTGCTGTTGTTTGTTTTTCGCCGTCATCCTGAAGCGTAGCTGAAGGCCCCCCGCATTGGGGCCACCACAGACGCAAGGCGCGCCACATGCATTGGTTTTGTCTTGCTTTGCATCTGTGGTGGCACCAATGCGGGGGCCTTCGCCGTTGGCTCAGGATGACGGCGAAAAACAAACACCGACACAGCCCGCAGGTATTGGAGGTGAGTCCCTTACTCAATCTTCAAACAGAGGTCTCGATCCTGCTGTAGTATTTCGTACAAATCCAGTTCTACAAAATCAGTGCCATGAAGACCTGTCCTCAGTGCCGTAGCACGTATCCGGATGACTATCAGTCCTGTCCGCGCGACCAACAGCTGCTGACCGCGGCGATGCCGGAGATCGGCCCGGGCAGCATCCTGCGGGGCAAATACGAGGTGTTGAGCAAGCTCGGAGCGGGCGGCATGGCGACCGTCTTCAAGGTGCGGCATCTCGCCTTTCACCAGACGGCAGCGCTTAAGCTGGTGCATCCCGAATTTCTCTCGGACCCGGCCTTTCTGAAGCGCTTCCGGAATGAGGCCGTGGTGGCCTGGCAGTTGAAACACCCCAATGCCGTGCGGATCGACGACCTGGACTTTACCGAGGACGGCCGTCCCTTCATCGTGATGGAGTACATCGAAGGCATGTCGCTGTACGACATGCGAAAGCAGAAGTCCGGGCCCTGGCCGCCGGAGCGCTGCCTGACCATTGTGGCGCAGGTGGTGAGCGCGCTGGGGGCGGCCCATACCGTGGGCATTGTGCATCGTGACATCAAGCCCAGCAACATCATGCTGACCAACGGACCGGATGGCCATGCCCTGGTCAAGGTATTGGACTTCGGTATTGCCAAGACCAGTGACCGGGCGTTCGCGGGTATGACCTCGGTGATGACCGCGGCGGCTATGATCGTTGGCACGCCGGAGTACATGTCGCCCGAGCAGGCCAGCGGCGGTCCGGAGAGTGCGATCGATGGCCGGGCGGACCTCTATGCGGTAGGGGTGATCCTGTACGAACTCGTAACAGGCGCCCATCCGTTTCGTGCGGATACGCCGATGGGGATGCTGGTGCAGCAACTGCACACCGCACCCTCGCCGCCCAGGACGATCAATTCCGACGTATCTCCAGCGCTGTCAGCCTTAATTGTGAAGGCCTTGCAGAAGAAGCCTGAGGACAGGTTCCAGAGCGCGGCGGAGATGCTGAAGGCCGTCGAAGACCCGGAGAAGTGGTGGCGCGAACAGCAACCGGCCGTACAAGATCCGCAGTCGACAACTCTGGAGGCTCCAACGGCCAATGTTGTCGCTCCGGAACAACCGCTCCCGGTCCAGGCAACGAACCCGCCCTCCGCAGTCGCGCCGGCGACCTTTGTTATGAACATTCCGGAGACGAAAGACACTCCTCCTCCGAGCGTTCGTCCCTCGCCAAGGCCGGTGCGTCAGGCAGGGCAGCAACTCAATCAAAACTATGTCTGGCTGGCGATTTTCGTAGGGGTATTCATCGTTGTGCTTGGAGTGGGAGGCTACCTGCTCTTTGGACGCAAGAGAGTTGAGCCCATTCCGCAGGCGGTCAACCCACCCGTCCCCGCTCCGGTGGCGACTCCTGCGCCTGCGACACCACCTCCGCCCCCGGTGGCCGCCGCACCCAGCCCCACTGAGCCTGCGGCGAACCCCGACTTAGGCTCGCCCGCAAAGGATACGGAGACCTCGCCAGCACCGGCAGCTCTTCCGTCTTCTACGGCGGCTCCTGTTATGGATGCCGCGAAGATTCAGGTTACGAAGCTCCTGAGGAGTGGCCAGAGCGATCTCCGCAAACAGGACTTTCGCGAGGCTGCCCAGTCCTTTGCGTCGGCGCTGTTGTTGGACAAGAACAATGCTGAGGCAAAGCGAGGTCTGGCCGCAGCGCAAAAGGGTGTTGCCGGGCTGAGTGTCGCTGGAGCTTCTCCAAAGCCTCCCCCGGTGGCAGGACCTGCCTCAGGCGGGAGCGGGGCAGCAGGTCCTTGCGCTGGCGGCGGCAACATCGTCGGGGGGCAGATGCTGGAGAAACCGGCCCCCACCTATCCGGCGGCAGCGATCTCGGCGCATGTGACCGGAGTTGTTACGGTGCGTGCCTTCATCGCAAAGGACGGCACGGTCAAGAGTGCCACAGCGGTCAGTGGACCGGAACTGTTGAAGGGCGCGGCGGTCGATGCGGTCAGAGCCTGGAAGTACAGACCTTTCCTGCAATGCGGCCAGCCGGTTGAGGCGGAGACCACGGTCAGCCTGAACTTTAATTTGGGTGCGCAGTAGGTATTTCTTCTCAGTCATTTGCGCAGGGATCTGTTTCAGCCGGAGGGAATGTTCGCGCGGAAAGATTCCCTCCGCGGCTAAAGCCGCATCTCCGACCGTTGTTTTGACGCGACGAAGACTGTAAATTTCCCAAGTGACAAAACTAAAGTTACAGAGAGAAAAATAAGAGTGTGGTCCGGGTGGTTCAGGGGATTCTCCCCTCCGCAAACGCTCAGATGTTAGATTGCATTCTGATATGCGAGTACTCATTGTTGAAGATGAAACCCGGATTGCCCACAACGTTGCGACGGCGCTGCGTGAGGGTTCTGGCTTTGCGGTGGATTGCGCCGATAATGGCGTCGATGGCGCAACCCTATCGGCGCAGGGGCACTACGATCTGCTGTTGCTGGACCTGATGTTGCCCGGCATGGACGGCCTCGGTATCGTCCGGCAGGTTCGAGCGCGTGGGGATGCCACACCGATTCTTGTGCTGACGGCCCGCAGCGAGCGGGAGAAGGTGATTCAACTGCTCAACGCCGGTGCCGACGACTATCTGACGAAGCCATTCGACCTTGGGGAGCTGCTGGCGCGGGTCAAGGCGCTTATCCGGCGCGGCAAAGGCGTAGCCCATCCTGTGGTTGCCATGGGGCGGCTCAGCATCAACTCGATCGAACAGACGGTGCGATGCGATGGCCAGCTCATCGATCTCTCGCCAACCGAGTACCGGATCTTCGAATACCTCATCTTCCGTCCACGCGCCATCGTCTCCAAGAGAGAGCTGCTCGAGCACCTCTACGACTACCGCTGGGAGCATCATTCCAACGTGATCGAAGCGCACGTCTCCAACCTGCGCAAGAAGCTCAGAGCGATAGGAGAAGAGGCCACTGTTGAGACCCTTCGCGGCCGTGGATACCGCCTGTATGCACCGGAGAAGGAAGCTTGAAGCAGCGCTCGCTAACGCGTCGGCTAATCGGCGGTGTGCTGCTGGCAGAGTTCCTGTGCGCAGCAACGTTCTCGGGTGTTGCCATCGCCCATGAGATGCATGGGCGCAGGCGCTCCTTCGACGTGATGCTGCGTGGCCGCGCTGACTCGTTGATGGGCGCGGTGCGGGACGCCGAGGACCCGGACGACAACGTCATGGTGGATCCGACGGAGCTGACGCTGCCTGCTGAAGACGCCTACGCCGTAGCGAACCCCGCAGGCCGCGTGCTGGGGCACTCTCCGGAGTCGTCCCCCGAACTGCTTGCGGCGCTGGAATCGGCCCATCCGGATGGCTACTTCAACTTCAAGGTAGCGGGGAAATCTTACCGGGCGTTGCGCACTCCGGGAATGCGCGTGATCGACAGGGAAGAGAAGAAAGGGGCCGTCCGCTGCCCGGTGACGGTCCTCTACGCCGCTCCTACCGCCCATCTGTGGCATGAGACCGTGGAGGCCGTTCGCTTCTATGTGATCGCGGGAGTGCTACTGCTCGCTGTGACCGGCTTGGCGCTTGTCTGGCTGCTGCGGCGTTGGCTGTCGCCTCTGCGAGAGCTGGCGGAGCGTGCAGGCCACGTGTCGGCGCAGGCGTGGGAGTTTGTGCCGCCGGAGGCGGCCCTGCACACACACGAGCTGGAGCCGATCGCTTCGTCGATCCAGAAGCTGTTACACGGACTGCGGCAATCCTTTGAACGGCAGCGCCAGTTCACAGGAGACGCCGCGCACGAATTGAAGACTTCGATTGCGGTGTTGAAGTCGAGCCTGCAGCTTCTATCGCTGCGCCCGCGAACGGTGGAGGAGTATCAGGGTGGCATTGAAGAAGTAGTCGTCGATACAGAGCGCATGGAAGACCTCACGGAGCGGATGCTGGCTCTCGCGCGACTGGAGGAGGCGCCTGCGCGAAGCAGAGAGCGCGTCGATCTGGTCCTGGTCGCGCAGTCTGTCGCGGAGCGTCTGAGTCCTGTGGCGGAGTTGAAACAGGTTCCTATTGAAGTCACCGCCCAGGACGCGCAGCCCGTCACCATGCCGCTCGACGATGCGGAGATCCTCTGCTCCAACCTGATGATGAATGCGCTACAGCACAGTTCTCCCGGCAGTAGCATCGCGGTGTGCGTAGAAGGAACTGTGCTGCTGGTTGTGGACCATGGCGAGGGCATTCCCACGGATGCGCTCCCGCATGTCTTCGACCGCTTCTACCGGGCTGATGTTTCGCGAAGCCGTAATAGCGGTGGTGCGGGGTTGGGGCTCGCGATGTGCAAGGCGATTGTGGAGCGCTGCGGTGGAACTATCGAGATCGCGAGCACACCGGGGGTAGGCACGCAGGTGAAGGTGGCACTACCGGCAATAGTGTAGAACGCGCCGAAGATGGGGCACCTGGATTCGTCGGTTGTCCTGGAGCCATTTCCTTGTTGTTTGGCGCATCTTCAGCGGCGTTTAAGTATTCCCAAAGATGATGAGTGGTGGGCAGCTTTATGTCTGCCGAGCTGTTCAGGAGAAATCAATGTCCTTCTTGCCTTCCCGTATCGGTGTGCGCTTGTTTACGACCCTTGGCGCTGTGGCGCTAGGCTGCACGCTCGCCCACGCTCAGCAACCTTACAAAGTTCTCGACCACTGGAAGATCGGCGGCACCGGAGGCTGGGACTACCTGCTCGCCGACCCCTCGGCGCATCTGCTGTACGTTACACATGGCCCACGCGTGGAGGTGCTCGACACCGACACCGGCAAGCCAGTCGCCGCCATCACCGGCTTGAAGGGGACGCACGGCATCGCACTCGATACCGACGGCAAGTTTGGCTACATCAGCGATGGCGGGAGCAACGATGTCCTCGTCTTCGATCGCCACAGCTTCAAAACCGTGACGACGGTCCCTGCTGGCACGAATCCGGACGGCATCGTGTTCGATCCGGCGACGAAGACGGTATGGGCGTTCAACGGCCGCAGCAGCAACGTTACGGTCATCGATGCCACTACCAATCAAGTCGTCGCAACGCTGCCGGTCCCCGGCAAACCAGAGTTTCCTGTTGCCGACGGCCAGGGCTCGGTCTATGACAACATCGAGAGCACCAATCAAATCGTCCGCTTCGACTCGCGCGCGAAGAAGCAGACGGCGGCATGGAAGCTAGAGAACTGCGACTCGCCCTCGGGCCTGGCGCTCGACAAGGAGCATCGCCAGCTCTTCGCGGTCTGCGATGGCAAGAAGATGGCCGTGGTCGATGCCGACAGCGGCAAGCAGCTCGCCTCGCCCAGCATCGGTGACGGCCCGGATGCGGCCGGCTTCAGCGCAAAGCACCGGCTGGCCTTCAGCTCCAATAGTGATGGCACGCTGACAGTGGTCGACGCAGCGCACGACTTCAAGGTGATCGAAGACCTGCCGACGGAGAAGGGCGCACGGACGATGTCCTATGACTCCGGCAAGGATCGCATCTACGTGGTTACGGCGCAGTTCGGCCCGCGTCCCGAGCCAACGCCGCAGGCTCCACGGCCCCGGCCCGCGGTGATTCCCGATAGCTTTACGGTGATAGTGATTGGACGGTAGTTGGGGTTTGCGCGACTTATAAAACTCTCACGCAGCACGAAAACTAGCCCCGGAGGGGCTAGTTTTCGTGCCGCATGAGAGTTTTGTCGTGATGATCGGCAACGGCACAATACTGAAGCTTATACAGCAATCTCGCGTTCTTCATTACGGGTAAGTATGTAGTAAACTACCGGCGTTACGACCAGACTCAACAGCATCGATAGCGCGAGCCCTCCGATTACTGCAATTGCCAACGGCTGCAACATCTGCGAGCCGGCACCGAAGGCGAAGGCCAGCGGCAGCATACCGCAGACCGCAGCGACGGCGGTCATCAGGATGGGACGCAGTCTCCGCTGCGCGGCCAGCAGCATAGCATCGCGAGGGTTGGCTCCTTCCGCGCGGAAGCGCTCGTCGGCATCGAGCAGCAGGATGCCGTTCTTCGCTACGATGCCGATCACCATGATGAGCCCCATGAACGAGGCGACGTTGAAGGTGATGCCCGTGATCCACAATGCGAAGACGACACCGGCGATCGACAACACAGAGGACGCAAGGATCGCGATCGGAGCCGAGAAGTTGCGGAACTCCGCCAGGAGCACACCGAAGACGAGCAGCAGCGCCAGCAGGAGAACGCGCAGCAGGTCGGCAAAGGACTTCTGCTGCTCCTGGTATGTGCCGCCGTATTCTACGCGCACGCTCGTCGGCAGGTGCATGTTCGCGATGACTTTTTGTACCTGGGCAACACCCGTGCCGAGATCGGAGCCTTCCAGCCGTCCGGTTACGACGACGCTCTGCTGCAGGTTTTCACGGCGGATCTCGTTCTGCGGAGGCAATTGAGTAATCTGCGCCATGGACCCCAGCGTCGCGGTATGGCCTGTGCTGCTGTTGAAGACCGTATTGTCGATGGCATCCAGCGAAGTGCGCGTCTCGTCGCCCAGCCGCACGCGGATGGTGTAGGGCCGTCCGTTCGTAATCAAGGGGTCGGTCGTCGTAATGCCGTCGAGGATGGAGGTCGCGTCCTCGGCAACCTCCGTTGGGGTGAAGCCCATACGAGCAGCCAGCACGGGGTTGACCTGGAAGTTGGTAGCGGGGCCACTGATCGTGTTGTCGACGCCGTTCTGAATGTCGACGACGCCCTTTATTTTTCCGATAGCGTCGGCAATGCGCGGGCCCAGTTGATAGAGCAGCTTCGAGTCGTTGGAGAAGAGCTTGATCTGGATAGGCTCGGGAGCGTTGGAGAGGTCGCCGATCATATCCTGCAATACCTGCGTGAACTCGATGTCCAGTGCGGGTTCTTTGGATTTGATCTCATCGCGGATGTCGTTCATCACATCGTCGATGGCGCGACTGCGCTTTGTCTTCAGCTTGACGGTGATGTCGCCGGTATTGGCCTCGGTGACAGAGGCGAGGCCCATCTGCAGACCCGTGCGGCGGGAGGTGCTTTCAACTTCGGGGGTGGCATCCAGAATCTGCTGGACGTGGGCGATTACGCGGTTGGTTTCAGCCAGCGAACTACCGGCCGGCATGATGTAGTCGAGGATGAAGCCGCCCTCATCCATCGCGGGCAGCAGGTCGGTGCCGAGGTTCCGATACGTGAAGAACGCGCCGGCTGCCAGCACAACGCAGAAGAGTCCGAGCAACTGCGGCTTGCTCAACGACCACTCCAGCGCAGAGCGATGCCACTGCATGACGCGCCCCAGAATACGCCCGGGTTCGGGATGACCGCTTGCATCTTTTTTGCGGGCATTGTCCTGTGAAGCGTCGTCGCTGTGGCTGCGCAGCAGCACCATGCCGAGGCTCGGTGTCCAGGTGAGCGCGAGCACCAGCGAGGTCAGCAGAGAGACGGTCATCGTGATGGCCAGCGCGCGGAAGAAGCTGCCGGTTACACCGGTTACGGCCACCAGTGGCAGGAAGACGACGACCGGCGTAATCGTCGAGCCGATCAGCGGGCTCATGATCTCGTGCAACGCTTTGCGCACCGCTTCGACACGGTGTTCGCCGGCGTCGCGATGCATCACGATGTTTTCGACGACCACAATCGCATCGTCGATGACCAGCCCGATCGCGGCGGCCAGGCCGCCGAGCGTCATCAGGTTGAAGCTTTCGCCGATGACCCAGAGGAAGAGGATTGTGACCGCGACCGTGACCGGAATCACAAGGCCGGCGATGAGCGACGAGCGCCAGTCGTGCAGAAAGGCAAAGAGGATGATGCAGGCGAGCACGAGCCCGATCAGGATCGCGTCGCGCACGCTTGCGATGCTCTCTCGCACCAGCTCCGACTGGTCGTAGTAGGGTTTGAGTGTGACGCCCGGCGGCAGCTTCTGCTTCAGCTGCGCGATCTCCGTCGCTACCTGGTCGGCGACGGCAACGGTGTTGCTTGAGGGCTGGCGTGTGATGTTGAGCAGCACGGCGGATTTGCCGTTCGCCGTCACCACGGTGTACACGGGCATCGTCGCGTCCACGACCTGCGCGATATCGCCGACACGCACCGCAGCGCCGTTGGCCGTGGTCTTTACGACGAGTTGGCGCAGTCCGTCGATGTCATGTACCTGCGCTCCGACGAGGCCGAGCACCAGCTGATGATCCTGCTCGTAGAGGCCGGGAGAATCGATGATATTGGCAGACTGAATGGCGTTCGTCAGGTCGAGGAGCGTGACCCCGGCAAGCTGCAGCTTCGCGAGGCTGGGGATGACGTGGAACTCGGGGACCTTGCCGCCCTGCACCGTGGCCGCACTGACGCCGGGCACGCGGTTCAGCGGTGGTGCAAGATCGTATGTGGCCAACTCCCATAGCTGGGTCTGCGAGACCGTATCGGACGTGAGGCTATAGCCCAGAATGGGGAAGGTCGCGAAGGTCAGCCGATTGGTTGTGATCTTCACTGTAGAAGGCAGGCTCTGCTGCACCGTGCTCAGCGCGGCGTTGACCAGCTGCAGCGTGTGGAACATGTCCGCCGACCAGTCGAAGAAGAGGCTGATCTCCGCCGAGCCGCGGCTGGTGGTAGAGCGCACCGTGACCAGCCCCGGAACGCTGTTCACCGCGGTCTCGATCGGCTTGGTGATGGTCACTTCCATCTGCTCGACCGGCATCACGCCGTTATCGACGCCGATGACGACACGCGGGAAGTTGGTGTCGGGAAATACGGAGATAGGCACCTGCAGCGCAGCCCAGGCTCCCGCCAGCGTGAACACGAAGACGAAGAAGAAGATGGTGCGCGTGGCGCGAGACAGCCAGAAGGGCTGTGAGCTGGAACCGGAACCAGGGTGGGCCATCAGTCTTTGTCTCCAGCCTGGCCTGCGGCCTTAATCTCTACTTTCGTCCCCTCGTCGAGGCCGTAACCGCCTGACGTGATCACCATGTCCGATGCGCTAACGCCACCCGTGATCTGTACCTTGTCGGGAAGGCGAATGCCGACCTGCACGGGCTTCAGATGCGCCGCGCCGTCGCTGCCGACGACCATCACACTCAGGGTCCCGTCTTTGGCAGGGACGAGTGCCTCAGCGGGAAGCTGCAACGCGTCCGGCACTGTTCGACCGGCGATTGCGACATGAACAGGCGTACCTGCCTTCAGCTTGTTGCCGGGGTTCTTCAGGCGTACCCATACCTCGACCGTGGTCGAACCGGGGTCCAGCGCCGGGCTGATGAGCGAGACCGCGGCGTCGACCGGCGCATCCAGGCCGGGCACGGTGACCTGCGCCTTGTCTCCGACCTTCATTCGTTGCGTTATGTCCTGTGCAAGGTGAACCTTTGCCAGCAGGGACGAGGTGTCCATGACGGTAATGAGCGGTGCACCTGCCTGTGCCGTCTCACCGGCGAACAGAGGGCGGTCGGTCACGACACCATCGATGGGGCTACGCAGCGAGGCATAGCTCAACATCGCTTCGGCGTTCTGGAACTTGCCCTTGGCCGAGGTCAACTGGCCCTCCGCGCTCTTGCCGGCGGCAGCGCGGCTGACGCTTTGAACGGATTGCAGATGCTTCGCGGCCGTGTCGTATGCCGCCTGGGCCTGCACCAGCGTTGCCTCCGCGGTATCGAGATCGCGGCCGGGGATGGCACCCTCTTTGAACAGCTGCCTGCGTCCGCTCACGATGCTCTTATTGAGGTCGAGATTGGCCTTGGCCTGCGCGAGATCGAGTTCGGCCTTTTGTGTGTCTTCGGGGACCTGTGCCTTCGTTGTCTGGTCGTAGGTGGCTTCGGCTGACGTGTAGCTGCCGCGATTGTCGAGCGCCGTCGCAGCCAGGTCGCGGTCTTCGAGCGACACCAGCAGCTGCCCTGAGTGCACATGCGCTCCGCGCTGCACGTAGAACTCTTTTACCGGCGCGCTGATCTTCGGCGACAGCGCTGCCTGCGCCAGCGGAGCGAGAATGGCGTCACCCGTGATCTGTTCGGAGATCGGACCGGTCTCAGGCTTGGCAGCCTCTACTGAAACTGCGACCTCCGGCGTTGGCTCGGCCTTCTTGCATCCAGCGATACCGAGAGACAGCAGCAATGTACTCAATAGAACAATGCCAGAGGAGCGAAGCTGAGTGGGGAATTGTTTTATGTTTTCTGGTCGAAAGGGCATCGGTTAAAACCTTCCCGTAAGCGTCTGGAGATTGGCCAGTGCAACTTGATAACGAACTGCGCCGTCGGCACGTGCGGTCTCCGCTGAGATGAGCGCACTCTGCGCATCGACAACTTCGAGCACTGTGCCTTCGCCGCCGGTGTAGCGCAGCCGGGTCAGGCGTAGACTCTCCTGCGCGGTCACGACACTGTTGTCGAGCGATGCCAGTTGATCGCGGGCGGCAGCGGCTTCGTCGTAGAACTCGCTAAGGTTCGCGATCAGCCGTCGCTGCGTTGCCGAGAGAGCCACCTTTGCGGCATCGCGCCGAATCTCGCTTTGTTTTACCTTGTGCTGGGTCGCCAGCCAATCCCAGACAGGAATGTCGATGGTGGCGCTGGCTGAGTAGCCGAGGTTGTGTGAACCATCCGGTCCTTTGGCCGCGAACTGCGCGGCATCGATGCCATACGCAAAGTTCAGGCCGAGGTCGGGAAGATATGCGGCCCGTGCGGAGGCCACCTCGGCCTGGCTCGCACGCAGCGACGCCAGCGCGCTCTTCAACTCGGCGTTGTTCTTCGCGGCTGACGCTTCGATGTCGCTGCGGTCGGGAAGCACCGGAATGGTGGGAGCTTCGATCTGGAAGGCGGTGCGCGGGTCAGGGAAGAGGAGCACGCCGAGCTCCAGCTTTGCCTTCGACGCGGCCACCTGCGCGTCGGCGAGATCGCGAGCTCGCTGCTGCTGCTGCAATAGAGCCTTTACAACATCGGCATGGGCTGATTCGCGTGCGTCTTCACGCTGCTGGGTGAGAGTTACGAAGTGACTGGCCTCGTCGGCGGCTCTTTGTACTGCCGTGAGCTTAGTCTCTGCCGCGATCAGCCCGTAGTACAGCGATACAACAGCGGACACCAGCCCCCGGCGTGCAATCTCCATCTCCGCGGCGGACTTCGCGGCGTTGGCGTCGGCAAGCGTTACGGCGCTGAACTGTTGCAGGCCCAGCGTCTCGGTCACGACGCCCTGGCTGGTGTACTCACGCACCGAATTGTTGGCGATGAAGCGCGGCGTGGTTGCGGAAGTCGTTTGTCCACTGGCTCCGCCGCCCTGCGTGTAGAGGTACTGGTTGTGGTAGATCGCGGAAGGCAGCAGGCCCGCGCGTGCGATCGAACGGTCCAGTTGCGAGACGCGGCTATCGGCTGCGGCTGCCGCAAACGCCGGCTCGTTGGCCTCAGCCCGGCGAATCGCTTCATCCAGCGAGATCGTCGTTGTCGCCGCTTCCGTGGGTGCGGTGGTTGCCGCAACTGGCCCGGACTGTGCTGCGGAGGGCCTTGCGCACGCGAGCAGCGCAAGGCAGAAAGCCAATCCCGCGCGATAGTTACCGATTGAGCAGCGAAGCATCATTCGAACAAAGATTACAGGTTGCACCTTAATGTTTGCTGAAGAAATATATGTAAGAGCTTCGCGAGCGCGTGAAAAGGCAGAACAGCGCGGAAGTTCATAGCGCGGTTGAGCAACGACAGAAGAGCAGAGCCTAATTGGCTCTGCTCCTTTGGTGTATGAACGATACGTCTTGATCCAGTCCTGCTTGCCGTCAAGACGAAATGGAATGACTTCTAGAGCAGTTTCCGTATTTATGTGAAGTGGACAACTCCTGCGAGTGCTGTTTTTCTTGGGAAAAAACAGCGTATAGACCTGTGGCTCGCTCTACACCTATACGGAAACTGCTCTACCGGTGACCGCCGGCATGACCGCCACCACCGCCGCGCGAAAATCCAGCGGCGTGTTCGCCGCCTGGATCATGACCGGCGTTGCCTGTGTGGCCTTGTCCATCACGCGCTTCGTTCCCGTGGAAGTGGTTGAACGACTGCTCCCCGCGAGTTGGTAGCGGGCCATGATAGCCATTACGAGGATCGTAGCGGTTATCGACATGCCCGTAGAATCCACGATGACCGTGGAACCAGGGTCCGGCCCCTATGAAGATGCCGCCAGTGAACCAATCCGGACCGTAGTATCCGTAGGGGGCACAGTCATACGGCGCATAGTCGAAGTATCCGTAGGGGCAAACTGGGGCTACACCGATATCAACCGAAACTTGAGCCGGTGTTTTCGCGCTGTTGGCGAACAAAAATCCAGCAGCAAGTGTAAGCAAACCGAGAAATTTGGAAACGCGCATCTTTCACCTCGCAATAGAGGCTACTCCATAATCAGCAGCCTGCGTCTAAATTAGATGGTCTACACCTGTTCCCGGGCTGCTTAGCATGGGAGCAAATCTTGTCGATTGCTGAGGAACGGTTTTACGGCGGCGTAATCAAGGATTCCGCTAGCGAATCTGGGCTACTCGACCGAGTGCATGGTATCGCTCAAATTGGAGTAGATCGTGGCCCGGCACGACGCGGTCTGGAGATCCTGCAAGTTCGATCATGCGTGCCTGGTTGGCTATGTTGGCGGCCTGATCGGCGGTGCTGAAGGTTCCGCTGGCAAGGTGTGCGGTGAGGTTGAGATAGAGATAGCAGTTGTCTGAGGCGAGAACGTAGGGCTGCTTGCCGTCGACGCGAAGATATTGGGAAGCGTAGGTGTGGTGCCCTCCCGTATAGGCGCGAATGCCGGGAAAGATCTCGATATTGTCGCCAGCGATGAGGTGCAGGCGCCCTTCGGTGTTGATGCGGACCAGTTCGGTCACATCGGCGGGATCGATGCCGCCATGGTTTCCGCCCGGCTGCCACGCGGTCGTCGTGTAGTAGCGATACTCTTCCGCTTGAATCCAGACCTGCGCTTTCGGAAACAGATCGAGGCCGCCCATGTGATCCCAGTGCGCGTGGCTGATTACGATATCGGTAACTTGCTCGGGCTGTACCCCGGCGAGCTTCACGGTCTCGTCGGGTCGAAGATAGTCTTTGGTCGGAAAATCTTTCGCGAAGGTGTCGCGATGAAATCCGCTGTCGAAGAGGATGTTGTGTCCACCGCCCTGGATGAGCCAGACGGCCATAGCGGCATCTATCTTTTTATCCTTTGGGCCGTTGACCACAAGTTCGGCAATTGGAACGTTCGGCAACGTGGCGAAGAGGATCGCCTTGATGGAAGATTCGGGTGTCGCGCATGCTGCGCCGGATGACGTTAGGACTGCCATACAAATGGCAAAGACCACCAATAGACGTTGCTTCAAGGTTGCCTCATTCTCGCTCGACGATGAATCGAGCATTTGCCGGTTACACCCAATTAGGAGGTGTTTTACCTTAGGAAAGATCGTCGTCAGGACGTTCCACAAGCTTCGTCATCAAGTCCAGCAATACAGCGCGTTCCTTCGAGCTGAGAGGGGAGAAGGCGATTTTCAGGAACTCCAGATAGATTTCGTAGCCGTCATCAAGCATCTGCTTGCCCCGCGGGGTCACTCTGCGACTATGGGTGCATGCCCTGCGTTCTTCTGCGTATGATTTGGCGTTATAGGATCGTTTCCAGCGTGCGTTGTTTGCAGATGATACGACATGTTTGCTAAGTCGTCCCAACGTCGTTGTGTTAACCTATGCCTCTTCCGTGCGTCAGATAGGTACGCGCACTGCTCTATGGCGGCAATTGGTACTATCGAGAAACCATGATTTCATGGGCTTCTGGTCTTGTGCACCGATAAAAATGAAAACGCGAAACAAACATGCGACATTGAATGAGGTGGCGAGAGCGGCGGGCGTCGGCACGACGACCGTCTCTCGTGTCATCAACGGGGGGCAGAGGGTCGACCCGGAGACTATGGCGCGCGTGCAGCGTGCGATCGAGACACTGGGCTATATGCCGAGCCAGGCTGCGCGCATTCTCAAGGGAGACCGTACCCGCGCCATCGGCCTTGTGATCCCAAGTATTGCGGACCCTTTCTTTTCAAGCTGCGCCGAGGCCGCGCAGGCGATTGTGCGCGCCAATGACAGCGTGCTGATTGTACTGACTACACAGAATGATCCGAAAGAGGAACTCGAGGCCGTCAATATGCTGATGCGGCACCGTGTTGATGGGCTCATCATCGCGCCGTGCAATGCAGAGGATGACGTGCTGGCCCGGATGCTGGGCCGGATATCCACGCCTGTGGTCACGCTGGACCGGCCCATTGAAGGCTCGAAGATTCCCTCGGTTGTCGTTGATAACTTCGCCGGAGCAAAGCTGGCAACGGAGCACCTGATAGAACACGGATACCGGAGGATCGCGTGCTTAACGGGCGAGCCACACCTCTACACCATCCAGGAACGGATGAGAGGCTATACGGGAGCAATGCAGTCTGCGGGGCTGAAGCCGGCGCTGTCTGTTGACGTGGAAGACCATGTCTCTGCGGAGAAGTGTCTCTTGAACCTGATGAAGAAAGCCGGATCACCCCAGGCTGTCTTGACGCTCAAGAACATCACCACTGTTGCCGTGTTCGAGACTCTCCAGAAACATGGGGTGAAGGTGCCTGAAACCGTTGCGCTTCTCGGCTACGACGATTTTCAGATGGCGGAAGCTTTGAGGCCGTCCATCAGCGTGATCCGGCAGCCGATTGAAGAAATTGGTCACGCGGCGGCTGAACTGCTCTTCGAACGTCTGCTAAACCAAGGTGCTTCTAAGGGTGGTGGTTCGCTACAGCGACGACAGGTGGTGCTGGCGACGCGTCTCGTCTTGCGAAATTCCTGTGGTTGCGGCCGCGCGTAAGGCTCGCGCACTCTGGTTTCCCGGAGATGTCCTGACCAGGGCCATTTATCCCGCGAAAAAGCTTGAAATTCACAAATACAAATAAATGTCTCGACGCGATTGACAGTGTCACTATGTTCGAACAATAATTCTCCCCAGCGCCTATGGAATCGCTACCATGCGGGTGGAAACCTTTCCATAGTTGTCCACACACGCATGCAGTTGCTTAAACTATGCGCTTTCATAAGCTCAGTTCGATTTTTGGGGGAGCCAATTCAATGCGCGTTCTATCTCCCGTAGTTCAAAAAGAGATGTCTGGCTGGTCGCGTTCTTGTTTGCGGCAATTTTGTGTCAGGCACAGGAGTTCCGCACCACGTTAGCCGGACAGATCAGCGATCCGTCTGGGGTCCTGATCCCCGGCACTAAGATCACCGCTAGCAACATTGATTAGGGCACGGTCTACAAAGGTGTGACAACGGGCAAGGGGGTGTATTACACCAACTACGCCCTGCCAGGTGTCTACGCGGTACCGTCTTAACGTTCAATTCTTATGGAGATTTGGGATGTATTTGTTGCGCGCGCGAATCGTATCTGTCCTGATGGCTTCTGTTGCCTACACCGCCATCTCTACCGCTCAAACAACGGATGCACCCGATCTGACAAAAGAACCTACGCTTTACGCAGTCGGCTACGCACACCTCGATACCGAGTGGCGTTGGGAGTATCCGCAGGTCATCGACGAATACCTCTATAAGACGATGCACGACAACTTCAATCTGTTCGATAAGTATCCGCACTACGTCTTCAACTTCAGTGGTGCAAATCGCTACCGCCTGATGGAAGAGTACTACCCGTCTGACTTCAACCGATTGAAGCACTATGTCGCCGATGGCCGCTGGTTTCCGGCGGGGTCTTCCATGGAAGAAGGCGACGTGAATGCGCCGAACGCGGAAGCCATCATCCGCCAGATTTTGTATGGCAATGAGTGGTTTCGCAAGACCTTCGGCAAAGCCAGCGAAGAATATATGCTTCCCGATTGCTTTGGCTTTCCTTCTTCGCTGCCGAGCATCCTTGCTCACTCCGGTGTGAAAGGTTTCTCGACCCAGAAGTTGACGTGGGGATCTTCTGCGGAGGTTGGCGGTCCGGAGTCACTGGAGAATACCCCGGAAGGAACTCCCTTCAACGTAGGTTTATGGGTAGGTCCCGATGGTTCAACGGTTATCGCGGCCTTCAATCCCGGATCCTACAGCGGAAGCATCACGACAGACCTGAGCGCCCCATTGCCTCCCCTTCCGCCGAACGCCTTATTGCCAGAGATTGAGAAGAAGCGTTCCGCACTCGAGGCGCAGCTCGGAGGACCAAACCAAGGACAGGCAGATAGAAGTACCGTGCAGCAGTACATCGCTTTGCGCGAGGAGCAGGGAGCGCTCGAACACCAGCGGCAGCTTAACGAAGCGAGGCGCTTTCAAGGTGACTGGGCCGCGCGTGTGATGAACAACGGCAAAGTGACCGGCCTCTTTGCCGATTATCACTACTACGGCACTGGCGACATCGGAGGAGCTCCGAGAGAAGAGTCCGTAAAGAGACTGGAAGCCATCATCACCAAGGGTTCTGTAGATATGCCTCCGTCCGATGGTCTTGCGATGCGTAATGAGCGACAGGGTGACTGGCCGCCGATCTCCGTAGGAAACGGTCCAGTGCATGTCGTCTCTGCAACGGCGGATCAGATGTTCAAAGACATCACCTCGGCGGAGGCCGCGGTTCTGCCTCGCTATACGGGTGAGCTTGAGTTGACGAACCACTCAGCAGGTTCGCTGACTTCGCAGGCTTATCAGAAACGTTGGATACGCAAGGAAGAGCTACTGGCTGACGCCGCTGAAAAGTCGTCTCTTGCCGCGCAGTGGCTAGGGGGACGGAGTTATCCGCTCGAACGGCTCAATGATGCCTGGACGCTCGCGATGGCTGCGCACTTCCATGACCTCGCCGCGGGGACCGCGACGCCCCGCGCTTATGATTTTGCGTGGAACGATGATGTCATCGCGATGAACCAGTTCTCCGTTGTGCTGAAGAGCGCTACGGATGCTGTTTCCCAGGCGCTTGATACGCAGACCAAAGGCACAGCTGTGGTGGTATTCAATCAACTGAATATCCCGCGCGAGGATGTTGTTGAAGCTGCCTTAGATTTCAACGGAAAACCTGCTACTGCGGTTCGAGTCACTGGCCCGGATAACAGCGTTGTCCCATCGCAGATTGTGAATGGCAAGGTGCTCTTCAGTGCGAAGGTTCCGTCGGTGGGTTATGCCGTTTATGATGTCGAGCCAGTTGAGAACGCAGAGGCCGCTTCCTCCGACCTGCGCGTAACAGCCCATGACCTTGAGAATGCATACTATCGAGTCACGCTAAACAACGACGGGGATGTAGCGAGCATCTTCGACAAACAGTTGAATAGAGAACTTCTTTCGGCACCGGTCCGGCTCGCGCTTTCCTATGACAACCCTGAGCAGTGGCCCGCATGGAATATGGATTGGACGCAAGAGCAGGCGGCTCCAAAAGAGTATGTGTCTGGCCCGGCGAAGATCCGCATCGTGGAGAGTGGTCCTGTTCGTGTTGCTGTCGAGGTGACCCGCGAGACCGCAGGCTCACGCTTTGTGCAGACGATCAGTCTTGCAAGCGGCGACGCTGGTAAGCGGGTCGAGTTTGGCAATGTCATTGACTGGAGTACCCGCGAGCGAAACCTTAAGGCGACGTTTCCGTTGATGGCTCAGAACGAAACGGCCACTTATAACTGGGATATTGGAACGATTGATCGACCCACGGCGCAGCCGAAGAAGTTTGAGGTGCCATCACACCAGTGGATCGATCTGACCGACATGAGCGGCAAGTTTGGTGCGACGATCCTGACAGATGCGAAGAATGGCTCTGATAAGCCGGATGATCACACTATCCGCCTGACATTGATTCGCACACCGGGAATCGCGGGCGGCTATGCAGACCAGGCCACACAGGATATCGGGCATCATGAGTTCAAGTATGGCTTTGCTGGGCACGAAGGCGGCTGGCGAGAGGCTCAGACTGACTGGCAGGGACAGGAACTCAATGCTCCTCTGCTGGCGTTCGCTGCGACGAAGCATCCGGGTACTCTCGGGAAGAGTTTTTCGGTCGTCAAGATAAGCAATCCGCGTATCCGCATTCTCGGCATGAAGAAGGCCGAAGAGAGCGACGAGATGATTGTGCGTCTTGTTGAACTGGATGGAAAGCCGCAGAAGGACGTTCGTGTTGCTTTCGCCGCGCCCATCACGAACGCTCGCGAGGTGAATGGACAGGAGCAGCCTCTGGGAGACGCTCATACGGAAGCTGGTGAGCTTGTAACCTCATTTGGGGCCTATCAGCCTCGTGCATTTGCTTTGAAACTGGGGCCAGCACCTGCTACTGTCGGTGCAGTTCAATCGACTCCTGTTGCCTTGAACTACAACCTGGCGGCGGCTACCAACGATGGCAGCGCTGAGAAGATCGGATTCGATGGCAAGGGCAATTCACTACCTGCCGAGATGCTGCCTTCGCAGGTCAACTTCAACGATGTGGCTTTCCATCTCGCAACGGCTAAAACGGGGTCGTCGAACGCGGTTGTCGCACAAGGTCAGAAGGTTCAACTCCCAGCAGGCAGCTACAACCGGGTATATCTTCTTGCAGCCTCTACCGCAGGGGACCAGTCCGCGGAGTTCGACGTCGGCGGTCGCAAGACGAAGCTGACGATAGAGAACTGGGGTGGCTTTGTCGGGCAGTGGGATGAGCGTCTGTGGAGCTCGGCCGACACCTCGCAGGGCTATGGCGAGATGGTTGGTTTGAAGCCGGGCTTCATCAAGCGCGCCGATCTCGCCTGGTATAGCAGCCATCATCATGACGCGGCAGGCAAGAACGTGGCCTATAGCTACTCCTATCTCTTTGCCTATGGCATCGACGTGCCTGCCGGGGCGAAGACACTCACACTGCCGAAGAATCCTAACATCCGCATCCTTGCCATCTCGATGGCGAATGGGGATACCGAAGCAAAGCAGTTGCAGCCGCTGTATGACGTTCTGCCATCGCCCGACGCAGGTGAGCCGGACTTCACGCTCTCCTCTGCGGGGAAGGTCTCAGTCTCGCAGGGGCATTCCACAACGGGCAGAATCATCGTTCTTTCACGCGGAGGCTTCGATAGCGGCGTAAAGCTCACCGCTGTCGGTCTTCCTTCCGGCGTGAGCGCCACGTTTAGTGCAGATCGTGCCGCCCCTCAGACGCTTACGATCTCTGCAACTGATTCAGCTGAAGCGACCAGCTCGGAGTTCAAGGTGATCGGAACATCCGGCACGATCAACCGCGAAGAGACGATCCACCTCAATGTGACTCCTATCCTCAAGGGCACGGTCCCCGTTGATCTTTCCTCTGTCTATAACGTCAACGGCATGTATAAAAAGGGCTCGAAGTTCGAACCGGGTGCGAGTGCGGACGCGGGAGGCTACTCATTCGCAGTGGAGACTCTCGGCCGGGAGCAAGTTGGGGGCGAGGTCACCTTCAGGCTGGGGCCGGCCAATGTTGCGGATGCGGTATCGAGCAAGACGATCCCACTCCCCGCAGGGAAGTACAACAGCATCCATGTACTGGCAACAGCGATAGAGGGGAATCAGACGCGACAGACCTTCACGATCACCTATACGGATGGAACAACTTCGACCGCCACGCAGAGCCTCAGCGACTGGTCCGGTTCGGCAGGATTCCGTGGTGAAAGCGATGCCGTCGAAGTGCCCTACCGGCTTACAGGCGATGGTACGGTCGATGGCAATCCCTTCCACTTATGGGCCTATGACTTCAAAGCTGATCCGGCGAAGGAAGTGAAGAGTCTCTCGCTGCCTTCCAACCGCAACGTTATCGTCTTCGGTGTCACGCTCGTTCCTGCAGGCAACTAATTGCGCGTGTGGGGTAGACCAGTTTCTTTTCCTCATGAGGAGTCAAAACATGATTCGTGCAACGGTGCGAGGCATCCCCGTCATTTTGTTGAGTGCTAGCGCGCTCGTATCCGTGGGGTTCGCGCAAAATAGTTCGAAGAAGCCAATCGACTACGTAAATACCTTGGTGGGTACTGCCCCGCTCGACCAGCAGAGGTTTATCGGAAACGCGCCGCCTCCGGGTGAGCCCGTCTACTCGGGACAGACCTCGCCAGGAGCGCGCTTGCCTCATAGCTCCGTAGAAGCGGCGCCGGTGAACAACAATATCGATCTGAGCTTTCCGAACGGCGTCCCCGTTCCGTACTACTATACGAACCCCACGATGCTGGGCTTTACGGGTGGAGGTGGCGCCACTTATGGTGGGGGTGCCGAACCGATCATATCGCCGGTCGTCGGCGACTGGTCGATGCCGCCTGCGTATCGCGAAAGCTATTACAACAAAGCAAGTGAGAAGGCTTCTCCCGGGTATTACTCCGTTGATCTCGAGACGTTCAAGACCCGTGTCGAGCTTACAGCAACCCGGTGGGCGAGCCTTATGCGTTTCACCTTTCCGGCCAGTGAGAGAGCAAATTTGCTAGTGAACTTTCCCGAGCAGGGAGGCCAGATGGAGATCGTCGGAGACCGGACTGTGCGAGGTGTAGCCCAGGATAGCAAAGCCGTTGACGGTGCCTACTTCGTCGCGGAGTTTTCCGTGGCATTCAACGATGTCGGAACATTCCGCAAAGAGCCCAACGACGGAGGCGGCTGGGGCATCGGAGACAAGCATGTTGAGCCTGGCGCACGTCAGGTAAAAGGCAGTTATGCAGGCACCTATCTCACCTTTCGCACAAAGGCTGGCGAGCAGGTGTTGATGAAGATCGCTCACGGTACAAGCTACGAACAGGCCGAGCAGCGGCTGCGAGAGGAATTACCCGGCTGGGACTTCGACGGCGTTCACCAGGCGGCGCGCAACGAATGGGCAAAGCTGCTTGATCGCGTACAGGTAGAGGGCGGTACACCTGAGCAGCGCGCGATGTTTTATTCAACGCTCTTCCAGTCGTTCGCCAGTCCGCGCCTTATTGCCGCCAAAGGCGAGCAGTTCTCTGACACGAACGGCAAGGTGCAGGTTGCTACACACGACCGCTACAGTCCCGTGCCGTTCTGGGATACGGGCCGCAACCAGATCGTGCTGCTCGAGATGATGGAGCCCGAGCGGATGCGAGACATCATGGCCTCCGAACTTGACATGGCCCGCGAGCAGGGATTTATGAACACCTCCTTCCATGGCGACAATGCGGTGTTTATGTACCTGGGTTCGTGGAAGCGCGATATCCCCTTCGACTATGCGGCGGCATACGAATACCTTCGCAAGAACGCGCTTGATCCGGCCGGTCCCCGCCACTATCTTGCCGAGTACGAGAAGAACGGCTGGATCGCGGACTTCGTTCCCAAGGGCAATCCCAGTCCCCCTTACGCCGGCGGGAAAGCCGGAGCTGCAACGACACTCGAATATGCGTGGGACGATCATGCCATGGCGCAATATGCTGCGCTGGTCGGCAAAAAAGATGACGAGCAGTTATTCCTGAAGCGCGCGAGCAATTACAAAAATGTATTCGATCCGTCTATAGGTTTCGTGCGCGGACGCACGGCGGATGGCAAATGGATTTCGCCCTTCGATCCTCAGGAGCCTTATTACAACTTCATGATGAAAGAAGCTTCGGGCTGGTCGACGCTATGGCTTGAACCGCATGACGTGCAAGGAATCATCAACCTCCTCGGCGGACGCGAGGCGTTCGACCGGAAGCTCGATCAGTTCTTTTCCACGCCCTACAATCCGAAAGGCATCTGTCGTGACTGCACCGGCTTGATCGGCCAGTATGTGCAGGGAAACCAGCCAGACCAGCAATCGCCCTACTACTACGATTGGGGAGGTCAGCCCTGGAAGACGCAAAAGCTGGTTCGCCAGATTCTCTCCGAGATGTATGGCAGTGATGCGTCCGGCTATGGCTATCCAGGTATGGACGATCAGGGCGCGACCTCCTCCTGGTACGCGTTGAGCGCCATGGGCTTCTATCCCGTCGATCCGTCGAGCGATGAGTACATCATCGGTTCTCCACTGTTTGATAAGGTGACGCTCGTGATGGGTAGTGGCAAGAAGCTGGAGGTCATTGCTCGCAAGAATTCGACCAGGAATATGTACATTCAGTCGGCCACACTCAATGGCAAGCCCTGGACCAAACCGTGGTTTAGCCAGGCCGACATTAGGGATGGTGCAGTCCTCGTGTTGGAGATGGGGCCTAACCCAAATGCAGCATGGGGGAGTTCTCCGGACGCTGCGCCTCCGTCTATGACTTCTGCCACCAAGTAAGATGGGCTTTCGGGTTTGGCTAAGTTTGGCACATTGTTTCGCCTCACAATGTATGGTCCGCCGCGCGACTGCAAGGGTTAGTTTGGTCGAGAGACAAGTCTGCGCAAATGTATTCGGCCTTTGAGTGGAGATCGTCTCTCCTGGCCAGGATGAGATGCGCGCGTGTCTGTC
>Ga0185299_10000597_pt1 | contig 91217 bp, 81 predicted proteins | sample PaiPotPPA55metaG_FD_128002 | JGI IMG/M metagenome (GOLD analysis project Ga0185299, IMG submission 128002) | Iron sulfur acid spring bacterial and archeal communities from Banff, Canada, to study Microbial Dark Matter (Phase II) - Paint Pots PPA... ...
GCGTCGGCTCAAAGGCCTCTCTAAAACTGCTCGCCAGATGGGCTTCCAACTCATCCCAATCCCTGCCTAACTATTGGCTCCACCCCCCTGCGATCCTCCTCCGTAACTCCACCATGTTCCTTGTGAGCGCTAGGCGCTTTTTTGTATACTATACCTAGGGCTCGAGGACTCACCCTAGGCTATAATCTTTCACCGCTTCGCGGCTGCGAAATTTATCTGTTTTCTGTCTTCCCTTTGCGCCTTTGCGTCCTTGACCGACGTAGCTAAAGGGGGAGGCGGGGCGGCCTGTCCGCCATAGTGTGGGCGTACGGGACGGAGGAGGAAGTCTGCTTTGCGTGAGATTTTTCTTCGCAAGTGAGGCAACGCTCCAAGATGCCTCAGCCCGGAAACAGCGCGTCGTAAGCGGCACCCAGGTCTTTCACTTCTTCTTCCGAAAGCCGGACTAACGGAGGTCGCACCTTGAGCCAGCGGTTATTCCCGGAACGATGAGCTAAAAGGGCTTTCACGGCTGGCGTCACCGGATACTTCAGGATCGCCGTCACCAGATCGGTTATCCGCGAATCATCTTTTCCCCGCTCGATCAGTGGCAGCAGAACTGCCGGAAACAAGTTCGCAAGTCCGGATATCGCTCCCTTGGCTCCGAGTCGGACCGCAGCTGCCAGATGGCGCTCATCTCCAATCAAGATGGAAAGATCGGCGTGCGCACGCAGAAGTGATTCGGTAAACGACCAATCACCGCCCGAGTCTTTCACGCCAATAACCAATGCAGGAAAAGTTGCCCTTAAACGGCTGACCAAATCGACCGAGAGCGGCACCTGGGTCACGGATGGGAAATGATAAAGAATCGCCCCAACGAAACTATCGGCGATCTTCTCCAGCAGCTTAGCAAACCAATCGTACAACCCTTCCTCTGGCACGCCTTTGAAATAGAATGGCGGAGGCAACAGGATTCGGCCACATCCACTGTCGCTCAGAATCCGGATTTGCTCGACTGCGTCCCCGATCGATGTCGATGCGATACCGCCTATAAGTTCGGTGCGCGGATCGATCCCGGCCGATAACAAAGCTCCCACCATTTTCGCGCGCTCCGCTAGGCTAACGGAAGCGCCTTCGCCGGTTGTACCGAAAACCGTGACACTCGAACATCCCGCATCCAGACAGGATCGAGCATGAGTGACCAGAAGACGGTAATCGATCGACTCATCATCTTGAAACGGTGATGCCAATGCACAGGACAAACCAAATCGGGGAATAGATTCCATCGGATAAGACGACTCCTTCAATATGAGTTCAGCAGTTGGCGGGTTACAGTTTGCGGTTGGCAGTCAGCCGTTATCTGTCGATCGGAAATCCGGTACGAAACCCCGTCGGTCGCCGACCGACAACCGGCAACCGCTAACTGTAAACCACCCTCCCTGATGGGCGCTGGCGGTGCCAACAGTAATTTTTAGCTTATCAAAAGCGTTTCTGATGCTTACTCTCAACAAAAGCTTTTGCCGGGCGGAACCGCTCGGCTTAGCATGGCAACCAAGTTCGCAAGCGAAACGCTGGCAAGGGAGAGAAACGCACTTATTATTATCGCCGACCTAGCAAACCTCTGTGCTGACCTTGAACGTTTCAAGTTGCCCTCGGCCGTGGGCGACCTAGCGACGGATGCCTTCGCCTTCTGGAACCTTTCATTCTGCGAAAGAATGGGTCTCATCCCTGAAGAATTAGGGCAAGTGAAGCTAAGTGCTTTGATCCGCTTCGATGAGAAAAACGCCGATCTTTCCCAACCAAAAGCTCAGGGCGATAACCGGTTTGGATCATTGCCCTGTGCCATCAAACGATCCGCCAACGACGAAATATTGCCGGCATGCGGAATCAAACACGAGAACGGTCTGTTGCTGCTTTTGGTGGATTCGCCTGCCCACGATCCGAAGTTTGAGGGGTATATTCAGGGCCGTATTGTCGGGCGTGAGGAAGAAGCGAACCGGATGCGAAAATTCTTTCACGACCTCCTAAGCTCAAAAATCCTGGTGGCGTCGTTCCTGGCTCATTCCGTCCACGATAAGTTGTCTCGGCGCCAGGCGCCCGAGATCGACGACCTCCAGAAAGTCACGACCCTATTGGATGAAGTTATCGATGCTATCGTCCACGGTTTCGAACGCTCGCCATGAAAAAGATTCTCATCGTCATTGCCGTTCTGGTTATCTTGGCCTTAGCCGGCTATGTTGTTTCTCCTTTCTTCTACACCTCCTCACTTAAGGACGCATTTCTTGCCGGAGACTCGAATAAACTGGCTGATCTGATCGATTTTCCCGCTCTGCGGGATTCACTGAAAGAAGAGGTTGCGACGATTCTTTCTCAACAAGCCAAAGAAAGCTCAGACTCGAATCAAAGTGCTCTGGCATCGCTGACTGCTTTTGTCGGCCCAACGTTTCTTAACAAAGCTGTCGACATGTACTGCACTCCTGATGCCATCGCCGGTTTCGTTAAAAAGAGTAACCAGGTCCAAAGTAACAATCATTCGTTCTTCAAGATTCCATCGGCATCTGATCTTGACTGGTCCAAGCTTAAGAACTTCTCGTTTACCGGTCCGGCCAGTTTTCAGATCGGAACCAACCACATCACCTTGTTCGCCCGGTTAGAATGGTTTAGTTGGAAGGTATACCGGATCGACGTCTCGCCGGATTTTCTTGAGGAAGCAGCCAAAACCGGCGGCTAGGACCGCTGGGCGGAACTCACCCGAAGCTCGTTCCATAGCCGATAGCCAATCGCCAATCGCGCGCCCGGAGGGGAGCCAGACTTCGCCCCGTCGTCAAAACTCCCGACGTCGCCCATTCTAGTGCGGCCGATAGACCTGCTAAGGGTCGAAACGCTCCCTAACCAGTAATCAGTAATCAGTGATCAGTCGGTAGCAAATGTGCCGGCGACTGTTTTACTGATTACTGACACACTGATTACTGATTACTTACAGAAGCGAAGCCCAGGGCGCGCCATGCCAATCACGCTGCTTCCGAAAGCCGAACCGCTTCCGCGGTCTGGCCGCAGAATCGGCGTATGGCGTCTGCCAATCGGGCTTCTGTTCCAACGGTCAGCGCAGGTGGCTGGTCTGCGGCAAAAATCCAGTTCTTTGGCCCGACATGGACTGAGGCCGGCGATAGGTGAGCCGCCAGACGTTCAAGGTTAGGCGCCAACGATCGCTCCAGGTCTTGCATCTCGCCGACGAAACCTCCGGAACCGATTACCAATACAGGTTTGTATTGGAAAACGCGGTCTGGCAAACGATCGAGCAGCGCCTTTAGGGAACCGCTCCAATCGTCCTTTGGTACCGGTGCGAGCAAGAGAATTCCGCGAGCATTGCGGATGAGTCCGATCAGATCGCTTAGACGTGCCGGCGTTTCGGAGTCCTCAGCCTTTAAATCAATCGCGTAAGCGGCGGTGAGCTCAACCTGACAAGGATACAAGTGCCGGGCTAACGCCTGAAGTAAAAGACCAGGTCGGGAAAACTTGTTAGGATGTCCGGAGATGGCGAGAAAGTAGCTCATAAAACAATACTTTTGTCGTGCTTGTGCCTAAGGGGGGGTGACTGGCCCGCAAACTTGCGTGAGGATTTGTCGGTAGTCGCCGCCTTAGCGATGAGACCAACAGAGAACCGCCGGTACACACGCCCAAAGCTGCATCGACGGATGTGAACGATGCTTATCAGCCGATTTAATGGCGTGCGGTTGTATCACTATGCCGACACCATAGCGCGCCAGTGCTAAATGCAAGTTGTTTTATGGCGCGTAGCGCCTGAATGATCGGAGCCGCGCATTCCGCGGCCGCGGAATAGCATTAACATAAGGAAACTAACCTTTGTCCCGGAGGGACGATATGAAGGTAGCCAGGTATGAAGTGCCTGGAAAAGGGCAGACCTGATCCGTCTCCGCCGAGGCAGATTGATCTGTGGCGCCACGCTTCGTCCACCGCCCGAGACCATAGTTCCCTCTCGCCCACCCATCACACCGTACCCTACGGGACGGGCCCCGCTGTTTGGCGTTTTCCAGGCACTTCGTGCCAGGCTACCTTCATATCGTCCCTTCGGGACATGCTTGAGAATCGCACCCACCCAAAGGCGGACCTGTCGCGTCGTAGGCCTTGCGAAGGCGGAACCCGTCGCGCCGTAGGCCTTACGGAGGCGGAACCTGTCGCACCGTAGGCCTTGCGAAGGCGGAACCCGTCGCGCCGTAGGCCTTGCGAAGGCGGAACCTGTCGCGCCGTAGGCCTTGCGGAGGAGGACGGATAAGTCTTGAATAACCCGCCACAAAACCAGATCCTTACACCCGCATGCAGTCTGCCTACGACCTTGTGGTGCTTGGGGGAGCGATCGCTGGGGCTTCCACTGCCTTCCTGCTGAAACGGCAGAACCCTTCGTTGCGGGTGCTTATCATCGAGAAGAGCGAGCAGTTTGACCGAAAAGTTGGCGAATCCACAAGCGAAGTGGGCGCATGCTTTCTGACCCGAGTTTTGAACCTATCGAATCATCTAGGTCACGAACAGATCACGAAGTCCGGGCTGCGGATGTGGTTCTATCGTCATAGCGACGACCCCTATACCCGCTGCACTGAGATCGGGCCGAAACATCAGACCCGGCTGCCGGCGTTTCAGCTCGATCGCTCAAAGCTGGATGAGGTCGTGCTGCAGAAGGCGGTGCGCGTCGGGTGTGAACTCTGGCGACCTGCCAAGGTCATGGACGTGGAATTAGGCGGCGAGGGTAACAACCGGATCGAGATACGATTCAACGACGAAACTCACACGGTATCGGCTCGTTGGGTTGTTGACGCAACCGGCCGAAACGCGGTGATCTCGAGGAAGCTAAAGCTTTTTCGGCCTTTGGATACCCACCCAATCAACGCGATTTGGGCTCGCTTTCGTAAGACCACAGATCTGGATGGTCCGGAAATATGGGAGTCGGCTCCCGATTTTACTGAGCCCTGTTGGGCATTGCGACATTGGGCCACAAATCATCTAATGGGCTGCGGTTGGTGGGGTTGGCTAATTGCGTTAAAGGGCGGCGACTGCAGTGTCGGCTTAGTCTACGATCAACGCCTTTTTGAGCTGCCCCCGGGAGCAAACCTTGGGGAACGGCTCAAGAGCCATCTCATGACCCATCCTATGGGCAAGAAGGCGCTCTGCGATGCGGAGTGTATCGAGAAAGATGTGCATGCTCGATCGAACCTTGCCTACTATTCCGCCCAATCGATGGGCGATGGTTGGGCGTTGGTCGGCGATGCCGCCGGTTTCCTTGACCCGCTCTACAGCCAAGGATTCGATTTCATTTCCTACACCTGTTACGCCACCTTCGAAATTTTAGGTGATCGGTTCGCCGGTAAAGACATTTCCCAGCAACGAGATCAGTATAACCGGCTGTATCAAGAGCAGTTCCACACCTGGTTTGAGAGCATCTACAAAGACAAATATTATTATCTTGGCGATGCCGAGCTCATGACCGTGGCGTTCTACTTAGATATCGGCGCTTACTTTATCGGCCCGGTCGGACAAGCTTATAGCAACCACCCGCATCGCTATTCTGCGTTGCCGTATGCCGGACCCATCGGCCAATTTTTCGGCAAGTTTATGCGATGCTATAACGGGCGCCTAGCTGCCATCGCCAAACGCCGGATCGCAACGGGAACCTACGGTTTGCATAATCTCGATTCGCGCCTCTTCCTGCCCGGATTTATCCCCGGCCCCGGCTCCTTCAAGTTCTTCCTGACCGGGATCCGCAAATGGCTACAGCTCGAGTGCAAAGTCCGATTTTCCCGATCTCGTTCAGATTCTCTCCCCGGCATCGGCCAAGCCACGCCCATTGCGGGTAGCTGAGGGTTCACGGTTCGCCGTTCGCGGTTCGCGGTTCACCGTTAGCCGCCGGCGGTTAGGGGTTTGCAGTTCGCGGTTAGGTGCTGCATACCACATAAGTCCCATGGGTCCCATCACTCCCATTCGATCGCGGAGCCATAACCCAGCTCCATCCCCTGAACCGCTAGCCCCACAGCAAACCGCGAACCGCGAACAGTGAACGGCGAACTGCGAACCGTGAACCCCAGCCCCTCTCGTTTCCAGCTTTACTTCGGCGCCAGAACACGAGATAAGAATCTCTTCGTAAACCGTTTCCAGGAGCTGATGTGCGTGGTTGCAGGCTAGACGCATCAAGCGCATCCTATAACCGACCATCCCGCCGAACGATAGCGATGAAATTACCGAACCTTTTCGAGAAAGATGCCGTCCCGACTCCCTTTGCGCCTGGCCAGATCATTTTTGAATATGGCCAGACCCGCGATTTTATGTACGTCGTGAAGAAAGGAGAAGTCGACATCGTGATTCACGGTCAAGTCGTCGAGACTGTCGGTGAAGAGGGGTTTTTCGGAGAACTGGCCCTAATCGATCAGGCTCCACGCAGCGCTGCAGCGATAGCCAAGACCGATTGCGTTCTCGTCAAGATCGACGAACGGCAGTTCCTCTATTTAATTCAGGAGACCCCTTTCTTCGCCCTGATCGTGATGCGCACGATGGCAGCCCGAATCCGTCGCCGGAACGCCCAGACGTTATCCGAAGGCCTCTAACGGCCTAGTGTCCGTTTCCGTTTCTTTTCAAGAAGTCTCGAAGTGATCGAAGCAGCCGGTCGTCTCGGCTAGGATCAAATGCTCGACTCTGTCGTTCAGCGTTCGGATAGGCAAAGACAGGACCACACCGATATTGATCTGGTTCCGTCATCCGGCGAGGAAAAATATGCACATGCAGCGCGGGCTCAGTATTTCCTAGGATTTCATAGTTAATCCGATAAGCATCGGTCGTAGCCAGGAGAGCGTCCCCGATAGCGGTCATATCCAAGAGAAATTGGGCCCGTTGACTCGGGGATAAATCGTTGAGAGAGGGAACCACCGGATCCGGCAGCAGCAAACTATAACCGGCAATAAACTGTGAATCGCCTAGCACCGCCCAACCTGAACGCAGCCGGCAGATCACCTGCGGGCTCAGCCCCTGTTTTGCTAATTCGACTCGCTCGTGGATTAGCGTGCTCACAGTGTCGCCACGAGACCAACTATTGCTTAAGGAGCACCTTCCACCATCAGCATTTTCCTTTTGAGCGCCACCCGACTCAGTTCACGCGCCGGCGCATATTCCGGGGATCGATACCAAGCTTTGGCTTGTTCCCAGGAGGGGAACTCCACCACTATCGTCCGTTCCAGTGCCCATTCCCCCTCCAAGCTCTCCCATACCCCGCCTCGAACAACATAACGTCCGCCGTACTGCTTGATCGTCACCTCGGCCAATGCTCTGTACCGCTCCATTGCAGCCGCATCCACAACTTCAGAAACCTCGGAGATTATGTAAGCAGGCATAGCGTTCCATTGTTAGCACCGCTTTGTCTACAGTCCAATTTCCCGTGGAGGGTGCCTTTCGGCGGCGGCGGGATTCGCGCGGGACATCGTCCTCGTCCTCGACAGCGTTGGTAGGGCGAGGCTCCAAAACGTGACCAGCCGCCGGCATTTCTACTCTCTGCGTTTGCCTCGTCTCATAGGTGAAGCAGCGTCGCCGAGCCGGGGGTAGAGCGTGGCAAACAGGCTGGCGGGGATGTTTGCAGCGCCGGGAGGGATCGCTGCCTGTCCGACATAGCCTTTCTATGAGTGGCCTTTTCTTCCATGGCGTTTGGCGACGTCGGATCCTCGCGATCTTTTGTTTCCGAAGCCTGCAGCCTTCACGATCAAGACGCGAAAAACACCTTTGGGTTCGGGATCGCCGTCACAGCGCGCGGGGACGCGCGCCCTCCCTAACGGGGGCCAATTATGACCATCCCTTATGTTAACGCGCATGGGCGCTGCCGGAAGCCACGCTCCAGGATTCCAATCACCAATCACCAATCACCAATTACTGATTACTGATTACTGATATAAACTCTTCCAACGCCGGCGAACGAACCAGATCCCGGCGCGTAATAAACACGGTCTCAACCCGGGCATCCGTCGACGCCAAACGATGAACCGTGACCTCCCCGCGCTTGGCATGGGGTTCAACCACTGAGAACGGCATCATGGTAATTCCGAGGCCGGCGCTCACACAGCCGATAATCCCTTCTAATGTGCCCATCTCAAGTTGATTGACCAAGGTAAGGCCACGACCAGCCAGGAACCGTTCTAACTTCTGGCGATAAGAGCAGCCCACCCGAAAAACGAACATTTTGGGGATTGTTCCCTGCTGTAAGGCAGCGGTCACCGATTTGTGCTCGGGCGAGCTTACCAGCACCAGTTCCTCGACAAAACTGAGCGTCTGCTCCAGCTCGTCCACCTCAACCGGCCCAGCCACAAAAGCTCCGTCTAACCGATATTCCAATACCGCTTGCGTCAGAGCTCGGCTAGTTCCCGTCTCAATGGCGACATCAACGTTACGATGGGCCGGTACATACTTTCTCAATAACGCGGGCAATCGCGCCGCCGCGGTAGTCTCCATCGATCCCAAGCGCAGCGCTCCCCGAGTCGCTCCATTCGCCGAGACTGCACACCTCGCTTTCTGCAGGAGCACGTCTAGCTGATGCGCGTACGGCAACAACTCACATCCCGATCGCGTCAACGTCACTCCATGGTGATGCCGCTGAAAGAGCGACACGCCCAGTTCCTCCTCCAACAATCGGAGCCGGGTCGTCACATTGGATTGCACCGTATTCAGTCTGCGCGCCGCTTTGGTGATACTGCCGTACCTGGCAACAGCGGCAAAGAGATTCAGATCGGACACGTTCATGGCAATCAATAAATCAGATGGATCGCATTTAAAAGAATCATTTCCCAAGATGGATCGACGGTTTTATTCTCGCCAAATGCTGGATGCAACCGAGCGTCTCGAACTAGACATGCCGATATTAAAACCGGAGGCACGACGACGTAGGACCTTGTTTGCGGTTTGTTTTGGGTTCTTTTTGGTTCTCCTCGACACGACGGCTCTCAACGTCGCTACCCCGGTGTTGGGACATGAGTTTGGAAACCGGATTAGCGATCTCCAATGGATCGTCAATAGCTATACGTTAGTGTTTGCTAGCCTGTTGCTGGTAGCGGGCGCTATCGGAGATCGCACCGGGGTTAAACGATCTTATCAGGTTGGCTTGATCCTGTTCACCGGCGCCTCTCTTTTATCGGCCCTCTCTACCTCTTTGCCGGTCTTGATTCTCGCCCGCGTTATTCAAGGACTGGGAGCGGCTATCATGGTCCCAGCCTCACTGGCCATTTTGTCGCATACTTTTCCAGATCCTGTAGAGCGGGGTCACGCTGTCACTACCTGGGCAAACACGGCCAGCTTGGGGTTTGCCGCCGGCCCGGTATTAGGAGGCATCCTGACTGCTTGGATCGGCTGGCGAAGTATCTTCTGGCTAAATGTTCCGGTCGGCATCGTCGCGGTCTGGCTCAACTACTATTGGACGGAGGAAGCACGCGTAGATTCCCCGCGCCGGATCGACTGGGCAGGCCAAGCCACCCTGGGATCCGCTTTACTTGCTCTTACCTTCGGTTTGATCGAGGCCGGCCGCCAAGGCTGGAACAGCAGCTTCGCTTTGGCTGGGTTCGGTTGCTTTATCCTTTCGCTCGCTCTCTTTGTTTGGCTGGAACGCCGCAGCGATCATCCGGTCCTTCCCGATTTTCTTTTCTCTAAAATCACCTTCTCGACCTGTATCATCGTTGGCTTCATTCTGAATTTTTCTATGTACGGCATTCTGTTTGTGGAATCCCTTTACCTCCAGACTGCTTTGTCCTTAGGACCTTTCACTGCCGGCATAATGATAACCCCGTTTACGTTAATACCGACGATCGTTAGCCGGCTGCTCGGCCACCGGAACGGGCTCCCTTATTTGCGCCCGCGTATCTCGCTTGGGTTTGCGGTAGCCGCGATCGGTTCTGCTACGCTACTGGCCACCACCTTCTTTCCAGCGCTTTGGCTCATCGCTATCGGACTTGGAATATTGGGCGCCTCCATGGGTTTAATCATGCCGGCGATGACGGCCGGTGTTTTGATCTCATCCGATCCTAAGAACTCAGGCCTGGCTTCGGGTCTCCTGAATTCAGCTCGCCAAGTCGGCGGTACGGTCGGCGTAGCCTTACTGGGCACGATAATGCAGTCATTCCCCATGAGCGCCGGATTCGCTTGCGCGATGGGCCTGACGGTGGCGGTACTGTTAGCAGCCGCTCACGTCAGCAGGCGATTGCTAGCGAGTAGCTAGGGGCGTGTCGGCGAATGGGCGTGTCGGCGAATGGGCGTGTGGGCGTGTGGGCGTGTGGGCGACACGGCGATGACCTGCGCACTAAGGCGCGAAGCGCTGAAAAGAATTTAGCCTAGGCTGAGTCTGCGAGGCCTAGGTATGGCGTAAAACAAGGCGTTTAGCACTGAAGGTGCGTAAGAAGGTGAAGCCACGCACTTGGTGGGTCCCCAATGCAACCAGGAGCGACCGTCGTTCCGCAGCCTCGCTTCTTGCGCGCTTTCAGCGCTAACTTTTTTTTATCGCATACCTAGGCCTCGCGGACTCAGCCCCGCGGCCGCGGGGCTAAAATCTCGTCAGCGCTTCGCGCCTCAATGCGCAGCCGATCGCCCCATCGCCGCGTCGCCCATTCGCCCACTCGGTCTCCTAGCTCGTCTCCACCGGTTTCCCTCGAAAACGACTCACCGTCTCAGGTTGGGCTACCTTGCAAGTCACCGGCGGCAGACCTCGAAGGAGCAATTCCAGGTCGCTCAAAACCATATCCCCGATCTCGATAAACGCTTCCTCCATACCGCCGGCCCGATGCGCTGAAAGAACGGTGTTCTCCAGATCCCGAATTGGGTGGTCAGGCGAAAGTGGTTCTTCCGGGAAGACATCAGTTGCGACTCGCAACCGTCCGTCGCGAACCGCGTCGGTCAAAGCGGCAAAATCTACCACGGCCGCCCGGCTCATCAGAATGAAAAGGCCGCCTGGCCGGATAAGCGCCAGCTCACGTTGACCCAGAAATCCTTGGTTCTCTGAGGTCACACCCGCAAAGACAAAGACTGCATCCGACCACGATAAAACCTCTTCGAGACTCGCTGGCGCGCAATCATAACGCAAAATCTCCCGGCTAGGCAGCCAGGGATCATATACTTTCACCGGGCAACGAAACGGTTCCACCAGCGGGCGAAAAGCCCGCCCCAAATCGCCGAAGCCGATAATCCCCACCTTAAGACCAGTAAATAAATGACAACCTTGATTACTCAAGAGTCCGTAATCTTCGGTTCTGGTCTTGAATTTGCCGTGATTGCGGCTGATGCCTCGGGCCAAATCGAGCGCCAAACCTAAAGCGCTCTCAGCCACCGCCACCGCAAAAGCCGGGCTAGCAATCAGTACTCTGATCCCGCGTTCAAAACAGCATTGATAATCGACGTTCGGAAGAAAATTTCCTTCCACATTAAAGATCGCGCGCAGCTTGGGCGCTCGATCTAGGCGCTCCCGAGGTAGATCAGTTTGACCAATCAATATCTCGCTTTCCGGCAAGACCCGCTCCACCATCTCAGCCGGCATTCGTCCGGTATCAAAAACTTCCAACTCAGCGATTTCAGCTAACCGCCGTTGGGCCTCCAGCCTGAAAATCATGTCCATCGTCCGCGGCTGCGGATCAATCATTATCTTAGGTTTGCTCATGCCTTATTCTTTCAAGCCGAAAACCGGGCGCAACGCCTCGTATAAGACCCCGGTAGCAACCCCGATCAACGCCGCATCCTGGTTCAACCGGGCCCGCTCCACTCGCGGATAAAATAATCGATCATCCACGCCTTCGGTCAGGCGTATCTCTGCTAATGCCGCGACCAGGTCGTCCAACAAAACGCCTGGCGCCGGACCACCCAATAGCACCACCTCCGGATTCAATAGAGGACCCAGCATCGGGAGAACCGTCCAAAATCTGCGCGCCGCCTGGTTCACCCAACGTCGATACCGCTCCTTTTTCTCCGTGCGAACCGATTCTACTAATGCCTCCGGCGCTCTCCCCTTCCAATCCGCCGGTCCCAAATCCCGGAGAAAAGCTGAGAATGAGAAATAAGTCTCTAAACAGCCTCTGCGGCCGCATTCACAGAGCCGCGCGGTTTTGCGCTGTTCCGTTTCCAGAATCGCCGGCAGATGCGCTATCTCTCCTGCCAATCCATCACTCCCACCAAAATGGCGTCCGCGATGGATAATCCCGCAGCCTAAACCGATGCCAAAATAGACATAAGCCAGACACCGCGGCGCCTGACCGAATCGTTCCCAATATTCACCGACCGCGGCCGCATGTGAATCCGTCTGGATCAAAGAGATCGGGCGCACGGTAGTCCCGCGGCCGCGGGAAGAGGAGGCGGAACCCGTCGCGCCGTAGCTCGCGGAGGCGGAAGGCGGATTGGACAGCTTGCGAAATGCTTCTTTGACTCGCAGTCCTCTCCAACCTTCAGCCAGCAACAGATGAGGATGATCGATCTGGTCTCGGATCGCGTCATACAGTCCGGAAAAAGCGATTCCCACGCCGAGCAGATTGCCCTCGACTCCCGGGATCGCTCTAAACTCTTTCACGAACTTACCCAATGTCTTCAAAGCCTGATTTGGCGATGGCGAGAGAACCGAGATCGATCTTCTAGCTAACGGCTTCCCCCCTAGATTCAGGATCAGTCCGGAGATATGGTCACGATCGATCTGTAGCCCGATGCTGCAGGCGGCATCGCCCCGCAATTCAAAAGGCACAGACTCGGCGCCTCGGGCCCTTAACCGCTGTGGGGGCAACTTTCGTACCCAGCGGCGCTTGTGCAACCTTTCCAAAATGTTCGCCACGGTTTGGAATGTTAGACCGGTCCGCACCGCAATTTCGGCACGCGTTAGCCGGCGATGCAATTGAAACAGGTGCAGAACCAACTGCGTGTTATGCGATCGCTGAAGGACCGCATTGATACCGGGAGTCTCCTGTCCGATCTCTACCGGAACCACTGACGGATCCTCAGGAAGGGTCTTCGACGAATTGTGCATGTGATGTTGCCGCCCGGCAGTTTCCTGGGAGCAGCCTTACTGGCAAGGCCGTGGAGCGAACCTTCCCGCGTCCCCGGGGCGAGGCCGGCTTCTATCACTGGACTGTCTGGGGGCTGTAAAAAGCTGACTTATCTAGCAATCCAATCTTGACAAGGCTAAATGCAGCGGAATGTTCACCTGAACATCAGTGCGAGTTCCCAAGGCACTACCCTGCGCCAAACCAATCCCGCTCCAACACTCACCCGTCAACCCGACCCCAATTCTAGCCAAGCCAATCTCCTCCTTTTAAAACCCGAAAAACGTTAAGAAACCCAACTCCATCAAATTCAAACCACCAAACCTATGGCCACTAAATCGATCCCTGAAGGTTATCATTCAATTACGCCAAGTTTCTGTGTCGAGGGCGCCCAAGAATTCATCGATTTCATCAAACTGGTCTTTAACGCGCAAGATCGCTTCAGAATGGACGGACCAGGCGGAAAGATCATGCATGCCGAACTGAGCATCGGTGATTCGGCGCTGATGGTTGGCGATGTCCAGCCACAATGGCCGGCTAAAACCAATTCTTTGTATGTCTATGTCGATGATGTTGACGCTACGTATGCGCGCGCGCTCAAGGCAGGTGCAACCTCGGTCCGAGCACCGGAAGACGCATTCTACGGCGACCGCAACGCGGGTATCCAAGATCCTTTCGGCAATTCCTGGGGCATTGCGACTCATGTGGAAGACGTGCCGCCGGATGAGCTCAAGAAGAGAGCCGAAGCCTTCCAAAAACAGTTCGCAGGCGCCGACAGCCAGTCGTGATAAGCCGGTAGGGATAAGCCGGTAGGGATAAGCCGGTAGGGATACGCCGGTACGGATACGCCGGTACGGATGAGCTCCCTGCTCATCCGGGCTATCGGACCTTACCCCGCCGCGCCGGGCTATACATCGTAACCCAGAGCCGAAACCTTTCGGTCCTGGGCACGCGCGGTGCGATTCGCGGAAGGCGCGGTACCTATCCGCCGTAGAACCGCAGATGAATCCGTTGGCGTGCTGGCGTGTGGGCGTGTGGGCGATTTGAGGCGCGAAGCGCTGGAAAGACTTTAGCCTAGGCTGAGTCCTCGAGGCCTAGGTATCGGTGCAAAAAAGGGAACAGCGCTGAAAGCGCGAAAGAGATCGGCGTTTTGACCCTACTCGATCATTGGCCCCAAAAACCGACTACAGACGTTTGTGCCCGGCCCGACCAGCGTTCAATAGCCGCGTTCTATCGCGCCTTCAGCGCTTGTCGCTTTTTGTACTGTACCTAGGGCTCGCAGACTCACCCTAGGCTAAAGTCTTACCAGCGCTTCGCGCCTCAAATCGCCCACACGCCGATACGCCGAACGCCGATACGCCGATACGCCGAACGCGCTTAACGGCCGGCGGATTCATCTGCGGTTCAGGTTTTCTTTTCGGATTCCTTCGCGTTCATTCGTGTCCATTCGCGGTCCCAGTGTCTTTGGTGAATATCCGGAGACCAACCCGTCTCGGGCTGCGTCTCATGGTTGACAAGCGCGGGAAAGCCCCTCAGCTGCTTGCGCTTTCGAAATGCATTACTCCGCGGTACCTTGAGGACGGCACCATGAATGAGTCTGACCGGTTGACCCGAGACAAAGCCGTACTGCGAGAGCGCGAAGACTCGATGCGGCAGCTCATCGAGAGTCTGCAGGAATATGCGATTTTCCTGCTCGACGCCGACGGCCGGGTAGCCACCTGGAATGCCGGGGCAGAGCGGATCAAGGGGTACCGCGCTGAGGAGATCATCGGAAAACATTTTTCCTGTTTCTATCTCGATGAAGACATAGCTCTTGGGACACCTGCGAAATCATTGGATGACGCTTTGGTCCATGGCCAGTCTCAAGATGAGGGATGGCGGGTTGGCAAGGATGGGCAGCGGTTCTGGGCCAGGGTCACAATCAGTAGAGTACTAGACCATGATGGCCGGCTGCTTGGTTTCAGCAAAGTCACCAGAGATAGGACCGAGCGCCGGAAAATGGAACTGGCTCTCCGCGAAAAAAATATCGAGCTCCAAAAGACGGTGGAAGCCAGAGACCTGTTTCTCGCAAACATGTCTCATGAGCTTAGGACCCCGCTCAACGGGATTATCGGGTTTGCCGAGTTCTTAGCGGATGAAAAACCTGGGCCGGTCAGCCCGAAACAGAAAGAATATTTAGAAGATATTCTGCACAGCGGAAAACACTTACTGCACGTCATCAACGACGTCCTCGACCTCGCCAAAGTGGAAGCGGGGAAAATGGAACTCTCCTGCGAGGCGTTTTCAATCGCCAAAGCGATCGATGATGTATATGCGGCCCTAGAACTCACGGCTCAGAAAAAGCAGCTGCAGATCAGGATTCAACTGGACCCGGATTTTGACGAAGTCACACTCGACCGGAACCGTTTTAAACAGGTCCTTTATAACCTTTTTTCGAACGCCGTTAAGTTCACCGACGAAGGCGGCTCGGTTGAGGTTGTCACCGAGAAAATCGACAAGAACCGGTTTCGATTGGTCGTCGCGGATACCGGCATCGGTATCAAGCCTGAAGATTTGAAACGTCTGTTCAAGGAGTTCGAGCAGATCAACCCGGGGCAACGCCGAGGTCAGGGAACAGGATTAGGCTTGGCGTTGACGCGACGAATTGTCGAATTGCAATCGGGAACTATTGACGTCGAGAGCCAATTCGGCAAAGGAACAAAATTCACGATTGTGCTGCCAATGGTTCTACCGGCGCTTGGCTCGGACTCCCCATCTTGAAACCGAACGACATAGAAGCGCAGCCCACAAAACCCGCGGCGACCATCTTGGTAGTGGATGACAACCCGATCAATTTGAAATTGGTCGCCGATCTGCTCGCCTTTGAAGGTTATCGCATGCTAAAGGCTGTCGATGGCGAGGAAGCCGCACATAGAGTACAAGAGGATCCTCCCGACCTTATCCTATTGGATGTCGACCTTCCGGGAATCGATGGCTTAACCCTGACCAGGAGACTGAAAGGCGACCCGCGAACGGCCGATATTATCATCGTGGCTTTGACGGCATTCGCCATGAAAGGGGACCGGCAAAGAGCCATTGCGGCCGGGTGCGACGCGTACGTAACCAAGCCAATCGATACGCGGGAATTACCGGCCCAAGTCGCCGAGCTGTTGCAGCACCGGGAGAAAACAAAAACATAACTAGTGAATGGAGGACGCCTATTAAAATTCTGGCTGTAGAAGATAACCCGTTGCATCTCAAACTGGTCTACGTTGTTTTGAGTGCAGCCGGCCACCGGGTGAGCGGCGCGAGAGGCGCAAGCCAAGCGATCGAGTCCATCAATCGCGACAAACCGGAGATGATCATTATCGACTTAATGCTGCCGGACACCGATGGATTAACGCTCGTGCGTAGACTGCGATCCGACCCGCGCTCGGGAAAAATCCCTGTGTTAGCCGTCACCTTCTACCCAGAACGCTACAGCCAAGAACAAGCGATGGCAGCCGGCTGCGATGGGTATATCGTCAAGCCGATCAGCACCCGGACATTGCCCGACCTAGTAAAAAAAGTCGCGGCCGGAAGATAAGTTATAAGTTATAGGTTTTAAGCTTTACGTTATAGGTTCGGCGTTCTTCGCCTTAAAACCATGGATAGCCGATGCGCTAGCCCAGGCCCCGCCCGCAACCTAAAACTTAAAACCTAAAACGTATAACTTAAAACCGTTCCCCAATGATTCCGGTAAGTGAGCGTCAGGAATTTTTGAGTACGATTCCGATCTTTGCGGGTCTAAACGAAGCCGCTTTATCGGAGTTGGTTAATGCGGCCGAAGAAGTCCCGGTGGAAACTAGCCAAGTCATTGTCCGAGAAGGCGAAGCTGGTAACCGGATGTTCATCATTTACTCAGGTCGGGTAGAAGTTGTGAAGTACCTCGGCCAACACCAAGAAACCGTCTTGGCGGCATTCGGATCACGCGACTTCCTTGGCGAAATGTCCATAATCGAATGCGTAACTCGTTCGGCCTCGCTACGAGCTGCCGAACCGACAGTTCTCTTTGCCCTGAAAGGCAGTGACCTTTACCACCTCTACCGTCACCAGCCGGCTCAGTACGCGATCGTGATCCTGAATATCGCACGTGACTTATCCAGGCGGCTACGATCGATCGACGAAAAGTTCGCGGCAGTTTCCCACTAGCCTGCTCGGCTCAGGAATGAGCCTGCATTTCTGAGCGATGCAGGCTCCCATTGTCCGGCCGGAAGTCGAACGCACGCCCACACTGCCGGCAAGTCACCGGCCAGAGCATCACCACGCGAAGTCGTACCCCACGGTTCTCGGCCTCAGCCATCGCTTTCTTCATCCGCCTTTCCCCCTCCTCTAACGCGGCATTTGCCGCTTCAATTCCGAAAGGGATCTTGCAATTGGGACAAGGCAAAGCGGCTAGCTGAGCCAAACTTCTCTTCCGAGCCCGCCGAACTGAGTAGCCCAAGAAACCTAAGAATAGAAAAAAACCCACGATCCCCATGATCAAAATGGGCCCCGGAATCATACGCAAGTCAGGCATCGCCCGAATCAGTAATCAGAAAAAGGAGTTCGAGGAGTTAAGGAGTTCACGAGCCTGCTATCGATAGCGTTGGACAGGTCTCGCACACAAGCCGTAGACGCCTTTTTTCTTGTAATTTTGCGATCCGCGCCACCCTGAACTCCTGAACTCCTGAACTCCTGAACTCCTGAACTCCTGAACTCCTGAACTCCTGAACTCCTGAACTCCTGAACTCCTGAACTCCTGAACTCCTGAACTCCTGACTGATTACTGATTACTTCATCTCAGGCCGTCCAATTTCCGCCAGCCAGACCTGCGGATTGAGCCGCCTTGGTTGCGCAGTAAGCAGCGCCAAACCGCTCGCCACGCCGGCCAGCCTGGCTTTCTAAGTTAATCATCTTGCCGCCGCGCCCTTGTTTGATCATCTGTTTCGCGACCGCTTGCATAGTGAAAAAGGTCCCGTCGACGCCCTACCAAGAAATGGTACACGCCGTGCAGGCGAATTGGACGATTTTTCGCACGCGAAACGAGGGGATTTGTCGTCTCTCCAGGGAGAACATCTTGGCACGCAACATGCTTTACATAAAGAGCGTGTTTATTATGAAGTACGCACAATTCCACACGCTCTATGGGGCGCTTAAGGAAAGGGTGGGGTCGGTCAGGAAACTGAAAACGCGCTGAGCTCCTAATCCGAGCAACCCTTCTGAATCGGCGAAGGAGAACATCCTTCGATGGGAGAGGACCCTCTATCCTCCCTCAGAGTCCGAACGACCGAGCGGCTCAGCTGCTCGAACTATATAACAGAAGAGAGGACTGCTGTTTTTCGAAGGGAATAACTTAGCCGGACTGGGAAGAACGCGCCCGCCAGAACCGAAGGGGTAACAATGAAAAGAACTATAATAGCAGTTTTTATTTTGATTGGCGCCAGCCTTCTGGTTAGCGCCTTTTCGTTCAGCCAGGAACCTCTGCATTATCGCTTAGCCAGCGACCCGGCGATCCACGGCAAAGGTAAAGATGGCGAATGCATGGACTACGCGGTCGCTCTTTCTTCAAGACTCGCGGCCAATGGAATTCATGGCCGGCTCATTTTTTATCGATGGCATATCCGCGACACCGATATTACCGGCAGCCATGTGTTCGTGGTTTATAACTTACCCGATAATTCTGAATGGATTGTCGACAACGAAAACGATCACCCGCGAGAAGTGCCGACAGACGCCAGCCCGATGCAGCTCGTCTATCTTTTGAGTAACGCACGTCCTGCTCCAGTAGACGTAGAGCTCCAGGATGGACTAAATCACCTTAGCTTTTTCTAACGGTAGGTGCAGGACGAACGAAGAAAATCTTCCGCAAAGCAGACTCCGCCCCATCTACGCCTTTAGCTACGTCGGCCAAGGACGTAAAGGCTAAGAGCCGCGAAGCGGTGAGAAGACTATAGCCTAGGGTGAGTCTGCGAGCCCTAGGTATTCGGTTAAAAGGGGCTCTAGCGCTGAAGGCGCGACAGAACGGTGTTTCGTTCTGCGGATGTTCCCTGGGGATAAAAGCCGATTCTGGTGCGGGTGCTGTGGTTCTTACGCGCCTTTAGCACCCCAAACCCGCTACGCGGGTCCAATTCGGACTTGGCGCAGTACTCCAACACTCCGCGCGGCCCGATTCGAGGACGAGGACGACGACGAGGACGAGAACGAAGCGCCTTGTGAGCGCTAGGCGCTTCTCTGTATGACATACCTAGGGCTCGAGGACTCACCCTAGGCTATAGTCTTTTCACCGCTTCGCGGCTCTTAACCTTTGCGTCTTTGCGCCTTTGCGTGAGATTTTTTCTTCGTCTTCTTAAGCAGTGTAGGACGCATACTCGGGCGTCCATTGCGATTCCCCAACCCGGCGGCGGAACTCCGTCTCCTCAACGCTGGGAGCAAGGCCTTCTTGCTGCGCTGCTAACCCGACGGCAAAAGCGATCTCGCGAGCAATATCTGGCAGGTTCTGCACACCAGGCAATAACGAAGCCGCGGGATCTTTAATAGCAGGCGAGTTCTCGCCCAAAGCTTTGGCCGCCGCCAACAGCATCTTGTCCGTGACTCGGCGCGCTCCGGACGCCGCTAGCCCGAGACCTACCGCTGGAAAAATGTAGACATTATTGCATTGAGCGATGTCGATGGTCTTTCCACCATACTTTGCCAGACCAAACGGTGAGCCGGTGGCAACCAGCGCTCTCCCGTCGGTCCAAGAAATCAAATCTGCAGGATCCGCCTCAGAATGGCTGGTTGGATTGGACAATGGAAATATGATCGGACGCTCCGTCTTTCTAGCCATCTCGCGAACAATGGGCTCAGAAAAAATCCCGTGTACCGTGGTAAGGCCAATCAGGACCGTCGCATTGATCTGACTAATCACTTCGGGCAAACCAATCTCGCCTCGCCCACTGCGAGCCCAATCCGCAATTTCGTTCCGGTCACGGGCGTATGTCTTTTGCTCTTCAGTCAGGTCGCGCCGATCGGAATCCAGCAACCCGTCCTTATCAACTACCCAAAACCGGGCCCGCGCTTCTTTCTCCGATAAACCTTCAGACAACATGGCGAATCGCAAATAATCCGCGACCCCGATGGCGGCGGAACCCGCACCCACAAAAACAATCTGATGCTCGGAGATTTTTTTGTTCGCGACGTTGGACGCTCCGATGACTGCGCCTAGAGTGACCGCCGCAGTACCTTGGATATCGTCATTGAAGGTTAGCAATTCATTTTGATAACGCGTTAAAATTGGCCGCGCATTATGGGTGGCGAAATCCTCCCACTGTAAACAAGTGCTAGGCAATTCCGTTTTAACGGCCTTAACAAATCGGTCGATAAAGTCGTTATATTCCGGTCCGGTTATTCTTTCGTGGCGCCACCCGAGATATTCCGGATCAACCAGCCGTGCCTTATCATTAGTACCTACGTCGAGAACGATCGGTAACGTCCGTGAAGGATGGATGCCGCCAATCAGCGAATAGAGCGACAGTTTCCCAATCGGGATACCCAAGCCGCCATACCCCTGGTCTCCCAACCCCAGGATCCGTTCCCCATCGGTGACCACGATCACGTCGACTTCGGCGTTAGGGCGGTTACGCAATATTTGCTCGATGGAATCTTTTAACGGGTAGGAAATGGCCAAACCTCGAGGCCGCCGATAGATATGGCTGAATTGTTGGCAAGCTAGTCCCACGGTCGGCGTATAGACGATCGGCATCATCTCCACCACGTGATCAAGCATCAAACGGTAGAACAAAGTTTCGTTGATATCCTGGAGCTGGCGCAAATAAATGTGTTTCTCCAGATCGTTAGGCTTAACTTGGTAGGCCTGGTACGCACGCTGAGCCTGCTCCGCCAAGGTCTCGATTTGCGGAGGTAGTAACCCGTGCAGACCAAAAGCATCACGTTCCCGCTCGCTAAACGCCGTCCCTTTATTCAAAAGCGGCGTGTCCAACAAATCCATCCCGCGCAGTCCCGCAGTAATTCTAACGGTCTTCTCGTCTGGCATAAGTTGTCTCGGTATTTGCGCTTAACCTCGGCACTGAGCCGGGTTTTGTCATCTCGATGTTTGTGGAGACGCAACGATTTTCGTGTTGGTCTGGATCGTAACCATGGAGCGCTGCCTCGCTTGCGAGGCCGTGGCTTCGCCTTATTTCGACGCTCGCATTCCTCGTTCCTGACCGAAGCCGCCTAAAACGGGCTAAGACCGTCAATCGAGCGTTACTTGACTCTAAAAAAACGGATGTGAATGATTGCGCATGAAGGGTCATCTCTTGTTCCTCGCAACCGTTTTGGGTTTAGGCGCACTCATTTTTCTCGCCGGTTGCGCGGAGGATTCAGGCTGGGATACAGGATTCAAGGGCTCACCGATGAATTCAAACGCGACTCCAAGTGATTCCTATCGTTGACCCGCCCGGGGAGCCGTGCTAGGGCAAGCGATGCCGGCATATTCCATCGGATTGATTGGTGACTTCGATCCTGCGGTTGTCGCACACTCCGCTATCCCAGTCGCGTTACGGTTGGCTTCTGAAGATCTTGGTGAACCGATTTCTTTCGCTTGGCTACCGACCAAAGACTTGTCGCAGGTATCAGAGACATCATTGCATAAACATGCAGGTTTCTGGTGTGTTCCTGGGAGTCCTTATCAGGACATGGATGGCGCGTTACACGCCATTCGGTTTGCTCGCGAAAACAAGAAGCCGTTCCTCGGCACCTGCGGCGGATTTCAACATGCGGTAATCGAGTACGCGAGATCAGTCCTCGGACTAGCTCAGGCAGACCACCTCGAATCGAATCCGAACGCGGAATTACCACTAATCACCGCGCTTGCCTGTCGGCTTGAAGCAACGACGGGAAGGCTGATCCTGACCTGCGGTACGAAAACCGCTGCGATCTACAGGATTACCGAGATCGAAGAAATTTATAACTGCGGCTTCGGATTCAATCGCGAATGCGCTGATTTATTGAAAGGAACCGGTATGAAGGTCGCGGGAGTGGACGAAGCCGGCGAGATCCGAGTAGTTGAGATACCCGATCATCCCTTCTTCATCGCAACACAATATCAACCCGAGCGCAGCGCCCTGGCCGGCAACCGACATCCGTTGATTGCGGCGTTTGTGCTGGCGGCGGTTGGAGGCCGGGAAGCTCGCCGAGCCGTGGTTCGCGCTGTCTAAACCGAGCTCACGGCGACAAGACCGCTTGCCGCAACGGTTGAACTTTGGGTTATTCGCGGGAGCCGCTTGTTTAAGAACCTACAGACCTGCTAAACTATCCCGCGGCCGCGCATGCGCGCCAACATCAGGAGAAGTCCGATGCGCGCCCGGTAGCGGCGACTGTCCACGACGCCTAATAGTGTGCCTAACGTGCCCGTTGTCTCGGAGGGACAGGTGTGCCTAACCTCAACGTCCAGCCGCCATCGGAGCGTTGATGGCGACTGCGTTTTGAGGCTATGCACACCTGCGGCTTCGATGGCATGATGGACAAGGCATGCCGGCAGGCCTCATGGACAGTCGCCGCTTGCCGCACCTTGTGTTATGTTGACGCACATGCGCGGCCGAGGGACGGCTCCCCTCCGGGTCGTCGGCGGGAAGCATCACAAACCGCAAACCGTTAACGGCAAACGGCCAACCCCCACCCCCTACTGTCCAACCGTCACCACTAATGTAAGGTTCGGCCCCGAAGGGGTTTCTACAACCACCTCGTTGCCGCGAGACGTCTCGATCGTCTTGTATTTCACCACCGTCCCCCCAAGTGTGACCGACGTCGGTTTGGTTCCATGCGGTATCACATAGCCGAGCTGAACGTTATAACCGGTCGGTGCAGTCAAGGTCGTGGTGTATTGGCTTCCATTTTGCTTGGCGCTCACCGCGATCGCGCCGTTGCCTAACCGAAGATTGCTGACTGAGAGCGTCGGCCAGCTCGACGGAAGCTCGGGGATAATCGCCAATTGACCGTTTGGCACGTCCGGCTGAATGCCGAGGTAATGATAGATAATCGGCCATTCCACCCCGTAAGAAGACCAGGCTTGCATGACCATCGCTCGTCCGGTGAATGCCTGAAAATATTGATAATCGGGACTATCGAACAGCTCAGGCAATGCCCCAGGCTGCTCCGTATCCAGCTCTGACGCCACCAATTCAAGGTACTGAAGGGACTGGTCCACGCGGCCATAGTTAGCTTCCGCCACCGCCATAACTCCCGTGTTCACAGCCGACGCCTGACGGCTGCCGGTGATCGTCCCGGTCCGGGCTTGCTGATAGAAGCCGGTGGTCCCAGTAAACGCTGAACTTTCAAGTTGGGTAAACGCGGTGGCAGCATGGTCAGCCGGAGCGAAACTTGTCTCCATCGGCGTTGCGTTGGTCCAATAATATTGCTCCAACTGAGTGATCGGCGCAGTACCTCCCAAGGTGGCTCCCGGATCAGTGGGGACCTTATGGTTTAGGGCTAGCGAATCGGCATAGAGTCCTAGACTCGTAATCCACCAATCGGAGTCAAACTTCTTGGCTAATTTCTTGGCTAAATCACCCGCCCATTTGACCGTGGCCTTATCCCCTTTGCTTGTTGCCATCTCGGTGAGATCATTCAGCGCGCGGATAGTATAGACTGCGACATCCAGCTTTTTAGCGCCTAGACCGGTTGCTTCGACCATACCGGCGCCTTCCGGCCAGCCGTCGGGATAAGTATCAAGTTTAGTTTCCAGGTAGTTCAGCCCGGCTTTGATGAAATCATAGTTTTGGTCGCGAAAACCGTTGTCTCCCGACCAGCGCCAAACGGTGGCAACGGCGGTCGCGAACTCAGCGGTTTCATTAGTGTCACCAGGCTGCGCGTTTGTGCCATAATAAATAGAACCATCCGTGACAGTCTCGTGCAGGACTTTCCCGGTGCCTCCATTCACTGCTTGTGAAACCGACCGGAGCAAGTTCAGATGATTCTCGGCCATTTCCCATTGGCCGGTCGCGGTTAGTCCAAATGTGGTATAGCAACCGTCCGTCCCAAAAAACCAAGGATAGTCCGGGTATCCGGCTCCGAATCCTGTCAAAATCGGGAACTCGGCGATGGGCGACGGATAGACGGTCCCTTCCTGGGTATCCCGGATCTCCGCGTTCAGGACGGTTCGACTCATATCCGCCAGGTTCAACTTTGCCCAGTTGAACGCATCCTGCGCCGTCTGGTCCGGGATCGTAACATTAGAAAGAGCGAGAACCGCAACTCGCTGGTTGATCTTCTGGCTCAATAGCCCATCCGGATTCGCCAACCCGGCAAAAAGAGCGCCGTAAGCTTCCGACTTAAACACATGGGTACCTGAGACACCGAACCAAATCTCCACGGTCGAGCCCGCCGCAATCGTGAGCTGCCACGACAGCTGGCCGTTCGCTTCGTTGTTCTGACCGGCGCCCAGCCCGCTCGCACCGGAGAACTTCACGGAGTCCTGAGGTCCCTGTTTAGTAGCGCGCCCTGCCACCATCGCGTACCACGGCTGATCCGGCTCGGAGAAGATTAACCCGGAAATGAGGGAATCGAATTGCACATTATCCTGTTTGTCGAGTTGCGCCGAGCTCGGCGTTGTACCGGACCAGGGATAAGCCGGTAGAATATGGCTTACCGCTTGAAAGCCGAGTGTGGTGGTTACGCTTTGGGATGACGTGTTCTGTATCTGCAGTCCCACCAACACGACAGGCACTCCATCCGGGGCAAACTCAGTGCGAGTGACTTGCAACCCGCTGGCCGCAGGAAAGTTGAGCTGTACAAAACCGGGACCGGAAGTGAACTGTTGCGCGGCCGGCAGAGCAGATCCATCCAACGAGATTCCGTAGGACTCGAGAAGTTTAAGAGGGTGCGACCAAACGCCTCCCATGGTTCCGGTGATATGCCAGCCGATCGGCTGGAAGGTTCCGTCTTGAACGCCAACAACATAAGTGCATCGCCGGCCGCGACATAGCGCTTTTCTGACAGATTCGTGGTGGTCGATCGAGTTGGATAGCCACTTGATTGCTGTGCGCTTAAACACACAGGAGACGCGAGGGATAGCGTCAATGCCGCAAGGGAGGTAATGCGTACATCCATGTTTTGTTGACTCCTAAGTTGACCCGTCGGGCCTAAAGCTGAGGGGCCTCAGGGAAGGTTCCGGGGGTATCGATACTATTCGTACATCGGTCAGTAAGCGGATCTGTCAAGACGGTTCACCGTTCACCGTTCACCGTTCACCGTTCACCGTTCACGGTTCTCAGTTGGCGGTTCTCAGTTGGCGGTTGCGCCGGTTCTTGAGGCGCGAAGCGCTGAGTAGAATTTAGCCCCGCGGCCGCGGGGCTGAGTCTGCGAGGCCTAGGTAATCTTGTAATAAGAGCGCGAGCGCTGAAAGCGCGACAGAATAGGACGATTTATCGAGGATTCGTCCTAAACAGGCGTTGCGCATAGCTAAATACATTACAAACCTGCGACCATCCTGTCTTGGCGCGCCTTCAGCGCTGATCGCTTTCTTGGACCATTCCTAGGCCTCGCAGACTCAGCCCCGCGGCCGCGGGGCTAAAATCTCCCAGCGCTTCGCGCCTCAACAACGGTGCAACGGCGAACCGCGAACCGCGAACCGTGAACCGTTTCAGGAGCTCGTCCCTACCGTTCCGAGGTCCACTCGGTATAACATTCAGTCATTCGGGACGTGCTAATCGTTGGACTCGTTCCTTCCCTGAACCGATACTAAATTTGAAAAGCTAGTAAGAGTTTCTGTAAACGCTGCGCCATCGGCGGCCCGACTCGATTACCGAACCATGGCTTTAATCAATTTAGTCTCCGCCATCATCCTGATCCTTCTGGGGATGCGATATCTGCGGAAAGGCCTCGATCGGCTGTTCGGAAACCGGCTCGTCGACTGGCTGCAGGAGACAGCGAAGAATCGTTATAAAGCTTTCTTTTCCGGTATGGTAGCGGGCTTGATCTCTCCCTCGTCGAGCGCCATCGCGGTGCTGTCGGTACAGATTTTAAATCAAAGTACATTAACCGCCGGCCGCATGCTGGCCGTGGTTCTCGGCGCGAACGTCGGTCTCACCGTTATCGTTCAACTCATTACCTTCGATCTACAGGACTTCGCCGGTGTCTTTATCGTAGCCGGCGGGATCGGCTTCCTGTTTCTGCAACGCGCAATCTTTCGCGGAACCGGCCAAATCTTCTTAGGTCTCGGGTTCATTTTCTTAGCGATGAGTATCATCGCCAACACCGGAAAACTGGCCGCCAGCAGTCAGGACATGAAAGTTCTCTTCTCTATCGTCGAGCATTACCCTTGGCTGGTCTTTGTCAGTACGGGGCTACTGGCGCTGGCGCTTCAGAGCTCGACCGCGTGCATCGGATTAGGAATCGGGCTGGCCAAAGGTGGTTTGGTATCCGGCGCCGCGCTCGTACCATGGGTGCTCGGAGCAAATCTCGGCATCGGATTAACCATGATGATTGCCGGCTGGGCCAGCATCGAAGGCCGGCGCCTCGCGCTCGCTAGTATCATCCTGAAGGGTTTCGCTGCGCTCTTAATATTAGTAACTGGTTCTCAATTCGCGGCTTACTTAATGACTGCCCTGCCAGGCGGTATCGACCGGAATGCCGCAAATCTAAATACCTTCTTTAACCTGATTATCGGCCTCTGCACCTTACCGGCTCTGTCGGCTATTTCCCGCGGCCTTACCTATTTGGTCCCGTCCCAGTCGTTAGAGGAACAAGATGAACCTGGCGTTTTTCTGGATCCACTTCTGTTGCAAACACCTTCGTTGGCGCTCAGCCAGGCCGTGAGGGAAGAATCGCGGATCTTAGATCATTTGCGCCTGATGCTGCGTACGGTCTGGGCGGTATGCACCAATCAGAGTCGTGACGTGAAAGCTAAAGTCGAAGACCTGTTCGAGCGTGTCATCGCAATCCAGGCAGAGCTCAAGGATTACTTGGAGCAAATCGCGGACGAGAACCTTAGTGACGAAGATATCAACTGGCGGTTCAATCTCTTAGACTATTCACAAGAATTGGTGATCGTTGCCACCCTGACAAAGCGGGATCTCGTGGATGGGGCCGTCCACTACTCTCGGCTCACCAAAGAGATCCGCGCGGAAGATTCGAGCGAGTTGGAAAACATTGTCAACCGGACTCTGGAACGCATCCACAAAGCCACCATTTTGTTAATGACGCAGAACGTGCGAATGGCCAACCGGTTCATCCAGGAAAAGGCAGAGATCAGCGACCAATATCGTTCGATTCGCAGACGTCATTTGGAACGGCTCACTCCCGGGCAAAAACTGGATACCAACTTTTTCGACCTATTGAATTGTTTCCGCCGAATCAATGCTCATCTCACTTCGGTCGCGTACGGGATTATCGGCCAGACCGGTGATAGCAGCACCGGCGCTAACGCCGTTAGCACAGATTCGGATGAGTCTTGGCTATCAGGCGAAGAAGGTGCTGAGCAGCGAAAAAGCCTTCCGGCGTAAGCGGTAGGGATGAACTCGGTAGGGATGAGCTCCCGCTCGTCCGGTCAACCGGATACAAAACTCATTGAAGGCAGCGAATAATCACGATCGAACCGTTCTCACGACGCTTGCTTCCGAAAGGAGATATTCGAGATCGATTCGATCTTTTTCGCGATTCCCTTGCTTCAGCCGAATCATGAGAGCGCGACTCGCAAACGGGGTCTCAATTCCACTGATCGTGCGGATGGTGACATCGTCTTTCCCATCGGCATAAGTCACACCACAGGCAGAAGTCATAAGATCAACCGTTATTTCATTCAAGAACGTCCCGGGTCTAAAGCTGGAAAACTGGCCGGCGAAATGAGGCAGAGCTGGCAGAGCGTTCCAGTTACGCCGCCCGCTAAAGAAAAGGTGCTGGTTTGCAGGTAACACCTTGCAAAAGGCGTTCGATGTGTGATGACGGGTCATAGCATGCCTATGAACAACATCACGTCCTTAATTCCGTTCCCAAGGCCGAGACTTTCCTTGCTCAAGGCCGCTGGGCACGCAGGGTTTCTGTCTTTGGCCGCAATCGCCAGCAACGCACAAACTTATGATCCGATCCCGACTCCTTACTGTAATATCGGATTTGAAGGGTCGCCGTCCTACACCGCTCTGAGGGACCAGGTCGCTGGTTCGAATCCGCAAGGAAAGGCGATGGCTCAGTTCGTTCTCGAGGCGTTTGCGCTCGCAAACGCCAACGGTGGCCTGCTTGATTCCGAAAGCGCAAGCGCAGTCATCCTTGCACTTAATCGGCTCCATTCGATGTGGGTACCTTCCAGTCTGAATTTTAAATCGTTCTACACTGATAAGGGTGTCTCCGACTTTAATGCCGTTGAATTCATTACTGAATCCCTGGCCCAAATATCTTACCGGTTCCCGAAGCTACTCGCACAGTACGGCCCGGTTGATCGATCGGGAACCATTGAAAATCTGTTGTCTCAGCTTTTGGCGGATGGCCAGACCGGAGAGATTAACCATCATTTCACGGTCGGATACACCAACATCTGGCTGCTGCGGATTTGTAACCTCGTCCTGACGGGGCAAGGACCAGCCGACGGCAACGGAAATCTGCTCCTGTCGCCGAATCCGACCGCGATCGACCGAGGGCGTACCGACTTCATGACCTGGGTCGCCACGGTGCAAAACAACGGCGTTCACGAATTCATGAGTCCCACCTACACTGGGATCGACCTGGAAGCACTCGGCAACATTTATCTCTACGCACGGGATCCTGGAATTGCGGCAATGGCTCAACAAGGAGCTAAACTCCTCTGGATCGATCTGTACGCAAACTGGTATACGCGAGACCAGAGGATGGGCGGCACTCATAGCCGTACGTACGAATTCCTAATCGACGAAGATCGCGAGACCGATCGGTTCCTGTATGCGGTTAGTCACTTGAAGAGCGAGCAATCACCCGCCTGGCCGGTATTGCTTACGAATCGAACGCGCGGTTACTGGCGGGGCCAAGATTTCACCTCCTATGTTTTGCCGCCGCCCAGCGATGTTCCTCCAATTTATGGCGCTCAAATCGCCGCAGACCGGTCAAGGACGATCCTGCGAAGCTTTGTCAGCGACGAGACTAACTATGACCCGAACCTTATGTACGGCGAAAATTTCATGGCGAATCCGGCTGGGACCGGCGGACTCGACTACCCGTTTTCTGTCGGCTCGACCGAGTCTTTCTATGATGACCCGACCTTCGAAGGCTTAACGATAATGATGCCCGGCGATGAAAACACCGCTAACATCAACTTTAACACCCAAGGGCGGCAGGACTACTATCTGCAGCACCCGGTAAATGGAACGGGTAAAGCAGAGACCCTCAAACCATTCATCGCGAGTGTCCAAAACGCTGCCGAGACCCTTTTCCTCGCCTCTACTAATGGGAAAGCCGACGCGGCGGCTGGCGCCGGTGAAGTTGCCTCCACCGTTGTTATCCCCAACACCGCCGAGGTCTGGATCGGTACTGGATCCTCGCCCGTTAGGCTGAGCGAAGGGGAACATATCTCCCTCAGCCCTGATACCACAATCTTCATTCGCGCGAGCCATCCAAACCAGAGCGATGGTCTAGTAACCGGAATCCGGTTTCTGCTTTCGACAGAAATGAATGGAGACGCTGTCGGTCTCACCCTGGCAAACGACGGCGCCCAATACAACGCGCTTCGAATAACCTCCGTACATTCGGCCAGCCGCCCAGCCGGTGGTTACGGTGTCATCGCTTTTTGGACTAGAACCGCCTACTGTCCAGACACGGGTACGGAGTTTAACAGCTTCCGAAACGCCCTCGTCTCGGCACCGGTCACTAACCGGTATGACTACGGGTCCGGGAAAATTTCTTTATCAGTGCCAGGGCTGCATCGCACCCTGAGCGTCCAAGCAAATGCCGCCACCGAGACCACAACCGCTCTTTACGGGAGCGACGTGGACGCCTCGTTCGCTATTCCCCTCCTGAATGTCGATGGCACCGAGTATGTGCCTGACACGCTCCAGAACTGGACGAGCCAAGATATTGGAAATGCTAGCGGGGGCAGTGCTGCCCAGCGCGCCACAAATGGCCTATACACCGGCCAAGTCCAGGTAGTCGGGGCAGGGTCTGATATCTGGGGCAACGCCGACGGCTTTCAATTCTACTATCAGAAATTGGTCGGCGACGGCTCGGTCATCGGTCATCTGACCAGTATGCCCGGTAACGGTGTTGACCCTTGGGCAAAGGCCGGCGTCATGATGCGCAATGACCTCACACCGGGCAGCATGAATGCGCTGATCAGCCGGGACGGGACTCAGGGTCAACGCTTCTCGATTCGCCCCGTATCGAATGGGGATTCAACTCGGAGCGGCAACTTAGTTACGAAAGATCAGTATTGGTTCAAATTGACGCGCGCCAACGATACGTTCACCGGGTATAGTTCGCCGGATGGGAAGACTTGGAGGCAAGTCGGTCCGCCAGCCAAGATCTCGATGAACAGTACAATCTACGCTGGAGTCGCAGTAACGAGTCGAAAGCCGAGTCAACCGCTGACCACCGGTTTCGACAGCATCGGTTTATTGCAGCAGTAACCGCGTGAGGTGCTTCGTTCTCGTCCTTCCGCCTTCGCCGATCTGCCTGTTGTGCAGCGCTCCTGGCTTGCCTTGAGTATACTTATTTGAGCGGCGACTTTATCGGAACGGCCTTGTTCTCAAGGCCGTTCCGAATGCTAGTCACTGATTCGAGCTGTCGCGTCCTAGTGCATTTTATTTAGCCATTTTTTGCCTTGCTCCTGCAACTTCCTTCCGTTGCAATGGCAACGCATGAAGGGAAAAATGGCGATCGCGTTTGGAGCGTTTTATGGATTGATCGTCGGCGCCAGTCTGGGAGCGGTGTCTGATGAATATGCTTTTCAGACATCCGACTTCATGCGCACGACCCAATATCGGGCCCCTGATACGATAGATATTGCATCAGTGGACGGTGCTTACAGCGCACCGAATATTGCCTGGGATCAGGGTGGTCGAGTCGGCACCGATTGGTTCGTTGATGAACAGCATTGGGCCGACGATGTAGTCTGTGCCGGTATCGCCCACAACGATGTCAACGCTATCCAACGAGGCCTCTTGATGTTCGCCTGGGGGTTCGCCCAGCAGCAATCCGATGGCTCGTTTCTTTGCACCGACCAGTTTCACGCCATGGCCTTCTTTGTGGAAGGAGCGGCACACGCTGGCTTGATGCTAGAGCAGAGCCGTTTCGCGGGAAATTACGAACAACAGATCAAGACCTTGAAGAATCAGGTATTGAAGTCGGCTCGCTGGATGAATGAGCCGAGTGTCGCCGCAGCGGCCGCTATCACCGATGCACCCTACACCCACCGCAGATACCTGAACGCGGCAGCGTTGGGCGAAACCGGAGTGCTTTGTAATGTGCCTGACCTTACTCGAGCTGCCGCGGCGTACATTACCACCGGTGAAAGCCAGCAATGGTCGAATGGAGTCAACCCGGAAAAAGGGGGCTGGGATTCGAGCTATCAAGGCCTGGGTCTAAAATACGCCGCCCGTTATTACTTCGTTGTGGCGAGGTCGCCAGCTCTGATGACCATGGGCGTCAACGGCGAGAACTGGGAGACGACCATGGTCTTACCGAGTGGAGCAGTCAGCATTGTTGGGAATACCAGAACCGGCTCTTGCCAGGAACGCGATCATCTGGGCAATTGTAAAGGCGTCTCCTATGATTCTGTCTACGAAAGCTTTTACGCCTGGTATCTGATCAGCGGCGATGCCGATTACCAGGACCTCGCTTCGAAGATATTTAATTATTTCCTGACTAACGTTTCCTCGTAGCGCAGAGCCGTACCAGATCGCTACCTTCGGGGGGACGAGTCGCTTCGGCCATGCTCTAGATCGGCGTAAGAACGAAACCGTTCAACCGGCGCCCGTTTCGGTTTCCCGCGCAAGAACGGTCGCAGGTTGCGCTGCAAGCGATCAAATCGCTCCCAATGATCCCCACTTACCCGGCCAAGGTCGCGGATCTTTTCTTCTGTTTCACGTGGCGCCATCGTGCGTTGCTCAAGAATCAAAGTCGACGAAATGGCGCAAATGACAACGGAATGATCATTTGTCTCGCTAAATCCGGCTTGGCGAAGACGGGAGCGCGATTTGCGTCCCGCTCTAGTTCCCCTCGCCATTTACAAACGAACCGGGTACAACGCTTTCGGCAATGTATGCTCGGCACGGTCTTCATCAGCCACTCTAGCAAGGACCAACAGACCGCTGACGCGATCCGTCAGCACCTCGAATCCGCAGGATTAGCCTGTTGGATCGCGCCGCGCGACATCGAGCCAGGGACTGATTGGACCGAAGGCATTATGAGCGGTATTGCCGGTTCTCAAATTTTCGTCTTGATATTTTCCGGGCACGCCAACGACTCAGATCATATCCGCCGCGAAGTAGGCGAGGCTTTCTCCTTGCATCTACCGGTGATCCCATTTCGAACCGAAATCGTCGAGGCGCGTGCCGGGTTGAGATACTTTTTGGAGTCGGTGCATTGGCTGGATGCATCCAAGCCGCCCTGGCAGCAACACCTTCCGGCTCTAACTGAAAGAGTGAAAGCTTTGCTGAATGGCGAATTGAGTGGCTCGCCGCGCGAATTCGCTCCAGCAGAGCAACCTAAGCCAGCGCCAATTGCCGCCGCTCACAAAAAAAAACGATGGCTCCCAGCAATTGGTCTGCTTGCAGCAGGCTTTAGCATCGCCGCCGCTGTTTGGTTCTTGATCGTTAACAACCACAAACCGAATGAACCAAACCCCATTCCGGTAGCCGCGGTCATTCCGCCGAAAAGCGTTGCTGTCCTTCCTTTCGAAAGCCTGAGCGCGGACAAAGAAGACACCTACTTCGCCGACGGAGTCCAGGATGACATCCTCAACGACTTGGCCAAGATCGCCCAACTCACCGTCATCAGCCGAACCTCGGTCATGCAATTTCGTGTCGGCGAGAAGCGCGATCTACGCCAAATCGCTAACGCTCTTGGTGTAGCCAATGTGGTGGAAGGAACCATTCGTCGTAACGCCAACCGGGTCCGGGTTAACACCGAGTTGATCGATGCTCGTCAGGATAAAACCATTTGGGCTGATAGTTTCGATCGGGATCTCACCGACATTTTCGCGATCCAGAGCGAGGTAGCTCAGACCATTGCCACCAAACTGGCGGCTACACTTTCGCCGGAAGAAAAGCGAAACATCGAAAACAAACCAACCGAAAACCTTGCGGCCTATGACCTTTATCTCCGGGCGCAGGAGTTAATAAGCAGAGCGGATCTTGGAGACACAAAAAAGCCGTACGAAGACGCCGCCCATTTGTTGGACCAAGCCATCCAGGTTGATCCAAAGTTCACTCTGGCCTATTGCCGATCAGCGTACGTGCACGATCTACTTTATGTGTACGATCCGACTCCGGAACAACGCGCCTTGGCAGAAGCAGCAATCAGCCGCGCGCTGGCCTTAGACCCGGACCTGCCCGAGGTTCATCTCAGCTACGCCTACTACCTCTACCGCGTCGATCTTGATTATGAGCGGGCACGGGAACAACTCGCTATCGCCCGACGCGGCCTCCCGAACGACGCCGAGGCCGTTGCGGTCGAGGCCCACATCGATCTCCGCCAGGGAAAATGGGAAAAAGCATCCAGGAGTTTAAAGACGCCGTCACCCGCGACCCGCGCAATTCGAATTTCGTTCAAAACCTCGCTCTCACTTTTTATTTCACGCGCCAGTTTCGTGACGCCGAGCAGACGTTCGATCGGCTGATCGAACTCAGCCCGAACGAGCCGTTGCTTAAGGCGCAAAAGGCGTTGGTTGTAAACTATTTTGAGACCGGGGATGACTCGGCAGCCTGGACAACGATCGCCGCGTTCCCAGCGTCAATGGCGGATGATCGGAATGCGCTCAACTTTCAACTCTCGTTTGCCCTCATCGATCGTGACTGGGTGCGAACAAAAAGAACTCATCAAAAAGATGAACGGCGGCGACGACGAAGCCTATTTCGCTTACGCACAGAGTCCTGTTCCGATTGGCTGCTATTCGATTTTGCTCGCCCGGCTTCAAAGAGAACAAACCAGCGCAAATGCGAGCTTCGCCGAAGCGCGAGAACAATTGAATCAAAAGGTCCAAAAGACCCCTGGAGACGCCGGTCGGCTCAGCCAGTTAGGGGTGGTTGACGCCCTGCTCAATAACAAAGAAGCCGCCATCGCAGCGGCAAAACGCGCGGTTGAAATGTCGCCAATCTCGAAAGATGCGGTGGCCGGCACGCTCATCGAGTTAAATCTAGCTGTAGTCTATACTTGGACTAATGAGCTGGACTTGGCCTTTGAGACGTTGAATTCCTTGGCCAAGATACCAGTGGGCCTTTACTACGGCGAGTTGAAGCGGGACCCATACTGGGAGCCTCTCTGCCGGGATCCGCGGTATGAGAAGTTGTTAGCAGAGTTGGCGCCGCGAGGGTGAGCCTCCTTCTTTCACGTCCCAAAGAGCCCAGACCGACGACGGGCATGTCACACGGTTATCCCGTGCTTACCACGGCCTCGCCCTTTGCGATACTTTTCCGCGTCTAGGTCGCACCATGCAACAACGGGGCAGCACGCCAAAAGGGCGCGCTGCATCCATAAGTTACAGCTAGCATGGGTGTTACGCTTACAGAAACCCATCTCGGCACGGAACTCGCTTTAAGTCCCACTTCGCGATTTATCGCGAGTCCTCATTAATGAAATTGCCAGAGACTGTCTTTGCCATACCGACCTATCGTCTACGTGACGTTCCCGAAACCATCGAAGCCTACGACGAACATTTTTGGACCAACGGCCACTCGGTCAAAATGATCGTCTTCGATGATTCCAGCTTCGCCAATCACGAGAAATACTTTCCCGAGCTCGAGAAGACTAAAACCGTCAACGACCTCTACTACGTTGGTCCTCGAGAGAAAGAGCAGTTCTTGAAGTTTCTGAACAAGAAACTGCGTGATAAAAAGCTCGAGTCGCTAGTTCGCACGTTGTTCCGGCCGAGCTACGGCGGGAATCGCAACTTTTCTCTCATTTACACGCTGGGCTCGTTCCTGGTGAGCGCCGACGATGACATGCGGCCGTATGCCCTGGTGGAGAGCAGCCCGGAGTCGCTCCGGCCGGATGAGGTCAGCCGCGGACACCTGAAAAAGAACGGCGACAACGGTTACATCGAGAAATCATTCGATATTTTGATGTCCTTTAAAGACGTGCTCGGTAAAAAGGTCAGCGAAGTACCAGACAACTTCGAGACCGGTAACCTTTTAATCGATACTTCGATGGATTTGGAAACGAACGTCACCAAGGAGTTCGCCGTCGAAAATTCGCTGCTTTTGGAGCGAGGCTCCGTCTCCAAAAATGCGGTGGTCAAGATTGCCCAGACGTTTCGCACCGGGACCAACGATATCGACGCGCTAGACTATTTGGAGATGTATCTGCATGACGAGCATCAGCAGCATGCTGATCTGCATGAGCTCAACGCTGTCTATGTTCTCGAAAATTTCCGGCCCGCCGTAACCAATAAAAACTGGCGAATCGATTGCGGAGTCGCCGGCTATGATAATCGATTGGGCTTGCCACCTTTCTTTCCTACCCGGCTGCGCTTCGAAGACTACATCTACCGGTTATGGATCCAACAGGACGGCATTGTGACGGCTCACACCGATGCGGCCCAGACTCATGTAAAAAACAACTACATGAGAAGCCCGTTGGCGATGGATGTCTTCAATGAAGAGATTTGTACGCTGCTCAAGAAAAAGATTAAGTCCTCGCTTGAAAGCGTGGATGATCTATCGATCCGCTTTGACTACGAAGGCGAAGTAAGCCTGCAGGATAGTGAGGAGATCTTGGAACGCATTGCCGCGGTACACGCACGCGTCCTGAAAGCCGCGGCGACCACGAAAATCGCCGAACGTAAACAGGCGCTGCTACTCTTTGCGGAAACTTTGGCGCGTTCATTCTACGGTTTTGAGCCCGATTTCTTTCAACAAAACGTTTCTCGCATCGTCGATGACGTCATTAGCCAGATTCACGCCTCGCTCGAGATCTGGCCCACGTTGGTCGAGATCTGTTATTTCCATAAGGACAAACGGGAATTTCCTCAGACCAAGGTGCAAAACAAAAAGGCGAAGCGGCGCAACGGGTCTGCAACATAAGCGGTAGGGACCGTGGAGGGTGCCTCCGCCAAGCCTACAGCGCGACGAGTTGCTATAGAGAACGTCCCGCCCTCATCAGGCGCTTCGTTCTCGTCCTCGTCGTCGTCCTCGTCCTCGAATTTGGGCTGTGCGGAGTGCTCGAGTAGCGCGCCCTGTCCGAATTGCAGCGCTCCAACACTTCTCCACCCCAACCCCACTTTTCGAGCACAGCCTGCCCGACGTAGCCTCCTGGCCTGTCCGACATAGCCTCCCGGAGTTATAACGATGGGGCGAAGTCGGAAGTTTCAGACGACGGGGCGAAGTCGGGAGGACGAGCACAGCTTGTCCGCCTAGCCACCGCTCTATGATGCACTCCCAACCCCGCGGTCGAGGGGTGCAATTCGGACTTGGCGCAGTACTCCCACACTCCAATGCTCCATCACTCCGCGCGGCCGGATTCGAGGACGAGGACGACGACGAGGACGAGAACGAAGCACCTTATTCGATCCCCACGCGACAAAATATCCAAGATCGAATAATCTCCGCCGGGATGCCTCAGCTTCAAGCAATTGTAAAAGAACCAACTCCAGTCGGCGAACCGCTTCCCTGGTGGCGCCAAGATTGGCTCTTGGCTCTGCTGTTACTCATCGTCACGACCGTCGCTTATCTGCCCGCACTCAATGGAACCCCAATCTGGGACGACGACGCTCACATCACCCGGCCCGAATTGCGTTCCTGGGATGGATTGGTCAAGATCTGGACCCAGCCAGGCAGCACTCAGCAATACTATCCTTTGGTCCACACCTGCTTTTGGATCGAGCACCAACTTTGGGGCGACGCGCCTCTCGGCTATCACCTGGTCAATATCGCCCTTCACTGTCTGTCAGCCCTGCTCTTACTCAAAATCTTGCGCCGGCTCGAAATTCCGGGAGCATGGTTAGCGGCGGCTATCTTCGCCCTCCATCCCGTACAGGTGGAGTCCGTGGCCTGGATGTCAGAACTCAAGAATACACTTTCCGGCGTCTTCTACCTCAGTTCCGCATTACTTTATTTAAGGTTTGATCGAACTCGAAAGTTCGCTCCTTACCTTATCTCGCTCGGCCTTTTTGTATTAGGCTTATTATCCAAGACCGTGATCGCCACCTTACCGGGCGCGCTGCTGGTCGTCTTTTGGTGGAAACGAGGCAAGTTATCCTTCAGACGAGACGTTTTACCGCTCATCCCCTTTTTTATTTTCGGCGCGGCCGCAGCGTCTTTTACGGCTTGGATCGAGCGCAGTCTGATCGGAGCTGAAGGTTCGGTTTACGATTTCTCGTTTATTGAACGCGTCCTCATCGCCGGCCGGGTCATCTGGTTCTATTTGGGTAAACTCATTTGGCCGTTAGACCTGATTTTTATTTATCCGCGTTGGCAGGTAAGTCAGACCAGCTGGTGGCAATATCTCTTCCCGGCAACCGTAGCGATTACCTTGGCGATTCTGGGTTGGTCGAGCCGGCGTTGGCGCGGTCCCTTAGCCGGAATGCTCTTCTTTATTGGCACCCTGGTGCCCGTGCTTGGCTTTCTCAATGTCTATCCATTCCGGTATTCATTGGTGGCAGACCATTTCCAGTATTTAGCTTGTCTCGGAATTATTGTCCCCGGCTGCGCCGGAATCTCATTGGCACTAACTCGCCCGGCGCCTTGGCAACGTTGGACTGGTTATACGCTCTGTGCGTGTCTGCTGATTGCCCTTCCGCTGCTAAGCCACACGCAGAGCGAGATGTATAAAGACGTCGAGACCGTCTGGCAGACGACTATTAGCAAGAATCCCACTGCCTGGATGGCGCATAACAACTTCGGTGCCGTCCTTTTAAAAAGGGGAGAACTGGATGACGCTATCGACCACTTCAGTAAGGCGATCGAAATCAAACCCGATGAAGCCAGTGCCTTTGCCAATCTCGGCAACGCATTGCTCAGGAAAGGAGAGCTCGGTGAAGCGATCTTCCAATATCAAAAGGCGATCGAATTGAAGCCGGGAGAAGCCGGCGTCCATTACAATCTGGCCAACGCGCTTCTGGCCCGAGGAGAAGTTGATGACGCCATTGCAGAGTATCAATCAACGTTGGCCATCAACCCGAATTATGCTGACGCCCACAACAATCTCGGCGCCGTATTACTACAGCAGGGAAAGCTTGACCAGGCCATCGACCATTATCAGAAGGCGATCGAAATCAATCCTCTAGATGTGCGGGTAGAGGGCAACCTCGCCTGGGCACTGGCCACCTCACCGCAATCAACCATCCGAAAAGCGATCGCAGTTAAACTAGCCGAGCACGCCAACCAAGGTTCTGGCGGCGCTAACCCTCTAGTCCTGCGCATCCTGGCAGCAGCCTACGCCCAGAACGGCCAATTCTCCGACGCCATCGAAACCGCAGAACGCGCGTTGCGGCTAGCATTAGATCAGAACAACTCCGTACTCGCCGATTCACTCCGGGCCGAACTCGATCTATACCGAAATGGGTTGCCTTACCGGTTTGGGAAGTGACGGAAAAATCTCACGTAAAGCCGCAAAGGTTAAGACGGAGAAACGAATAAACACGTTACTTTGATAGAGCCGCGAAGCGGTGAAAAGATTTTAGCCTAGGCTGAGTCTTCGAGGCCTAGGTATTCGGTTAAAAGGGGATCTAGCGCTGAAGGCGCGACAGAACGGTGCTTTGTTCAGCGGATGTTCCCTGAGGTTAAGCGCCGATTCTGGTGCGGGTGCTGTAGTTCTTACGCGCCTTCAGCGCTGGGCGCTTCCTTGTATGCCATACCTAGGGCTCGAGGACTCATCCGGCGGCTGCCGGACTAAAATCTTTCACCGCATCGCGGCTCTAATTGGCTGCGCGTTACTTTGGCCCTTGGCTTACCACAGTTTACCTCTTAACCGTTGCGCCTTTGCGTCCTTGGCCGACGTAGCTAAAGGGGGCGATGGGGCGAAGTCTGCTTTGCGTGAGATTTTTCTCGCTTTATCTCTCGGCTTCCAGGGTTTGACCCCTTTCCGATCCGCGCGCATACTCGAATCGTGAGCGCGGACATTACGTTCCGAAAGCAAACCAGAGCGGACTACGAAACGTTACCTCCTGGCAGTCCGCGGTTTCAGCTGATCGACGGAGAGCTGCACCTGTCGCCGAGTCCCGATCGTTCCCACCAAAGTCTTCAAGGCAGGCTTTACCTGATCCTAGCCAATTATCTAACAGAGAATCCGATTGGGGTCCTGTTTCTCGCGCCATTCGACCTATTCCTTCTCGAGACCGAAGTCTACCAGCCCGATTTGCTGTATGTACGCGCTGATCGCAAAGCAATCGTTGAACAGCACGGAGTCGAGGGTGCACCCGATTTGGCGATCGAGATTATTTCTCGAACCAGCGCTCGATACGACCGGGGTCCCAAGCGGGTGGCATATCTTCGGGCAGGAACCGAAGAACTGTGGTTGGTCGATCCAGCGGCTAAGACTATCGAAGTTTATCGGCGAAAGGAATCCCCAGACCATCCGACGGTAGTATTGCGTGCCGGAGATCACTACGCTTGCCCGCTATTTCCCGGACTGGACCTGTCGTTCGACGAGATTTTTTCGAGCATCACAGACTAGCCAGCGTAAAGGGTTTCGTCGTCGTCCTCCTAAGGAACACGGGCTGATCGCAAGCCCACGGCCTGGAGGGGAGCCGCTTTACAAGATGGCAGCTCTATCGGTTAGTAGCAGGCGGCTCCCGGGAATGACCCAACGCAATGTTTTGCCCATCGCGTCTATTCCGTGCGACGGGTACAACGGCCCATAGAACTGTCACATCTCGAGACGTTCCCGGGAGCCGCCTGCTGCCAACCCATAGAGCTGCCAGGCTACAAAGCGGCTCCCCTCCAGGCGTTCGGTCCGCTTCAACAACGCGGCGTTTGTAACCGCGCCTGACCCGATCGTTGGCTCAATTGCGACACCCCAGTCGCATAGCACGGCCCGGATCGAGGACGAGGACGATTACGAGCACGCCGACACGCCCATACGCCGATACGCCCACACGCCGCCCTTCCCCGGTTTGACGTTCCCACACCCCCGCACTACGCTGATTTATCCGTGGACCCCCGTATCCTCCAAGAATTTCGAGCCATTACTGATGCTCGCGGCCTGATCACCTCACCCGAACAATTAAAGACATACGAGTGTGACGGACTAACAATCTTTCGCGTGCTTCCAGACGCTGTCCTGCTGCCAACCTCAACCGAACAAGTGCAGGCCATCGTCCGGGTGTGCCATAACGCCGGCATTCCGTTTGTGGCGCGCGGCTCTGGCACTGGATTGAGCGGCGGTGCGCTACCCGTAAAAAACGGGGTCGTCATCAGCTTGGCGAGAATGAATCGGATCCTCGAGGTCGATTTACCGAATGCTCGCATGACGGTCGAACCCGGTGTCATTAACTTGGAGGTAACCGAACGAGTCGCACCCAACGGATTTTTTTACGCGCCGGATCCGTCGTCGCAGTCCGTGTGTAGTATCGGCGGAAACGTCGCCGAAAACGCCGGTGGTGCGCATTGTCTGAAATACGGATTCACCACGACACATGTATTGGGTCTCGAGGTCGTACTCCCCGATGGCTCGCTCGCGCATTTGGGCGGTAAAACGCTCGACGCGCCAGGGTACGATCTGAGCGGCGTGTTTGTCGGTTCTGAAGGCACCTTGGGCATCGCCACAAAAATCATTCTTCGGATTGTGAAACGGCCTGAATGTATCCACACTTGCCTGGCCGCATTCGGTTCGACCATGGAAGCCGGAGCGGCAGTTAGCGAGATCATTGGGGCCGGGATGTTACCGGCCGCTATCGAGATGATGGATAACCTGGCTATTCAAGCCGCTGAAGCCGCCGTCCATGCCAACTATCCGAACTGCGGCGGCTTGTTATTGGTTGAGCTCGACGGGCCCACCGCCGAAGTCGAGGCGCTGATGCAGCAGGTTGACACCATCTGCCGGAAATGCGGAGCCAAAGAAATTCGGGTTGCCCAAACCGATGCCGAACGCGCTCTGGTCTGGAAAGGCCGCAAAGCCGCGTTCGCCGCCGTCGGCCGGATCTCACCTAATTATATTGTGCAGGACGGCGTGATCCCGCGGACCGCATTGCCGCGTTTGATGACCGAGATCGAGCGACTCGGTACGGAGGCAGGCATCAGGGTCGCCAACGTATTTCACGCCGGCGACGGGAACCTGCATCCATTAGTGCTTTACGATCGACGTATCGCAGGCCAGGAACACGCCGCCGAAGTCCTGGCTAACCGCATCCTTGAGCTCTGCATCGAGGCAGGCGGTTCCATCACTGGCGAGCACGGTGTCGGTGAAGAGAAAAAAATGATGATGTCGAAGATGTTTGCTGAACCCGACCTCGAAACCATGCAACGCGTCCGGTGCGCGTTCGACCCGAAAAATCTGGCGAACCCAACCAAAGTTTTCCCACGCCCTCGCCTCTGCGGGGAACAACCGGGGGAATACCATCCCCATCCTCTCGAGCTCGCCGGAGTCGCGGAACGGTTTTAATATGACACCTTCAGTTACAGCTACCGGAACCGAGACAGGGACAACCAATCTCTGGGACAAGCTGCGGACCATCGGAAATCCGGACCAATGGCGCGACGCGGGTCCGGAAGACGACGTCGCCGGGGTTCAACCCAGAATGGTGTTCGAGCCGGTCAACGAAGTCGAACTTGCCACCGCACTGCGCTATGCGGATTCAGCCGGACTTAGCGTGATCCCGCGAGGCAACGGCTCTAAACTGGCTTGGGGCAATCCTCCAATCCGGGCGGATCTGGTTCTCTCGACAGTCCGATTGAATCGACTGATCGAACATGCTTGGGCTGATTTAACGGTCAGTGCGGAAGCCGGATGCACAATTGGGACCCTTCAAGAGACGCTGGCTCAGCACGGACAAAGCATCGCGATCGATCCTTTGTGGCCGGAGCACACCACCGTGGGGGGGCTCATTTCAACAAACGATAGCGGGACGTTGCGCATTCGATACGGCGGTCTGCGCGATTTGATCATCGGAGTTACCATCGCTCTACCAGATGGGACGCTGGCGTCCAGCGGAGGTAAAGTCGTGAAAAACGTTGCCGGCTACGACTTACCAAAACTCGTCACCGGGGCGCTAGGCACCTTAGGTGTGATTACTCGCGCCGTGTTCCGTCTTCATCCTCTGCCCCGCACGGTAAGGTCGTTCACATTTGTGGCGCGAGACCCGGCGGAAGCTAACCGGTTGGTTTTGGCGGTGCAGGATTCGAAGCTGGCACATACCGGATTACAGGTGCGGTTTAACTCCGGTGCACAGCCCGAGGTAGACATCCGTTTCGATGGAACGGACGCGGGACTGGCCGCCCAAACTGAGACTCTCCGAAAGTTGGGGGCGCCAGCTACCGAAGCCCAGTCAAACGACGATGTCTGGCACGCCCGCCAACACTTATTTGGAGCGGCCTCGCTTCCGCCGTCGCTTCGCTATGGCGCGACAAGTGCGAGGCCGACAGCCGCGACACCAGAGCAGGATCCGCAACCGGCTGCAATCGCCAAATTCAGCGTTCTTCCCGCATCAATTGCAAGCACCTGCGAGCAACTTCACAACTTAGCCAAGCCTTTGAATGTCCATTGGAGTGCGGTCGTTCAAGGAACCGGCCTAGGTTGGATTCGCTTGGGGCCGGCAAACGCAAACGCCATTCAACAACTGTTGCAGCCCTTGCGTTCCCAACTCGAAGCAGCAGGAGGATCTTTGGTGGTGCAGTATCGATCATCGGGATTCCCGGAAATTGAAGCCTGGGGGAACCCTGGAGACGCCTTGCCTTTGATGGTGAGTGTTAAGCAACAGCTGGACGCCCGAAAAACACTGAATCCAGGCCGGTTCGTGGGAGGAATTTGATGAGTGAGTCAGCGCAGGAACGAGCGGGAACGCCGGGAACGCGCGAGAGCGCCGGGAACGGTAAAATGAATCCTAACGGTGAAACGAATCCCATAGGGGCAAGCGCCTACGATTCCCATCATCCGCCTGCACTTGAGCTAATCGATCAATGCGTTCATTGCGGGTTCTGCCTGCCGGTATGCCCCACCTATATCCTTTGGAAGGACGAGATGGATTCACCCCGGGGCCGTATCTATCTCATGAAGATGGCGGCAGAAGGCGACGCAGCCATCAATCAAACCTGGGTAAGCCATTTCGATGCCTGCCTCGGCTGTATGGCTTGCATGACAGCCTGCCCGTCCGGTGTGGACTACGGAAAACTGATCGAAGCCACTAGAGCCCAAATCGAGCGCCGTTACTCGCGGCCATCCTCCGAGAAAGTATTTCGCCAATTCTTGTTCAGCACTTTTACCCATCCAGAACGGTTAAGCTTGCTCGCTTTACCGTTGCGTCTCTATCAGAAGACCGGTTTGCAGGCGCTAGTGCGGCGAATTGGTATCCCGAAACTGCTCCCCAAGCGGTTTCAGGCGATGGAGGCACTTTTGCCGCAGGTCCCGGCGCCGGAAAAAATTCCTGAGTTGATCCCGGCGCAAGGCGAACGACGGCGACGTGTCGGGCTGCTGCTAGGCTGCGTCCAACGTGTCTTTTTCCCGCAAGTGAACGCGGCAACTGCCCGGGTATTGGCCGCAGAAGGCTGCGAAGTGGTGGCGCCCGCTGCCCAACCGTGCTGCGGCGCCCTGCTAGTCCACACCGGTGAAGAAGAACAGGCGGTTCAGCTTGCTCGCCGGACGATCGATCTCTTCGAGAAAGCCGAGGTCGATGCCGTCATCATCAACGCCGCCGGTTGTGGATCGAATGTCAAAGAGTATGGACACCTGCTGCGGGACGACCCGGAATACGCAGAACGCGCCAAAGCGTTTTCAGCCAAATGCCGTGACATCTTCGAGTTCTTAGCCGAACTCGAGCCGCGCGCACACCGACATTCATTGTCCACCGCCGCTTCGCTATGGCGCGACAGGCCGATCCGCGTTGCCTATCACGACGCCTGTCACCTGCAACATGCACAAAAAATCCGGTCGCAGCCGCGAACTGTGCTGAGCGGTATCCCGAATCTCGAAATCCTGGAGATCCCGGAGGCAGCGGTCTGCTGTGGTTCCGCCGGCATCTATAACCTTGTCCAACCCGAAACTGCGGCTGAGCTCGGTGACCGCAAAGCGGGCCACGTCGCCAGCGTGAATCCCGACATGGTCGTATCGGGTAACCCTGGATGCCTCCTGCAACTTCAATCATCCTTGGCTCGGGCAGGACGCAACCTGCCCGTTCGACACGGTATAGAGCTCGTTGACGCGTCAATTCGCGACGTTCGGCTTTGATTCTGTTGCCTCGCGATCGCGCGGAACGATGTTCCTGGGATTAGTGAGGTATATGCATGATTTTATTCGCGGGCTCTGTAGCGGTCCGGGGGCTGTCCAAACGCGTCGACCTAGAGCGAAGGTCGGTAGCGGCGACTGTCCATGAGGTCCAAAGGTATGGCCTAATCCATCATCGTATCGAAGCGACAGGTGTGTCTAACCTCAACACGCAGTCGCCATCCGAGCGTTGTGATGGCGACTGCGCGCTTACACTATGCCGATCTGTTGCCTCCGCGATCATGATGTGGCCTGGCGCGCTATAGACCTCATTGGACAGTCGCCGCTACCGGGCAACCGCGTGTCTCTTTCGTTAAGTTGACGCGCATGGGCAGCCGCAGGACCGCTACCAATGCGGTCTTAATGCGCCTGGCTCGAAATTCGACGGCTTCTAAACCTCAACCCGCAATGCACACTGCAGAATGAATTTTATCTTACCTGCAATTTGCACGATAGTAAGGCCTTCTTAATCAGCAGCTAAAGTTAACCTCCCTCGAGAAACCTCACCATGATTAGTTACGGCATAAAATCAGCTTGTATCCCGGCACCTAAAGATAGAAACAGCGCCTTGTAAAATCACGTCGACCGAAGGGTGCGAGTAGCTTAAAATTGGCTCGCACCTCGCGGTCGCCTAGATCCAAACACCGGATAGTAGACTCGTACCGACCGAATGAGTGTTCAGACAACAAATTTAAAAACCAAAGCCGCTCCACCCGCCCCTCCAAAGCGGAGTCGATTTCTGCGAGTGCTGATCTGGATTGCGGTTTTGGGAGTATTCGCGCTTGGATTCTATCTGGTTTCCATGCCGAAGGAAGCGCCTAAAGGGCGCGTGACCGGCGCTACCACAATCACAACCGCAACCGCCAGCAAAGGAAACATTGGCGACTACCTGGACGCGATCGGGACAGTAACGCCTGTTTATACCGCATCGATTTTTAGTCAGGTAACGGGGGTAGTGGTCAAAGTGAACTATCAGGAGGGGCAAATCGTCAAAGAGGGTGATCCGCTCGTCGATATCGATGATCGCCAGTACCAAGCAAATCTAGTACAAGCCCAAGGCGCGCTTCAACGAGACCAGAACGTCTTAGGGCAAGCTCAAATGGACCTTCAGCGCTACCGCGACGCGTGGGCGCGTAACGGAGTCGCCAAACAAGTTCTGGATGATCAGGAAAAGCTGGTTTTGCAGGAACAGGGTACGGTGAAAAATGATGAGGGCGTAGTCCAGTTTGACCAACTTCAGGTCGAATATTGTCATATCAAAGCACCGATTCCCGGGCGAGTCGGCCTCCGTCCGGTCGACCCCGGTAACCTGGTAACCGCAGGAACCAGCTCTAGTAGTAGCAGTGCAACCCCGCTCGTAGTCATTACCGAGATACAGCCGATCACCGTGGTATTCACGATCGCGGAGGATAACCTGGGCCAGGTAATGGAGCAGCTGCGTAGTGGCTCCAAGCTCACGGTCGATGTCTACGACCGGGCGGTCCAAAAAAAACTGGCAACCGGCGAGCTGATTGCCGTCGACAACCAGATCGACACCACGACTGGCACCGTGAAGGTCCGCGCTAGTTTTGCCAACGATGACTTCGCCTTGTTCCCCAATCAGTTTGTTAATGCTCGCCTGTTAGTAAAGACGCTGCAGGATGCGACCTTAATTCCATCATCAACCATCCAGCAAAACGGTCAGACCTCTTTCGTGTATGTCATTGAAGACAACGTTGCGCACTTAAAGAACATCAAGCCGGGAGTTTCCGACGGCGGTCTAACGCAAGTTGACGGAATCAACCCTGGGGATGTGCTAGCGGATAGCAGCTTCGATAAGTTACAGGATAACAGCAAAATTGCTGTCGCCACCGGCAAACCTTCAGCGACGCAGACACCAGGCGGCCAACAAAAGCACGGGAGCCAACCAAAGCAGGGCAACGAAAAACAGGGCAGTGACCAGCAGCAGAGCGGCAACAAGGGTACATGAGTCCGTCCAGCCCATTTATCCTGCGACCGGTAGCTACGTCGCTGCTAATGGTCGCCATTTTCCTGACTGGGGTTGTCGCCTATCTACAACTGCCGGTTTCCGCTTTACCCCAGATTGATTATCCGACCATTCAGGTGGTCACATTTTATCCGGGCGCCAGTCCGTATGTAGTCGCCACCACGGTCACCGCGCCGCTCGAACGGCAATTCGGGCAAATGCCGGGCCTGAACCAAATGACCTCAAGCAGTTCCGGCGGGACGTCCGTGATCGTGCTGCAATTTACTCTGACCCTGAAACTCGATGTGGCGGAGGAAGAAGTGCAGGCGGCTATCAACGCCTCGCAGAGCTTACTACCGGCTAACCTACCTGCGCCGCCAGTCTACAATAAGACAAACCCCGCCGACGCCCCCATCATTACCATGGCGGTGACTTCGAATGCGATGCCGCTTAACCAGGTGGAGGACCTCGTCGATACCCGGCTCGCACCTAAGATCGCGCAGATGAGCGGAGTTGGTCTAGTCAGCATTAGTGGCGGTCAAAAACCCGCCGTCCGCATTCAGGTTAATCCAACGGCCCTGTCTTCCTATGGGATCAATCTGGAGGACGTACGCACTGCCTTGGTCCAAACCAGCTTAAATGCGGCCAAGGGAAATTTCGACGGTCCCCGCCAGAATTTCCAGATCGATGCGAATGATCAGCTAGTCAGCAGTAAAGATTATCGAACTGTGGTTGTGGCTTACCGGAACGGTGCGCCGGTCATGCTGACCGACGTGGCTCGAGTCATCGATGGTGTCGAAAACAGCCAACAAGCCGCCTGGATGAATGGCACACCGGCGGTGATTGTGAATGTGCAACGCCAGCCCGGCGCTAACACGATCAGCGTGGTCAAAAGTATCAAACAGCTTTTGCCACAACTCCAATCGAGTTTGCCGGCCAGTATTCGGATTACCACTCTCACGGACCTTACTACCGCCATCAATGCGTCGGTTGCCGACGTCGAGTTTGAATTGATGCTGACCATCGGCCTGGTGGTGATGGTCATCTTTGTCTTCTTGCGAAGCCTGTCGGCAACGATCATTCCCAGCGTGGCCGTTCCGCTGTCTCTGGTCGGAACCTTCGCGGCGATGTACTTCCTCGGCTACAGCCTGGATAACCTGTCTCTCATGGCGCTAACCATCGCCACCGGATTCGTGGTTGATGACGCTATCGTGATGATCGAGAACATCACGCGTTACATCGAAGAGGGCGAACCACCGATGCAAGCCGCACTCAAGGGCGCGGAGCAAATCGGATTTACCATTCTGTCGTTGACCGTATCCCTGATCGCCGTGCTGATCCCGCTGCTCTTCATGGGCGACGTGGTTGGACGTCTTTTCCGGGAATTCGCCGTTACCTTGGCCGTCACGATCGTTATCTCGGCAGTGGTGTCCTTGACGCTTACTCCGATGATGACCGCTCGCATCGTTAAGCATAGACCGGAAGCCCAGCAGGGCCGGTTCTACCGCATCTCTGAGCGCGCCTTTGAAGGCATGATCGCTTTTTATGGACGAACTCTGCAGATCGTTCTACGACATCAAGGCCTCACCCTCATCGTCGCGGTCATTACCCTGGTCTTCACGGTTTATCTTTACATCGTTGTCCCCAAAGGCTTTTTCCCGGAACAAGATACCGGCGTCATCCAAGGGATTACCCAAGCGCCGCCGACCATCGCCGCGAAGGCGATGGCCGAGAAACAGCAAGAACTCGCCAAGGTGGTCTCGCAAGATCCCGCCGTGGAGAGCCTCTCCTCTTTCATTGGCGCTGACGGGACCAACACAACGATCAACAGCGGCAGAATGTCGATCAATCTCAAGCCGCTGGAAGAACGCGTTAGTGCGGCCGATGTGATCCGCCGCCTGACTCCAAAACTCGAACAGATCCAGGGAATCCACCTGTATATGACGCCGGTACAGAACATCACGGTTGATGACCGGGTGAGCCGCGCCCAATACCAGTTCAGTCTCGAGGGACCGGATGCCGGCGAGTTAACCACTTGGACTAACCGTTTCGTCGATCGTCTGAAAGCGCTGCCGCAATTGGAGGGTGTCGCCACCGACCAGCAGCCGGGTGGACTCGCCGTGCGTTTAAAGATTGATCGAGTTACCGCCTCGCGGCTGGGCATCGCGCCCAGCACAATCGACAACACGTTGTACGACGCATTTGGTCAGCGGCAGATCAACACCATGTACACGCAGGTCAATCAGTACCACGTCCTGCTCGAAGTCGAGCCGCCATTCAGGCAAGACCCTTCCAACCTGAATCAGATTTATATTCAGGCCAATTCATCTGCGGGCACCAACGGCCCCGGAGCATCCACTTCTTTCGCGGCTTCGGGCTCAGCTTCGGCCGGTTCGAACGCTCTCACGGGTAGCTCCCTTTTCACTCCCGCGGCCAATACCTTGACTCCACCTGGGAACGCCCTGTCCAACAAAACGGCGACCACCGGCGTCAACTCTGCCGGCTCGACCAGCTCCAGCATGAGCAACCTGGTTCCCTTGAGCGCATTCTGCCACTTCGAGAACACCACCGAGATGCTCTCGATTAATCATCAGGGGCAGTTCCCCGCGGTCACCGTTTCTTTCAACCTCTCACCGAACATCTCTCTCGGCGAAGCCATCTCGCTGGTCGATAAAACGCAAAAGGACCTGCACATGCCGGCCAGCATTCAGGCTGGATTCGAAGGTACTGCCGCGTCGTTTCAAGCCTCGCTTACTAATGAGCCGATTCTCATTCTGGCGGCTTTGATCACCGTTTACCTCGTCCTAGGTGTTCTCTACGAAAACTTCATTCATCCCATCACGATTCTGTCGACGCTACCGTCAGCGTGTGTGGGCGCTCTCTTGGCGTTGATCCTCTTTCATCAGGATCTCGGTGTGGTCGCTATCATCGGGCTGGTTCTGCTACTCGGTATTGTGAAAAAGAACGGTATCATGATCGTCGACTTCGCTCTGCAAGCGGAGCGGCAACGAGGAAAAAATTCGACCGAGGCTGCTTACGAAGCCTGTCTCTTGCGGTTTCGTCCCATCGTGATGACCACCATGGCCGCTCTCCTAGCGGGTGTACCGTTGGCGTTCGGCTCAGGATTCGGATCCGAGATACGCCGGCCGCTTGGTATCTCGATGGTCGGTGGTCTGATATTCAGCCAGGTCCTGACTCTTTATACTACCCCTGTTATCTACATCTTCTTTGACAAGCTCTCCCACCGCTTTTCCCGCAAGAAGCCCAGACCTGAAGGCGGGAGCGAGTTAAGCGAACCAGCGCACGGATGAACATCTCCGAAACGTTCATTCGGCGTCCGGTCGGGACGACCCTGATCACGATCGGCATCGCCTTTGCCGGAGCGATCGCTTACTCGGTATTGCCTGTGTCTCCCCTGCCCCAGGTAGATTTTCCCACTATCTCTGTGGCTGCCAGCTTGCCGGGAGGCAGCGCTGAGATCATGGCTTCATCCGTGGCGACGCCTTTGGAGCGACAATTCGGTCACATCGCGGGCGTGACCGAAATGACGTCAGCCAGCTCGCTCGGCACCACGTCAATTACCATCCAATTTGACCTCAGCCGTAACATCGATGGCGCGGCCCGGGACGTTGAAGCCGCCATCAACGCTGCCCGGACTTATCTACCCGCTAACCTGCCGTCGAATCCGACCTATCGAAAGGTTAATCCCGCCGACGCGCCGATCATGATCCTTGCGCTTACCTCGGACAAATACGGTCCAGCCAAGATGTATGACGAAGCGTCCACCGTCATCCAACAAAAACTATCACAGGTTAAGGGTGTCGGTCAGGTCAGCGTCGGAGGCGGCGCGTTACCGTCCGTACGCGTCGATGTTAATCCGACCCAATTAGCTAACTTCGGCCTGAGCATGGCAAATGTGCAGTCGGTGTTAAGCGTCCAAAACGCCGATCTCGCCAAGGGACAGCTGACGGATGGCAAGATAACCAGGGACATCTTAGCCAACGATCAGATCTTCCATGCAGACGATTACAAACCGCTGATTATCGGTTTTAGCAACGGCGCCGCTGTACACCTGTCGGACGTTGCCCAAGTCACCGACGGGGTTCAAAACATCCGCGCCGGCGGTTTTCTAAATGGTAAACGCGCCGTCACGCTGATCATCTTCCGGGAACCGGGAGCGAACATCATTAACACGGTAAACCGGTTGTGGGCGCAGATACCCTGGATCAAAGCGTCCATTCCAGAAGGAATTGACGTCACCGTGGTTCTTGACCGAACCACCACGATTCGGGCTTCGGTGGAAGACGTTGAACGAACCCTCTGTTTTTCCGTAGTCCTGGTTATCATCGTGGTTTTCGTCTTCCTGAGAAATCCTCGCGCCACGCTTATTCCCGGGGTCGCGGTCCCAGTTTCACTCATTGGCACCTGTGCGGTGATGTATCTCTTCGGCTACAGTATCGATAACCTCTCGCTGATGGCGCTGACCATTGCGACCGGATTTGTGGTCGATGATGCCATCGTGGTGATGGAAAATATCACCCGCCATCTGGAGGAGGGCCTAACTCCGTTGCAAGCAGCCTTAAAGGGCACGCAGCAAATCGGTTTCACTGTCTTCTCGATCAGCATTTCCCTGATTGCAGTGTTTATCCCGCTTTTGGCGATGGGCGGGATTGTAGGCCGTCTATTTCGGGAGTTCGCCGTTACCCTCTCGACCGCCATCCTCGTTTCCATGGTCATCTCGCTGACCACGACGCCCATGATGTGCGCCTATATTCTCAAGAGCGAGCGCGGGAGAAAACATGGCCGAATTTACATGGCCAACGAGCGGGCGTTTGCCTGGGTGCAATCCATTTATCGGCGCAGCCTGACCTGGGTTCTGGATAACCCAACCATCACCATGATCGCCCTGGTACTGACCATCGCATTCAATGTGGTGCTGATCTACAACATGCCGAAAGGGTTTTTTCCGCAGCAGGATACCGGCGCCATCGTCGGGGGAGTGCAAGGTCCGCAGGATTCCTCTTTCGCGGCCATGAACAATGCCATCCAACAGATCGGCAGAGTAATAAAGAACGATCCCGGTGTGGCCAACGTGATCGAGTTTACCGGCGGTCAAGGCGCCACCAATACTGCTTTTGTTTACATCTCGTTGAAACCGTTAGCGGAACGAAAAATTGATGCCGCTGACATCATCAATCGTTTGCGTCCTCAATTGAATCGTCTGCCGGTGGCGTCGGTATTCCTGCAGGCGGCGCAAGATATCCGTATCGGTGGTCGCGGTAGCAACGCACTCTATCAGTACACGATTCAGTCTGACAGCTCCCAAGAACTCGCGCATTGGGGACCGATTCTCTTGGACGCCATGCGGCGCTTACCAGGATTTCAAGATGTTAACTCGGACCAGCAGAACGGTGGCCGCGACGAATATCTGACTTACGATCGGACAACTGCCGCCAAGTTAGGGCTTACCACTCAGTCCCTCGATACCGCGCTCTACGACGCATTTGGTCAAGCGGAGGTATCCGTGATCTACACCCAACTTAACCAATACTACGTCGTCCTGGAAGTGGCTCCGCCCTACTTTCAAAGCCCGGAGAACTTCAAGGACGTATACCTGGCAGCGACATCAAACAGCGGCCACATCCCGCTCTTCGCATTATCCACGAACCGGGCCAATACCATTCCGCTGGCTATCAATCATACCGGGTTGTTCCCATCGGTTACGGTTTCATTCAATCTGGCTCCGGGCATGTCGTTGAGCGATGCGACCGCCAAGATCATCGACATGCAGAGACAGCTCGGGACGCCTTCCTCGATCCAAGGCTTTTATGCTGGGACGCTGCTAGGCTACCAACAGTCGCTGAGCACGATGCCGATCCTGGTACTAACCGCGCTGCTTGCCGTCTACATCGTTCTCGGGATTCTGTACGAGAATCTAGTACATCCCATCACGATTATATCGACTTTGCCATCAGCCGGCGTAGGCGCCATGCTGGCATTAACCATCGCGAACACCGATCTTAATGTGATCTCGATCATCGGTATCGTGCTGCTAATCGGGATTGTAAAAAAGAACGCGATCATGATGATCGATTTCGCGCTGCAAGCGGAGCGCCACGAAGGGAAAGGCACCGCTGACGCCATTTTCGAAGCCTGCATGCTGCGATTTCGTCCGATCTTAATGACAACCATGTGCGCTTTGTTCGGCGCACTACCGTTAGCTTTAGGAACTGGGACCGGCTCAGAACTGCGCCGGCCACTTGGTATTAGCATTGTTGGCGGCCTCATCGTGAGCCAACTCCTGACCCTCTATACCACCCCCGTTCTCTACCTCGCGTTTGATCGGCTCCGGCTACGAATGAAGGGCCAGAAACCCGATGTATTTCATCATGGAACTGAGACCGCTTGACCAAAAACGCCTACAGACCGGAGTATTGGAGTGCTGGAGTATTGGAGTAATGCGCCCGGCGGCCGCAGGGTTGAGGATGCTGAAGCGGCAGCACTTAGTCCAAGGCTTCGATCATGGATCGATCGTTCCAAACAAGAAAAAACTTAGCGCCAATACTCCATAAGTCCGCTACTCCGTTACTCCATCACTCCATTTCCCCGGATGACTCCATTGCGACTAACATTCAGCATCTGTCTCTGCGTCGTATTGTGCACCCTAACCGGATGCATATTAGTAGGTCCGATATACCGAAGGCCGGCTGCTACCCAGGAACCGCTACCATCCACCTACAAAGAGATCCCCGCTCATTACAAGAACTCCGAAGGCTGGGACATCGCCCAACCGCGAGAAGCGATGCTGCGCGGAGAATGGTGGAGAGTGTTCAACGATCCGGACCTGAACGCGCTGGAAGCACAACTCAATATCAACAACCAGAACATTAAAGAGTTCTTCGAGAACTTCATGGCAGCGCGGGCTCTAATCGCTGAAACCAACTCTCAGCTTTATCCTACCCTCACCGCTAACGCTTCCTGGACCAAGTCACGCACGCCCCCGCTTAACCCAATCACGACTATTCTGTCCACTTTAGAAATCTCCTGGGCGCCAGACGTTTGGGGCAAGGTGCGAAATGCAGTTCGGTCAGCCCAATACAGCGCGCAGCTTAGTGCCGGCGACCTGGAGAACGAGAAACTTACCGAGCAGGCCACCTTGGCAACGCTCTACTTCCAAATCCGAGGACAGGACACGCTGCAGCAGCTCTTTAACGATACGATCGTTGCTTTTCAGAAAGCGCTAGCTTACAACCAGGTCCAATACGAAACGGGAATCACCGATCAGATTTCAGTAGTAGAAGCTCAGAACACCCTGGAAAACGCCGAGGCTTCCGCGACTAACATCGGCGTCGCTCGAGCCCAATTCGAACATGCGATCGCCGTCTTGCTCGGTCGAGTCGCTTCCAACTTTTCGATTCCGATTAGGACTTTACATCGGGCTCCTCCCCGGATCCCGCTCGGTATCCCATCACAATTACTCGAGCGCCGGCCCGATATCGCGGCCGCTGAACGCGCGATGGCATCTGCTAACGCTCAAATCGGTCAGGCTTACGCTGCCTATTTCCCAACGTTCAATTTGAGTTCTGATGCCGGGTTCACCAGTCGCCATTTCAGTAACCTTTTCGATACGAACAGTCGGACTTGGTCGATCGGACCATCTGCCTCTGAAACGATTTTCGACGCCGGTCTCCGCACTGCGACTGTTCATCAGTTCATTGCCATCTATAACGCGGATCTAGCCGCTTACCGCCAGACCGTGCTCACCGGGTTCCAACAGGTAGAAGATGGCCTGGCTCAAATCCGTCTTTTCTCCAAACAATTGATCGAACAACGAGCAGCCGAGCAGTCGGCCCAGCAGTTTTTGACACTCGAGATGGCTAGATTCCAAACCGGTATCGATCCGTACGTCGATGTGGTCACTGCTCAGACCACCTTACTCACCGATCAGCAAGCTGTGATCACGGTTCAAGTCTTACAGATGACCAGCGCGGTATCCTTGATCGAGGCGCTTGGCGGCGGTTGGGATGTGTCGGAGTTACCGACTCCATCGCAGGTGTCTAAGTGGCCCACGCACGAGGAAAGCGCGATCCAGCAGTAAGAGCTGAGGAAATAGCCGCAAAACCTGTCGCGCCGTAGGCTTGGCGAAGGCGGAAGAGCACAAAGAACGCAAAAAAGAGGGATCGCAAACCCGTTTGTCGGTTACCGCGAAGCGGTTAAAGACCACAGCCCAGGGCTTTAGCCCTAGGTTAGCCGCCCATTAGAACCGCCCTGCAAGGGCGGCTGAACGTGGTCTTTCTGACATCCGCCGGCCCGAAAACGTGCTGGGATGGCCCACTGTCACGCGCCAGCCACTGATTCACGGAGCGGGAGAACCAGGTTCGTGGATTTGTTCTGGTGAGCCCGAAAGCTTTGCAGCGACGCCCTGGATCGCTGAAGTATTCGAGGCCCGCGCGTTATATCTCGATATAAGCCGCGCTGATAGCTTATCCAGTCAATTGATTATTCAGTCCTCATCAGATCGCCTTTCTTGGCAATCATGAAGGATCTGTTTTTATCACGTCGCCGCTGCCTGCAGATGTCGGCTTTAGTAGGCGGCTCGATGCTATTGGGACGCCGAGTATTAGCGGCGGAAGCACCAACCGCCGCCCGGGAGACCGGAGAACTCCGCTCACTGATGGAAAAGCTGGCCAAGGCGCCACGCCGCCGCGACTTCAAGGCTGTGCCGATGATCCTCGACACGCCCGATCTGTGGGATGCCGTGGCGTTGGATACCGTAATCGCCTATCGCGGCAGCGGGAAGCAGGTCTGGGACAACACCGACATCGGTGGCCCATGGCTGAACCTGATGCGCAATTCACTTAACGCGCAGGTCTTCTCATTCCGGCATCCGGATTTTCTGGAGGTTTCCGCCACGCATGGTTCGGCGCAGTTGGCGCTCTACGATCAGGAGATGTGGGACAAGTATCAGCTCGCCGCGATGGCCGGCCACGACATCAAGACCAACACTCTGATTGACCCAAAGGACGTACCTACCAATACCGCGGCCCATGAAGATCCCAAGAGCGGGTTCGGCCCTGCCGGCAACACCATCCCAGCTTTGCAGCAACGCGGCGTAGTGTTCATGGCGTGTCACAATGCGATCTGGGAACAGACGGCGAAGGTGCTGGAGAAAGGTATCAACCTGGACAGACTGTCGCATGAGGCAATTGCCGCCGAGTTAACTAATCACCTGATCGAGGGCGTCGTACTAACACCCGGCATCGTCGCCACCATTCCAGAACTGCAAAAGGCCGGCTTCCATTACGCGACATAAAGAGACCATGAAAATGCCTGCGTTCTACTCCATACTCAACCTCGCGGCCAGGCTCACTCTAACTGCGCCTGCGCTGGTCACATCGGCTTTCGCACAGGATCCGACACCGGACACGCTGTGGCACGGTAAAGCTGAGGTACCAAGCTACGCCGAAAAGGTTTTCCCTCCCTGGCAACACGGGGAGAACAATGACGCAACGAAACGCGGCTTTGAATTTACCGTGCCGGAGGTGGACGATCTTGCCGATTTTCACGGCGACATCACCAATCCAAAGCTCGTGCTCTATGTCGGAGGAAACTATTTCTTCGCGATGGCGCCTCTGGTTGCCGAGTTCGAGAAGGAGCATCCCGACTTTAAAGGCGGCATCTATTGGGAGACGATTCCGCCTGGGCTGCTGATCAAGCAAATTCAGGCGGGCGGTACGATCACCTGCGGTAACCTGACCTGGACGGCAAAAGCGGATGCCTATCTTGCTGGGCTGAAGAAAGTCAAAGAATCCATCGCGAGCGGTTTGCTGGTAGGGCCCGCAGTACCCTACGTCACCAACACACTGGCGATCATGTTGCCCAAGGATAATCCCGCACATGTCACTGGGCTCGCTGATCTCGGCAAGCCCGGCGTGCGGTTAGCCATGCCAAATCCCGAATTCGAAGGCATTGCCCGGCAGATCCAGGAGTCGCTAGAGAAGGCCGGCGGCAGCGCGCTGGCCGACGCGGTCTACAAGACCAAGGTGAAGGACGGCAGCACCGTGCTGACGCATATTCACCACCGCCAGACGCCGCTATTCCTGATGCAGGGCCTGGCCGATGCCGGGATCACCTGGCAGTCCGAAGCTCTGTTCCAGGAGCAGTCGGGCCACCCAATTACGCACGTTGACATCCCGGCCGACCAAAACACCACCGCAATCTATGCGGGGGCAGTGGTAAAAGGGGCCGCGCATCCCGAAGCGGCGCGCCTATGGCTCTCCTTCATCCATTCTGAGCCGGCCTTGGGCATCTTCGAACGCTACGGCTTCAAGCGATACATCGCCGGAGATTCGGCAAAGCGGTAACCATGAGGCAGGAAGGCCATAGGAGAATATGGGTGTGGACAGGCTTGGCTTTCGGGAGTCTGATGGCCGGCCTGTCACAGCTCGCCCCGGCAATAGGTGATCAGGCGTCAATCGCCGCCGGGTACCGGATCGCGGTCAACGGCGTTTCGCCCGAACGCGCGAGTTGTGCTTCTTGCCATCAACAGAACGGAGCGGGACAGCCCGACGTCGGCATCCCTCGGCTAGCCGGACTAAGCTCGTCCTACATTGCGGCACGGCTTGAGTATTTCGCGACCGGCGCTCGGAAGGACCCTGTGATGGCGCCCTACTCCGCAATGTTGACTCCCGTCCAGCGCCAAGCGGTCGCGGACTATTTCGCAAGCCTTCCGGTGCCGCCACAGCCGGATCTGGTCCAAGCGAGAGAAGCGACGCTGGATCGCGGTCGAACCCTCTTTCTGGATGGCGATTACCGAACCGGCCTACTCTCCTGCTCTCAATGTCATGGAAGAACTGGGCTCGGAGTCAGCAATTTTTCACCACGGCTGGCAGGTCAGTCCGCCGACTATGTCGCCCAGAAGCTGGAGCAATGGCAGTCGGGCGATCTACGCGATCCTAAAGGAATCTTCATGCGCGCCGATGCGCGCCATCTCACCCAATCTGACATCGCTGCATTGGCAGCATTCGTCTCGTCGCTTGGAGGAAAGGAAGCAGGGAAACCATGAAAAAGAACGGAATTTGGAAAATTGCAGCGCTCGTTCTTCTGGCCGGGGATGTAGGCACGGTAACCGCCTGGAAAATCAGTTCCCTGTTCACGGTCAGACCCGGGGCATTCCAGCCACCTTCTGACAGTGCCATTCCAGCCGGCAAGTTCGGCGACATCGTACGGTTCGGAGAACAGATTTTCCGCGATCCGGGGACGTACGCTCGCCAGTTCGTCGGCAACCAACTGCGGTGCAGTAACTGCCACCTGGAAGCAGGACGCCTGGGAGGGGCTTCGCCCATGTGGGCGGCTTACCCGGCTTACCCCGCCTACCGCAGCAAGAACGGACATGTGAATTCCTTCGAGGAACGCCTTCAAGGATGTTTTCGCTACAGCATGAACGGTAAGGTACCAAAGCTCGGCGATCCGGTGCTGGTTGCCCTGGAGAGCTATTCCTATTTCCTCGCCAAAGGCCTGCCGACAGGCAAGACCGCACCCGGCCGGGGTTTCCCGGCGCTGCCGAAGCCGGCATTAACTCCCGACTACGCACGGGGTGCTAAGGTCTACGCCCAGAACTGCGCCTCCTGCCACGGGGCAGACGGACTCGGCCGGTCCTCGGGAGATAAAGTGGTATTCCCACCCCTCTGGGGACCGCAATCCTACAACTGGGGCGCCGGAATGACATCGATCAAGAACGCAGCGGAATTTATTAGCGCAAACATGCCTCTAGCGCTGGGTGGCACGCTCAGTGTGCAGCAGTCCTGGGATGTAGCGGCTTTTATCGACAGCCAGGTGCGTCCGCAGGATCCGCGCTTCAATGGTGACGTCGACCAGACGCGGAAAAAATACCACGACTCGGAGTATTCGATGTACGGGCGGACCGTCAATAGCGCGGTCCTGGGTGATCCGGCCTTCACCCCTCCATCGCGCACGGTGCCCGCCGGGAATGACACTGGCCCGGTGGATGCGGACTAAAGGACAATTATGACAAACAGAGCCAACCATGACGCGGTTTCGGCCGGAACTACGGCCGAGCGACGGGTGCGGCCTATTGGAGCCTGGGTAGTAGCGGGTTTCCTGATGTTAGCGACGCTCACGATGTGGACCGTGGTCTCGCTCATTTTCTATGCATACAGCTGACCGCTACGCGCATGATAAATGACAGATGAGAGATGACAAATCGTGCAAGCTCAAGGTTGGAGTTAACTCCTGATCGAGTTTGCTGAGAAAGCGAGAAAGTGAAGGACACTATTGCACAATCGGAATTCGAAGAGGCATTCCACAGGGCCGCCGAGCGGCATGAGCGCGTCTGGGTCTTTATCGCGATGCTGCTCTTGAGCCTGTTGATGATTGGCACGTTATTCTTCGTGGTACTCGACTACGGCGTAGTGGTGAAGACCGACGGCTACCGCACTGATCCAGCGACAGCTGCTACGACCGCACCGTTTGCCGTTACGGATTTGGTCCGCACGGCGCCAAATGCCTATTCGGTGCATATGCTGGCTCACATGTGGGCCTGGACACCGAGTCCGCTGCACGTGCCGCAGGGTGCCGCGATTACGTTCTACGTCACCAGCGCCGATGTGCTTCACGGATTCCAGGTGCCGGGCACCACCATCAACGTCACCGCTGTCCCGGGCATCATCGGGTCGGTGACCTATACCTTCGAGCATGTCGGGACATACAACATCATCTGCAACGAGTACTGCGGTATCGGGCATCAGAATATGATCGGACGCATCATCGTCGACCCGGAGAAGCGGATATGAGCACTATAGGCGTTTGGCGTTCGGTGTTTGGCGTTCGGCGTTCCGCGCTCGGCGTGTTGCCTGCAGCGTCCGAGAAGCGGATGATGCTTTCTTTCCTGGTCTGGGGCTTTTCGGCGCTGTTGATCGGGGCTGCCATCGGCCCGCTCCAAGCGTTGAACTATGACGGCATCAACGCCTACCCGTACCTGCGGCCGCTTCTACAGACGTACTATCAAGGGTTGACCATCCACGGCGTCCTGAACGCGTACATCTTCACCTTCTTCATCGCGTGCGGCCTGCTGGTCTATTTGCCGGCGCGCGAGCTCGGTCTTTCACCGAACATGACACTGTGGCGACTTTGCTTCGGGCTGATGGCCGCCGGCACATTATTGCTGCTCTATTCCATGTTCGACAACTCCTCGAGCGTGCTCTGGACCTTCTACCCGCCGCTGAAAGGGAGCGTTTTCTTCTATTTGGGCATGACCCTGGTAGTGCTCGGCAGCTTGCTGCCTCTGCCGATCGTGCTCGACCTGCGCGCTCGGTGGAAGGCGCTGCGGCCCGGTGAACTGACGCCGCTCGTGACCTACATGAGCACCGCCACGATGCTGATGTGGCTCTTGGCTGCCGGCGGCGCCGGCACCGAGCTCATTGTGCAACTCATCCCCTGGGCGCTCGGACTGACGAATACGGTCGACCCGATGATCGGCCGCACCCTGTTTTGGTGGACTGGTCACCCGATCGTCTATTTCTGGCTGATGCCCGCTTACATTTCCTGGTACGGTCTGCTATCCAAACAGGCGGGCGGCAAGCTTGTTTCCGATCCGATGGCGCGGCTGACCTTTGCGCTGTTGCTAGTGTTCTCGCTACCAGTGGGCAGCCACCACCAGTACGTCGACCCAGGAATCTCTCCGATCTGGAAAGGGATTCTGGCTGCGCTGACCCTCTCAGTTGCCCTGCCCAGCCTGATCACCGCGTTCACTTTGGGCCTGAGCCTGGAATATGCCGGGCGTTTGCGAGGCGGCCGCGGCTGGATTGGATGGTTCACGGCTCTTCCCTGGCGCGATCCTAGCGTAGCCGCCCAGGTGCTTTCTATGTTGACCTTCATCTTTGGCGGCGCCGGCGGCATCGTGCTGGGAAGCTGGCAGCTCGACAACATCGTTCATAACACAACTTGGATCCCGGGCCACTTCCACATCACCGTCGGCACCGCAACCGCGATGACTTTAATGGGCATCGCGTTTTGGATGATTCCGCACCTCACAGGACGCCAACTGCTCAGCCGCCGCCTTGCCCTCGCATCCGTGTGGCTCTGGTTCGTGGGAATGTCCCTTTTCAGCCTCGGGATGCACTGGAGCGGACTACTCGGCGTGCCGCGGCGTGCCTGGATCTCGCAGCTCCCGCATAGCACCTATGAACGCGTTTACGGTTCGGCCCACTTACCGCTCACGCTCGTTGCGATTGGCGGAATTATCCTTTGGTTGGCGACGATCGCTTTCTACATTGTGTTCGCGGGTACCTTGTTCGGTCGCCGACTCTCGGCACCGGTCCCAATCCCGTTCGCCCAGGCCTTCGGCGGCAGAGAGACTTATGCAATCGGGGCCGCCGAATCCATCGGCAGAGAACCTACCAGCGTTGCGCCAGACCCGCACCGCTCACCGCTCGCCAAGGTGCTCGAACATCTCGGGCTGCTGACCTTGATCACGGCAGCCGCGACGCTCGCAGCCTACATCCCGATCCTTTGGCCCTTAATCACTAACATGACAGCGGCGCACGGATGGAAGGTCTGGTGAGCGATATCCGTTTGGCGTTTGGCGTTTGGCGTTCGGCGTTCGGCGTTCGGCGTTTGGCGTTTGGCGTTCGGCGATACTGGCAGTGGTGCCTCAATGACGACAGCTTATGAGAACCGGTTTCAGTTCGAGTTATGACAAATCCAAAATTGGAGCGGATCCTGCGCCTGAGCGACACCCACCCAGCGATGCACGCCAAACGCCGAACGCCGAACGCCGAACGCATACCTGGTCGCACGTGCCCTCCTACTGCCCTTGCTAGTGGTCTCGGGACTTTGGGCTTATTCGAGATCTGGCCACGGCTTCTCCTATATGGGAAGTCCTGTCCGGTCAGATACGACTCCTTCGCTCGTGCTGCCGGATGACCGGGGCGGAACATTCGACCTCGCGGCGCACCGAGGTGAGATCGTGCTCGTCTATTTCGGCTACACCCGCTGTCCCGATGTTTGCCCGGCGACACTGAATCTTCTGGATGCTGTGTCGGAGAGTCTTGGCGCGGACAAGCGTCGGGTGGAGCAAGTCTTCGTGACGCTGGATCCGCGACGCGACACGCCCGACTTATTGCGAGCCTATCTGTCGAACTTCGATCCGGTGCCGGTTGGTGTTACCGGATCACCTGAGGCGGTTGCCGCGGCGGCCCGAGCCTGGGACGTGACCTGGCGCCCGTCCGAGGGCGGCGCCTATATCGATCACACTTCTGTCGTCGCAGTCGTCGGTCCCGATGGACGGGAGCGGCTACGGTATGGCTTTTCCCAACTCCAGGATCCGAAAGCGGTCGCGCGCGACCTCAAGCGCATTCTGCATGAACCCGAAATCCAAAAATAAGGTCCTAAGATTATTAAGATTTGGACGAGCGTCGGGGTCGTTTCCCGATCTGACGCCTTCCGGCAATGAGGCGGAGGAGTGCGACTCACGGCATGACTCATCGGATCTGTGGAATCCGCGTAATCTGCAGATCGTTTTAGCTCCTGAATCACCGTTGAATAGTGATGCCACGGGATGTCTGGTTCGAGGGACAGATTGGCCAGGCGCGCCCGGATGGTCGCAATATCGTTTGTTCTCGACTCGAGCCAGCACGTTGCGGGTCTTGGCAGCTGCCTTTGGAGTACTGGTCGTGGTACTTGCTATCCTGGGATTGCACGATCCGCTCGCGTCAATGGCGAGCTATACCGCGGCACTAATGGCGTTGAATCAGATCGCACCACCTGTGCTCCTGCTGGCTCTACCACACTCAATTCGCGTCAGCCTGCAGGGCCATAGCAAAGGCGCCGCGTTGGCCAGCCTTCTCCTCGACCCCTGGGCGGCAACCATACTGTTTGTCCTCCTGAGCATTGCCGTCAGCCTGCCCGGCGTATTCGATCCTAGCCTGGTGAACGCCTTATACACTGCGCCGCTCGGCGGGCTGGAGCTATTGTCCGGGCTGCTTTTCTGGTCGCAATTCATGCCGGCGACCCGCCGTATTAGACCAGCATGGCTGGCGGGCGCAGTTGCCTGGATCGGTGCAATCCCGATGACAGTCGTAGCCGTAGTCTGGATGCTGTCACCAGACGTACTCTATACACCCTACCTTGACGTCGTTTGCCGCTGGAACATCCCGCCACTCATCGACCAGAGATGGGCGGGGTTTGTGATGTTCGTGGCCGGCGTGCCCGTGCAACTCGTCGGGGTGTGGCTGCTACTCGGATCCTCCCACAGGATCGATCCGGCTTCGTTAGCCGCTATCAGGAAGCGTGATAACCCATCATAACACGCGTCTACCCAGTCGATCGTTTTGGGGATAAGCAGATACATGCAAGATCGAGTCTCTATCAACCCGAATACCTATCTGCGATTACTTTTTCTGGTCCCGCCCCATCTAGTGGTTGGGCGTACTGGAAGTTTTGGGGTAAATGCCGGACCAGCCAAAGGATTCCGGTACAGCAGCCGAAGGACTAACTAGTCAATCGCTTTGTTATGATCATCCGCTCAAAAACCAAAAGCGTTTACTACCCGACACCGGAGAAACAGCGCCAGCTTATCTGCGGTAATAGGAGACTTCGTTATGTTCGCGCCGCGCTCGTGGTTCGACCAAAGAACTAAAAGGGGCGCCCAGCAAACCAGGGTTTTAACGATCCGTTCTTGGATCACTTGAAAAACGAAGATTTTATCGGTTCTCGCGTGTCTTTTCGAGGATCAGATTTTGTCTGGTAAATCCCATCGGTGAGATGAGCATATTTTGCTTCGGTGTTAGTCATCAGACTGCGGCAGTCGACGTACGCGAGAGATTCGCGATTCCGCAATCAGCTATTCCCGAAGCGCTGGCCCGACTAAAGACGATGCCAGGGCTCGCTGAGGGCCTTATTCTGTCAACTTGCAATCGAACGGAATTTTATGTTACCGGAGAGTTCCGGGACAGCCAAGGTTTTTTCCAGAGCTTCTATCGAGATTTCCGGGTCGGCGACGAAACACATCTGTTCCGCTTATGGGGTGACCATTGTGTTCGTCACCTATTTCGAGTCGCTTCTGGTCTGGAATCGATGGTCGTTGGCGAAACAGAAATTTTTGGCCAGGTCAAACGTGCTTACGCGTTTGCGACCGCGGCCAAGACGACTGGCAAGTTCCTGAATCGACTTTTTCAAAAATCGTTTCAAGTGAGTAAAGAGATTCGATCTTCTACTGCCATCACGCGTGGTCCTGTTTCAGTCGGTTCCGTGGCAGTGGGTTTGGCAGAACAGATCTTTGGAGATCTAGACGGATGCAAGATCATGATCCTCGGAGCCGGTGAAACGAGCGAAAAGACTGCCAAAGTTTTTCGGTCTCGCGGAGCGGAACAAATTTTTGTTTCCAATCGCTCTTTCGAGCGAGCGCAGGCTTTAGCGACAATGACCGGCGGACGAGCAATTCATTTTGCGGATTGGGAGCAAGAGTTCTGCAACCTGGATATACTGGTGAGTTCGACAGCAGCTCCGCACTCGATTATCACCTTGGATAAGTTAGCGCCGTTCTGGCAAGCTCGCCGTCACCGGCCGCTCTTCCTGATCGATTTGGCGATGCCACGTGACATCGAACCGGCCGTTTGCCAGTTGGACGGTGTTTATTTGTACGACCTCGATTCGCTGCAGAGTATGGCGAAGCAAACTCTAGCCGTCCGTGAACAAGAATCAGACAAATGCCATCAGCTAATTGAACATCACGTCCAGGACTTTCAGCTGTGGATCGAACGCAGCAGTCACGGCATTTCCGCAGGAGCAGCGAAGCTGTGCCTCATGAAAGCCTACGGCGAGGCTGTGTGGGACGCGTCTTAACGGGCCCTGTCTTTGGTCACAGCAAAAAGGGACGCCGCTCCCAGGGAGGTTGGCGGCGTTCAGGCGCGCCCTTTTAGCATGCCTTGCCAATACAGGACGGGCAAAGCCCAACGCTTGAGCAACCACATGGAGTAGCGCTCCTTGCTCTGATCGAATGGAAACGTTTCGGCAGGGTTTCCATCATAATCAAATTCAGCAAGGATCAGTTTGCCATAGCCTGTCACGAGCGGGCATGAAGAATAACCGTTATATTTGGCTTTGAGCGGTTGGCCGGCGCGGTGGGCGAGTAGATTCTCGACGAGGACAGGAGCTTCTTTGCGGATCGCTGCACCCGTGCGGCTGGTGGGCAAACTGCTGGCGTCGCCGAGAGCAAAGATGTTAGCAAACCGCGGATGTTGGAGGTTATATTTGTCCACTTCGACCCAGCCGTCCTTGTCGGCGAGCGGGCTTTCCCGGATGAAATCAGGAGCACTCATCGGGGGGGTGACATGGAGAAGGTCGAACTTCATCACGACTTCTTCCTTGGTATCGAGTTGGGTGAAAATGGCTTCCCGACTGTCGCCGCGCACTTCGATGAGACTGTGGCGAAAGCAGGTTTGCATACCGCGGTCCGCGATGACTTTTTCCAGCGCTTTTCGGTACTTTGCGACCCCGAAAATCGCGGGAGTGGCGCTGGCGTAAACCACGCGGATCTCATCACGTACGCCCGTGCGACGAAAGTGATCTTCGGCCAAATACATAATCTTCTGTGGCGCACCAGCGCATTTTATTGGCGTCGCGGGCATCGTGAAGATGGCGGTGCCTTGCCGGAGGCTTCGGATAGCCTGCCAGGTAAAATCGACGGTGTTGAAGTCGTAGTTGGAGCAGACCCCATTGCGTCCCATGGTCTCCTTCAGGCCTTTAATGTCCTTCCAGTTGACCTGAATACCGGGACAAACGACGAGGTAATCATAGCCGAGAAGTGGACCACTGCGAAGGCGGACGCGGTTTTCAGCCGGCTCAAAGGCAACCACGGCATCCCGTATCCAAGTCACACCGCGTGGGATAAGATCGGCTTCGCGTTTCTCGGTTACTTCCTTCTTTGTAACTCCACCGCCAACTAGGGTCCAGAGTGGCTGGTAGTAATGCTTTTCCGACGGATCGATGACGGCAATGTCGAACTTCGACGCTTTAGCACGGAGCCGGGCGGCGACGTCGATGCCGGCGGTGCCGCCGCCAATAATCAATATGGAATAGTGAGTTTTATTCATAACATAAACAGAGTTGCGTTTTCAATGAGGCACGAAGGTCGAGAGGTTTTTTGTCAGCATAAAAAGGGCGACGAGCCACATCGCTATAGCGAACGTCTTTTGTAGCGCCGAGCCGGACAGCCGCGAACGAAGGGCGCTACCGGAGAGCATTCCAGCGAGGCAGCCTCCGACAAACAGACTAGTGACGTGCACTGGGAATTGCTGTCCTTGAACGATATTGGCGACAACGCCCGAAACCGAGATGAGAAAGATGACCATAAGCGATGTCGCGACCGCTCGGTGAATGGTTATGCCGGCGTAAAGGAGTGAAGGGACGATAACGAACCCGCCCCCGACACCAAAGAGTCCTGAAAGTAGCCCGGAAGCGGCGCCGGCAATTGAGAGCATGGCGTAGCAACCTGCGCTGAGTTTTCCGTGGACCCGGGTAGCGCAAGGTCCCGGCCTGACGGACGCCCCCGTTCTCTTGCGCCACATTCGGATTCCGACATAGCCCATCATCACAGCAAACGCGGAAAGCAAGATGGCCGGTGCTATCCGGTGTCCAATCATGGCGCCGATCGGTGCCATGACCATTCCCACGATAGAGAAGATGAAACCCGCTTGGAGCTCAATCTCTCGGGCGCGCAGTCGAAGTGCCGCGCCGAACCCGGCGGTAGCTCCAACGGAGGCAAGACTCAAACCCAGCGCCGAGCCGACCGGCACACCTAGGCCGTAGGTGAGCAGCGGTACAGCGAAGATCGAGCCGCCGCCTGTCAGACCCAGCGACATTCCAACGATCATGCCGAAGGCGACGTCGAGTAGTTCATAATTGAGCCAAGAGTCCATGATAAGGACTATTCGAGGAGTTCCGCTGGAACGTTGCCGAAGGTATCGTTCACGTAGATGGTCCGTCGTCCGTTGCGTTCGAGATACGCAGCGGAAGCGGACGCTCGATTACCACTTTGGCAATGGACGATGACCGTTCGATCCGCCGGCGCTTCTGCGACCCGGGCTCGGAGCCGGGTGTTCGCAACGTTCAGCGCTCCCCTGATATGATGGTCCTCATATTCGGTGGCACGACGGACATCCAGCACGAGAGCATCCGGATCTTCGCCGATGAGCGCCGGCACTTCGCGAAATTTAACCGACGGGATGCTGGCAAGAGCACCGTTGGTTGAAGCAAGAGCGGCGACCGATAACCAGCCCTCTATCTTGTCAAAGCCGATTCGGATCAGTCGGCGCACCTGTTCTTCTACCTGATCGGCAGAATCCACGACTAGAACGATGCGTTCGTCTGGTCCAAGGAAGCTGCCAGCAAAATCGCTGAAGCTGCCTTTCGCAGGTGCGTATAGACTGCCACGCAGATGCGCTTTCATGAAGGCGGCACGGTCAGCACGCGTGTCGAGCACGACCAGGTTTGGATTGTCGAGCTGCCCGATCACTTCGTCGATAGTGAGTTGGGGCGGCTCGGGCAGCTTGCCTAGCACGGCAGGACCACCTCGGTTCACGTTCTTCATTCGAGCGAAATAGAAAGGTGGTTCCGGCTGGTCCCGGAGGATGAAGTCCACAAACGCCTTCGCTGGCCCTTCAACGGCGAGCTTCAATGTTGGATTGAATTTGATCTCATAACCGGCTGTCGAGCTGGGCACCGCGCCGAGCGATTTGCCACACGCACTGCCCGACCCGTGGCCGGGCAGAATTTGCACATGGCAGGGCAGATTGGCGACTCGGCGCAGGCTGGAATAGAGCCGGTGAGCCCCTTCTTCCGCTGTGGCGGCGATCCCGGCCGCGGTTTCCAGCAAATCAGGCCGGCCCGCGTCGCCGACAAAAAGAGAATCACCGCTCAGTAAAGCGATCGGCTCATTGGCTCCACTCCCCTCATCGGTTACGAGATAGGCGACATGCTCCGGGGTGTGTCCCGGTGTGTGTAAAGCCTGGAATCTGATGTTGCCGACTTTGAAGGTGTCGCCGTCCCGCAACAACGTGACATTCGGAAGGTTCCGCGCCCATTCCGATTGCCAATCCGGCCCGCCCTCTGCGGAAAGGAACCCGCGCATCGCAGGGTCGCGCGCTAGTAGTTCACGCGCCCCGCTCACGAAATCCGCGTGAATATGGGTCTCGGCGACCGCGTTCAGTTTCAGGCCTTCGCCGGTTGCGATTGCGTGGTAGCGATCCACATCGCGCTCGGGATCAATAACCATGGCCTCGCGAGTCTTCTCGCAACCAATGATGTAGGCGTATTGCGAAAGATCGGCGTCGTAAATTTGGCGTAAAAGCATGGCAGTGTCGGTTGGTTTATAAGTTAGTTCTCGGAAAGTTGAGGCGAGTGGGCCCAAGGAAATATTTGATACACTCCGTTTGATAGTCAATTACTCGTTTGAGTAATATATTATATGCTTATACGCTAAGGGTAAGCCACCATGGCGGAGAAGCGCGCGAGCTTCCTGCGGCGGCCCGGAAGCCAAAACCATAAACATATATTACTCAAATGGCTATTTGACTGACCGCGACGTCAATCAAATATTGGTGCATGCGTTACGATATCGCCAATAAGCAACAGGCCATTTTCTGCATGCTCGCCCGATTCGGCGAGGCGATGTCGAGTCCGAGGCGGCTCAAAATCATTAGTCTGCTCAGCGAGGGACCGAAAAGTGTCGACCAACTCGCCGATTTGACCGATCAGTCGATGGCGGCGACCAGCGCGCATCTCAAGGTTCTCCGGGCTTCCGGTTTGGTGGAGGGCCATAAAGAAGGCCGACATGTGTGGTGCAGCTTGGCGGGAGACAGTGTCACGCGTGTGTGGCTTGCTTTACGGAATCTGGGCGAAGAATTGCTACCGCAAGTTCGCGAAATTGTCCGCGATTATTTCGAACATCCCGAGACGCTTTCGGCCCTGACAATGACGGAGATCATGCAGGAAGTGCGCAACAACAGGGTGTTTCTCCTCGATCTACGGGATCAGGACGAATATCGCGCGGGACACCTGCCGCATGCCAAGCACATCGAGTTGAAGGATTTGAAAAAGCGAGTTGATGAACTCGCGGGAGATCGACCCATTCTCGCGTATTGTCGCGGTCCCTACTGTATCACAGCTCTAAAAGGGGTTACTTCGCTGAGGAAATTGGGTATTCCAGCCCAACGACTGCCTTTTGGAGTACCGGAGTGGAAAGCAGCCGGTTTACCCCTCGACCGCACAAGCCTTCGTCCGTCTAGGCTAGCCTGAGACGGCAGCTTCGCTGCTAACTTCCGGCCCATGGACACGCACTTCTTGAACTCAAACTCATATGCCCATCCTAAGTCTTTGGTGAGCTGTGATTGGTTAGCCGAGCATCTCCAAGATCCCTCAGTCCGCGTAATTGAAAGTAACGAAGATGTATTGCTTTATGATTACCAACTGACCCGTACGCTGTGCTTCGATGTGAAATTGTGCCGGCGTCGTTCCGGGCGTAATACCGATCCGCTCGGCGAGTTCAGCAAACGCCGGCTGAATTCCATTCGTGACCCAATTGAGGTTTAATAAAACCACTCGTAGGTTGGATCCGGATCGGAATCGACAGGCTGGATGCTCGCGTTCTCTACCTTATTTTCGAGGTAGGCGGCCACCCGATTGGTTGTCGCGGTTCCATTTGCGGCTGTACCTGAGATGCTAGAGCATCCGCTAAACGCTACGACACCCATGACCGGCACGAGTAAGATTGCTCGAAGATAGTTCTTTTGGTTTATCAAAATTGGATTCTGCATGCATTTGGGTACCGGCAGAATAGTAGCATTGGTAATCAAACGTTATGATTGATTATCACATTTCTTGATAGCGGACTTCTCTAGGCCAGTTGAGAAACAGATTTTCCAATTCCGGCTTGACTCACATTACGTAAGCTATTACTTACGGTAAGCAATGGCTTACGTTGGCGACCAACTCGCTGCTTTGGCTGATCCTACCCGCCTGGCTGTCTTCGAACGTTTAGCCAAACGTCCAGCCGCGGTTCAAGAAATCGCTGACCACTTCCCGGTCAGCCGGCCCGCTATCTCCCAGCATTTACGCGTTCTTAAAGATGCCGGTCTGGTTCTAGACGAGGCCGTCGGCAGCCGGCGGATCTATCGAGTTAACCCCGGTGGCATTGAAGAAATCCGCTCCTATTTTGACCGTTTCTGGAGCGATGCCCTCTCCTCGTTCAAGGCTTTTATCGAAACCGATCCGTCCACAAACCCCAAAACTCCTCATGCAACAACAGACCGAAGAACATCCCGTCGTTCGAAAGACGATCGTCGTAAACGCTGACATCCGGCGCGCCTTCGAAGTGTTTACTCAAAACATGGGTCAATGGTGGCCCAAAGAACATCATATCGGAGGTAGTCCCCTACTCCTAGTGGTGGTCGAGCCTAGTAACGGCGGTCGCTGGTATGAGAAAGACGAGGATGGCTCAGAATGCGATTGGGGCACGGTATTACATTGGGAGCCTCCAACCCGGCTCGTGCTTTCTTGGCATCTAAACGGCGATTTTGAATTTGTGGCCGATGTCACCCGAGCCAGCGAGGTGGAAGTCCGGTTCACTCTCGAAAATGAAGGATGGACCCGAGTTGAACTCGAGCATCGCTGCTTCGAACGCCACGGCGAAACTGGCGAACGGCTACGAACCCAGGTCGATAAACCAGGCGGCTGGACTTACGTGTTGGGTGAGTATGGCAAACTCCTTGGCGCGGCGGCGTAGCCGCTAATCGTCCTCGTTCTCGTCGTCGTCCTCGTCCTCGAAAATGCCGTTCTCTCCAGCATCAAGGCACGGTTGGGGTGGGGTCTTCGAAACAGCGCGCCTGACCTACTAGGCACCAGATCGAGGACGAGGACGAAAAATCATCCTGCAAATCCACATAATTGATCCTATGAGCATCCAATCCCTCTCCGTGACGTCTCTACCGAAAACCAATCGAATATCACCGGCTCTCCTCTTGAAAGTCGCTTCGGTGATTACCGTTCTTCATTGCATCGGACACACCATCGGCGGCGTTTTTGGGGTCGATGCGCCGCCCGGCACCAAAGAGGGTGCCGTTGTGGAGGCGATGAAATCCAATCAGTTCGATGTAATGGGGGCAACCAGATCGTATTGGGACTTCTTTATCGGCTACGGATTAACTATCAGCGTTAGTTCGTTGATCCAGGCGGTTGTTTTCTGGCAACTGGCCGGTCTGACACAGACTGAACCCAGGCGAATCCGACCGATCATAGCAGCATTTCTGTTTGCTAACCTCGGTTTTGCTGTCCTGGCGTGGCGGTACTTCTTCATTCCTCCGTTCGTGGGATCGCTGCTCACTGCGATCGTACTTGGAGTAGCCTATCTAGGAGCTAGACAACGTGAACAAGCGAAAACGCCGTGAACGAGCGTGAACCCGGTTCGCGTTCGACAAGGCACGGGAAGAGCTAAACCGGTAGGGCGAAAACCCGACTGCGCAAAGCCTACGTCGCGGCCTATCTCAGGGCGTGACACGATACTGGACAGGGCCGCGCCAAAGCGTAGCGGCGGCGGGACTCGGCGCGCCCATGATTCGGATGCTCGCTTGGTTCGAACGCGTCGGTTTTGAGCCGCACCGTGGACGTGGTTGCTCCAGGGAGTGCCGGAATCCGACAGTAAGGTGAGAAAAAAAGGAAAATCAGGCCAACAGCGTTAGCGCTAACGCAACTTTTGCACTCGTACGCCGCGGAACTCGAAAACGCGCACTAGTGCACCAAGTCAGTGACCGGGGTAGTGGCGTTGCGATCAAAATGGACCGCCGGCAAGGCACGATGAAGGAGCATATCTTAATCGATACGTGACTGAGGAGTAACGCAGCCGCCGGCCCATTTTCATCGCAACCCTCCGGGCTGCGCGTCTTTTGGCCGGCTGTCCCGCGGCCGCGGGATCGCTCATCGGTCAAAGACCACAGCGGGTATTCTCCCTCTAGACGCCAGTCCGGCTCGGACCTTCGCGCATCCAGCCCAAAATACCCTGCAGTGCCACTACCCCAGTCACTGACTTGGTGCACTAGGATCGCCTCGACACGGCGCTTTTCTAAGTGCATGATCGCTTTCGCGATGCAGCGCCGCAAAAGAGCCGGTACCGGTGTTTTACTATTGCAGAGGTGGCCGCAAGAGCCGAACCCGGAGCGTAGGAATCAATAAATGGAACTCGCGCCGGCAGATGCGCCCCGATCACCCGACACTTGAAAAACCATCCGTCATCGAGTCACCAACAATAGAGAGTTTCGTACCTGATGCTTTCAGTATGCTAGTTGTTTTCAAAGGCATCGGCTGTAGCCGTCGCGCTCGATTATGGAAGCGACCGGCTTCGATCATCCTGGACCTTGTTCTTTCGGTGTGCGTCTTTGCAGCCTGTAGCGGAAAGGTTTCTGCGCAGTCACCCGGCGCGAGTAGTACTGCATCAGCAGACTACGCAACGAGACACGGCGAAGACCCAATGCTGAAACTCCGTGAAATAACCTCCCGGCGATATAACGCAAAAGCGATGGCTGGGATGACCGGAGAACTCAACCGCCACATCAAATTCTGGGCCAACTACCAGCAGCTTGGACATCCGCGGAAGCCGTTCCGCAAGGTCAACCGGTATGTCCGGCGCCGCCTGCAGTCGCATCCGCGCTGGCGCAGTCCCGGTCCTCACTATGTGACTGGACCCTCATTGATCGGCCGAAACGCCGCTTTGAGTGAGGGACCAGGAGGCTATCTCTGGAGGCGCCGCATTGTCACGACGATCTTCTGGATCGGCGAGCGCCCTAGGGGCCATAACCCCGTGCCCAATGCTCGCAGCTCCTGGGACAGATACTGGTACTACAACTACGGAGGCTACGATAATCCTGACCCTGGCTCGCGGAGAAATTTTATTCCGGTCAACTTCGTTCCTCGCCAGAATCCGTTCTACTTTGCTCTCCCTTACAACGATGTCCAAGGCGGCCATACCAAACACGAAGCCACCCAAGTGATTCCCTGGTTCAAGCAGGCGTTTGCTCGCGATGGACAAACTGTTCTCAAGGACAGATGGATTGTGCTCCAGCACGGAAACAAAGTTTGTTACGCCCAGTGGGAAGATTGCGGACCATTCCGTACGGATGACTGGCGATACGTATTTGGTAAAGAACGTCCAAGACCGAATTTAAATCAGGGTGCCGGCTTAGATGTGTCGCCTGCGGTTCGCGATTACCTGGGTCTTGGCGTCAAAGATGCCTGTGACTGGAAGTTCGTCGAGTTTCGCGAAGTACCTTCCGGTCCGTGGGCCACGCACGGTGACAACAACACATTTGTCATTCTGCGGCGCCAGAGCAATAAGCAGTTCACAGCCAAGTAAGCATCGGCTTTGGGATCATTCCCGGCAGGCCTGATAGAGACGAGCCGCAAAGGGGATAAGCGCTGCCTGTCATGCCCAGCTTTGCCGGCCCCCGATCTTAATTTCTCGGTAGCGGCGACTGTCCATGAGGTCTAAAGGTATGGCCTAATCCATCACCGTATCGAAGCGACAGGTGTGCCTTACCTCAACGCGCAGTCGCCATCCGAGCGTTGTGATGGCGACTGCGCGTTGAGCCTAGACACACCCGTCGCTTCGAGACAACGGTTACGTTGGGCACACCATTTGGCCTCATGGACAGTCGCCGTTTACCGAGAGGCTTTGCATGCGTCCTAAGGTTGACGCGCATGGGTAGCTGCCGGACGAAGGCTGAAGGCCTTGCGGAGTCGGTTTTCGCCCCTACCGCCCCCCACTTTCGCCGCCTCAGCAATCTTCACTGCCGAACCTTCCATGATGGAGTCGGATGGATCGAGAATTACGGCATCGTCTGTCTTCAGACCAGATAAAACCTCAACGCTGCTGCCATAGTCGTGCCCGATCGTGATCGGGATTAACTTCACCTGACCATCGCGTACGACGGCTACCCGTAGACCTTCGGCTCGAAATAACAATGTATTAGTCGGAACGGTGACGGCGCCCGCCGCCGATGGCAGCTTCAAATACACAAATGCGTACGCTCCAGGTAGCAGACGTCCGGTAGGGTTATCAACATCGACCTCCACCCTCAAGGTCCGAGAGGCTTGATCGATCGAGTTCGAGTCTCGGACTAGCATACCGGTGAGCTTTTCTCCAGGAAACGCATCCAGAGTCAACGTCACCGTCTCACCCGACTTGATCGCCGTCGCATAAACTTCCGGCACGGAAATATAAACCCGGAGCTTGCCCACAGCAGCCAGATGGAACAATTCCTTCGGAGCCGTATTATCTCCCTGGATCAGGTCTCCAATGTCTGTGTTCCGCACCGTAATCACGCCATCGAATGGGGCGTACACATGTTCAAATTCTTGCAGTTTTTGCAACCGGGCTACATTCGCTTTGGCCGAATCAGCGGTTGCTCGTTTGGCGTTCAGATCGCTAACCGCTTGATCCCTTTCTTGTTTCGAGACGACACTCGATTTCTCTAAATAAACCCAGCGGTCCGCGGTGACCTCCGCAAGTTGGAGATTCGCTTCTGCTGTTTTTACTTGGTTCTCGGCTTGATCCAATTGCTCGTCTAACTCGGGTGTCTCGATCTCCGCCAGAAGTTGTCCTCGCTTAACGCGAGCGCCGATATCGAAATACCATTGTTTGAGATAACCGCTCGTCCGAGCGTAAATCGGGGCATCCGTAAAAGCCTGCGTGTTGCCGGGTAATTCAATTGCCTGGGCATCAGAACCGCTCGTCGGATGCACGACATTAACCACCGCAGTCGACGTGAGTTGGACGGTCTTTTCCAACCCTTTTTCTGCATCGACGCGAGAACGAATTCCGGAATAGATCAAAAAAGCGAAACCGGCGCCTACCACGATACCGCCACCGAGAATGATCGATCGCCGGCTTTGCGATCGAGTGCGCGGCCTCGCTTTCCCGACCTGGATGGCGGCCTCCGAGCGAGGTATGGTTTCATGCGATTCAATTGACATTTTTCTACCCTTCTCTCTTAGCTGTTAACTATCGGCTCTGGTTGCCCGGCCTAAGTGGCTCCTCGCTGGCGAGGCCGACTCTCAAGGCGCGATGATGCAGCATACTGAAAACCGTGGGAACGAAGACCAGCGTGGCAACAGTCGCAGCCAGCAACCCGCCGATCACAGCCCGGCCCAACGGGGCGTTTTCTTCTCCGCCATCCCCTAACCCGAGAGCCATCGGAATCATTCCAATGATCATCGCTAGCGCCGTCATTACGACCGGACGGAACCGGGTTGCTCCCGATTCTATGGCCGCGCGTACCGAGTCTCCGTGTTCCTGTAAACGCTCTTTAGCAAAAGAAACCACTAAGATACTGTTGGCAGTCGCGATTCCCATACACATCAACGCTCCCATTAGAGCCGGGACGCTGAGCGTGGTATGCGTCAGAAACAGAAAAAGAACGATACCAGTCAGCGCAGCCGGTAAGGCGGTAATGATGATGAATGGATCCAGCCAGGATTGAAAGTTGATGACGATCAACATGTAAACCAGCACCACGGCTAAGACCAACCCTGTCAAAAGCCCGGTATACGAGCTGTCCATGGTCCGCACTTGGCCACGGATCGTTAGGAACGTACCGCGGGGAAGTTGTTGCCGGCTATCGTCGACGATCTTTTGCACGTCCCGGCTCACCGCACCCAAATCTCGGTCCTGGACCGCCCCGTAAATATCAATGACCCGGCGGATGTTGTAGTGCGTGATTAATCCCATCTCGTGGCCACGGCTTACGGAGGCGATGTCTCCCAATATCTCGGTGTTACTTCCGCTGGCAGCCGGGAGCGGAATATTGAGGAGGTCGTTTATTGACTGAAATCGATATTGGGGGGTCTGAGCGACTAAGTTATAATTGACTCCGTTCTTCCAGTTCATAAAGAACAACGGAGTTATCTGAAAACTCCCGCTCAGAGCGTTCAATGCGCTGTTAGCAACATTCTGCTCAGTGTAGCCAGCTTGCAGCGCTTTTACCCGATCAACCGCCACATCCAACGTCGGATAATCCAGTGGCTGCTGTACCCTCAGATCAACCAAACCCGGAACCTGCCGCATCTTGGCCATTAGCTTCTCGGCGATCTGTTGGCTCGCCACAACGTCACTGCCTTCAACCTGGATATCGATCGGAGACGGAAGACCAAAATCAAGAATCTGCGTCACAATATCAGCCGGCAAAAAGTAGAAGGTGACGCCGGGAAACCGCTGTGGCAGCAGAACCCGAAGGTCCCGGACATAATCAGCGACCGGACTATGATTCTGGCGGAGCGATACCAATACGTCGCCGTCGTTTGCGCCTAACACACCCGAGGTTGAGTGCATGGTATTGTACGGGCTATAGGGCAAACCGATGTTGTCCAGGATGTTGTCCATCTCTTTCGCTGGAATGTTTTTCCGGATAACATCCTCCACCAAGTCGAACAAACGCGCGGTCTCTTCAATTCGTGTCCCGGTCCTAGCGCGAACATGCAGAATGAATTGACCACTATCGGTGTCAGGAAAAAAGTCCTGACCTAACCGCGGCAGCAGGAAGAACCCGCATAGACAGGCCCCAAGAAACACGGGGATAAATAGCTTGCGATGAGCCACCAAGCTGGTGAGCAATCCGCTATAGGCGTTTCGAACTGACTCAAACCCTTTTTCGAACCCGTGTTGCAGACGGGCAAAGATGTTTTTCGGATTCGGCTCATGATGTTTGACCTTCAATAGATACATCGCCAACGTAGGAACTAGCGTTCGCGAGAGGACGTACGAGGCCAGCATGGCAAACACCACGGCTTCTGCCAGGGGCACGAAAAGATAACGCGCTACCCCGTCCAAGAGAAACATGGGAAGAAAGACGATACAGATACAGAGGGTAGAAACTAAGGCCGGTACGGCAATCTGGGCTGCGCCTTCCAAAATGCCATCGTGAAGGGTACGTCCCTGCCTTAGTACCCGCTCGATATTCTCGATCGTGACCGTAGCATCATCGACTAGTATCCCAACCGCCAGGGCCAAGCCTCCCAGCGTCATGATATTGATCGTTTCGCCGAGAAGGCTAATGATCATAATTGAGGTCAAAATCGATAGTGGGATAGAGACAGCAATGATCAGGGTGCTGCGCCAACTCCCCAGGAATAAAAGGATCATGAGCCCGGTTAACGCTGCCGCAATCACCGCCTCCCTAATAACCCCGTTCACCGCACTCTGTACGAAAATGCTTTGATCCGCCAAAGGCGTCATTTTCAGCGCCGGCGGAACTATGGTGGCCACGCGCGGGAGTAAAGTTTTTACACCGCTCACCACACTGAGAGTCGATGCGTTTCCCGCCTTAAGGATACTCATCAGCACACCGCGCCGGCCATCCTGCCGGACCACGTTCGTCTGTAGTGCAAACCCATCGCTAGCCGTAGCGACGTCTCGCAGATAAACAGTCGTATCGCCCACCTGCTTGATCGGAAGATTGTTCAACTCGGCCACGGTCCGAGGATACGTGTTGGCGCGTATATCCAATTCGCTCTGACCCAGCTTCACAGTGCCAGATGGAAGCACCAGGCTTTGGGCGTTCACTGCGCTGAGAACATCCGTCGGCGAAATGTTTCTCGCCTGCATCAGGTTGTGATCCAAATTGATCATCACCTGACGCTGCTTCCCACCGTAGGGAAGAGGAATCACCGCTCCCGGAACCGTGATCATTTGCGTCCGGACAAAATTCAGCGCCAGGTCATTCAATTGTTGTTCGGAGAGACCCTGACCGGAGAGTCCCAGTTGGAATATCGGTACGCTCGAAGCGCTGAAATTGATAATCTCCGGCGGCTGAATACTCGATGGCAGCAATCGCAGCGCAAATTGAGAAGCGCTGACCACCTGAGAGTTCGCTCGATCCACGCTCGAATGCGGTTGCAGAAAGATTTTAACGACAGCTGCACCGTTATAGCTCGTGGATTCTATGTGCTCGATATTATCAACGAGAGTAGTGAGCACTTTCTCGTAAGGCGTGGTTAACCGCCCCTCAATATCTTCCGGGTTCAAGCCAGTATAAGTCCACGCGACCGCGATCACCGGGATATCAATATTCGGGAAAATGTCCGTTGGGGTCCGCAGGATGATCAACGGGCTCAACACAAAGATCAGAAGTGCGAAGACGATAAAGGTATACGGCCGAGTGAGAGCGAGTTTAACGATCCACATAGAGCACCTAGGTAGGCACGAGCGTTAAGCAAAGAGAATTACGCATCGGAGAATACAGGGATATCCCCTTATTTGACCGTTCTGTCAAGTGCCGATGAGTCTCAGACGAATCCCATCGTCCTCGTCCTCGTGCTCGATTGTAACGCGTTCCAGGAACTCATCCGCGTTCGATCTAGGCTTGGCTCGACATAGTAACTCTCCACGGCGCCTAGTCTAAGCCTCGAGCACGAGTACGAGGACGATTTAAACTTTGCCTACGGCTGCTTGCCCAACTCCGGATTATACGCAATCCCCAACAAGACCGACCGCAGCTTCGCTGCCTCTTCCTTGCCAAAAACCTTCTCAAACCGTTCCTGGGCCCTCTCCCAATACGGCTCCGCCTCCTTAAACTTGGCGATCCCCAGTTTCGTCAGAGCAATCAATCGAACTCTGCGATCTCTGGGATCCGTTAACAGAGTGACAAAATTGTCCCTCTCCAGAGGCCGCAAATTTTGCCCTAACGTCGATCGATCCAGTACCAGCTCCTCCGCCAGCTCTTGGACACTCGGCAGCGCCGCACCTCTTCGGTTCAATGCCGACAGAATTCCGTATTGGCACTGTCTCAGACCAGTTGGCGCTATTATGGTGTCGTACATGTGCAACAGCCGCCGGCCTGCTCTCCTGACGGCGCCAGCGTTGCATAGAGTGGTCCAAACCTGCGTTGGCGCCTCAAGCTCGCCGTCTTTAGTGGATCTTTTCTTTCGAGTACTCAAATGAACTTGCAAACCGATATAAGGGGGCTCCCCCTAATTTGTGGCAGCTATTCTATAGCTTCGTTCGGTCGGTCCTGCAAATGCCGAACCTCCCTTGCTAGGGTGCTGAATTACTGCCAAGCAGTTGTAGACCATAAAGGGTTGCAAACACGCCGCGGGTTGAGCGGACCAAACGCCTGGAGGGGAGCCGCTTTTTAGCCTGGCAGCTCTATGGGTTGGTAAGCAGGCGGCTCCCGGGAACGTCTCGAGGTGTGGCAGTTCTACGGGCCGTTGTAGCTGCCGCACGCAATAGACGCGATGGTCAAAACATTGCGTTGGGTCATTCCCGGGAGCCGCCTGCTAGCAACCCATAGAGCTGCCATCTTGTAAAGCGGCTCCCCTCCAGGCCGGTGGGCTTACGATCAGCCCGTGTTCCTTAGGAGGACGACGCGCCTTACGAGTAGCGCCCGAACGTTTGCACCCAGGCTAGGCACGTTGAGTCGACCGACGCGACCCACTTCTTGTGCCTCTTTCAGGGCACCTCTCCTTTAACTTCGAACCCAGGGTTAAAACCCTGGGCTATGATCTATAACAGCTTCGCGGTATTAAACCGCCGCTCCATAGTACGCACCGCTTCCTCCGTCGCGGCTCCTAACCGCTCGCAAAGATACCTCTGCGACCCCGGCAACGAGATCCGATAAATTTCTCCGGCTAACCGATACGCGCCATCCCCGATCCAAGGATCGGGCAACAATTCATTCGGCAATAGCGGATCGTGTAAAACGATTCGCCGGAACGAGTGGATAAGCAGTACCCGGATCGCGAGCCACTCCCAACCGGACAACCGCGCGCCACGAGCTAGGACCGATTTCAACCGGGCAAAGTCACGCTCGAATGTTTTATATGCCCCAGCAACCTGTCTCAGGTTCCAGGTTCCATTCACCAGCTCGCGGATCACGCACATGCCCACTTGATCGGTTGTGGCGCCGGTAAAACCGATGACCTTTCGCCTGACCCCTGAGTGATCGAAGATCTCATTCAACGCTTCAACGCGTATCGTGGGATGCGCAAACAGCTGCGGGGTCAGTTGGCGGACGCCTTCCCATTCCAATTCCTGCTTCAACTTGAGCCGGCGCGGAACGGTCAGATGTTCATTTGGAATCAGAATGAACGTCCACGTTCCGTCCCAGGCAGCCGCCGGGCGTCGATACACCTTTTCATACGCGTGCTCCAGCCTTCGGAAGCCGGTGCGAGTTAAGCGATAGGAACTTTCCCTGCCATTCCGAATGGTCTCTAACCAATCTTCTTGCACCAACCGGAATACACTGGTTCGAACCAAGCGTTCGTTGACTTCAAAAGGACCGAGCAATTCGATCAAGTTCTTTAACCGAATCGCCCCTCCACGCGGCGCGATGGCGTCACCAAACAGCGTCACCACCAACGATTTAGCCCGGGGAGGATCCGCCGCCAAAGTCCGCTGAATCCAGAGCGGGACAGTAGAAATTCGGGATGGGGATGCAGGGGTGGCAGCCACGACAGAATGAAACAAAGTGATACACTATTGCCTTTGACTAATCAATTTATGTATCATAACGTCATACTCGCTGACACAGCCGCAACGCTTCGATTTTTGAAGCCGAGGTACAGCGAACACAGCGGAACCAACCCTCCCTCCTCTGTGAACTCTGTGTCTCAGTGGTGAATTTCGTTCGTTGCGGCGGGCGCTACCCTCTTTCCCCCTATGTACGCACAGATGGTCACCCCCGAGACCAACGGCGATGAGCCCTCGCCGGAGAGCGCTGTGTTCCAAGCCAGAATCGATGCCGGTGACACCATCGAAGCCCGGGATTGGATGCCGGAAGGCTATCGTAAGACTTTAATCCGGCAGATCTCGCAACACGCACATTCGGAAATCGTTGGCCAGTTGCCAGAGTCCAACTGGATTACCCGGGCACCGACGTTGCAGCGTAAGGCCATCCTTTTGGCCAAAGTTCAAGACGAAGCCGGTCATGGTCTTTATCTTTACGGGGCAGCCGAGACTTTAGGTGTCAGCCGGGAGCAATTGGTCGCTGATCTGTTGGCCGGCAAAGCGAAATATTCCAGCATCTTTAACTATCCTACCCTTAACTGGGCAGATATCGGCGCCATCGGTTGGTTAGTAGACGGTGCGGCCATCATGAATCAGATCCCGTTGTGCCGCTGTTCTTATGGCCCTTACGCGAGAGCGATGATTCGTATCTGTAAGGAAGAAAGTTTTCATCAACGTCAAGGCTTCGAGATAATGACGGTCATGGCGCGGGGGACCCCGGCGCAGCGGAGTATGGCTCAAGACGCGCTGAATCGTTGGTGGTGGCCATCGCTTATGATGTTTGGTCCACCCGACTCCGAATCGCCGCACACCGCGGAGTCGGTCCGTTGGAAAATCAAATTGCTGACCAACGATCAACTCCGGCAACGGTTCATCGACCAGACTGTACCCCAGGCGGAATATCTCGGTTTAACCATTCCCGATCCCGATTTGCAATGGAACGAGGAAACCGGCCACTACCATTTCGGAAAGATCGACTGGAGCGAATTTTATAATGTTATCAAGGGGAATGGTCCCTGTAACGCGCTGCGTCTACGAACCCGCCGCCAAGCTCATGCTGACGGCGCTTGGGTCCGGGAAGCAGCCAACGCTTACGCACGGAAGCACGTCAGTAATGGCAAATAGCAGATAGTAAATTAGCAAATGGTTTCGCAACAAGTTCACTACCAATTTAAATGGTTGAATGTGTTCGAGCACACCTGGGCTTGTCCATTTGCTATTTGCTATCTGCTATTTGCTATTACCCTGCTTCCGCCCCTTGGCTATCCGCGATTGGCGATTGGCGATTTCCTATGAACGAGTGGCCGCTGTGGGAAATTTTCGTTCGGAGCCAGAATGGACTCTCCCATAAACACGTCGGCAGTCTGCATGCTGCCGACGCCAGGATGGCCGTCGATAATGCCCGCGACGTTTACGCGCGGCGCAACGAAGGAATCAGCATCTGGGTGGTGCGATCCGCAGACCTGTACGCCAGCGATCCCGCTGATAAAGATACCTTCTTTGACCCGGCCAAAAATAAGATCTATCGCCATCCGACGTTCTACACCGTGCCGCCGGAGGTGAAGCATCTTTAGTACTTACAATGACGACATCCCAGGGTTATACATGCCCTAACACCGGGCGGGACCGCTGCCTGTCCGACGCAGCCTGCGGGCTGACGTTTGGTTTCCGATTGGTGTGGCGAAGTCGGATCCCCGCGGTCCGCGGTTCGCGAAGCCGAGTGCGTTCCAGGTTGGAAAAGATATCGACACCTAACGTTGGGCTTCACGTCCAAGGCGCGCGGGGACGCGCGCCCTCCCCATCTGCGTAATGCCTCTAACTCTCCGCAACCATCACCTCGAGTTCGTTCTTCGTCTCGCTGACAATTGCCTCATCCTGAGCCAGCGCCTTGGTGAATGGTGTGGGCATGGACCGGAGCTCGAAGAGGACATGGCATTGACTAACATCGCACTGGACCTGAACGGCCAAGCGCAGAACTGGCTGGAATACGCGTCTGAATTGGAAGTAGAACAACGGACGCCAGACATGCTCGCTTTCCTTCGCGATGCTGGCGACTTCAGGAACTGTCTTTTGCTCGAACAACCAAATCAGGATTTCGCTTATACCATGGCTCGCCAGTTCTACTTTGATACCTGGCACAATTTGGTGCTCACTGATCTGTTGCACTCGGCCGATCAGCGGATTCGAGAGGTCAGCGAAAAGAGTCTGAAAGAAGCTCGCTATCATCTGCGTCACAGCAGTGGATGGGTGATTCGTTTGGGCGATGGCACTGACGAAAGCAATCGCAAGATACAGAAAGCGGTCGACGATCTTTGGTATTACACAGGCGAATTGTACACCCCGGACCCGGTGGATGACGCGATGTGGGCGGAGCGGATCGGGCCGGACTTGAGCAAGATTCGCACAGATTGGCTAACTGGAGTACACGCCGTCCTGGACGAGGCTGCCCTTCAGATCCCGGAACCGGGTTGGATGCACACCGGCGGTAAACGCGGGATTCACACGGAGGCGTTAGGTTATTTGTTAGCCGAGATGCAGTTCCTCCAGCGTGCTTATCCTCAAGCCCAATGGTAACTGATATGCAGACCAGTTTGCCTTCCGTTGCAGAAATCTGGACTTGGTTAGACTCGGTTAGCGATCCGGAGATACCGGTACTCTCGGTCATTGATTTAGGAATCGTGCGCCGCGTCAGCTGGACCGAGGGAAATCAGGACTCGACCGTAATCGTCACGATCACACCAACGTACTCCGGTTGTCCTGCTATGGCGGTCATCAAAGAGGATATCCTGATGACGCTACGGCAACACGGGCTAAGCCGGGTCCGAATAGAAACTCAGCTGTCTCCGGCTTGGACCACGGATTGGATGACCGAGCGTGGAAAGAAGCGGCTAGTTGAATACGGGATTGCGCCACCCGAGGACCACGAGCGAGACTGCTCCGCGACGGCTCGTGGGCTCAAATTCGGCCTCGCAAGCGAGGCAGCGCTCCATGGCCTCGCCAGCGAGGCACGCTCCATGGGAATTCCCTGTCCGCGTTGTGGTTCATCTGACACTCGACTGGTCAGCCGATTCGGTTCGACTCCCTGTAAGGCCTTTTACATCTGCAACGCTTGCCTGGAACCGTTCGATCACTTCAAATGTCACTGAATCCCACGACGGTCGCGACCGCGGGCTCGCCAACCAGCAATTTTTTTCCGCTGGAAGTCGCTGACGTTCGTTTAGACACGGCTGACGCCCTTTTGGTGACTTTTGCAGTTCCCGACCTGCTCAAGCCCAAGTTCTCCTTTGAGCCTGGGCAACATCTGATCCTGCGAGCGAACATCAACGGAACTGAGGTACGCCGTCCTTACTCCATTTGCTGCGCGGTTCAAAACGACGCTCTGCGAATCGCGATTAAACGGGCGCCAAGCGGCCTGTTTTCGAACTGGGCATTCACCCATCTCAAACCGGGCGCCGTGGTCGAGATGATGCCACCCACCGGCCGCTTCGGTGTGCCGCTTTCAGCCACAGAACGCCACAACTACGTCGCCTTTGCCGCCGGCAGCGGGATCACTCCGATATTTTCCATCATCAAGTCAACGCTGGCCGCCGAACCGGAGAGTCAATTTACGCTCTTTTACGGAAATCGTTCTACCGGCTCCGTCATGCTGCGGAACGAACTCGGTGACCTTAAGGACCGGTTTCTTAACCGGTTTAGTTTGGTGCACATACTAACTCGCGAAAGACAAGAAAGTGATCTGCTCTATGGCAGAATCGACTACCGCAAGTGCCGAGATTTGTTGAAGCGCTGGGTTTCAGCCGGCAATATTGATAACGCTTTCATCTGTGGCCCTGGCTCGATGCGCGAAGAAGTTAAGGCCGCGTTGCGATCCGAGGGGTTACCCGATGCGAAGATCAGGATAGAACTGTTTGCCGCCCCGAAGGACGGTGCCCGCGTTGATCACGTCCCAGCACCGGAGCAGCAGTGTGCTGTCACCATCATTTTAGATGGCATCGAGCATCGGTTTACCATGCCGAGAGACGCGGAATCCGTCCTCAAGGCAGGGCTGCGTCATGGACTGGAACTACGTTATGGTTGCCAAGGCGGCGTCTGTGCTAGTTGCCGCGCCCATCTCCGCACCGGGCAAGTAGAGATGCACGCTCATTACGGGTTAGAAAGCTACGAAATCGATCGTGGATTTATTCTGACCTGTCAAAGCTATCCCAGAGCTAACGAACTAGTCGTCGATTTCGATCGGATTCATTGATTAACCACAGGAAATAACATGCCTGATTCTTTCTTTTCCGCTCATCAACAACTCCTGAATGACGCCGTACAAGCCATTGAGAAGCGCACGTATTGGAGCGCCTTTCCCGAGATTCCTAGTGGCAAGATCTATGGCGAGACGGCCAACGAAACGGGCAAAGCAGCTTTCGAATCCAGGCGTCATCAACCGTACCCGCTGGCACTTCCGGCGACCGTTGGTCAAACCGGCTCTGAGCGGTCGCCATACGGTTTCCCGTTAGAAATCACTTATCCTAAGCTTGACCTCGACCCGCTGCTGAAGGCGATTCTTGCCGCCCAAAAACCGTGGCGCGCGGCAGACCCGGAAACCTGGGCTGGGGTTTGCCTGGAAATTCTTCAGAGGTTGAACCGGCGGAGCTTCGAAATGGCTTACGCGGTCATGCACACCACCGGACAAGGCTTCATGATGGCTTTTCAAGCCGGTGGACCACACGCTCAAGATAGAGGTCTTGAAGCAGTCGCTTACGCGTGGACTGAACTTAATCATGTGCCCAAAACGGCTTACTGGGAGAAACCGCAAGGCAAGAACGAGCCCTTGAAACTGAACAAACAGTTTAAAGTCGTCCCCCGCGGTATCGGCTTGGTCATCGGTTGTTCTACTTTCCCGACCTGGAACGCTTACCCGGGTCTCTTTGCTAACTTGGCCACCGGCAACGCGGTGATCGTAAAACCGCACCCCGGTGCGATTCTTCCTTTGGCGTTAACTGTCGAAATCGCCCGACAAGTCCTAACGGAGGCCGGCTTCGATCCAAACGTCGTCACCTTGGTTGCCCATGATCCAGATGAGGACACCCCACAAAAACTCGCTCTGCGTCCGGAAGTTAAAATCATCGATTTCACCGGAAGCACGAAGAACGGCGAATGGCTGGAGAAAGAAGCTCGCCAGGCCGCGGTTTATACCGAAAAAGCTGGGGTAAACCAGGTGGTCATTGATTCCACTAATGATTTTTCCGGTATGGTCAAGAACCTGGCCTTCTCCATCTCACTTTATTCCGGCCAGATGTGTACCGCTCCTCAAAATCTCTACATTCCCAAGAACGGAGTAGAGACACTCGATGGCCATCTTTCCTTCGATCAAGTCGTGCAAGGGTTAGTGGATAGTCTGGCTAAGCTCCTGGGCGACCCTGCGCGTGCGGTCGAAATTCTGGGGGCCATTCAGAGTCAAGCAACCCTGGACCGCCTCGAGGCGGCTCGGGCGCTGGGCAAACTGCTTCGCGATACGGAAAAGATTAGCCATCCCCAATTTCCTGACGCCGCTGTCCAAACCCCGCTACTCGTTCAATTAGCTGCATCCGATCACGACCATTACTTACAGGAATGTTTCGGACCTATTGTATTTGTTATTCCGGTGGACACTACCGAACAAGCACTGGAGCTGGCGCGGATGACTTCTCTTCGCTGCGGTTCCCTTACATTCTCGGTCTATTCGAGAAAAGAATCTGTCTTGAGCGCAGCTGGGGAAATCGCAGCTGAAGCTGGGGTCAATTTATCCTGCAACCTAACTGGCGGAATCTACGTAAACCAGTCGGCGGCCTTTAGCGATTATCATGGCACGGGAGCCAATCCCGCCGCAAACGCGAGCCTAACCGATAGCGCTTTTGTAGCCAACCGATTCCGCATCATCGAAACCAGAATTCCAGTTTAACCAATACTCCAACACTCCAACACTCCAACACTCCAACACTCCATCACTCCATCACTCCATTTGAGGGTTATTTCGGGCTCTCCTCCCCTCCCAGACTTTCTGTCATCAGGGAGCCTCGCCCTACCACCCCACTCCCATGTCTAACATCTATTCTATCGACGGTATCATCCCGGTTGTGGATCCGGCAACGTTCGTTCATCCCACCGCGGTTCTCATTGGCGACGTAATTATTGGCGCAGGTTGTTACATTGGCCCCGGTGCATCACTCCGGGGTGATATGGGCCGAATCGTGATTGAGGCAGGGAGTAACCTTCAAGATAATTGCGTCGTCCATACCTATCCGAATATGGAAGTGACCGTCGAGACCGGCGGACACATCGGCCACGGGGCAATTCTGCATGGATGTAGAATCGGAAGGAACGCGATGATCGGAATGAACGCCGTGGTAATGGATGAAGCGGAGATCGGCGAATCCTCGCTGGTAGCGGCATTATCGTTTGTGAAGGCCGGCATGTTCGTTCCTCCCCGCATGTTAGTTGCCGGGATCCCCGGCAGACTCGTTCGCGAACTAACCGAGGAAGAGGTCGCCATCAAAACCGAAGGGACCGGCATTTATCAAACGTTGGCCAAACGCTCGCTAGCAAGTATGCGCACCTGCGAACCCTTGACCCAACCGGAGCCGAACCGTCGCCGGCTTGAGCTCCCCAGATATGATCCACCTGCAAAAGAGCTCCACGACATTTTTGCGTCTGGTGGCTTTCGCCAACCATGAGCTATCAAAATATCCTCCTCGAGACTCTTGGCCCAGTTGGGATCTTGATCTTAAACCGGCCGGAGAGACGCAATGCGCTTTCTACCGCTTTGATGCGGGAGGTCGTGCACGCCCTGGAGGATTGGGAAGCGGATGATTCAATTGGCGCAATTGTATTAATAGGGAATGACAAGGCGTTCGCGGCCGGAGCTGATATCCAAGAGATGCACGACCAAACTTTTGCGGCTCTCCTTCTACAGGACTTTCCCGAAGGCCGCGGCGGTTCTTGGACCCGGGTATCAGCAATTCGTAAACCGATCATCGCTGCGGTTTCCGGGTACGCGCTGGGTGGAGGGTGCGAGCTGGCCATGGCATGCGATTTTATCATCGCAGCTGACAACGCAAAATTCGGTCAACCCGAGATCATGGTTGGGACGATGCCTGGCGCTGGAGGCACCCAACGACTTACCAGACTCATCGGGAAATCCAAAGCCATGGAGATGTGTCTCACCGGGCGGTTCATCGATGCAAACGAGGCCGAACGCGCCGGCTTGGTCAGTCGCATCGTTCCACTCGCTGAACTGAAAGAGGAAGCCATCCGTACCGCAACCAAAATCGCTTCGCTTTCGCGTCCAGCGGTGATGTTGATCAAAGATGCGGTTAAGGCTGCCTACGAAATACCGCTAACGGAAGGTCTAAGGGTAGAACGACGCAGTTTCCAAGCAACCTTTGCCCTTGAAGATCAGAAAGAAGGCATGGCAGCCTTTCTAGAAAAACGTGAACCAAAGTTCAAAAATAGGTAGGGCGAAAACCTCGGCGCGCCCAGGGTGTTGTTCTGCCTCTGGATTTGCCCGCGCCGGGTTTGAGCCGCGCCGTGGACGCAGCTTGGCCCAGCGCTCCGCATTACACGACCCTCGGTTCGCAAGCATCCTCGGCGATGGTCGAACGTCGAGTCGCGGCTCAAATCCGGCGCGATTCACCACTTCGAGTTAGCAACGTCTTCGGCGCGCCGAGATTTTCGCCCTACCCCCCACCAATCACCAATCACCTTTCACCTCTCACCTCTCACCTCTCACGCCCCCTCCCCCCATGCCTTACCAAACCATCCTCTTCGAGCTTAAGGACAATATCGCTCGGCTGACGCTTAACCGTCCGGACAAGCTCAACAGCGTTAATGAAGCGATGCACCTGGAGGTGCGGGAGGCGTTAAACCAGGTGAAGGAGAATCGCCCGCGCGTGCTATTGATAACGGGAGCAGGACGCGCCTTTTGCGCCGGGCAAGATCTCGCGGATCGTCAGACTAATCCCGGGGAGAACTCGGTCGACTTAGGGGATAGTATCGAGAAATACTATGCGCCGCTGGTACGCGCGCTGCGCGCCTTGCCTTTACCTGTGGTTGCTGGCGTTAACGGAGTAGCTGCCGGAGCCGGAGTAAGCCTGGCTTTGGCTTGTGACCTGGTCATCGCAGCTAAATCGGCTAGTTTTATCCAGTCCTTTGCTAAACTCGGTCTTATTCCTGACAGCGGTGGAACCTTCTTTTTGCCCAGGTTAGTCGGCACTGCCAGAGCGTTGGGACTCGCGTTGTTAGGTGAACGGCTTTCCGCAGAGCAGGCAGCTGCTTGGGGATTGATCTGGCGCTGCGTCGAGGACGAAGCCTTCAAAGGCACTATCGAGGAATTGGTTAATACCCTGGCCACAGCGCCGACCAAGGGCCTGGCTTATACGAAGTCAGCAATTAACAGTTCGATTGGGTTGTTGCTGGACAAGCAACTCGACCTGGAACGCGATTATATGCGCGAGCTCGGTTACAGCAATGATTTTCGGGAAGGGGTTACGGCATTTCTGGAAAAGAGGGCGCCGAAATTTACGGGAACGTGAAGGCATCACTCCATCACCCCATCACTCCATCACTCCATCACTCCATCACTCCATCACTCCATCACTCCATCGCTCCATCACTCCATCACTCCATCACTCCATCACTCCATCACTCCATCACTCCATCACTCCATCACTCCATCACTCCATCACTCCATCACTCCATCGCTCCATCACTCCAACACTCCAACACTCCATCACTCCAACACTCCATCACTCCATCACTCCACTACTCCGGTACTCCAACACTCCGTTCCCGCCCGTTCGAGGACGAGGACGACGACGAGAACGAGGACGAGCCCCTGATACCCGAACATGCTGACAACACTTCCCAGACCTAGGTTCACGGCGAATCAGCCGGTCCCACCGGATACGGTGATCGGAGTCATCGGTGCTGGCACCATGGGCGCAGGGATTGCTGAGGTAGCTGCTTGCGGGGGGCATCCGGTCAAAATCTTTGACTCGGTTCCTGAGGCGGTTACTCGGGCGCTCGAAAAGGTCAACCGTAGTTTGAACAAATCGGTGGGGAGAGGCCGACTTACACCGGAAGCCGCGGAAGACATTGAACGGCGCATCGCTCCAGTCACAAGTCTTTTTGGCCTTGGCGATGCCGGCTTGGTGATTGAGGCCGTCGCTGAAGATCTCGACACTAAGAAACGACTTATCCAGGAATTGGAGGATATCCTTTCAAATGAGTCTATTATCGCTAGCAACACCTCCTCATTTTCGATTACCAAACTAGCAGGCGGACTCGTCTATCCAAACCGAGTGATCGGGATGCATTTCTTTAATCCCGCTCAAATCATGGAACTCGTGGAAGTAATTCCTGGACTAGCCACAGACCCAGCTACTCTGTCGATCGTTTTGGAAACGGCGAAGATGTGGAACAAAATTTCAGTCCAAGCGAAATCCACACCCGGCTTTATTGTTAACCGCGTCGCTCGCCCGTTTTATGCCGAGGCCCTGCGTCTGGCCACAGAAGGTAGTGATCCCGCCACGATCGATTATGTAATGCGTGAGGCGGGCCGGTTCCCTATGGGGCCGTTTGAGTTAATGGATCTGATCGGCAACGACGTTAACTTCGCCGTCACCCAATCGGTATTTGACGGATTCTATCAAAACCCGAGATTCACGCCGTCACTTTTTCAGCAAGCGTTCGTCGAAGCAGGATTCCTCGGGCGTAAAACCGGGCGGGGTTTTTATGATTACAGTGAGGGCTCAACGGTGAGCGAGCCTAGGCTGGAAACAGTACAATCGCCTCCCAATGAGATCTGGCTATCGACCGGTGAATCGCTCACCAACGGGTTGTTAACTCGCTTGGGCAAAGCTTTTCCGGGCGCCGGACGCATCGCCAGAGCAGATGGCGATCTACTGGCGGTCGCTGATCAAGCAACCGTGCGCTTGACGGACGGAAGAACCGCCAGCCAGATTGCGTCCGAAGACAACCAACCGAACACCGTGCTCGCCGATCTAGCTAATGACTATGAGACCGCGGCGGCTATAGCGTTGGCGCCCGCGCGTCAGTGCAGTCAAAAGGCATATCAATCAGCGGTGGGCCTCTTTCAAGCTGCCGGCTATCAAGTCGTCACCTTCGATGACCTACCTGGGCTAGCCGTGATGCGAACGGTAGCTATGGTGATCAATGAAGCTGCTGACACCGTCCTGCAAAAAGTCGCCACCTGTGCCGATATCGACTTGGCGATGCAGAAAGGAACGCGTTACCCGGGCGGTCCCCTCCACTGGAGCCGCCAGATCGGACTTCGACGTGTCCATACCGTTCTCCAGAACCTCTCGGCCTATTACGGTGAAGATCGGTATCGAACCTCTCCTTTAATCAAGAGCAGCCTTTGGATCGGAAAACAGTTAGATGAACCTTAGTGCTTTGAGAACGGATCATTATGGCTAACTCCGACGAGATTAAATTAGCTGAACGCGTCGCTCAAGGGATGCTGGCCCAAGACGCCATGTCGCGTGCTCTCGGTATTACTATTGTCGAGATTCGCCCCGGGTACGCTCGCCTGAAAATGACCGTCCGGCCCGACATGTCGAACAGCCATTCGATCTGTCATGGCGGCGCCATTTTCACGTTGGCAGACAGCGCTTTCGCTTTTGCTTGTAATAGCTACAACCGAAGTACCGTAGCCTCCGAAGGTTCGATCGACTTCGTCACGCCTGCGCGGATCGGAGATGAACTAACTGCAGAAGCCACCGAACGCGCCCTCCCCGGCCGTCTAGGCCTTTACGACGTCACGGTCACCAATCAATCGGGTCACCCCATCGCCTTCTTCCGAGGACGATCCTACCGAATCTCGGGAGAGACGATCGCGGCCGCGGAAACCGCGAATAGCCAATAGCAAATAGCAAATGTGCCTGCCGGCCGCACCAATCACCAATCACCAATCACCGATCACCGATCACCTTTCACCTTTCACCTCTTACTGATTACTGATTACTGATTACTGATTACTGATTACCGATTACCGATGGCTCTTGACTAGCAGATTAGGATGAAAGTGAACCTAAGATGCTCAAGGGCAGCAAGATAAGTCGATATCGGATTTTAAAATTGATTGATTGTTATAGTTTGGATCTACCGGCCAGCAAAACGGCGA
>Ga0185299_10000598_pt1 | contig 91162 bp, 101 predicted proteins | sample PaiPotPPA55metaG_FD_128002 | JGI IMG/M metagenome (GOLD analysis project Ga0185299, IMG submission 128002) | Iron sulfur acid spring bacterial and archeal communities from Banff, Canada, to study Microbial Dark Matter (Phase II) - Paint Pots PPA... ...
GTTGTGCGCGCCGTTGATGACCCAGAATTCTTTGTCGCCGGTGGTGAAGTCGAGAATCTCCTCGTCCTCAGGTAGAACGATGAGCGTTGAAAACCGGAGCTTGGCGCGAACGGGAACAATGTCTTCTTTCGAATACTTCACGACGCGCGCCGCTGTTTCCGTTGCGGCGTGCGTGGGCGAAGCGTGGAAAGCGGCTGCGCCAAGAAGAACGACGGCGAAGACGCGAAGGAAAGGGCGGTGCCACTGGGTGTGAAAGATATGTTTCATCGAGGTGCTCCTTTTGAAATGGATAGGTCCTGCTGGAGAATGTGGTCGTGCTCGGAAAAACAACCTACGAACCACCGCACGCCGAAAATGACTGCGGTGGTGAATCCCGCAAGCGCAAGGGGCAGGAAAGCGTAAAACGGGTCGGTCCCCGGCAGCGACGCTTCGGGAAAGCAATGAAAAATCACGGGTGGCCTCCCGCGAGCACTTCGAGACCCCGTTCAAAGCCGTAGGTCTCGAAGGCCTCTTTCCGTTTCTTGTTGTCGTAAGGGTCGTTCGTGTAGAGCCAATAACTCTTGGCATCCACGGTGAGATTGGCGACCTTCGCCAGCTCCGGCGTCTTGATCAGGAATTGTTTCTTGGGGATGAGGCCTGAGATCAGTTCGACTTCGTTTTCGTTCAAGTGAAACTGACGCCTGTAGAGATCGCGGTCCATGTCGGGGTTCGCGAGGAAGATTTTGGTGGCGCAGCTTTCGATGATCACGTCGAGGATGTCTGACCGCTTGAGTTCATCGAGGGATTGCGTCGAGAGGACCATAGCGGCGTTGTGCTTGCGCCAGGTCTTGAGGGCCTCGACGACGTACCGTTGAATGCTGGGATTCTTCAAAAACACCCACGCTTCGTCGATGAAGAAGGCTTTGAAAACGGATGAAATCTGACGGTCCGCGATGACGGCGTTGGCGCGGTGCAGGATGTAAAAGAGCAGTGGTTCCAAAAGTTCCGGGTATTGGCTCATGCGCTGAAAGTCGAAGCACTGGAAGCGGGAGAACGAGATCGTGTCCTCGGCGTTGTCGAAAAGGAATCCGAACTGGCCGCCTCGGGTCCATTTGGCGAGGCGGCTCGAAATGTCGTGGCCGAGCGTGTTCGCCAGCACGCCCAGAGTGCGGAGCGCCGGGTCCACCGCATACAGATTTTCGACTTGGTGGAAGAGGTCGCGCTCGGTGGCAGGGTCGAGCTCGCCCGCCCTCTGTCCCTGGATCAACACTTTCAGAAAGAGAGCGAGGAAATCGAGATTTTCCTTCGTCGGCGGCAGCGAAAATGGGTTGATCTTGAAATCCCCGGATTCGAGACCCACGCGAACATACGAGCCGCCGAAAAGCTGCGTGAGGCTTTCAAAACTGCCGCCCAGATCGAAGATGAACGTCTGCGGATCGTATTTCTGGAGATTGGTGATGAGGAAATTCAGCAGGAAACTTTTTCCCGAGCCCGTTCGCCCGAGAATCATGGTATGGGCCACGTCGCGGTAATGGAGATTTAAGAAGTAAGGGGTGTGGTGATTGGTCTCAAGGACCGCCAGATACTCCTGCCGGAGATGGAGGTTGCGAGGCTCGCCACAGTGAAGGGTGAAGAGGAACGAGAAATCCGCATAGTTAGTATTGAGCAGATACAAGGAACGCAAGTTGAAGACGTGGTTGCCGGGAACCGCCGCGAGAAAGGCGTTCAGGAGGTTATATTTTTCTTCGTAGAGCTGGGCATCGTGGACGCTGAAAACTTTGTAGAAGTCGGCGCACGCCCGATCCACTTTGGCCAAGTCGAGGTCGTAAATAACAACGGTCAGCGAAAAGTGGCCAAAGTAATTCCCGTGCAGCTCAATCTCCTTAATCCCTTCGCCGAGTTCCCGGACCTGGCTCTCTTTGGAATCGTCAAGCAATACATCCTGCGGAGCCGCGTCGTTCATGTTGACTTGGCTGACGAACGAACGCTTGGTGTTGTGAAAATGGCGGCGCTTGGTTTGGATGACCCGTCGCATCCTACCGGAATCTTCCTTTTTCCATTCCGTGACGACGTAATAGTTGGCTTCCACTTCGAGGAGGCGTTTGAAGATGAGTGGGAAGCTCTGGGCGGACGGTTCCTTGAGAGTCAAAACCTTGACGTAGTAGTCGTCCACTCGCAGATGTCCGCGATGGCATTCCAGGGAAGATTCGGGAAGGTAGTAATCGAGGAAGGTGTCGTACTTGAGTTTCGCGAGTTCGAGTTTGTCGGGATGGAAGTTGAGCGTTCTCTTGAGAATGCGGAAGGCTTCTTGTTTGTCGAGCATGCGGACAGCGAGGAAGTCGCTGACTTGGAGCATGAAGCTGCGGGCTTTTTGAAGCAGCGCTGCCTGGGCATTGCTGACGTGCTGGCCAAGAACGACGACCTGCTTCCGGGATGAGAAATGCGCCCGCAGATCGGCAACGGCTTTCTTTGGATTCTTGGGAAATTCGGTGAGCGCGCTTCCGAGCTTGGCTGAAGTCTGAAACCCCTGGTACAGCACGACGTAGTAGACCGACATGGAGAAGAGCGTGTCGGCCTTGGTGCCGAGGTAGGCGATGCGAGTTTTGATCGCGGTATCAACGACGGGATTGCCGTAGAGCTTGTACGGGATGGTCTCGTTGTTCCGCTTGAAGAGATATTGGTAGAGGCGGTACTTTTCGTCGAATAGCTTCAGCGCCGACTCAAGACGCTTTGTGAAGCCGTCGATGGATGCACTGTCGAGACACTCGTAGTCCACGCCGCGAACTTCGAGGATGACGCCCACCTCCCCGCTTTTGGTGAGAAAAACGTGCGGGCCGATAAAACCGTAGAGATTGATCTGCTCATTGAGAGAGCCAGTCTCGTTGTAGTTTTTGAAGATGCGGCTAAGCCTGAGCATGTCCATCCCTTCGGATTCGAACGGGGCTGAACTTCATCGGGTCGTATTGCGCGCGGAGTCTTGCGGCAGTCAGCAGAAATCGCAGAATCTGCGGGTCGGTCTGGGTGGCCCAGCGAGCCATGAAGTAGAGCAACAAAAACATCAGCAGCCCGCCGAACAAGCTGTTGAGCAGATTGAAGGTGGCCGCACCAAGGCACATGGCGAAGAAGAAGAGCTTTCGCTCGGCCCCGAGGATCGTCAGTGGCCGGGATAGCGTCCGATGCACTCTGTTGATTCGTCTTGCTTCGGCCACGCGCTTCTCCTTTGGGACGTGCGTGATTCAGTTACCGGGAAAAAGCCACGACAGGAAATTCACTGCGGCGATGGCCATTCCGACGCCAAAGAGCACACCGGCAAGCACACGCTTCGAGCCACCTTCACCGAAAGCGAAGGTGAGGCCGGCCACGACAATGGCAACGAGCGAGAGGCCGCGAGCGATGGTGCTGGTAAAGGCCTGCTGCAGCACGCTAACGGCGTTTTCCCAAGGGGACGTTCCTTGCGCGAAGGCAGGGGCGGCGAGGAACAGTCCTGCCACGATTAGGAACGCCTGCCGGGAGACAGTCTTCAATCGACTTGCATATCGCCAGATGTTTCTCATGTCTGGAAAGCTCCTTTGCTCGCGATCTTGACCCGAGAATAGTGGGAGAGTTCTCGCCTCTTCTTTGGCCGTCAGTGGTCAGCCAACCGCAAAGGCGGAAGAACCGCTCTCCTGGTTTGAAGTCCTTGCACGCGGTCAAGGCACACTTGGAGCAGGCGCTCCTACCAGAGGGTTTCCACCTTCACGTCCGACTTGACGTTTGTCGACTAGCTGCGCTGCTTGGTGGCTTACAGGTGAGGTTTGTGGCCGCCAGCCCGCAGCGGAGAATAGCGAGAACTCCCCTCATTTACAAGGAGCCATTCAGAAGGAGAAAAGTAAGAAAAAAAATGATCGCAACTTGGGGGTGCCTTCGGGGTTCTATTGACATCAAAACTAACAGCGTGTCACGCTTTTGATGCCCATTCCCATTGGCCGGAGCCTGGACGAGGGACCCGATGGAGAGACCAGATCCGTATGGCGAATGGGTACTCCGCCAGAACTCTGAGGCAAGTGATAGTACCGCTCGGGCGGTCGATGAAACACTGTTGGCTGCAGCTCGCGCAACATGGCCGCGCGTCTTAGCACATGCCAGACTGGAACTTCGCAGCAAGAATTCCGAGGCTGAAACTGAAGCCCTGGCTGCAGAGGTTTGGGAATCCGTACTAAAGTCCGTTGCCAAGTCCCTCCAAAGGAACCGCGAGAAGGGACGGTCGATTTCGAACCTCGAAGGATATTTGTTCGCGGCGTTCCACCATCGCTTCAATAGATTCCTGAAATCAGAACAGAGACGAGACGACGCGATTGAACTTGTTTCGTCGTCGATGGATTTCGATAAAATCGCGGCTGCACAGGACACGCGATGGGTTTCCGAGTTGGAAACTGCGATTGCCGTCAAAGAAATCATTCGGTACATGGATGCGCGGACAAGAAAGATTTGGCAGGCGCGACAGTATGGCTATTCGTGGAAGGAGATTTCAAAGTGGTTGGGCGTAACGGAGCAGCAGGCAAAGATGAAGTTTCGATATGGTCTGGGGAAGACACGACAGAGTCTGCTCAGGACGCGGAAGCGAAAGGCCGGCCAGTGACGGAGGAAATTATTTCTGTTGAGTCTGGCGGCTTTAAGGCGTTCAATTCTCGTAAGGTGAGGCTGGTCTGAGCGAAGAAGCATACACGGCGAAACAAGAGAAGGATGTCCTAACAGCGTTGGGTCGAGGGCTTCGCAACGAATTCCCGAATCCCGAGCGCATTGGATGCCCTGGTCACGAGATTGTCGCTGCTATTGCTGCGCATAGGATGCCGTTGTCCCAAGCGGAGCCGTTCCTGGACCATTTGACCTCCTGCAGCCCGTGCTACCGCGATTTCTTGCAGCTTCAGAGGGAGTACCGCCAACGCCGGACGCGAATGATATTTGCGGTCGCTGCAAGCGTTTTGATTGTGCTAGGGCTGGCGAGCTGGGCGATGCTACGTCAGCACGATCAGCAAATAGCGCGAGCTGTGCTCGATTTGCGGGATCGCTCTATGGCGCGTGGAACGGAACCGCCTCCGGCTGAGCCGGCGCTCGAAATTGCACGCAATGTTTCCCATTTAGAAATTTATCTGCCATTGGGGAGTAGCGACGGTCCCTACGATGTGCGTGTCACTTCGATTCGGAACGAACCACACTCCTCTGGGACTGGAAATGCGAAGGTTGAACAGGGGTTAACGGTTCTCCGCGTTGACCTCGGAATGCCGTTATCGAATCGTGGCAGCTATATCCTCGAAATTCGGAGACACGCTTCTGAATGGGTCTCGTTCCCTCTGCAAGTACGCTGAAGCGCAGACGGAAGCCCGCGACTTGATCCTTTACCAGCTCGGACGGAAACTGCCTGGAGCATTTTCTTTGGGAAAAGGCAGGCTGGCGTTCATTTGTTGTGATCCTTCGACTGAGGAACACGGCTTGGTCGATTTGCGTACAATCGTACGGATCGCGCGGAGGTTCTGTGAATAAAGTGGCGTTTATTGTTCTTGCGTTCCTCCTGTTGGGTGGCGCAAGGGCAGACGCTCAAGCTACAAAGTCCACAAACTCGTCCTCTGGGCCGCGCACTGCGGAAACGGGAGGAATCGAAAAATTCATGGGAGAGCTTTACAGGCGCGGCCAATTCAACGGAGCTGTGCTTGTTGCGGATCGTGAAGGCATCATCTATCGGGGTGCCTTCGGCCTCGCTAACCGAAGTTCAAATGTGGCTTTCACGCCGGACACACCATCTTGTTTAGCTTCGCTGTCTAAGCCATTAACTGCTCTAGCAATCATGATATTGGCCGAACAGGGTTCCATCAAGTATGACGACCACATCTCGGAATATATCCGCGAGTTGCCTCCGGCATTGGGAATCGCCACGATCCGGCAACTCCTCAGCCACACGTCCGGCATTCCCGACTACAGCGACCTGAATGTCGAGCATCCTGGCATGACGAACGCGGAAGTGCTACGAGCACTGACGCATGTGGATCATCCCGACTTCCCGCCTGGCGAAAAATACCAGTACAGCAACTCCGGCTACGTCTTGCTGAGCGTTCTCGTTGAGAGAGTATCGGGCACGCCATTGTCTGAATACCTGCAAAAGAAGGTATTCGGGCCGTTGCGAATGACGAAAAGTTTTGTGCTCACTAGTGATCAAGAAAAGACAGCGGACGTGGCGCGTGGCTACAGTGCTTTTGGCACTCCTGATGACTATAAGGCTTTCGTCACAGGGGACGGAGGAGCTTATTCGACGGTTGATGATCTTTATGTATTTGACCGAGCCTTGTACACGGACAAACTCGTTCGCCAATCAGCGTTAGTACAAGCCTTCACATCTGCCTCCGTTCGGCAAGGAAGCACAACGTACGGCTTTGGTTGGAACATAAAGGAAGAAGGTGTCGGAAAGCGTGTCTGGCACACAGGGAGTACGGCCGGCTTCCGTGCTTTTATCGAGCGAAGATTGGGCCAGCGTAGTGTTGTCATCATGTTGACGAACGTCGGAAACAGCAAGCGCGTCGAGATAAACGAAGCCATACACGCCATCTTGGAGGGACGGAGTTTCACGTATCCAAAGAAATCGTCTGCGGTTGCATTACATGATGTGATCGAGACGTCCGGGATAGAAGAAGCAGTCAAAAGGTATAGAGATTACAAAGAGAAAAGCGCCAACGAGTACGATCTCTCCGAGAGCGAACTAAACATACTCGGCTATCAGCTTCTTTACGGCGACAAAAATCCGCAGGGTGCGATTCAGATCTTTCTCCTTAGCAGCCTGGAACACCCCTCATCTTCGAACGCCTTTGACAGTTTGGCAGAGGCATATCAGGTTGCCGGACAGAAGAGATTAGCAAAAGCGAACTACAAGAAGGCGATTGAACTTGATCCCTCCAACGTACACGCGAAAACGATGCTGGCTCAGGTTAGTTCTGTCACGTCCACCATCCTGGGCAGCCTGCTCGGGGGAATTTTGGTGCTTCTCCTTTTGTACTTCATCGCATTCAGGTTGAGAAGTAAGAAGCGATGAGCGTTCTCCGTCAGCTTCGAGACGACTGAGTGGCTCAAATTCAACTGTTCTGTATAGGGCGTGAACGAAGAACGAGATCTAGAGGTGTTGAGCCAGCAGGAAGTGCTCCACCTTGGTGAACAATATTCTGTCGGCGGCTAGCTTTTATTGACGACCTCAATATCGTGGCCGTCAGGATCAAGCACCCAGGTCGCATAATAGCCAGGATAGTATTCGAGACGAGCTTGAGGTGATTCCTTACTCTTTCCTCCAGCTGCTAAAGCGGCCTTGTAGAATGCGTCTACTTCGGAATGGTCTTTCGCCACAAATCCGACGTGAACGGCCTGAGGATCGGGCTTCCCTTCTTTGAGCCAGAAAAAATGTCTTTTGCCCTCACCAAAACCTTTCAAGTCTGGGTGTCCGTCTTTGCCTTCGTAGTCTAAAAAGGTTGTGATCCCAAGTGGCTTCAGAGCCTTGGCATAGAAAGCGACTGAACGCTTGAAGTCACTGACTGTGAGAATAACGTGGTCTATCATATTTTCCTTAAAGGGGAGTCGCTGACATCAAAGCTGCCGTGCGAGTTCCAACGCCTTCTGCATCTGAGGGTCTTCGCCAGCGAGAAGCTGTTCAGGAGGTTGAGCGACGAGAACACTCGGTGTGACCCCTCGCCCTTCTATGAGCTTTCCTTGCCACGTGAGATATGCGGCTACGGGGAGGCCGACGATGTACCCAAAGCCGACCTTGAATGCGGTGCCGCTCAAAAGTCGTCCGGGAGTCTTAGTCCCAATGATCATGGCAAGGTTGTTCTCTTCAGCAAAAGCCGCGACCATTTCCCCCGCGCTGGCCGTGTGTTCGTTGACCAAAATTATTACACGCCCGTGAAAACGTTGCGGGCCTAAGCCCTCTGTAACAACAAGAATGGACTTGTCGATGAAGCCGTACCGTAAAGCCAGCCAGAGCAAGGTGGATTTCCGTGATGGTATGCGGCCAAACCTTGGAAGCTTCTCGCGTTCATACCCTTGCTCTTTCCGCTTCCGCGTAAGGCTGTAGCCTACCTCCGATTTGCCGGGCGTTAGATAACTCATTAGACGTAACCCGCCGATGCCTCCTCCCGTGTTGCCTCGGAGATCCACAATTAGACGAGTTGATTCCCGTAGATGAGCAAACGCATTGTCGAGGGCCTTCGCCAGATCAATACCGACTGCGCCGGGAAACATGGTGACCTTCAGCCAGCCGATTCCTTCGGGTAGTTGCGAGCAAATTACAGACTTCGGAACAACGACGGGGTGCTTCTTGGATCGCGGTGAAGGCACCTGAAGATTGCCGGTCACGCGCTTTCCGTCAGGCTTTTGCACGGCGTACTGCGAATCTTCTCCGACGGGAAAGATTGGAGGATCAGGCGGGCGCAAATCTCGATTTCTGACCTGGAGTAGGATGTCTCCGGGCCGTATCCCTGCGGTGTGCGCCGGTCCTCCCTCGTGAACATCCTGGAACATCCAGCGTTGTTCACCATCCAGATTAAAGCGCATGAACGTGGCGTTGATTGCGTGTCGGCCCGGAACGTTTGCGCTTTTTGCGTGTCGGAATCCGGTGTGGCTCGTCTTCAGTTCGTTCAGCAGCTCCTGCATTTTTGTCTCAAACTCGTCATCCGTGCCACTCTGCAGAACCTCGTCCCTCCTGGCTGACGCGAGTGCGTTCCAATCGGCTCCGTTCATTCCAGGATCGAAATGCTTCCGTAAAACGAGTTCAGATACTCGTGCGTAGATTTTCTCGCGTGATTGAGGTTCAAGGCTCATTGGGCATCCAAATGAATTGGCGAACCGCCGTCGCCGGTCAAGACGAAGGCTCCCCAATAGTAGGGTGGAACTTCCTTACCATATTTTGCAAGAAGGTCGAGCTTGGCGTCTCGAAGCGCCGATGCTTGATCCCTGCCTTCCACAATGTGAGTGTAAAACCGATCCATCAGTGCGTGGGTGAACGTATCGTCCGCGCTCCAAAGACTTGCTACGACGGATCGCGCTCCGCTCACAAGAAATGCCTCGGCAAGGTCTGTTACACCTTCTTCTCCCTGAAGCTTTCCCACGCCCGTATCGCACGCCGAGAGTGTTACGAGATCGGCGTCGAACCGGAGATGAATGATTTCGCGGACCTGCAGAAGCCCGTCATCGGAGGTTGCCGAATCGACGCCAAGCACGACACCCGAACGCTCGGGAAAGCGAGAATCTGAAAAACCGTGGACGGCCAAGTGAATGATCTTGAAGTCGGTCAATCGTTCGGCCTTGAACCTTGTTTCAGTAGCTTCTGGTCCCAGCAAAAGGGTTGCGTCATTGCCGAGTATCCTCTTGATATCGAGAACCTCGTCGCGCGTTTCGGGCAAGTCATAGAGCGGTGTGCGGAAAGAATCGGACATCCCGCGCAGCAGTCTTTGAGTCATGTCTGTTGGTTTCACGAGTTCCGCTGAGACGTTGCCTTGATTCTGATACGGTGCGTTGCCAACGGCCAGCAGCGTTTTACTGCGAGTGCTTGAGGTCTTGGCGCTTCGCAGAACGTATAGGACGGTCGAGGCAGGGGCGTAACTGATGATTTTGTTCTCAAGTAAGAGCGATTTTGAAGCGTCACGCAGCGTCTCAAATGGCAAGAGATGCAAAATGCCGTCTGGGACGATCACGAGCCTGTCTGGTGTGGACTTTTTGTTGAAAGGCGACAACAGAACCGCATAGAGCTGGCTCGCCAGGCTCGAATCGCTGCGCTTCTCTCGAATGGAAGCAACGTACCGGCGCGTTAGTTCCTCAATCTGTCCACGGCCCCCGTTCAGCTTCTCCAAGCCAGCCCCGTTCCTAGAAATCCAGAGGCAATAAGACTGCGGCTCGCTGAGAACATATTCCAGAATCATTTCGTCGGCACGAAGGAGAGATTGAATGTTCTTGAGAGGTGCTGGTCGTTCGAACAACTCCTGCTTGGTTGTCTCCAAGTCCGTGCGGGTCCAGCCTAGTCTGCGCTCGTATTCTACAAGCTGGTCAAGAAGAATCGCGCGGTCGCCGGCGTCTTCGGACCGCATGAGGCGTAGCTGCAATGAGGCAACCTCGGTCTCCAACGTCTGCACCTCCTTCGGCTCGCTTCGATTAGGTGAGGCAGCGTTTTCAAGCAAAGCTGCGGGCGTTCGACCTCTTACGCGCTCCAACACACTGAAAGCCTGCTTCACATTGCCTAAACGAGCTTCCAATTCGAAGTGCCGAAGGTAGGTATCACTCATTGCATCTGCCATCGAGCTGTTCCAATAAGCCTCGTCGGTATTGACGAGCATCCCGTCAATCACATCCTCAGCCTGGGCATAAAATCTCTCAGCATCAGTCGTTTGTCCTTGCCGGGCCTTGAGGTCTGCGAGCACTGTCAAATCGCGTGGCAAGTAGTATCGGTCGCCCACCTTTCTACTCACATCAACTCCGATGGCGGCACGATCCTCGGCAGATCTAAGATCGCCCGCATCCCGATAAATTCTCGCAAGGTCGAACATCGCCTGGGCTGCCATCCGAAAGAACGCATGTTTCCGTCCAAGATCGCCGCCCTCTTCTAGGTACTCGATTGCCTCTTGACGATTGCCAGTTCGGAGCGCGAGTTCGCCCTCTTCGACAAGAAGCTGCGACTGATGGCCGTACTTTTCGTTTTGTCGAGCACTCGTCAAGGCATAATCCAGTGCTCGCCTCGCTTCATCGAATTGTCCTTCTCCTGCGAGTGTCCATCCTTTGCCTTCATACGCCATGTAGGGGAATCCACAGTCGGGACTTTGGCCACTAATCTTGATGGCCCGGTCGAAGAAGGCAAGAGCCTCGCCGTAGCGCCGCACTTCGTTGAAACCGTTTCCAAGCATTTCAAGGGCGCGGACCTGTTCGCCCACGTCCCCGCTTGCAATCGCCGAGAGAACCGCATCACCCACCATGGTTGCAGCTCGTTTGCTGTCGCCTTCCAAGAACGCGATGATGCCTAATTCCCCTTCCGCGCGTGATTCCCATTGAGTTTCACCGAGTGAATGCGCGAGCGTCCTCGCTTCTAGCCATGCTCGCTTGGCAGACGCGGCGTTGATTTCGAGATCCGTATATCCCTTCTGGACGAGACACCAAAGCATTAGCTTCGGATCAGACTTCGTGACTGGACGCGCGATTTCCTGGTCGATCATCTGAGAGACATCAACGTATGACATCGTCTCTGACTGTGCTCGAATTCGTCCGACGCGAGCGTAGACTTCGTTCCTGGTATCACCTCGCTCCTTAAAGAGTTCCTCAGCACGCGCATAGAGTGGCTCGGCTTTGGGCCAATTAAAGAGCCACGCAAGCTGGTTTGCCTCAGCAAGCAACACGCTAGGATCGAGAACCTTTATTGAGTCCGACCCGAATTGGCCGGCGGGAGCGCGGGAGGGATTCAGCTCGCGTGAAATGTAGAGCCTAACGTATTTGTGAGATATCGCAGCGAGCGCAAGGACAGCGAGAGATATGAGAAGGAGCGTTACTGCGAGACGCTTCGACACACTCATTCCTGACGATGGGCGGGTTGGTTGATTTCATTTGCCTGTCAAACCGCTAGATGCCGGGGGCTGGGCTTTGGGTTTCCTCCCACGGTATGTAACGGCCAAGCCTCTCATGATCGAGGCCATGTCCGTAGCAACCCCATTCTACCTTTTTAGTTGCGCGCCCGGCACGGCGATGCGGCTCCGGTCGGCTTCCCGACCGCACGGACCAAAACACTTTCAATGCACGAGACGCGTCCCGCGCAGCGTGCGTAGAAGTTAGTAAGCTGATAATATGCCCCCCGTACGGACTTGCTCGAAAGGGCGACCACAGTTGGCGAACGAGTTCTTCCCCTCTCATTCAGACCAAAAACGCCCGTACCGGAGCGGTTGCGATGGCCGAGTACAAACCAGATGAGGAATCGGTTTTGCGCGCCGAAAGGATATCCTCCCGGCTGATGGATGATTTGCGTGAGGTCACGGAAATAGGCCCGCAGCGAGAAATGCGACGGGAACTCTTCTCTGAACAACGTTATTCTGGAGAAACAGAAGGTGTCCCAATCGGAGACGTTCTGGATAACGTGAATCAAATGGCAGTCGAGTTCGCAGCGGCTCGCCGCTGGGATGGCGCAATCGCGTGCCTAAAGCTGGAAACTGGCGACATAGCGCCGATCTCGTGGACTGAGCTCTTCGGTGGGCCATCGTGGCGGTCCTATGGCTCTGAAAATTGGATCGAGTTCTGGGATAGATATTTTGGTGGCCCATTCCCCCTGCACCACGTCTGGCGAGACACCATGAAAGATTTCGCACGTCAGGACAGCGCATTCCTGGTCACTGATGTCCGGGAAGCGGCGGAGAGCATCCAACGCGCTTTAACCCAATTCCTTTCCTATCGATTCGCCGGGATGAAGCGATGGTTCGATTGGGCACAAAGGGGTGGAACGAATCCTCCCAGATGGCCTTTCCGCCGCAGAGGTAGCCCGCCCCTACCGCCACTCAGTGACGGCGGTGGTCTAAAGGTTCGAGTCTCCTGCAATACGCGGGGACTGCGGATTCATGTATCCCCAGCCTATTTCGTCAGTTGGGTATATTTTGGAAGTCCAACTTCACCAGTCGTGAGCTACGTGCTTCCGGGTCGATATATTTTCGCTGGCGATGGCCCGATGATGCCAAAGCGCAGAACGGACCCGACGGTCTTTTGCATCCCGGCAGATTACAACCCGCAGCTCAAGAGATTTTGAAAATGTTTGCCTCTACTTCAGACTATGGCCCTTTCGCTCCCGTGGTTGGATACGGGGGAGCGATCATGGCTGCGGCTGGCGCTCTATTCCTAATGTGGGGCGGCAAAATGCAGAAGTGGAGGCCGCCTGACGAAGACCTGCCCGGCACCGGACAAGGTATTGTGCTTCTCTTGTGCGGTGTGGGTATGGTTCTTGAGTGGTACTTTGCGACCCCTGCCGCGATCCCATGGTTTCTTGCAGCAGTTGCGATACTTGCGATTGCATGTATCGTGTGCTTCCTAAGGTACAGCGGCTTGCTAGGCACTTTTACCTATACTAAGAAAGAAGTCGCAGGCGAAAACTCGACTCGCGACGTTCGCATTCTAGGTGGACGGGAGCTCCTTCCTGACGCGGAAAAGAAACGCAAGAAGCTCGGAGTTGATATACAAACGCTGCTGGAAGGCGCGGCATACAAGGTTGACATGTTATGGAGCCGGGAAGCCCGGCAGTGGGTTAAACAGAGAGTCCTTCTTTTCTTTATCCTCACGCTAGCGTTTGGAACGTTCGCCCTGACGGGAGCAGGCTTTGCTACCCAAGTGCTTCTCAGCAAGAAGGCGGCTGCGACTGTAATCCGCCCGGCGGATGCCCCTCCTCCTACGGACAAGCCTGGCGACTCACCAAGCCCCAAGACAGCTGAGGAGCCTAAGAAACCGGAATGGCATTCCGAAGATGAAAACGGAAATAAATACGTTGTCGTCTGGAGGATGGACCCTGCTTGTCATCGGGCGGACCCTAATGACACAAAGCATCTTTGCAATTTTACTCACACCCAAGTGAGCTTTGCCGGTGACAATACGCCTTACGATCATTGGAATATCAGAGTTGAGCCCCCTGGCCCTGTGGTTGACGTTCTGTGTGAAACTACCGCGACGAACGAATTCAACGAAGTAAAAGGCGTCACAAAGGGTGACATTGATGGAAAGTTCGCTAGTTGCAGCGGATGGATAAACGGTGGCGACGCCGATATCAAATTGACTGCTTGGCACAAGCAAAAATGGTAGGTCTAGGTGACCTTCAGTTTCCAGACCCTATACCTTTCGGTTCGATTGCGAGACGTGGTGGGACGCCCGCTGGCGCGGGCGTCCCACAGTGCGAGTCACTTGGTCGATGTTACCGCCGTCAGAATTTCGGCGCTCGTGTGCTGAATCCGTTCGAGCGATGCCGCCAGCGTTTCCTTGTTGCCGTCGTACAGGTGAATGTAATCCACTGAGTTGGTCGCCGAAAGGCCGATGCCTTCACAAACGACAAAAGCAACCGCTTCCGCCTCCGTTTCGCGGACACGCTTGCTGGTTTTTGTGCGCTGCTCTCCCTGATGCAGAAGCGCGTGGGCTACTTCATGCACGAGAGTCGCAAACTCTTCGGGGGCTGCCTGACCCGGCAGGATCACAATCTTCCCAGGTGAGCATTGCCCTTGTGCCGGATAGATTGCTTCTGAGTACTCAAGTTGAATTCCACGGCTCGAAAGGAATTCCTTCAGCCGCTCTGTGCGGTCGCACGGATCGCCCGCCGCATTCCCGAGTTGCGGAATGGGTTTACCGTCCGTGTCGGCCATGTCGAACACATAAGCCGCTCGAAAACGGATGGCCGCTCTTTCGTTCTTTTCGTCTTTCTGATTCGGTTCGGCCTCTTCACGAAGCACGACCGGAGCAAGAATTAGGATTCCCTTCGCGCCCTTCTTCACGAATCGGCCAAGACACTTCCAGGTGTGAAACCCGGCGACACGGGTGGCATCTGGCCTTTGTGATGCGATTAGCATGATGTTGTGCAACGAATAGCGATGGAATCGCGCCATTGCTCCCAAATATTCCCTCAACTTCTCACTGTGGCCCGCTTCTAGGGCATGACTGAGTTCATCGATTGCCTTGCTTGCGATCTGCTTTGCTTGCTCGATTTTCATGGTGTTTCCTCCTGTTTCGGGAGTCATTGCTCCCTTCACGGCGCACAGGGGAGCAAATGGCGAAACAGGGGACAGAAGCGGAGAGGGTGACGCGCCCAGGTCGGAACGAGCGGCACGCTTGAGTGACACAGGTTTTTGGTGGCACGAAAGCTGCTAGTGCAGACCGGAGCCAGATTCTTGGGCGGGACGCGGAACTCTCGAAGCGGCGGAAATGCGAGCAAATGGGAAGCGCAAGAGCCTAGATGACAAGTACGCCGCCACGGACATCATGAATGGATCGAAAGGCCTCGCCTCCTGCCGTTCCCCAGTATTCCGATAGATTGCTGCTTAATCCAGATCCCCGCTAGTGTGGCTCCTTGATGTTGAAATTACATGTTGACTCATTCAGGGCGGTAGTGCTAAATTTTTAGCAGTTATGGCTAAGAATTTAGCAGCTGCTGAGTTAAGCCGAAGAGAACGACAGGTTCTGGACGCTCTCTACCAGGCCGGACGTGCGACGTGTGCCGAAGTGCAGAAGACGATGACAGCCCCGCCCAGCTATTCAGCGGTTCGGACGTTTCTGCGCATATTGGAGGAGAAAGAGCTAGTTCGTCACGAGAAAGATGGGGCACGATACGTTTACATCCCAACGGTTGAGAGAGTGCGCGCGAGCCGATCGGCTTTGCGCCATGTCCTGAAGACATTTTTTGGAGGTTCGGTGACCCAGGCGATCTCTGCCCTGTTGGACGAGGACTCGAAGCATTTATCGGAAAGGGACTGGCAACGACTCAGCGTGATGATTGAAGAGGCACGCAGGGAGGATAAGTGATGTCCGGATCGAGTGTCGTTCCACTTCTGATTGCGTGTGGTTTCCGGGCTAGCTTTCCAGTGGGCATAGCCTGGGTTGTCACGCGGCTATTCTCCCGCTCATCCGCGGCAACGCGTCACTTCACGTGGGCTTGCGCCATCAGCATTGCAGCCCTTTTACCCATCATGACGGTTGCGATGCCCCACTGGAGCGTTAGCACGCCCGCGCCGCTGACACGGCTCGCGTCCCCCGCGCACATAGAAGCTATTCCAGCTGCTCAAGCGAGTGTTGCCATGAGGGAGCGAATAGGGCCTGATACAACGGTCAGGCCAAACAATCGCCGGCCAGGAGGATTCACTCCGTGGGAGATTGCGATCTGGATCTGGATCACGGGAGCAGCCGGGATTTTTTGCTATGTGCTGATGGGGCACCTCGCAGCCTGGCGGCTGTACCGGACAACACGAAGGATGCAAAAGCCGTGGATTGAAGAGGCTGAACAGTTGGCGCGGGAGCTACGAATCAATAGGGGTTTGTGCTTCGTTGAATCCGCACAGGTTTCAGTGCCCCTCGTACTATATCTGTGGCGTCCGGTCATCGTGATACCTGAGGCTGCCGCCGAATGGCCGTTGGGCCGCGTTCGAGCGGTTCTGTTGCATGAGCTCGCGCACATAAAGCGCAACGACGTGCACATACAAACCCTTGGGCAGATGGCTTGCGCCGCCTACTGGTTCAATCCGCTGGTGTGGTTCGCAGCGAATCAGCTGCGTCTTGAATGTGAGCGAGCGTGTGACGACTCCGCGCTTATGGGCGGCACCAGCGGAGCCGATTATGCGACACATCTTTATGAGATTGCACGCGCGGGCTCAGCCCCGGCTTCTGCGCCGTTTGCAATCGGACTCGCCGTTCATCGCTCGCAACTAGAACAGAGGCTCGTTGCCATCCTGAATCCGAGAACGCCGCGACACTCGGCAACGGTTCTTGGCCGGGTCATGATGGCGCTGCCTGTGCTGTTTGTGGCGCTTGCTGCCGGTGCAATACAAATTACGGCCCGAGCGATCGAGGTTCCTGTCGCGGCGATCAGGATTCCTGCTGCCGTAATACGGGTTAGTCCCCGCGCGGAACTGCTCTCCGCACATGAACCGCAAGCCAAAACGCGGCCTGTGCCAACTGAGGCGAACGGTGTAGGGAGTTCCGCCTCGGGAGAGTTCCATTGGTCGGCGGTGATGCGTGAACACCAGACGGTCGAAGTACGCATTGCGCGCGGGTCGATTCGTATCCTACCAAGTGAGGATGATGCGGTGCGTGTGGATGCGCACACGGACGATCCGGACAAGGGCAGAATTCAGGCGGTTGCCACTCCGAGTGGAATGAAGTTTTGCAGTGTTCTTACGACGGTTCACGGAGCGCGCAATGATTGCGAGGTGGGTGAGGAGACGTCGCACGATCAGGACGACCTGTCGAGGACAGACGTCATTCTTCACGTACCTGCCGGTGTGCATGTTGCAGGGAGCACCTTGAGTGGAGACATCACAGCGGAGCATCCGCGTGCTGACATCGACATGGCGACCCACGACGGGGATGTCACATTGCAATTGGCCGCTGAAGAAGGCGCGAATTTCAGCGGGAACCTCATCGACGGTTCCATAGACTCCGATTTTCCTCTAGAAGACAACGCACCGCCATTGCTACCTGGCTTTAAACCGGCCTCGAATGCGCCCAGAATTGTGCATGCGATGGTGGGGGCGGGCGGTCCGCGCGTCACTGCGGTCGTAGTGAACGGCAACATTCGACTTCTTCGCCGGTAAACGGAATCGCGAGTCAAACGCACGACTTCACAGCAACGACAGTTTCAACCAGAAGGAGAAAACCCTATGCATCGTAATCGCAAACGTACATCTATAAGTGCTAAAACTTTAGCATATATGCTGGTGGTGCTTCTTGCCGTAGCCGGGCTTGCCAAACCGCAAACCGGCCGCGAACCTTCCCAGGAAGCGAGGATCGAACGCGTCCTCAGCGGATTGCGGCCGCCGATTGCGATTAAGGGCCAGCCTCCGGTGAGATGGACGCTGGCCGAACGGATGGATGACAGCCATGTTCCAGGACTCAGCATTGCGGTGATTGATGACGGCAAGATTGCCTGGGCTCGGGGATTTGGAGTGAGAGAAGCCGACACCAACCAACCGGTCACTACTTCGACGCTGTTTGAGGCACAGTCCATAAGCAAGGCAGTTGCAGCGACGGCCACTCTGGTCCTAGTAAACTCCGGGCGGCTTTCCCTGGATGAAAGTCCAAATGCCTACCTGAAGTCCTGGAAGCTTCCCTACAACGAATACCAGGCACACGAAAAAGTGACGTTGCGGAGAATTCTCAGCCACAGTTCGGGGCTGACTGTTGGCGGCTTTGCAGGGTATCGAACCGGCGACGCGCTTCCTACTCTCTTGCAGATCCTGAATGGTACGAAGCCGGCCAATAACCCGCCGGTGCGCGTGGACTTCACTCCTGGTTCGATGTCCCGGTATTCGGGCGGGGGAGCCGAAGTGATGCAGCAGCTTTTGATGGATGTGACCGGCCAACCATTTCCCGAATTGATGAAACGGTTGGTGCTGGGGCCGGCAGGCATGACGTTGAGCACCTACGAGCAGCCTCTTCCAGAAGCGCGATGGTCCGAGGCTGCCAGTGGCCACGATGGCGAAGGAGCCGTCATAAAAGGCAAATGGCCGATTCACCCCGAGATGGCGGCTGGCGGCCTCTGGACGACGCCGACGGACCTGGCAAAATGGGCGCTGGAAATCACCCAGGCTTCGAAGGGAGGTGAAAGCAAACTTTTCTCGAAGTCGATTGCGACCGAGATACTTACCGTTCAAAAGGCACCTTACGGTCTGGGTGTGGAGCTTGCTGGAACCGGTCAGAGCCTCGAGTTCTCTCATGGAGGATCAAATTCCGGCTTCCGTGCATTCCTCGTGATGTTCCCGGCAGTCGGGAAGGGTGTCGTGATCATGGCCAACGGAGATCGGTCCGACTCTATAATCGGAAATCTGATTACTACCATTGCGAGTGAATATCATTGGCCCGCACGAATGCAAACGGAGCGAGATGTGGTCTCCCTTAGCAATGCGCAACTGGATGCTTTGGTCGGGGTTTATTCTCTGCCACCGGGACCATCAGGTGCGCCGGTCACGTACGAGGTGACACGGGAGGGGAATAGGTTGTTTACAGAGCTTAAAGGATTGGGCTCTTATCCTAAAGGCGAAATCTTTCCCGCAAGTGCGACCTCCTTCTTCAGCCTTGTCGGGTTGGATGTTAATTTCACTCTCGACAGTTCGGGACGGGCGACCAGCCTCAAAATGGGAGAGATCATCGGCATCCGTAAACCATAATTGTCATGGTTCACGTCGGAGTCGTCGGGTAGCGAACTGACAAAAGAGTGATTTGGAGGGGTATGGAATCCACACCGGCGGAGCAATCGCCAGCCACAATCGTCCGCACCATCTCTTCAGGTGAGTTGAATCGAGCGAGTCGAAGTAGCCAAGGTCGAAATGGGCAGCAGGGAGATGAAAAAAAGCCGTCCGCAACCATTCTCGAAGAGCGATAATCTGAGCAGGTAGCGGCGGCTCTGCAAGGAGGTAAAGATGGACTTGCGATGCCCGAATTGCAATGGCACAGATTTGAAAAGTCTGTCCGTCGTGTTTCAAGAAGGCCGTTTTTCGGTAAATACGAGGTCGCGATTGCGCGGTGTGGTCGTCGGAGCAGGTGGGCCGGACGTTGTGATTGGCAGAGCGACTACGCGTGGATTGCAACAGAGCGAGCTTTCCAAGAAGTTCAGTCCCCCGACAAAATGGTCATACGGCAAGCTGATCTTGTGGTCGGTCGCAATCTCGTTCGTGGCGCTCCTTGTGTACGTGCGTTCGGTCATGTCACATCCTGGGCCTGCGTCGTCTTTTCCAGTGACTCTGTACGCGCTCATTTTCCCCGTAGTCTTAGCAGTCCTCGTGGCTGCCATTTGGCGACATAATCATTCCACCTACTCTCGGGAATATGCCGAGTGGAGTCGCTCGTTCGTTTGCGAACGATGCGGAACGGTCAGCCAGCACGATCTCGCCCGCGCTTCGGCTGCCTAACGACCTGTAAATCCCCCGTCGCACAAAGGGCCTAGCGGAGCCGTTGCTCCGCTAGGTCAAAATACTGCTTGGACAGTTCGATGCCGAGGAAGCGACGATTCAGCTCTCGTGCGGCCAGGAGCGTTGAACCTGAACCACAGAACGGGTCGAGAACAACGTCTCCCGGATTTGAGAAAGACTCGACCAATGGAGTCAAGACGCTGACCGGCTTCTGAGTCGGATGAAGATGGTTGCCGCTGTATTTCCATTCCAGAACGTCGGGGATAGTGCGAGCCGGTTTCTGCGGATTGCCCTTCGCGAGCAGGTAAGCGTTCTCATGCTGGTAGCGAAGAAAACGCTCGGTGGATACATAGCGCTTGATGAACGTGATGTGGCCGATCACTCGGAAACCAACTTCTCGCCAGGCAGCGAGGAATTTTTCAGCTTTGTGCCAGCCGTAGAAACTGACGCAGAAGCGATTCCAGCGCAGCACGCGATAGATTTCCTGGAAAGCGGGCTTGACCCAATCGCAGTTGCTGTCATTGGGAACGCTGCGCCCGTCGCGCGATGAATAGTGCGCCAGGTACGGCGGGTCCGTGAGGACAAAATCAACGCGGTTGGATGCCATGCGGGACAGCAATTCTATGCAATCGCCGTGTAGCAAGCTATTTGAGAATCCATTGTTAATCCGGGAATTGATTTGTTGTGATTTCATTTTCCGTTCTCCTGTAGGTGATTTGGTTCCTTCACCCGAGCACAGGAACCAGAGCACCGGGCCACGGGAGGACGGAAAGATTCAGTACTGAGAGGCTGGAGCGGGAAGCAACGGGTGTGACAGGAGAGTACTTTGCGCCTGGCGCAGGCGTGTGCTAGCGCAAGCCGAGTCTGGTAGCGCGTAACCACTTGGTTCACGATGAGAGGGCGTCTGCACGTTGCCACGGGGTGGCTGGTGACTTATAAGGTATGATTTGTCAACCCGAGGTAATCCTGGCTCGTCTTCAAGTACGGGAAGGCCCTGCGGAGAAGAGGCGCGTGGCTAAGTTGAATCATCGTCCACTCCAGGTGGTGAGTCTATTCTCGGGTTGCGGCGGCATGGATTTCGGCTTCATGTCGGCTGGGTTCGAACCAATTCTTGCAATTGATGTCAATGAAGCAGCATGCCGCTCGTACAGCCTAAACCTTCCGCTAGTGCGCATCCTCCGGCGTGACCTCGCGTCAGCGCCGCACGGCTACGTTACCGAGCGTCTCCACGAGCTGCCGACACGAGCTACCCCGGTAGGCGTGATTGGCGGTCCTCCCTGCCAAGCTTTTTCACGGGGCAATGGACACAAACGAATTGACGATCCTCGCGCTGACCTGCCACGCGCGTATGCCGGCGTTTTGCGGGAATTAAACAAAGAGTTCGAGGTCGATTTTTTTGTGTTCGAGAACGTCTTGGGGCTACGCCACGGCCGGCACGATGTCCAATTCAGAGAATTCAAAGATCTTTTTACTGACGCAGGTTTCCGCATCTTCGAGGGTGAACTTAACGCCCTGGACTTTGGAGTACCCCAGGTTCGTCGGCGTGTGTTTGTCGTTGGCTTCAATCGGCGAAAATACCGGACCCTTGAATTCACCTTCCCGGCCAGACGCGTCAGCAAGCCTCGCTGCGTTGGCGACTTTCTCGAAGAACTCCCCGAGCCTACATTCTTTCGCCGGGGGTTGGAGCCAGAGGAGATTGCCTTTCATCCGAACCACTGGTGCATGAACCCTCGCTCGCCGCGATTCAAGAATGGGTCGCTCCACAACAGCAAGATACATGGAAGGCCGTTCCGACTTCTCAAATGGGACGCTCCGAGCTGGACGGTCGCCTATGGGCACCGAGAAATGCACGTGCACCCAAGCGGAAAACGGCGCGTGAGTATTTTTGAGGCGATGTTGTTGCAAGGATTTCCCGAAAAGTATCAGCTGTACGGAACATTGAGCGATCAGGTACGACAAGTCTCCGACGCCGTTCCTCCTCCCTTGGCTCGTGGGCTTGCCCGCGCGATCCGAAAAGTTCTCGGGTATGACGATGCGAAGCAATCGTAATGGAAATGTAACGCGAATCGATAGCGAACACCGCGCGTACTGGAGCGGCAGGCGAAACGCCAAACTACCGGAGAGCCTTCGCGAACTAAAGTCGTTCTTTTCCCGTTACGCCCGCAAACACTTTCGAACGTTTCCGTGGAGGCGCGCAGGGACCAATCCATTTCAGTTGCTTGTTGCCGAGTTGCTGCTTGTCCAGACCAAGGCGGCGGATGTTGCTCGCGTATGGCTGGACTTGATGCGGCGTTATCCCGATGTACAGCGCCTTGCACGCGCACGGCATGACACATTGATTCGTCTTCTGGAGCCGTTGGGACTTCACCGACAGCGGTCACGTGCGCTGAAATCTGTTTCCCGTGCATTGATTGATTTGTACGGCGGAGAAGTGCCTGGGACAGTGGACGAATTATTAGCGCTACCGCATGTGGGCCTTTACGTTGCCGCCTCCGTAGCGTGTTTTGGCTTCGGAAGGCGCGCGCCGATTGTCGATGCCAACGTGATACGTGTCTTCGACCGAATTACCGGTAGACAAGGTGTTAGAGAGTTGCGTCGGCGATTCGACGTGTGGCAGCTAGCGTGGGCCGCGCTGCCTAACGTCCAGGCAAAATCGCACAATTATGGTCTGCTAGATTTTGCAGCGCAAACCTGCACCGCGAGAGCACCGTGCTGCGCAGGCTGCGGTCTACTTTCAGTATGTGCCTTTGGTCAGAAAGAACTTCGGGTAGGACGCTGACGCGGGACGGAATAGATAATTGGACTACATTACCTGGAATGATCTAGTCGCGGCGCACTTCTTCAGGCCCGAGCACGAGGGCCGGAGAATTTTTCTTTACGTAACGCCGGACGTCCTGGTAGAGATCGCCGGCAGCGACGCTGGGGTATCCGACTTTGTGACAGCGGTAAAAAGCGGCCCGCCAGGAACCACTCGGCAGGGCCTGTGCCAACGGGCGCTGCAGACATTTGAGGAATGGCGTAACCGAGGCGGAGTCTTTCCGCCGTATGTCGGTTACCTGGCCATGTTTGTGCTGGCGGCGGGTATTGAGGGTGACTTCGCTCCCCACGCATACTATCCCCGCCTCCGCCAATTGCTAGGTGAGGAGCCGACAATCGGCCAGTACCCGTCGTTTCAGCGAATGTTGACGCTCTGGGACGACTTGGAACGGTGGGCAAACGAAGATCAGAAAGGAAAGTTCGGTACCTTTCGGGCCGACATCGCGGGGAACTGGATGTACGTTGGGCTGCCCATAGCGCAGACAATCTTGACCGAGCACGAAAGAGAAGGCTTGCACTCCATTTTTGCCGACGTGGGTTTGGAACCAGGAAGCGCGCCGACGGACGCACAACTGGCGCAAACACTCTTAGGGTACGGACAACATCGTCTGAGACCTCGAACGCTTCGGCTCGTTGAAGCAAACGGAGATCGAGATACCAGCCTCCGGGATCTTCTGCTGGAAACGGTCCTTGAGGAGCTGCAAGACTGGGACGGATACTGCGTTCAGGAAGAGAATAGCCAGCAGTGCATCTCTGGCGCACTCCGGCTGTGTTGCCATCTTGATCGAGTGGCCGCCCGGCTGAAGATCACACTGCGATGCAAGAGCTCGCAAGAATTTCCAGAAGGAGGTCTGGTACTACAGTGCGATTCGCTCGGGGGGAGTCTCTTGTGCGAGGAGCACGGTTTCGGTTGGTCAACCGAAATCACCGATGCGGGCCGGACGAATGTTGTCCATGCAAATGCGGTTGATCTAACACAAGGCGTTGTTGCGCGCACGGAAGACCAGTTGTGGTTGTTTCGCTTGCCTGGCTCCGAACTCAGAATCTTTGAAACAGGCACTAGCCACGGAATGCCGGGACTGGTGGAGTGTGTTCGGCTACCAAGCCAAGCGACCTTCTACTTGTTATGCAGTGATCGCGTCGTAAGTCAAATTAGCGCGTGGGGACATGCAGACTGCGCGAAATTCGAGGAAATCGCTGTTGATGAAGGTATACCGGCAGGATGGAAAGTGTTCGTCGGCAGCGAGCCGAAGAACGACGACCGGATACGGGACGCGTTTCCGGCGCTAACGCTAAACGAAGGCGTTCGCCTTCGTTGCGAAGGAGGCATCCAACATTCCCGCAATCGCTATTTCACATTCACACCGCCGCGCATCTGGCTGGACGGCGGCGATGCGCTAACGACCGTATGGGCGAACGCGACACTTCTTGGCGCGAAGAAAGACGTGCCAGGAATGTTTGAACTGCCCATAGAGCTCGCGCGTTCCGGGAAGCTTTCCATTGAGGCGAAACGTGGCGACGAAGTTGTAGCCCGGCGAAGCATATATTTTTCAGACGATTCTCTGCCCGCAAGGTTCGAAGCGCTATGGTGCGACAGGTTTGGACGATGCGTTGAGCAAGATGAATCTGGAGTAGCCGTCGTTTGCGGGTCTTCGGTGCATAAGTCTGCCCCGCCGTTCTCTGCATTCTTTCTCCCAGAGCTGCCCGCCATTGGACGAGTCATCCTATTGGGTCCGAAGCCCGGTCAGATCGTGAGCCTCCCGAGTGAGTCACTGCCCACTGATTGGGAGCCCGTTTGGGCTGTGCCGATAAAGCGCCGGGGTGTGGCGCTGTTCTGCGGCAAAGGCATTGCCAGATCCGAGCCGGACCCTGCCCAAGTTTCTGATCAGCGCTGCGTCAAGCGTTGGAGGGAAGTCCTGTGGCGTTGGCGGCACCGAATTTGTCCGCCTCGTCAGCGTACGCTCGCGCGCCTTTGGGCGCGCTATCAGCAAAGGGCAAGAGAACTATGAGTATCGGGGACCGACTGTTGTATGCGGTATCTGCGCGTGGTGCGATGTCTTGGGTCTCGGTCAAGCGCGCCTTTGATTGCCTCCACGAGGCTGACAGCGACCTGCACAATGAAGAATTCTGGAGGTATCGTAGGAGGGATGCAGTCAGCGTGCTCGAGAATCTAGCACACGTTGAATTCGATACCAGGCCGCAGTACATGACCATAGCGGTCACATCACCAGCTATTGCCGTCCTTCCAGGGCTTGGACTCGCGCATGGTGTTCTTGTTGGAGCCCGCTCCCCTGCGGGCATCGACCACCTGTCAGTAGCAGCAAAGCGAGCTGGCATCATTTGGGAAGTTCGTCCGCAGCGCGACGACTCAAGCTTTTATCCCACTTGCATCAGCTTCATCGCGGAAACGATCAATGATCTGATGGCATTCGCGGCCTCGGAGAGGCTCGATTGCTGCGAGACTCCGCCTGCGTGGTCGATACTGCATTTCGCCGGCTCTCTAGATGACTATATCGGGGCGCTCATGCCTGAAGACCTAACGAGCCTGAACTGGGATCGGGAGGACTTCGATCCAGACGCGCTGTTCTTTCGGAAACTGCTTCGACAAGATAGCGTGGTGCTCAGTAGATACACGCACCCAACGCGCAGGACACGGTTCCACGTACTCCGTCAAGCAGGTGCAACAACCCGAGTGGAAGGGGACTGGGGACGATTTGCGCTGATGCGTGCGCTGGCGCGCGATGTGCTGCTTTATGATCCACAGGCGTTTTCATTAGCGGTGCCGATCACTATGCCTTTACCAAAACTATTGGCGCGCTCTCTGTGCCTCTGTTCAGGATTGTTGCCTTCAGAGGTTGAGAGCCTCTGGCCAGGATCGCGGATGAAAGCCAGAGTCTATCGTCGCGTGCCCCTATCGATCGCGGAACTTATTGCCAACAAATTGCAACAGCGACTCGTGTTTCGTACTCTTGGCACTGCGGATTTACGGAAGGCACAACATGAATGACCCGGTCGGAGCGTTTGAAAAGATTAGAGACGGCGTGCTCCTGTACTTGAAGACTGCCTTCGCTACGCAATACCCCTCTGTGGAAATCGAGCGAGAGCGCTTGCTTCGAACGCTACGGACGTTCTATCAAGAGCCGTGGATTGAGCCTCTCGCACGTTACCTTGCGGTGAAACCGATTTCGAATCTCACTGCTGAAGACACCCCCGGTCTCGATGAAGCTACTCGCCAAGAGTTTGCTTCACTCGCAACGTGTGGCCTTGTCGGAAACTATCGTCTGTTTTCCCATCAATTGGAGATGCTTCGGCGCGCTCTCGGCGGTGAAAGCGTCGTAGTGACGGCGGGAACCGGCTCCGGCAAGACCGAAGCTTTTCTGTTGCCCCTGTTAGCTTATCTTGTAAACGAATCTCGCAATTGGCCCGCCGCCGGCGTGCGTGACCAGTATGCCGGGGAGTGGTGGCGAAATACAGATTGGCGAGCGCAATGCGTAGGCGGACGCGGCCAATTGACTCGTTCCTTGCGTATTCCTCAGCGCGCCCACGAATCCCGTCCAGCAGCACTACGCGCGCTTGTCGTGTATCCGATGAATGCGTTGGTCGAAGACCAATTGACGAGACTTCGAAGAGCACTTGACTCCCCCGCGAGCAGGCAATGGTTTGCAAGGAGGGGCGGCGATAATCGCTTCTACTTCGGTCGGTACAACAGTAGCACGCCGATTCCTGGCTACGAGTTCCGGGAAAACGGACGACCAAACCGCGACAAGATTGAGGACCTGGTGGGCAGTTTAAGCGCGCTTGAACAATCTGCTCTGGCGGCAGAACAACACGCTGAACAGAATCCAGACGAAGCCGATGTTGTGTATTTCTTCCCACGCCTTGACGGTGCCGAAATGAGATCCCGGTGGGATATGCAGGACCATCCCCCGGACATCTTGATTACGAACTTCAGCATGTTGGGCGTGATGTTGATGCGCGAAGGTGATGGGGCCATCTTCGAGCGCACCCGCGATTGGCTGCAGCGCGAGGGCAGCGTATTTCACCTTATCGTAGACGAATTGCATCTATACCGAGGCACCGAAGGAACGGAGGTTGCTTATCTCCTTCGGTTGCTCCTCGAAAGACTTGGCTTGTCGCCCGACCATCCGAAATTGCGCGTCCTGGCATCCAGCGCGTCGCTCGAACCAGACGATCCCACTAGCCGCACATTTCTTTCTGAGTTCTTTGGTAGAAGCTGGTCACCGACACAGATTATCCAGGGGACAATGCGCCCCATACCGCAGGTTGGGGGCGATCCGTACCTTCCGGCTGAGCCGTTTGCGGCAATGGCCGACGAGCAAGAAACGCCCGCACTCGAAGCCGCCTTCAACGCAGTAGCTGACAACCTGGGTGGCGCAACGGTGCCAGGTACGCCAAAACAGAGAATGAAGCAAGTTTTGGAATCAGGCCCGGCGTCCGTGGAGGGAAGACTCCTTCGTGCGTCCTCAGTTGACGGTCAGACTCGCGCGGTGTCTCTCGGACAATTTGGACGAGACTTGTTTGGGCCTGTAATGGAACCGTCGCTTGTTGCGCGTGCGTCGCGAGGATTGATGCGGGCACGAGCTGTGTGTGAGGACGGCGGAGGTTCGTCCCTGCCATCATTCAGGTTTCACTGGTTTTTTCGGAATATCGAAGGTTTATGGGCTTGCACCGCTCCTGGTTGTCAGTGCGACGGTGGCGATAGACCAATCGGAAAACTCTACGCGAACAGTCGAATCCTCTGCGAAAACTTGGCCGATCCCCATCGCGTGCTGGAGACTTTATATTGCGAGCAGTGTGGCGTGGTGTTTGTGGGCGGTAGCAGGTTGACATTGCGTGATAACACCGGTTGGGAGCTGCTGGCGACAGATCCAGATGTTGAAGGAATCCCAGATCGGCAGGCTGCGCGATTCGTAGATCGAAGGAATTACGCAGAGTTTGCTGTCTTCTGGTCTGCGCAACAAACTCCGTTGCACCAAGACGCCCAGGGGCAATGGCGACATCCTGCTTCGGACGGCGGGCAAAGTGCTGTCGCCCGGTGGGATCGCGCTTCAATGGACGTAAAAAGCGGACGCGTGGTCCTAGGAGAACAGCAGCCTTCGTATCCGAATGGTCGTTGGGTGCACGGTTTCATTTTTCACTTGCCGACGACTGCTCCTGCAGACCAGGAGCGGTACTTTGCTTTGCCGGCCTTATGCCCCGCGTGCGGCAGTGATTATTCACGCCGTAGGTACAGAAAATCCCCAGCGCGCGGGTTTCGGACCGGTTTCTCGAAGCTCAGCCAGCTCTTGGCTAAGGAACTGTTCTACTCCTTGCCTGAAGGCGACGCTCGAAAGCTCGTGGTTTTTTCGGATAGCCGCGAAGATGCGGCGGCAATTGCCAATGGCATGGAGCGCACACATTACCTGGACCTCGTCCGCGAGGCTATGTACGACGAGCTTAGTACCGCCGTCATGGGTGAGGGATCGCTTCTCGACGACCTCGAACGTCAGGGCGCGCCCGTTCAGGCAACCGCGCAACGCTTTGCAACAAGGTGGCCTGCCGCAACCGCGCGCCTCCGCCGCTTGATCGCTGACGCTGGTCGACAAATTCCCGGAGGGCTTGACGAAGACCTCCAAACTGAGCTGACGAATAGGCGTGATCGCGCAAGAGAGGAAACTGCGCAAATTCGGGATCGTGCAACGCGGCGGTTGATTGCACTCCGCGTCCTTTTTGAAGGCCCAGCCGCTGAAGACCCGGCGGGACCAGGGTTACTTATTCACCGGCTCAAGCGACTTGGCGTAAATCCTGCAGGCTGTGACGTCCTATATCAGGAGTATTTCTACGATGGCAGCTTCGAGAATCATTGGACTGCTTTTTTCGACTTCTCTGACCAGGATCGTTGCTGGCGCGAAGATATTTCGCCTGCGGCGCGTCAGCGACGTGAGGACAAACTTCGCGCCAAAGTCGTGTCAGAGGTCTGCGATGTCCTCTTCAGTCGGCTGTATTTTGGCTTTGAGTCTGCCGGGTTGGGATTTCCATCTGTCGACTTGTCACCGACCGCTACCCGTGCCGGTGCCCTGGCGTGCGGCATCAGCGACGACACATTTGTAGACATTTGTAATGGTACGATCCGCGTGTTGGGGGACCTTTACCGATATCGACAAGAACCCCAAGAGTATCCCGTTGACGCATGGCCGGACTGGAGCAACGCTCGCGCGCTGTTGCGAAATTATGCGCGAGCGTGCGCAACTCGCAATGGCACCAATCCCCAACAACTGTTGACAGCCTTGTGGCAAGCCATCGCCGGCGATGCCGGTCATTCGACTCTAATCCTGAATCCTCGACGGCTCTTGGTGCGTATCGCGTTGCCGACTGATCCTGTCTGGAGATGCCCGTCATGCAGGCGACCACATCTTCACCGAGCAGGCGGAGTATGTACTCGCTGTTTGACCTCTCTGTTGACTGAACCAGACGCCACTTGCGCGGACTTACATCGGCAAAACTACTACGCGGAAGAAGCGGTGGAGTTTCGGACACCTATGCGACTACACTGCGAGGAACTGACCGCGCAAACAGACGATCAAGCGGAGCGCCAGCGACATTTCCGTAATGTGGTTGTTAACCTCGGAGGAGGACCACGCCCTTTCTACTCGCAGGTTGATGAGATCGACATTCTAAGCGTGACCACCACTATGGAGGTGGGTGTCGATATCGGAAGTCTCCAATCCGTCATGCTTGCGAACATGCCACCTATGCGCTTTAACTACCAGCAGCGTGCGGGACGTGCAGGTCGGCGCGGGCAAGCATTTGCAGTTGTGCTCACGCTCTGCCGTGGGCGAAGCCACGATGAGTTCTATTTCAATTTCCCAGAACGAATTACCGGTGATCGCCCCCCGGTTCCATTCCTTTCGCTTTCACGCCCAGAAATTCCACTTCGATTGCTATCGAAGGAATGCCTTCGGCGGGCATTTCGGGCGGCGGGCGTGAGCTGGTGGCACAGTCCAACACCGCCCGACAGTCATGGGGAGTTCGGAACGGTAGTGGGTTGGTTGCAAGACCAACCCAGGCGTACTGCCGTTGAAACCTGGTTACAAACAAGTCCTGACGTAGCAGCGGTCGCGGCAGCTCTCCTCGTTGGCGGTTTCAGTCCCGTGTCTGCGACGGATTTGGAGACGCGAGTTCGCAGAGACTTAATGAACCGGATCGATGATTGCGCACAAAATCCGGAACTCGCCGGAGATGGAGTTGCAGAGCGGCTCGCTGAAGGTGCCGTGTTGCCGATGTTCGGTATGCCTTCTCGTGTGCGTGACCTGTTTCACGGAATTCGCAATCGGGCTGCATTTAGTGTTGACCGAGATCTCGACCTCGCGATCACGGAATTTGCGCCAGGCTCTCAAAAAACCAAAGACAAGCGCATATACACAAGCATCGGTTTCACTGCCCCTTACATTCTAGCTGGTAACCGTTTAGCCCCTGCCGAACCAAACCCTATCGCATGGCGACGTTGGATGTCGCGATGCGAACGGTGCCATGACACACAAGTATCAGCTCAAAGGCCGGGTGCGGTGGCTTGCGGAGAATGTGGCACCACCAGCGGCGTGACGCCAGGCTTTAGGGTGTTTGAAATCGTTGTGCCTCTTGGTTTTCGCACGGAGCTCGGCTCAGGAGAGGATGCCAAAGAGGACGTCGAGATATTGGTGAGTGGTTCGGGTATCGTCACGCAGTCTGATTCGGCCATTCCTCAAGCTCTTGCCAGCACAAACACTCAGTTAGCTTTTAGTCCTGCTGGCCGCGTCTTCCGGTTGAACACTCGCCGTGGACGGCTATTCCGGGGTGCGGTGGGTAGGGCGTCCCTTGCCAATGGTCGGAACCGGTTCGATGGCCAGTGGATTGATGAGCGTTATCAGAATACCCAAATTGGCGTTCAGTTCACCGGCCTAGGTGCAAACGAAGAGGTAGCGCTTGCGGCACCGAAGACGACAGATGTCGCACGTGTTAGCCCCGGTGCCCCGCCTGTCGGTCTGTGCCTTGATCCGTTGGTCGGGCGCATTCAAAGTGCCGCAATAAGGGCAGCCTACTTCTCAGCAGCTTTTATGTTGCGGTCAGTGGTCGGCGAAGAGCTTGATATTGATCCCGAGGAAATTGATATCAGCAACTTGCGTCGTAAAGCGACCTCGCAAAACCAGTTCGTGGGCGAAATCGTTTTTAGCGACCACTTGGCCAACGGTGCCGGATTCACGCAATGGCTATCCGAAAACCTGGGAAACGTTCTTGCTGGCGCGACCGCTGCCGATCCGCCCGGCGATTCTTTTATTGGTGCCATAGTTGCGACTTCGCACCGTTCAAGATGCGATTCCTCGTGTTATGACTGTCTCCGGCAATATCGCAACATGAATTACCACGGCCTGCTTGACTGGCGTCTCGGTCTGGCCGCACTTCGGATTCTTGCTTCCATCACAGCTCGCTGCGGTATTGACGGTAGCTTCGCGCTACCGGAAATCGAAGGCTGGCCTGAGTGGACTAGTTCCCTTCGGGATTCGTTCGCGCTTTCCTTTGGTGGCAGGAGCCGCGATTTCGCACGCCTCCCCGGATGTATCATCGGGCGCAAGCAGGTGATCTTCGTGCATCCGCTATGGGACTGCAATAGTCCCGGCGAGTTGCTTGCAGAAGCAGTCGCAGATGCGGATCAAAATGGTGAAATTCGATTCCTTGATACCTTTAATGTTGTGCGGCGACCCAGCTTCGCGTATCAATCGCTGAGCTAAAACTAAAACAGGTCGGAGGTACCGTGATCGAGATTCACCCGACAGAAATTAAAGGGTCTTGGGACCAAGGATATGTCCTCGACGTACACACGATTTCAAGTACCATGATTGGGTACAACGAATTCGGACACCCCGAATTCGACACGGTTCGATCACCCTTGGGCGAACTCGTATACCGCGTAAAATATCGAGGAGACAAGGGCGCGATACCTTCCATTGTGGAGGCGATTACAGGATTTATGAAGACTTGCGATATCAAACCTGATGTGGTCGTTCCGATGCCACCCTCAAAGTTGCAGCGTAGCTTTCAACCGGTTATTGAGGTTGGCACCGAGTTGGCCAAGACTCTAGGAATCATCTTTAACGCGACATCGCTAAAGAAGGCAAAGTCCACGCCCCAAATGAAAGACGTGGGCGATTTTTCGGCGCGAGTCGCCACGTTGGAGGCTGCCTTCGTGAGTGACCGAGATCTCGAAGGCAGATCTGTGCTGCTACTGGATGATCTTTTTCAATCCGGCGCAACTATGAACGTCGCAGCTCGGACTTTGAAAGGCCAAGGGTTAGTCAAGTCAGTTTATGCCCTTGCACTCACTCGTACGAGGAACTGAAACATGGATTCCGTCTTTGTAGCCGGTTCGCGTGCACTGTCGAAGCTAAATGCACAGGTGAAAGAGCGCCTCGACAACATCCTGAGAAAAGAGTTCACCGTGTTAGTCGGCGATGCAAACGGCGCTGATAAGGCTGTGCAACGCTACCTTGCCGAACGCGGATACAGACACGTAGTTGTCTATTGCATGGAAGTCTGTCGCAACAATGTGGGCGATTGGCCTATCCGCTCGCATTCCGCCGACCCGGCTGTCAAGCGAGATCGCTACTATTACGGAATCAAAGATCGGGCTATGGCGAAAGATGCCAGTTGCGGATTCATGCTCTGGGACGGAATCAGTAAGGGAACTCTCACAAACGTGATAAATCTCCTTGATTACGACAAAAAGGTATTGCTTTTCACTGCTCCTAAGAAGCAATTCTTCACATTGCGTACGGCAGGAGACCTTGACCACACCTTAAGAGCGAGCGGAATTAGGGATGTAGCAGCAGTCTTGGCTTCACTGGAAAGCAAACATGTGACGACAGAGAATCTACGTTTTACTGGACTCCATCCATAAGCTGCGCGAAATTAATAACGTCCTTAAGACGGTAGCGGACACGAGATCCCCCTCCCCTCCAGCATGGCGAACATGCTCCCAGCAGTGATTCTCTTGAATGTTCCTCTCAGATAGCGGGCGATCTTGCCAACTCATACCGCTACGCAGATTCGCAGATTCTTTGTCACTGTTCGATTACTTCACTGCGCCGTTCCTGTCCTGTTGGCATTCAGCGCTGCCCGAAGACCGGATGGCTTGTGACTAATGCTGCTACTACGTTGTCCCATTAGTGTATCTAGGCAAACCGCTTCTGCTCAGTTACTTGCAACCGCCCTGCGCTAATGGTATAATTATCCATTAGTGCTGCATTGCTGCCGCGCAGTAGCGGCGAATGCCAACAGGACAGGAATGACAAAGATTGATGATGAACTGGTGGTCGAAAAGCTGGATCGAGTCTTGCGACTGCTTGCGGTAATGACGGTGAAGGGTATGTCGCAGACTGAACAGATAGCAGTTCTAGACCGAGTCGGGTTTGCCCCGAAAGAAATAGCCGAGATCGTCGGAACAACCAGCAATACCGTTCGCGTAGGATTGGTCGCTATTCGGAGGGCCGCTGCTCAAGGCAAGAGACGACGGCCCGTTGCGGAGGCTCGGGAGGATACGGATGCGTAAAACGAAAGGCGGAGATACTGATCGGATAGCCGAACTCTTGAAGGATTTGCTCATTACGGAATTAGGACGAGCTGGCGTTCCGCAGCCCGAGATCCGAAAGATCGTAGGCTGTGACATGAACCGCGTAAGCCGGATTGTGAAACACTTCGGTCGGGAACGCGGACGCGGGAAGGTACAGGGAGCGACCTCATGAGCGAGGACGAAACGTTGACGAACATTCGACGGCAGAATGACGTGATCATCGGCTTGCTTGCGCGATTGGTCTGGACGCCGGAGGAGCTTGCGGACATTGTCAGTCGAGGGAAGAGAAATCCACAGGCATATCGAAAGGTTTACAACGCCCTTGACGGAATTGTGACTGGCAAACACCTCGCGTCGCGGGCAAAACTCAGTCAACCGACGATGGCAGTTGCGTTGAAGGCATGGCATGAACTCGGGATCATTGTAAACGTCGGAACGGATTCTCAACCGAGATACAAGCGCCTGATGTCGATTCCCACGAAAGACTCCAAGAAGGAAAGAGAGGCGCATCAATCCAACGCAAATGAAAAACTCTGACAAGAATCTTGAGACGTTGCAGGACTTGTTTATTTTCACTCTGCTTTCCGCATCTGTACCTCAGCAGACGGTGAGAAAAATCGTGAAGGTGGACCTCAAACGCGTAACCAGAATCGGCAAGCTCCTGAAAGCTTCCCGCAAGCAGGAAGAATGACTTGATTTAACCGATGGGAATCTTGGAGGTAGTCCTATGGATCTGCAGGAATTGATCAGTCGTGGCCGGTTCATCTTTGCAGGTGCCTCGGGACGTCTTAGGGTGTACGGGCTGGTTGACGGACGAAGGACGGCAAAAGACCTCGCCAAGGCTACAAAACGGCACATAAACAACATTCATCGGGACCTGCGACTACTGGCGGATATTGGCTTGATTGAAGAAAGGAAAAAAGACGGGGAAAATGTCGAAAAGGATGGGTTTGCGCTTTATATGAAAACGCCGCTGGCCCGAACAGTGCCAATAGCGTATTTCAGCGGGCCGGTGAGACGATCCAATCGTAAAGAGATCGTTGCGGCGGCATCTCCGAAGGGTAAGGGGAAGCGTCCTCAACCTCTCGCTCTACCCACTGAGACCGCCATTTTGGATATGTGCAAGAGCGGCGAGGACCAGACACTGGAATTCAAGGCGGCTGGTACCGATGTTCGTAAAATCACCAAGGAAATAGCTGCGATGCTCCATACTCGGTTAGGGGGGATAATCCTATATGGCGTAGATGACGACGGAACGATTCATGGCTCCGATGTCAGACGGCAAAAGTTTGATCAGCCATTGCAGAACTCCATCAAGAACTCGGTGGCACCAGCGGCAGTAGTTGCCCTTAAATCAATATCGGTCCTGGGAATTGAAGTCCTTGTCGTTATTGTGCCTCCGTGGAACCGCCGGGACGTGTATCAGTTTGACGAGAAGGTTTACCTGCGCAAAGGCACGAATGTCTTTGCGGCGAAGCCAGAGGAGTTGCGGAAGCTGCATCGCGGGGAATACGTGATCTAGTCCCGAATTCGCCGAGACGTTCGGCCTGGCGCGATTCGGTTAAAAGGTACCGCGATACACACCGCGATACACAATAACGTTGTCTACGACGTACTTCCAATGACTTGCAGTGCCGTCCGTGCTCTTCCATGTCGTTGAAAGTACTTATAACCCGCTAACTGTCACGTCGAAGGACGTGGAAGGCAGTGCAGGACATTGGAAGGCTGTAGAAGGACCGGGAAGTCATTTTTTATCAGCTTGCGGGGGCGTAGTTCAGTTGGTTAGAACGCCTGCCTGTCACGCAGGAGGTCGCGGGTTCGAGTCCCGTCGCTCCCGCCACAATATGTCCGCTAGTTGAAACTGTTGTTGATCCGGGCAGCACGATGAAGTAGAGCGCGGCGTCAAAAGCCTGTCAACGTGCCTTATTGCCGTCCCACGCTCCATCCGCCGCTCGCATTAAGGAATATGTCGACAACCGGACCGACGAAAGCGCGAACGAATGTGCCGACCTGAAACGTCAGCGCGCCTTCGTCGTCACAGACGACCACAGCTTCCTGCAGTAATCCATTCGGGTAACGCATAGTCACGCGGTCGCCAATTCGCCAACTGAGCAGCTGGATCGTTGCGTCCATGCCCTCCTACCTTAGCAGGCCGCGCGGAGAAAACTCATTTTACTGTTTTGCCCCTACAGTCAACGATCTCGAAGTGCGTTACAGAATCATCGAAGCTTGTCAGTACCGCTCGCGCTTCCGGTTCCACCACGGCCTTCTCCGGCTCCTTTCCGGCGAACTTACGGACCGCCTCCATGGACTCCCAGAGGGTCAGTACGACAAGTTCAATTGCGCCGTCAACCGCGCGGCGCAGCAAGTATGCTCCGCGGTGTCCTTCGATTGCTCGAAGCGTCGGGAACACCTTCTCAGTTGCGTGCTGAACATATTCGCCTGATTTATCGACGGTCGATCGCGCCCTCCACATTCGCAAGATCAGGCCCTTATCTTGGGATGAACCACCTGCGCCCACTGCGTTCGACGAGTCACTCAACGTTTTCTTGCCGGCAGCCAATGTATCTGGCCTGAGGGGCGTCGCTTCCCCCGCGACTGTGTTCCATTCCCGACATGCCAGCGCTTCACTGCGCCGCTCGTCAAATAAGGATCGGCCTTGGCAAACCCCTCCGCGACCTCAGGCGAGTCGCCCCTGAAAAGCAATACGGCACCGTCCATAGGATTCGCCAGCGCACCGCCCAACACGAGCTCACCGCGTGCACTCGCCTTCCAGGCCTTGTCGAGATGCTCATCCCGAAATTCTGCGCGCCGAGAAACGTAGTCCTCACCAACTTCGTAGAACAAAAGGTAATGCATTAGAGTGTCTTGTTCCTTTCGCGTCCTTCTTTCCTGGAGACGCGGTATTCGTTTGGCGTCAGATGCTCTCGACCCAACCGTGCGTATCTGGTTCGCTGCCCGTCATCACGGCGACCAGTTTTTTCCACACGGCGACGCCCACTTTCCGCTGCTCGACTGGCGGCAGTTCAAGCGTTTGATCCTTATATCGAATGCGCCTCACGTGGGACACTGTTGCAGCCGTTCCCGTTCCAAAGCATTCCCGGAGTTCGGCCCGCTCGTAACTTTTGAGCAGGTCATCCATCGAAATACGATCCTCATTCACGCGATATCCCACATCGCGCAAAAGGATGATCACACTATCGCGAGTGATACCGGCTAGGATCGTCCCACTCAGAGGCGGGGTCACGACTTCTTCGCCCAAAACGAAGAAGACATTCATGACGCCACATTCTTCCACATAGCGGCGTTCTTGAGGAAGACAACATGTTGCATGTGCAGGCCGACTTATGCACCCGATGGCTGGCGGGATAGTTTCCGTGCTTGCAGTGCCGTCCGTGCTCTTCCATATCGTTGAAAGTACTTATAACCCGCTGTCATCCCACTGCGACTGTGCACGGTGAATCGCATCGATGCTGTAGGAATGAGACGCTTTTACGGGACTGGGAATACCGTCCGTTGACTGATTCGGCCGGATCGATAGAACCCTGTTCGAGTGCGGCCCGATCCGAGACTTGTTGGTTAGGTCGGCTTTGCGATACCTGTTAGGAGGGCGGCTGTCGCGATAGACGTGAAGTCCACAATCTCCTTGCGCGTCTTGAATCCGAACTGCCGGCGCCTCGCAAGCTCCGTAATACCGTGCACGTGAGCCCAGGCAATCCGCGCTGCCGTGTTCGGATCGTAGCGGGGGAGAAGTCCGGCTCGCTTGCAATCCACAACCAGGGCCAAGAGCGATTCAAACGATGCATCAGCCGCAGCCTTTGCCGAAGGATGGATGTCTGGGTCCAGCTCAACCGAGAACATGACTTGGAACTCCTCCGGCCGATCAAGTCCGAATTGCACATAAGCGACGCCCGCCATTTGCAGCCGCTCGAGAGGATTATTGCCCTTCGAGGCTGCCTGGCGGAGCTTCGCGGTGAAGCGGTGAAAGCCATCCTCAGCGATGGCGGCCAGAAGATCGTCCTTATCCCGGAAATGCCGGTGGGGCGCCGCATGTGATACTCCGGCGCGCCGCGCGACCTCGCGAAGCGTAAAGCCGTGCAGTCCTTCTTTCCGAACAAGCGCAAGCGAGGCATCCAGCAAAGCAACGCGTAAGTTTCCGTGATGGTATGGCTTGCCAGGGGCCATGCACCGAGTATTGCACAATAATGTTGACGGTGCCTACATAAAAGAGTATTCTGATGTTGTCACTGACAACATAAGGAGAAAATGATCCTAGCAATCGTGGTTTTGATCGCCGCGACGGCGATCCTCAGGGCCATCGGTGCCGCCAGAGTAGCCGTGCTCGAGAGTTGGCCGATTTTGTTGCGAAGTGGCACTTGAAAGACAGTTTCGAAATGGACATGGTCGACTGGGAAATCATTGAACTGCTCCAGCAGGACGGCAGGATGTCTATCGCACAAGGCGCACGCAAGCTGCGCATGTCGCCACCGAGCGTTGCCGATCGCATTAAACGCCTCGAAAAAGCCGGCGTGATTGTCGGCTATCACGCAGATGTTGATGCGCAGGCGCTTGGTTTCCCTATCATTGCGTTTGTACGGTTGCACCTCCACAAGCCTGATCATGAGGAATTCGTACGTTTGATTTCCGAAGCTCCCGAGGTTCGGGAATGTTTCCAAGTTGCTGAACCAAATGCATTTCAGGTGAAAGTAACGGTCCGAGATATCGAGCATCTTCGTCGTTTTACGCTAGAGCTAAATGGTTTTGGGAATACTGTGACCTCGATTGTTCTGTCGCGTCCTGTGAAATCCAAGGTCATTGACCGAAGTCTTAGAAACTCGAAGAAGTAGTAATGCGTGTGCATTCGAAGCCGCCGGAACGATCACCCCGACTCTGTGGCCAAAAGACACAGAAGGTGCCTCCGCGACATAGCATGCCGCGTTAACCAACGAAAGTGCTTCCAAAACATGATCCGTATCGAGGATCACACCAGTTAGAGAGGCTACCGATTCGTACGAGGCTGGATCCTGCACGGATTGTCTCATCGCTTATCTCCGTAACGCTTTCTTTCTTTCGATTCGAAACCACTTTTGGTTGTACGCCTTCGAACAATTGGTATCAGTCTCAGAAATTCCGACAAATAGAAGTAATGCGCGGCCTTCACCTAAAATGTGAGCTTGCCACGAAGGACTTCAACAACAACGGTTCGTGAGACTATCTGAGGTCGCGTCGCACGTAACCGGGGAACGATTGATACAGGGTCAAGAGACGACCCCGGCCAGGAAGCGCCGTGTTGGAACTCCTGGATCGCTCCGCACAACTTCTAGGGATTCTTTCTTAATAATGGGCGACATGATCGTAAAGCAGGGCGATCCGACGACTGCCTGCCGCGTGTAAGCGAACGCTAGGCTGTAGAAAACATATCAGAAGTGGCCTTAAAAACATCTTTTTGGATCGTACCGCGCAAGCGGACAACAACGTCGCGCGCGTTCGTAAGTGTTCGAGTGCCGAGTTCAGAAAAGGTAGGACTGAAGCCCAAGGAAGAGTACACAGCAGGAGTGGTTTGCGAAGTGGACAAGGGCAGAGAATGTTCAAGTATAAAGGCTCGACCGCTTTAATTACAGGTGCTTCCAGTGGATTAGGAGAAGTCTTCGCAAGAATACTGGCTGCGCGGGGATGCGACCTCATCCTCACAGCGCGTTCCGAGGCGAAGTTGAAGGAACTGGCAAGGCGCCTTGCAGATGAGTTTGGGATCAAAGCAAGCGTCGTGGTCGCCGATCTCGCGTCTCCCACCGGACCGCAAGAGGTTCTGACTGAGATCCAAATGCGCAATCTGACGATCGATCTCCTCATCAACAATGCAGGATTTGGAGTTTTTGAAAGATTTCTCGACGCTCCCCTGGAGCGCCAGCTGGAGGAAATTCAAGTCAACGTGCAAGCACCGCTTATACTGGCCTACGTTCTCGCTCCTGGTATGGTCTCGAGAAAGCGCGGCGGCATCATCAATCTGTCCTCAAGCGCTGCCTTTCAGCCTCTTGCCGGGGCGAATCTCTATGCAGCTTCGAAGTCATTTATTCGGTATTTCAGTGAAGCGCTGGCGCGGGAGCTTGCGGGAACCGGCGTCAACGTCCTTGCCGTTTGTCCCGGCCCCGTCGATACGGGTTTCTTCGACGCGATGAATCCCGTGGTCAAACGTAAGGATATGGATCGGCCAGAGACTGTGGTCAATCAGACGCTCAGAGCTTTTGACCGGGAGAAGAGGGTCGTCGTTCCCGGCAGGTTTGCGGTACGCGTGATGGCCACCGCGGTTCGCTTCTTTCCCCGCACAGTCGTCGCAAGAATTGCAGAATCCACAACCAGGAAATTGAACCAGTCCAAATAGCCGAAGAGAGAGAATTACTTGTTCAGGAGGTTTGCTCCGGTTGCCGACGAGATCACGGCCTTCGACCTGCCGGTATTCGCCTCATTGCAACGCTGATACTCGGACTCGCGAATGGGAGACTAATCCAAGTATGACCGACAATTACTTTATTTCACAGAAATCAGAAACCGAGCTGACCAAGTTACAGGTAGATGGCTCGCTTCCGAAATGGTTAAACGGCAAACTTGTTCGCAACGGCCCGGCGATATTTGAAGCTGGCAGTACAAAACTACGTCACTGGTTCGATGGCTATGGCATGCTTCATTGCTTTGTGATCGCCGACGGTACGGTCTACTATCAGTCAAAACTCATACAGTCGCCGGAGTACCTGAACAACAAAGAGCCCGGTAAGACACTTAAGACGATCACATGGGGAACGGCGTCTGACCCTTGTCGTTCAATATTTCGTCGTTTTTTCGCCAACTTTGCAGCGGGTAGTAACACCGCCGTCAGTGTCGTCAAAATCGGTCCCCGTTACTTTACGACGAGCGATATATCCACAATAAACGAATTTGATATCAAAGACCTTGATACTCTGTCAACGCTCACGACAACAAAGACCGGGATCATGGCTGCGCACCCGGCATTTACGAGTGATGGCGGCGTATGGAACATGATCAGCCACTTCGGCCCGGTGGTGAAAAACGAAATCATATCGTTTGATGGTTCGGCAAAATACGTTTCACACAAAGTTACAACTCGTCCCAGTACCTACTACTTCCACAGCTTCGCGAACACTGACCGCTATTTTGTGGCAATTGAAATACCACTGTATCTTTCATTCTTGAAGCTGGTTGTCAGCGGCGTGATCAATAAATCGTTTTATGAATGTTTTAAGTGGGACAAGAAGGCTGTTAACAAATTCCATATTTTTGACCGTCAGACAGGCGCGCTCACAAGAATCGACAGCAATCTAAATTTCTTTTATTTCCACACCATCCATGCATATGACGAAGACGGTAAACTCGTTATTGACCTGTGCGGGTACGAAGACAACAAGATTATTGATGACTTCTATTTGGCTATTCTGGCTACGACCGGCATCCCGGAGAAGCACAAGTCATCACTTCGGCGGGTGACGCTAGATCTGGCACGATCGTCAGCTACTATGGAAGATCTGGGCATCAATTTCGAGCTGCCAAATATTAATTTTAGCTATGCTGGCGCAAAGTACCGCTACGCATATGGCATACAGTCGAGCAAAGGTTGCCGGATGTTCTCCGATTCAATCGCGAAGTATGATTTTGAAAAGCGCCAACAGATTGTGTGGAGAGAAAAACAATTGATTCCTGGCGAGCCGATTTTTGTGGTCGCACCGGACGCCAAAGGCGAGGACGACGGCGTGCTGTTGGTAGTATGCCATGACTGCGAAAGGCATACGGCTTGTTTAGTCGTATTAGATGCCCAGAACCTTCGGCAAATTGCGATAACGTATGCCCCGAAACACATACCGATTTCACTGCATGGCTGTTTCTATAACGTCTGATATTTGTTAGAACGATTAATCGATATGGAAATACCAAGTGGATTGGATCAGGCGTATCTATGAAGCCTGAATAGATCGAAGGGCTGAAGGCACAAGAGAAGTTTGAAAAGCGTCTGAAAGTCCTCTTCACAGATTGTTGATGACGGAACCAAACGTCAAATCCTGTGCACGGTGTTCTAAGCGCACGAAAGGACGGGAGAACATCGCCGCCCAAGTAGGGTAGAATCCGTCGCCAACGTCGGTGGTTCCTTTCGGCGGATCAATCCACCCGGACACATTAAAAAAAACACTTCGAGGAAGAGGCACGGGAATTCGATAGAGTCTGAGCGGGAACAAAAAATGAGGGATCAACCTCGATGAACTTATATGGTAAAACGGAGAACGAAATTCTCGTCGTACGCTTGGAGGGAAACTCATGTCACCAGACACCCGATTGATGTGCGGTCTCAGCTTGCTTCTCATTCCAACGATTGTGTACGGTGGAGTGACGATTCTTGGAGTCTTGACGAATGGTGCATTCGGTGGACCTGGGCCCAGAAGCCTGACGCCGTCGCAGACGGCACTGTACCGCGCAGGACACGCCCACGCCGGCGTACTTACACTACTCGCACTGTTTCTTCAGCTAGCCGTGGACTACTCCACGATTCCTCATGGCCTGATCTGGCCGGTCCGTGTAGGCGCAGTGGTTGCCGCTCTCCTGGTTTCTGGTGGATTCTTCGGAATAGCACACCTGCGTGCTTTGCGGGCGCTTTTGTACAGCGGCGCTCTTGTCCTGGTGACAGTTACCCTGATTGTTGGTGTCGGTCTGCTGCGAACGCAGTAGGCTTGACCGGTATCAACGGACATACGGACATTGCTAATGAACCCCCCTCCAGTGCTGCTTCTGGCGTTTCTTATTGGCGTCGTCGCTGGCTTGCGTTGTTTGACCGCGCCTGCGGTTGTGGCCTGGGCTACTCATCGACACTGGCTCAACCTGCACGACGCGCCCCTCTCTTTTATGGGATCCACAGCAGCCGTCGTTATCTTCACTCTGCTAGCGGTCGGCGAAATGGTAGCCGATCAACTCCCTTCCGCCCCTAGGTTTATGACCGTATGAAGATGTATATCTATAGATACTCGCGGAAGGAACAAAAGAGCGGCATAGTGCAAGCATGCGAAGCTACCATCGGGTGCATGTCAAGCTAAGTAAGAAGGACCGTAAACAGATCGCCGGGATGTTGAACAAGGGATGGGAATCGGCGCGGGTGCTGCGGCGGGCCGGGATGCTGCGGGAACTCGGTCAGGGGCAGACGGCCGGGCAAGTAGCCCGCCATATGGGTGTAGCCTCCAAGACGGTGCGGGCCATCGCGCGGCGCTACGAGGAGGAAGGGCTGGAGTCGGCGTTGTACGAGAAGCCGCGTCCGGGGCAGCGGCGGGTGCTGGACGCGGGCCAGAGTCAGCGCATCATCGCCCTGGTGTGCGGCCCGCCGCCGGAAGGCAGGGCGCGGTGGAGCGTGCGGCTCATCGCCCAGGAAGCGGTGAAGCGGAAGTTGGCCCGGCGGGTGGGCCGGGAAACGATCCGCATCTTGCTCCAGAGTCACGACCTGAAGCCGTGGCGGGAAAAAAATGTGGTGCGTGGCGGAGCTAGACCCGGAGTATCTGCGGCGCATGGAAGACGTGCTGGCCTTGTATGAGAAGCCGCTGTCCGAGGCGGAACCGGTGGTTTGTATCGATGAAAAGCCGGTGGTCCTGCATGCCGATCTCCGCCCCTGCCGGCCGATGCGTCCGGGACAAGTTCTGCGGCGCGACTGCGAGTACGAGCGGCGCGGCACGGCCAACGCATTTTGCGGCGTCGAACCCAAGGCGGGACGGCATTATCTGCGCGTGACTGCGGACCGTTCCTCGCCCGAGTTCTCCGATTATTTACTGGAGATTGCGGAACATCATCCGACGGCCGACAACATCCATCTGGTGATGGACAATCTGAGTTCGCACACCCGCAAGGCCGTGGTGGAGCGGTACGGCGAGAAAGCGGGAGGCTGGCTGTGGGACCGATTCAGAGTCCACTACACGCCGAAACATGGAAGCTGGTTGAACCAGGCGGAAATCGAAATCAGCCTGTTCGCCCGACAGTGCCTGGCACGAAGAAGAATCCCATCGCTGGGCGATCTGCGGCGGGAAGCCAGGGCCTGGGGCCGGAGAATGAATCGTGATCGGATCACCATCGACTGGCGCTTTACCCGCAAAAAGGCACGCTTGAAGTTCGGTTACAAAAGAAACCAGATTATGCGGTCAGAGACCTAGCCGCTTAAAACCTCCGGGTATAGTTGGGCGCATCATCCTCGGTGGTCTTTCCGGCGCGGGAGTTGCGGTGGCGGGCGCGCGATCGATCGTGCTCGGCGCCGTCTTGGGCGTGACTGGCGGCATTGCTTGCGCGTTTGCGGTCTACGAGGTTCGCACGCGCCTCGTGCAGGCTCTCAAGGTCCCGGACTTGGTCATCGCTCTCTTGGAAGACGCGGTGGCGATTGCCGGGGGCGTTTTCATTGTTTCGCGCTTCTAATGGCACGCCTCAAATAGGCCTCGATACGGCTAGTCGAATCTCTCGGTGCGCCGACTGCACGTCCGAATGTGAAAGGCGCTGTTCTTGAGGTCAAAAGGAAACTCTGGTTAAGTTGATAGTTCCGATTGTGAGGTGTTTGTGTACCACATGATTGTAAAAAAGAAGGTTACTTCAGTCTTTAAACGGCTCAATCAGGGCGACTACGAGTACGCCCTTTCTGGTATCGGAACCACAATCGAGCATCGTTTTGCTGGCGAGCATTGCCTGGGAGGTAAGCGCACAAGCAGCGCGGCACTGCGTCACTGGTTTCAACGTTTGTTTCGACTGTTTCCGAATCTAGGGTTCGAAATACATTCAATCGCGGCATCCGGTTGGCCCTGGAATACCACTGTCGTCGTTGAATGGACTGATCGCGCCAATCCTGCTGACGGGAAAGACTATGTGAACTCAGGGGTGCATGTGATTCGGATGCGTTGGGGCAAAGTTGTAAGTATCCATGCTTACCTCGATACACAGGTACTGGTTGACACGCTCAACCGAATGGCTGTCAATGGAATTGAAGAAGCAAAAGCGCCACCAATCATAGGGTCATAGGGCGACATCCGCCGAGAGAAATCCTTCTCCGACCAGCGAAACTGCCACACAGCAGGCCCGTCTTTGCGACTGGACTATTGCCAGACTTCCGCGTTGCATCTTGATCCTCCTGCGCCACAGTTTGGCGCAGAAGAATCTTCACGCATCGCACGGCATGACAATGAGGCAAATGAGGGGCCGACGAGTGAATTGCTTTGCGGCGGCAGTGCTCTCGTTGGTTCAAATCGGGCCGTCGCAACCGAACTTTCTTCTCTTTCAATCACTTCCGCAAACGCTGCGACCATCCGAATTGCCAATTCAGGAATCGCGAAACTGTTCAAGCTTCGAACCAGCAGATTAGCAGCCAAACGAGCGGCGAGAGTTTATCTGCAGATAGTTTCCGGCTGCCCGTGACTAGGGCATAATCTGTCTGTTGGGATTCAGTTGATGGGCTCTACGTTGTGTCCGCATGCGGACCGCAATAGTGTCAGACATCCACGGCAACCTCACCGCCCTCGAAGCGGTTCTCGCAGACTTGCGCCTGAGCTCCCCTGATGTGGTTTTACACGGCGGCGATTTAGCCGCGAACGGACCCCATCCCGCTGACGTTGTGGATCGGATTCGCGATCTCGGGTGGCTTGGCGTTCGTGGAAATACAGATGAAATGCTTTGGAGTCCCGAAGATCTCGCCAAGCTTGCGACAAAATTTCCGAAGCTCCAGAGCATCCTGGCGACGTTCGAAGAAATGATACCGTGGACATGTGCGGTGCTCGGGGAAGATAGGATTCGCTGGCTCCAGACGCTTCCTTACCTGCAACGCCAAGGCACTGTCGCAATCCTTCATGCCAGCCCAAACGATCTTTGGAAAGCCCCGCTCCTTGGCGCTAGCGACCTTGAACTCGAGAGTGTCTATCGAGGTCTTGAAGCTCCTATTGCGGTCTACGGGCATATTCACCGTCCCTATGTTCGCCACCTCGGAGGAATGACGATAGCGAATACGGGTAGCGTTAGTCTTTCCTATGACGGCGATCCCCGGGCGTCGTATTTGTTATTGGACGGCCCGAACGTGACCATACGACGCGTTGAATACGATCTTGAATGTGAGGCAGACGCCCTGCTGCACTCGGGTCTGCCCCACGCCGGATGGCTTTGTCAGATTCTACGCGCGGGCCGCTACCGGCAGCCAGCGTGATCCAGTCGTGCGCGTATCAAGTGGCAAACGCAAGATTCTGTGTTTTGTCTTTGTAACAGGTTCTTCGCAGAATGCCCGTTCAGGCGGATGTTCATTTGAATGCGTAGTCAAGTATCTGACCTGCAGCAAGGCAAACTTCACGGTTCGTCGGTGCGTAGCGGAACCGAGGATTCTGGAAGAGTGGGTGCCTACACGGAAACTACCCTAGAGTCCGCTGCCGCTTGTGAGACTCATACACCGCAACGGATCAGCTCGCTGCGGAAAGGGATAGACAGTAATTGTAAATTCGGTACGTATCGGGCCTCCGCAACGAGAACTGCCTGTCTTTCATTAGCTCCCGCGAAACGCGCAACCATCCGAATTGACAAAAAACGGGCATTGGCATTCGCCTTGGCTTGTCACAACTAGTTAGTGTGATTCTGACGGTGTCGGGGCATTGCCTGTTTCCGTGAAGATTTGCTGCATGATGCGTCCCAAGACCTGAATCTTCGCCGGCACGGTGTGGACGCGGATCGTGTTGCCGAGATCCAGGTATTGCTCTCCACGCGTGTTGTAGGCAGCCCATTCGGTGAAACCCGGAACATTCGGGTTGCCGGTTCGTGCGAACTGCGTCCAGTAAGTGCGCATCGCCTCGCCTAATCTTTTTTCTTCCCGGTTGTGTTCCCAATCAGCCGGGAACGAATCGCTCAGAAACTGCAACTCTTCACCGTGGTATGCACCCAGTTGCGCCCGCTTTCCCGTGTCAGCAAAGGTAAAGTAATAAAGGTATGCGCTTTGACCCTCACGCGTCATCGCACGTGCCATCGAATCAGCGCCGTAGGCAAAGGAGTCGCTTTGAAGCTGCAGGTACTGCCGAGGAACGTCAGCGTCGGACATTGCGGGGTAGGTCTGGAATTCCTGATCAGCGTACTTACCAGTATCCCCGAGCAGATATTTCTTATATTCTTCGACGGTTTTCGGGCCTCCGTGGCCAAACACCGTCGCTTCATCTGCATTGCTGCCCACAAGGACGGTGACTCGGGCTTGCTTCCCTTCAGTAAAGATTTTTGCGGGTTGTTCTGGAACCACCCAGCCATCGACGATGGCGTCAAAATGAACTTTCCGGTCTTGGCTCCAGGTCTTCAGAATTTCGTCGGCGGATATACTGCGAAGCTTCTGTAGTGCGCCTGGACCATCTGTAACTCCCAGATCGTTTGCGAGGCGTTCTCCCGCTTGTTCCCCGCTGCCGGAGATCGAGTTGTATGGAATCGGCGTGCGGATGTCTTCGTTTAGCGTGCCTTGGCAGTCCCCACTTTCCATGATCGCTCGCCGGAATAACCCTGCCGCCATTGGAGATGCCATAAGCAGGCAGATGTCGACTGCGCCGGCAGACTGTCCCATGACAGTCACGCGGGTGGCATCGCCTCCAAAGTGGGAGATATTGTCATGTACCCACCTGAGTGCCTGCAGTTGGTCGAGAAGTCCATAGTTTCCGGAGGAGTGATGCTCGGATTCAGCGGTGAGAGCCGGATGCGCAAAGAATCCCATCGGGCCGAGGCGATAGTTGGCGCTCACCACTATGACGCCAAGACGCGAGAGCGTGGGACCAAGCGGGGTCATTTGGCTATAGCCGGCTGTGTTTGATCCCCCATGAAAATAGACGATTACCGGTAGCTTCGTGATCGCGGAAAGTTGCGTAGTCCAGACATTCAAGTAGAGGCAGTCTTCATTCCACCCAATATACGGGAACCAGCTTGCAGGAAGCTGCGGACAGGCCGCGCCCAATTCGGTTGCCTTCCGGGTACCGGTCCACGGACCTACCGGCTGCGGCGGTTTCCAGCGCAGATCCCCTGCGGGGGGAGCTGCATACGGCACGCCAAGAAACGCCACTTCATTTTGCGCCGAACTGAAATGCACGCCCACGAGGACGCCGGTTTCCAGCGTGACCATCGGAGAGGTAGCGTCCCCCGGGACGGATGTGTGATTTCCGCCGCCGAGAAACAAGGCGAGGAGACATACTACAGGCAACCGGGAATGATCGAGCATAAATGCTACCTTTCATCGCAGCGGATAGATTTCCTACGGGCTCTTGCGCGAGTAGTTGCCGTGGAATTCCATTGTCCAAGTGGCACCGTTGTCCGTTGATTTCTCCCACGACTGCTCAACCTTATTTGCAGCCACGCGCACCACCTTGATTCGATTCAGAACTGCTTGTCCATTGGGATTGCGGCTGGGGCCGGTAAACTCGGCGGAGCCCGATGAAACCTTGCCCTCAAATACGTGCACGCGACCCTGGTTATCCGCGAACATGCCGTGCCAACTCTTGTCGTCCGAGCTGTATGCAAAGATGTTTTTCCCACTATGCCCCTTTCCCCCATCCCAGCTTTCTACAAGGAGGCATTTGTCGAGATCGAGGGAGACTGTGCTGGCAGCGCTACCCGGCATGCCGGGATATGTCACAGTCCAATCGCCGAGCCAGAAATCCAACTGCCGACTCTCCGAGTTTGTGGAACAGGACCCTGGATCTACCGCGAAGGCGGATGCTGCCATCAGGGAAAGCCATCCCCCGATGGCAATCAGCAAGAGAACGCTTCGGAACCAGTTCGAGCTTCGAATCACTCTGTCTTGTTCCATGACTGTATTCCTCCTGAGATTAGTCATCGTTTGGTAGTGTCTTAGAGTTAAGACACCACCCATCGTTTACTAAGACTTGTTTTCCACCGATGACTGTGCTGCCGGTCGTCGCGCGTGGAACCGAAATGCGTCAGAGATCTTTTCTATTTCCAAAACCTGGAATCCCGCAGCTTCCAGCCGGCCGCTGAACGTATCTGGATCAACCGGCACAAGCGTGTCACCGATGTGGATCACTCGCATGAGGACGCCTTGCAGGCTGTCACTGCCCACGAAAACTCCTCCCGGCTCTATGACGCGCCATACCTCGCGGAGCAGCTTGTCCTGCAGTTCGGGAGAGGGCACATGATGGAGCATGGTGAACGAAACTCCTCCCGAAAACTGGGCGTCCGCAAACGGCATTGCGGTAGCATCGCCGGCAACTACTTCAACATTGCTGCCGCATAGGCGCGAACTTAGGGACTCCGCCAACTTGGAGTCAACTTCTATAGCTGTGATGCGCTGTGCTGCGAGCCGCAACAGGTCCGTCGTGAGGCCAGGTCCTGGTCCTAACTCAAGAACATTTTGTCCCAGGTCGGCACCAGCCAGAACCCACGGCACTCGCCGCTGGATGGTCCTTCGCCATCGGGCGGAACGGCAGAACCAGTGGTGCAAGCGGTTCACGCGTCTCTCCTCTCATGGTCAATTTCCGACTGCCTCAGTTTAATGATTGCTTGATTTACGTCCTTTCGATATTGTGACAATGAATGTTGCAGAAGCGTCAAAGTGCCGTTTTCGATCCCTTGGGAGACAGACACTCCCAGATCACGACCCTCACTCACGACTACCCTACAGGACACATAATCCCACCCCATTTTCATGATCGGGACCAACTTGTCTATGCCGCCCGCGGAGTGATGACCGTGCGCATGAGCCATGGCACATGGGTAGTACCGACGCATCGGGCCGTTTGGATACCGGCGGTCGTTCCGCACACCATTACGATGTCAGGCACGGTGGCGATGCGGACGTTGTACCTCAGGCAGCGCCTGGCCAGAACTCTGCCGCGGGATTGTTGCGTAGTAAACGTGTCACCGCTCCTTAAGGAACTCATTCTTCAAGCGTGTACCCTCGCGTCGCTGAAGAAGACTGTTCAGGTGCAGTGTCACTTGATAGACGTGATCATCGACCAGCTAGAAGCTATCCAGATGGTTCCTCTGCAGCTTCCAACTCCGTCCGATCCAAGAGCGATTCGAGTCGCTAAACTGCTCTCAGCCGACCCGAGCGACCGTCGAACGCTCGCCTGCATCTGCAAAATGGCGGGCGCGAGCAAGAGAACAGTGGAGAGACTATTTCAAGAAGACGTGGGGATGACCTTCGGCAAATGGCGTCAGCAACTTCGTCTCATGCAGGCGATGCGGCTCTTGGCGGAAGGAGCGAAAGTTACGCACGCCGCTCTGGAATCAGGCTACAGTACATCAAGTGCGTTCATTTCTATGTTCAGGAAAACGTTGGGAACAACACCGACGTTGTATTTCAGAACCGAGGCAAGGGACAAATAGTAACTCCTTACGTCGAATCGTTGAGCAAAGATTGGTTCCCTTCCTACGCCAGTTTCAGGCGGGCAGATCCCGCATTTCGAATCACCTCTCAGCTTGGCTGTGCTTTGGCCCTCCTCAGTTCGGCACCCTACTACCAGTTTAACCGCCGGAAGACACAAAACAAGCTCATCTTCGTACTCCAATTTTTCGCCAAAACAATGACCGGGATCACTGCCTGGTTGACTCGGCTTGTTCGACCCAGACGACAAAGCTCAACTTATTGCGATGGTAGTCTCCCGTGATCTCCCAGCAGCCGGGAGTGGGTACATACACACCTGTCAGCATGGCAGAACCACGTCCTTGAAAGGCGTTGGTCGGCGGCAACACCAGGAGGGGCGGAGCGGGCCCGTCGAGCCGTCTCCCCGTGACCTTTATTGCAGGCCGCTGTTCCGCACGCGAATCGTAGCCCAAACGCATCCAAAAGATTTTTGCTGTTAAAGGCTGGACTTCCTGCTCGTGCCCTGGTTGGTGAGGCGCCCATTCCCAGATCGCGCGTTCGGGAAGGAAGGTCCACAGCTTCTCCGTACCCAGCCAAAAGGAGATTTCATCGCGCTCATAAGGGACGGGCGGTATGAATTCCTTTGCCGGTCGACGCGCAATTGGGCAAGAAGCGGGCGGCACAGCCTGAGGTTGAGTCGAGGGCTCCTGAGGAGAGATCTGCTGGCTCCTTGCCGTCAAGGCCACCAAAGCAATTACTAGGACGAATCGGAAAGCAGTCATTGCGTTCGATCCTCCTTTCTGGATCTTTTTTTTCAAAGCGGGCCATCGTCGGACGGAGCGCGCCGCATCCCTCACTCTCCAAAGACGGTTGCAGCAACGATATGTTAACAAAGTGTTTTGACTGACGTAATCAGCGATTTCACTCATGACGGGGCCAGCAGCGCGATTTTTGGCGTGTGACGGGCAATTCGGAGGTAAAGGCCAGCGGCGGATACGTACCGGCAAACGCCCTTGTGGCTATCTTGAGGGCTGGCCCCCCGGATTTCCGGCTAAACGAAACCACGTGTGCAGTCGCTTAGTTCTGAGACTTACGCCGCGGAATGGATCAGTTCGCTGCGGAACGGTATGCTCAAAAATTGTGTATTCGGTTCGTATCGGGCCGCCGCCACGAGAAGTTTTTTTTTCAACTGGTTCGCGATACCCTGCAACCATCCCAATTGACAAAGAGGTTCGTGGCGACCGGCTAGATGAAGTCAAGTAGTTGGAACTCCTGCCTGTCACGCAGGAAGTCGGGTTCGAGTCCTACATTGTACTTCTTCAGAAGATTTTCGTTCCTGGGAGGTCAGATAAATTTCTCCTCAAGTTGGAAGCGCTGGAAAGAGTGTCGGCGCCATTTGCGCCGCGAATTCCTTGAACACGCGCACGGGCCGCGTGATGTAACGATTGCCAAGATGGACCACCCAGAGATGGAAGATGGAGAAGTGCCAATTCGGCATGACCTCGACGAGCCGCCCATCGCGCAGTAGCTCAGGCTGCACCAGCGGCGGAAGGTCGCCAATGCCGGTGCCCGCCAGCAGCGCGGTCGCAAGGCCAGCGTAGTCGTTCATCGAGAGGAAAGGCCGAAACGTCAGGGTTTCCTTTTTCTTTCCGTTTGCTTGAGCGAAGTTCCAGCTATTCTCGGGCGTCCAGAACGAGAACGCAAGGAGCCGATGGTCGAGCAGGTCCTGCGGCGTTTTGGGCGCCTTGCACTTTGTCAGATAGATCGGGCTCGCGACAAGCTGATGCCGGTACGTTAGGATTCTGCGCGCGACGAGCGACGAATCTTTGAGTAGTTCTCCGACCTTGAACACCAAGTCAACGCCCTCGGCGATTTGATCGACAATTCGGTCGGTAATGAAGACCTGGACGCGCACGTTGGGGTAGGAGGCCTGGAATGCTCCGACCAGTGGCGCAAGCAACGAATCGGAGATGCTGGGTGGCGCCGAAAGCCGCAATACGCCTGAGACGTTCGACAGATGGTTCGAAGCGATGTTGTCGACCGCTTCGCTCATTTCGGCACTGTGCTGGGCATGCTCGAGAACTTCGGACCCAATATCGGTGAGCCGTAGGCTGCGGGTCGAACGTTCGAGCAGGCGGACCCCGAGTTGGTCCTCAAGATCGGCAACGCGGCGGCTCACGGTCGAGGTCGGTATTTTGAGGCGGCGCGCCGCTTCTGAAAAACTGTTCGCCTCAACTACCTTGGCGAAGATCATCAGCGAATTGAGATCCGTCATCGTCCTCCCTCCGATGCTTCGTCAAGAGATTATCCCAAATTTGGGAAATTCATTTGCAGTTTCTCCCGCTAGTCTCAAAGATGGGATAAGCCTATAGTCCCTTTTGAACTCATCCTCGAATACAAAGGACCGAACCATGAATGGAGACGAACAGGCAGTCGCCGCTGTACTCGGCAAGTATCAAGAGGCATTGAATCAATCCGATACCAACGCAGTGATGAAGCTCTACGCTTCAGACGGCGTATTCATGCCGCAGCATTTCCCGTCCAGCGTGGGAGCCGACGCGGTCCGTAAGGCGTACGACTCGGTGTTCACAACCATTACGCTGAGCGTCAATTTTAATATCGCCGAAATACACCAGATTGCGCCCGAATGGGCAATCGCGCGCACCAATTCGGCCGGGACGGTCAAGGTCAAAGCCACTGGCGGAGGCGGCCCGGAAGCCAACCAGGAGCTCTTCGTGTTTCAGAAGATCGACGGCACCTGGAAAATCGCGCGCTACTGTTTTTCAACCACCAACCCGCCGCGCGCATGAGGACCAAGGAGGCGAATGATGGCCACGATGAAAGCAGCAGTGATTCACGAAGTAGGTGGCCCGGAGGTTCTCAAAATTGAGAGCCTCCCGATCCCCACGCCGCAGAGCAGCGAAGTCTTGATTCGCGTCAAGGCGTTCGGGCTCAACCGCTCCGAACTGTTCACGCGGCAGGGCCATTCGCCCAGCGTCAAGTTTCCTCGCGTGCTCGGCATCGAGGCGGTCGGAGTCGTCGAGTCAGCGCCAGGAAGCGAGTTTCGCAAGGGCGATATCGTCGCGACCGCTATGGGCGGCATGGGACGGCAGTTCGACGGAGGCTACGCCGAATTCACCTGCGTGCCCGCGACACAGGTGCAGGTCGTCAAGACCGAGCTCCCCTGGGAAACGCTCGGAGCCATCCCGGAGATGCTGCAAACGGCCTGGGGCTCGCTGTTCAAGTCGCTTCGTCTTGAAAAAAGCGAGCGTCTGCTGATTCGCGGCGGCACCACCTCGGTTGGTCTGGCGGCCGCGGCCATCGCTAAAAGCCACGGCGCCTTCGTCGCCTCGACGACTCGCAACCCTGACCGCGAAAAGCTGCTGCGGGCCAGCGGCGTCGACCAGGTGTTTATCGATACCGGCTCGATCGCCGAACAGGTCAAGGAAGTCTGTCCGAAGGGAGTCGACAAAGTGCTTGAATTGGTGGGCACAACGACGCTCAAAGACTCGCTACGTTGCGCCAAGCAGCGCGGCATCGTTTGCATGACGGGCATTGTCGGCAACAAATGGTCTTTCGACAACTTCGCCCCAATGGAGGCTATCCCGACTGCGGTCAGCCTGACCACCTATGCTGGAGAATCGGAAGATTTCATGCGGATGCCGCTCGAGGATCTGGTCGAGAAAATCGCAGCGGGTACATTGCACGTGCAAGTCGGCAAAACTTTCCACCTGGACGAGATCGCTGAGGCCCATCGTTGCATGGAGGAGAACAAGGCGGGCGGAAAGATCGTCGTGCTGACCTAAGTGCGCTCCAGAGGGTGAACCGCTCAATAACTCCCCAGAATCTGCTCCAAGGAAGACGACTAATGTTGGAGTACATTTAACCCTGCGTCAGAGGGCTGGCGTCCTCCGTTTATTGTCTTATTGCCTTTTCGATGCGCGGGTCGGGGAGCAACCACATGACGGCGACCGTAACGTAGCAGGCGCAGGCGATCCACGGCTGCACGAACGACAGAGGAATTGCCGCAGCGTAGACCACGATAGAGAGGGTGCCCTTCCTGTCATTTCCAATCGATGCCGCCAGCGTTGAATCTTTCCCGTGGTGGGCGATCAGTGTCTTCGTCAGGAGGAAATAAGCGGTTCCGGCGAACAGCAACACCACCCCATATAACGCTACCGGCCAAGGCGCAAAATGGTTCTCCCCCATCCAGGCGGTAACAAACGGGGTCAACGATAGCCAAAACAACAAATGCAGATTCGCCCACAGGATGCCACCGGTAACATGCTTCGCCGCCTGCAAGAGGTGATGATGGTTGTTCCAATAGATGCCGACGTAAACGAAGCTCAGGACATAGCTGAAAAAAACAGGAAGGAGTGGCCGCAAGGCCGTAAAACCGGTTCCTTGTGGAGACTTCATTTCCAGCACCATGATAGTGATGATGACGGCGAATACCCCGTCACTAAAAGCCTCCATGCGACCCTTCGTCATCCTTCCTACTCCTTATTTAGTATTTTCACTCACGAACTGTGTGCGTTTTGCATCGCCTCGCTTCCAGAGCTTATGAAACTGACGGTTCCGCTGCAATTCCGACGCCTGGTGTGCCACGGAACGGCTCGACGAGGCTGTGATCATCGTTTGCCTTCGTCTGCGGATGGACCGTAGATCGCAGGGACCTTCTCGTCGTTCAGCCGAAGGTACACCGTCAGCTGTCCACGATGGTGAGCCATGTGGTTGAGCATGCCGTCGCGGATCGCGACATAGCGTGTCTCCTCGCTCATCAGCTTGCCCGCGGCAAGCATGCGCCCCTTCGTGTTCAGCAGTGATCGTCCGTGGTCTCTTGCAGGACCTCGCGTCCTTTCTTTAGACTGGCCTCGAACTGCTCCAGCAGGTCTTCTCGCGTCTTCCATTCCTGCGGCTTGAACTTTGGGCCTCCGGGCGGATTGATGTCCGACTCGTCCATGTTCACCACCATGTCGAGCCACGCCGGGATGGTAGCGACAATCGTCGCCAGATAACCGAGTGGCATAGACTTTTCATGCGGTTTCCAGTCGTTTTTTCCTTCCGCGACGCGTTCCAGCGTTTTACGGATCCAGAAGCCTAATTGCAAATGGTGCTGTCCCGAATCGCCGATCACCCCGTCAATCGCATTGGTGAGTTGTTGCCTTGGAACCGTGACACCGACGGGGAACCCCGAACCGCTTTGTGAGATGCCGGCTCAAAGATCAAAGCGGTTCCTGGCGCCGGGTTCTGAGTGCCAATCTGTTAACAACAGTTCACCGTCGTTACTCGTCTTTCGTGTCTGCGAGCAGACCGTTCAGTTCACCCTATTGAACATGATCCCGCGGGCCGCTTGTGTAAACACGCTGAAGCCGGAGATGCGCCGGTCAGCGTCAGGCTGGAAAACCAAAGTGCGAAAGTCGCTGGAGTAGAACTCGTCGTACGTAGCGGGATCGAAGATGACCGGCGGCTTGTCGCCCTCCTTGACCGTCAGTCTTCCCTTTTCTGTCGACAACTTGTAGGTCGCGTCGAGCTCGTCCGAGTGGTACCTGCCGGTGAACCTGGCTAGCTCCGCCTCGCTGAGATGGACGGGCTCCAGCTTGTCGCCGGAAAAATACACCTCGCCGGGAATGGCAAGCGAGCAGCGCATCGTGCCGTTCACCTTCTCGAAAGTGATGACGTTGCTGCCGAGGTCGTAGAACCTGTTGGCGCCGATGCGCCGCAGAACCGCTCCCCATGCCATGAGATTGCTGTGGTCGGCGGTGAACGTATAGATGGTCTTCGTGTGCGGATCGAGGTAGGTGCCGGCGAAGGGTGCCGGATCGGGCAGGTCTGAGGCCGCGGTGACTGTGCTTTTTGTCGGCTTGAAGTCGGGTGCCAGATACAGGTCAGCGATTTTCCGGGCAAGGGCTTCGGGGCCCGCGGTGGCGAGGTTACAAAGCACGATCACGCTGAATCTCTCTTGCGGAAAGCGCAGGAATGCAGAGTGGTACCCAAACAGAGCGCCGTTGTGCTCGACGATCGGAAGACCGCGGTAATCGCCAAGCGATAGGCCCAGAGCGTAATCGATTTGGTTGCCATTGTTGAGGACGCCGTGACGTTGCAACTCGACCGGCAACGTTCCTGTGCCGAGCTTGTTGGCATAGAAGTTCCGGTCCCACGAAAGCAGGTCGTCGACGCTGCTCATCAGGCCGCCGGCGCCAACGATGTCATAGCTGGTTGACCAATCGACGAGGAAGTTGCCCTCCTGGCCGGGGTCGTAAGCGGCGACGCGGTTGGGGACCACCAGCGTGTTGTCCTCGTAGAAGAGGGTGTGCGTCATTCCGAGCGGCTGAAAGATGTTTTCCGCAGCGAAGTGCGCAAGAGACTTCCCAGTCGCGCGCCGGATGACTTCGCCGAGCAGGAAGTAATTGGAGTTGCTGTAGACCCACTCGGCACCGGGAACGTTGTTAAGGCCTTTTTGGTGCGCGATGAGCTTTAGAATCTCGGCCGGCGAGGCGAGGTCTTCGGCATTGCGCCCGGAAATGACGACGAGATCGAGAAAGTCGCGGAACCCGCTGGTTTGATGGAGCATCTGGCGAAGCGTGATGCGACGGCCGTAGTCGGGCAGCTCGGGGAGGTACTTGCGGACTTCGTCATCGAGTGAGAGATGGCCTTGTTCGGCAGCAAGGACAATGCTCGCGGCTGTGAATTGCTTCGAGACCGAGGCCATATAAAAGACCGACGCGGGTGTGAGCGGGACGCCGAGTTCGAGGCTCGCGTAGCCGAAGGACCTTTTGTAAACGAATTCGCCGTCGCGGATTACGCCGACTGAGCACCCCGGCGAGCCCGGCTTGTCGAACATCGCGAAAAGCTGATTGACTTCTAGCGCCCGATCATCAGCGCCGAGTGCGGCGGTCGCCGTGGCGATGCTCAGGAACACAACGATGAAGGTTCTCATCAGCACCCGCTTTCGTAAGACCACGGTCGAGTATAACGGCGACAGGAGGATTTCGGAGTTCGCGACAGCATAGCTGGCGCAAAATCTTAGTGTCCTATCGCTCACAATTCCATCGGGCATGAGGCGGTCTCGCGGCCTTCAACGTCACGCTTACAATAGGTGCGCGGTAACCGACATCATACCGGCAAAGGCTGAATACGTTTTGGGTGTCCTATACGACGTGCCGATCCCGTTCGTAGTGGCGCGACGGGGTGAACCGTCCAGAATGGACAAGATCGACGGGGCCAAGGCCGACGGCAGTGGAAATTACAAGAGACAGATTATTAGAGTCACCTCTAGAGGCGGCCCTGTCGATGCGATTACGTACGTGGGAACAGCGGTGGGGCGGAAGAAATTCGTCTCGAAGACGATGCCAGAGAAACAGGTAAGCCACGACTATTTCGGAAATCTTGAGGCGGGAGCCAAGAAATTCCGGCTACCCAAAGAATATAAATCCTATCTGAGGGAGCACGCCGGCGATCTTCGCGAATGATAAGCGCGCCTGCAAAAGCGTCGCGGAGCAGAATTGACCGCGATACACACCGCGATACACAATAACGTTGTCTACCACGTACTTCCAATGACTTCGGGTGCCGTCCGTGCTCTTCCATGTCGTTGAAAGTGCCTGTCACGGCAGAGGTCGCGGGTTCGAGTCCCGTCGTCCCCGCCATTCTTTCTAAAGCAGTTAGGCGGACTTCATCGAAACCATCGAGGGCACAAAAAGGGCACGTTTCGCGCCCTTTTTGTGCCCTTTTTCGGCGACCCACAGTTCATCCAGCAACGAGTGGCGCTCCATCCTTGTCGGAAGAAAAGACCAGCGATATCACCGCCGCCTGCGCTGCATGCTTCGCGGGGGTTACTGCCTGCGTGTAAACGTCCAGCGTAGAGCGGAACGATGAATGCCGCAGCAGTTCCTGCATCACCTTGAACTCGGTTCCGACACTTCGCAGCAGGGTCGAGTAGGTGTGCCGGAAGGTGTGCCATCCGAATCGCTTCTGAATCCCGACTTGTTGCGCGACAGGCCGTATGTATTTGCGCAAGATTGCCTGGCCCCAGTACGGTCTTCGGCCCCGATAGCGCTTGCTTGCAAAAACCCAGTCCTCCGGCGTGATGTAGGTACAACGTTTTCTCCACTGCGTCAGAGCGTCCGCGAGAGTCGGATGCATTGGCACTGGCTTTTGCGATGATTCGGTCTTGCACGGGCCTACCACTCCGTACACGATGGAACGGATGACGCTCATCGTGCCCCGCTCGAAGTCGATATCGCCCCACTTTAGGCCGAATATCTCGCTCTGCCGCAACCCGGTTGATGCGGCAAGAAGGACTAATGTGCGTTCTCGAAGTGCCAGGCCGTCGATTAGCGCCTTGATTTCGGCGGGCTCTAGAATGGCGGGTGGTGTTCGGCGTTTGGCGCTTTGCCGAACGAGATAGATTGGGTTGCGGTCAAACAACTCATATCGGCAGGCGTGATTAAAAAGAACGGACATCAGGTTTCGGATTTTGGCACAACTGCTTTTTGCTAATGGCAATCCGCGAAGCCAGGACTCGACTTGTATCGTTCTAACCTCAGCAAGTCCGTATTTCTGCCAGTGAGGACGAATCCAGCGAGTCAAGTACGCTTTGTAGATTTTCTTGGTCGCGTGACTGCGCCATGTGTTTTCCTTTGCGAGTTCGCGCTGCTCGAAGTGATCACAGAGTTGAGCAACGGTCATTGTGCCGGAATTCGTTGGTCGGCCATCGGTGTTGAGTTCTGAGACCAACCCCACTACGGAGAGCCGCGCAGCACTTTCATCAGGATATCGCTCGACTGTGCCGACAATTTTCTTGTGGTAAAGACGCTTGCCGTCAAGCCTGGTCTCAGACCAGCGAAACTGCCAGACATCAGGGCCTTCGTTGCGACTGTTTCGTTGCATACATCCGCGTTGCATCCTATCCTCCTGCGCCGCCGTTGCGGCGTAGAAGAATATTCAGGCATGGGGAGGAATGGCGGGGTAGGGGAGGGCGGAAACCAGTCGAGTGAATTGCTTGGCGGCGGCAAAGTTCGATAACTTCCTGTTAGCCGAAGATCCGAAAGTTGACAGGTGATTCAGCCAACGGGAGAGCGCGCCCATTACCAACTTCGAGGATGCGATTCAGTGCCGCTGAAATCTGGTTGTGAGAACAATTCGCCTTTGGATTTCGTATACTCGTGTATGCGCCTGCGGCTAATTCTCATCCTGGCACTTGCGAGCCTGAGCGGCGACGCTGTGGCCCAGAACGTCGCAATCGCAGACGCAACGGTATACCTTTCCCCTGATGCCACGGCTAAAACACACACGACTATTCTCATCCAAGCTGGAAAGATCGCCGGTATAGGAAGTAAGTTGCGCATCCCATCCGGGGTACGGGTTATCCCGTGCGATGGCTGTATAGTCTTCGCCGGTTTTTGGAACACCCATGTTCACTTCACCGGACCACAGTGGGATAAATCTGATCGCGTGCCTGCAGACCAACTAAGTCGCGATATGCAATCGATGTTGACGCATTCAGGATTTACGACGGTCGTCGACCTATCCTCTGACCCGAACAACACCGCGGCTTTACGTCGCCGCGTTGAAAGCGGGGAAGTTGCGGGTCCGAGGATCTACACGGCTGGTTTCGGACTGTACCCGCCTCATGGAATCCCGTTTTATCTGGATGACCTCCCAGCGACCTTACGCGCGAGGCTTCCTCAACCAGCGACGCCTGCTGAAGCGGTCGAAGCAGTTCAGCAGAATCAGGCGCTTGGAAGTGACGTGGTAAAGCTCTTTATCGGGTCATACCTCACCCCGAACAACATTACTCATATGTCTTTGGATATCGCGCGAGCGGCTGTTTCCGAGGGCCACCGGCATTCTCAGCTAGTGTTTGCCCACGCCTCTGATTTGCAGGGAGTGCGCATCGCCGTGGATAGCGGAGTGGACATTTTGGCGCATGCAGACACGGTTGGTGGTGTCGACGATGCTCTCATGAAAGAAATGGTCGCTCGCCACATGGCCATGATTCCGACGCTGAAACTGTTCTCAGGGAGTGGTCACATCGATCGCATCCGAGACATCGTGATGCGGTTCCACATAGCAGGAGGAAGGCTCCTCTTCGGTACAGATACGGGCTTCCTGACGGACTACGACGTGAGCGAGGAGTATCGCCAATTGGAACTGGCCGCACTATCGTTTCGGGATGTCCTCTCCATGCTTACGACCAATCCGGCAGCCGAGTTCAATGTCTCTTCTCACGCGGGTTCGGTGAAACTCGGCGGCGACGGAGACCTAACGGTCCTCTCGGCAGACCCTGCGAACGGAGACCTGCGAAATTTCGCTCACGTGCTCTATGCCATCCGCGCCGGACGAGTGATTTTCGAGGCGCCTCCCCAGCATTGAGTTGCTTATCCAGAACTCCTTTGGAATTGGCGCTGTATCCCGCGCAGCATCTTCATCCGGGTATTGCTCGACTGTGCGGACAATTTTCTTGTGGTAAAGACGCTTGCCGTCAAGCCTGGTCTCAGACCAGCGAAACTGCCAGACATCAGGGCCTTCGTTGCGACTGTTTCGTTGCATACATCCGCGTTGCATCCTACCTCCTGCGCCGCCGTTGCGGCGTGGAAGAATCTTCACGTATGGAGGCGAACGGTGTTTGGGGGAGGGTGAAAACTTGCCGAGTGAATTGCTTTGCGGCGGCAATACTCTTCGGTTCAAATCAGGCCTCTGCAACCAGAAACTAGTCTGCCGCAACAGGTTCCGAACACCCTGCAACCATCCGAATTGACAGTCGCCCGCCGCAACATCTCGATGTCGCGAGCCTAAGACGCAGTCCGATGCAATCGATGACTTCCGACAAGAAGACATATCGGGACGAATTCGCACCTGTGGGCAAAATAAGCTGAACGCTCACCTATTCGGCGAGGAGCGCGTTGATATCGGCTTCGAAGAGCAACGGATCGACAACTCCAGCACGACTGATCGCGATCCGACCCTCACGGTCGACAAGAACGGTCAGAGGCATTTCTCTCAAATGGCATGGATCAACAAGAGGCCGGCGACAAACATCACCGCGCAGGTTACGCCATGAACTGAGAACGCTCGCGACTTCGACCCGCCCGACCCCAGAATGATCGAGGTATCGCCGAAAGGGATGATGGCAAAGACGAGTAGAGCTATGCCTACCGACCGCCTGCGAAGACTGGCACGACTCCCGATCTCCGGCGATGGCTGCCCTTGGGGAAGAGGCCAAAGGTGACTACTTTTTAACGAATCCTACGATTAGAAACGCGAAAGCTATCGTGAGGAGCACAACACGCCAGCGGTGAAGCAGATCCCATCTACGCCGGTACATCTTCCAATCGGGAGGCGGATTGGACTTAATACGGTTGTTGATCGGCACGAGGGCGGTGACCGAATACAAAATCGCCAACATCCACAAAACGGCCGATGTAGCGATCCAGATCGGTAAGCGGCCAGATTGGTGCCATTGGATTACAACCTCGGCTAAAGTAAGCAAAAATACAAGAATGTACCAAAACGGCATGAACCTCCCCTGCACACGAGCGAGGGCGCTTGCGACTGGCAGATGAACATCATCCGGAAGTTTGTCGAGCGTTGGATGAACAAACGTGGCGATGGCCAGTTCACTTCCAACCATCAATCCAGCTACGATAATGGCAACGACATTTAGCACTTCCATTATACATTTCTCCATAAACAACAACATTGTAGTGAGTTAAGGTACCTTCCTCCGAAGAAGAAACATAGCAGTCTCATCATGTAAGCGCTGTACCCAATGAGTTCTCTGTGCTTTCCCCTCCCATCATTTAAGAGGGGAGCTTGTTGAAGGTATGAGGATTGTCGTTTCAACGCCAACGATGTCCGATACATCAAAGTTCCTGATGTCCTCAGCGAATTCTTTGCTTTGCATATACCGCCGAGCGACCTCGCCGGGTTCTTCGCCCGCCGCATAGGAGGCCAGCACGAAGAGCCGTGGCTCGGCATCCTCCTTTGCGGTCCAGAAGCCGTGGGCCTCGATCCCGAAGAGCGGAAAGCTGCTGAGATGACGGGGATAAATTTGATTCATGTAGAAATCGAGCGTCTCTTTGGTGCGCAGTTTGTACACGCGAAGTTCAAAAGTTCTCATTGTCATCTCCTATTGCACAGACTTGAGTTAAGAATTTACTGGTCGTTCAACCAACTCACGGTTGCCATTTTCAGAGTGCCGGCGATGCTCGTTTTCTCCGAGGCTTACATCCGCTGCGATTGCGCGTTCACCGGTTTTCGTGTTGGACTAAGCTGTTGGCGACGGCCACGGCCTTCTGAAGATATTCATCGCTGGAAAGTTGAGCGACCAAGAACCACTGCCCCGGCACAGCATGCAAATGCCGCCAGCGTGAAAATAGTGCGGGCCGTGTGGAAGCGCCGCCAAACTATCCGATACCGTTCAACGCCATCTGGTAACTGACCTTCTGGAAGATCGCGAAAACGCGAATTGATGGGCTCGGCAATAACGATAGATGCGACCACAACGAAGACCATCAGCGCAACACCGACCCATGCAAGCAGACGCGGCATTCCGAGGCTAAACCAAGCGAAGTAGCCGCCGGCAATGCTGGCCAACGCGGCGAGGATGGGCTGCAAGGGATCAACTCGAAACAAAGACCGGCGGAAATCGACCGCAAACTGCTCGATCGGCATCCGCGCCCAGAGATTAATCCGCTCGACTTGAAAAGTTAGAATCACCCCGGCCCAAAGTCCACAGCACATGAGCATCAACCAAGCACTCCATTGCAATAAGGTCATCATCATCTCTCATAACTAAAATACGATAATATGTCGAACCGAGACGGTAATAATTCTCTATGACGCTACCGGCCAAGAGATTCACCGGGACTTAATCGGAGAGCGCGGTCGGAAATCCGGTTCAGGGTCCCGCGTTCGAAAGTTTCTTTCCCTGTTTCACAAAGGGTAGAAACTCGACTTGCGGAACAAGAACGGCCAGAGGCAGTTCTCTCAAATGACATGGATCAAGAAGAGGCCGACGACAAGCATCACCGCGCAGGTTACGCCATGAACTGAGAACGCTGTCGACTTCGACCCGCCCGACCCCAGAACGTTTGACATGTCGCCAAGAGGGGTGATGGCAAGAACGAGTAGAGCTATGCCAACCGTCCGTGTGTCCGTGGTCACCATCAACGTCAGCACGACCAATCCAGATACGATGTCCCGAATTCCTTTAAGGCGCAGCCAGGCACGAGTGTCAGCATCGGGTGCAGGCGGCTTAAGACCAAATGATCCTGTCATTCGTTGAGGAGATATAACGTAGAAACAGCCAATGACAATGATCGCCACAGCCAAGAGAGCAGCTAAATAGAACGGGATAGCGGTATGCATGAACTGTTCTCCTTACTAGGAAATCTAGCGCCACTATACACGATGCAGGGCATTCGTGAAAGTTTCACCATCCGCCGAGCGTTGTCGTAGCGGCGCTATACTACCTATCGATGGCATCGACGCTCCCAGCTAACCGAATTGCGGAACGAAAACTGCGTGACAAGCAGGCCCGCCGGGCACAGATTGTCAGTGCCGCACGACGAATCGCGGAGCTTGAAGGGTGGTCCAACGTAACCATTCGGCGGCTATCCGACGAAATTTCATACAGCCAACCTGTCTTGTACGCTCATTTTAGAAGCCGCGAAGGAATTCTCACCGCGGTTGCTATCGAGGGTTTCCAGGAGATCGGCCTGGCTTTGGAGAATGCACGGAAACGGGTGAAGCGTGGAAATACGGTCGAATCGGTCGCGGCCGCATATCTGGAGTTCGCCGCGTCTTCACCCGCACTGTATGAAGTGATGTTTTCGCTCAGCCTGAGCATACCATTCGATGACGCGGCTACTCCTCCGGAGCTGCGATTCGCGTTTTCCCAACTCCTGGAGTTGTTTCAGGGGCAGAGCTCGAAGGCAGAAGTTCTATCGGAACTGTTTTGGGCGAGCCTCCATGGTATCGCCGAGCTATCAAGAACCAAGCGATTTCCGCCCAGCCGTCAGAAAGAGCGCGTGAGGAAGCTCGTCGGGCTCTTCACTTTCCCAAGATGAAACGGCACAGGTGGTGAAAGCGCGATGACTGTAATAGGCGCGCTCTCGTCTTTTTGCGAGCTACGCGAGATGAGCCCTCCAGGTTCCGTCCCGGATTTTTCGCACATTTTGGAGGGCAGAGAAGGCGCGCAATCCTTTCGGAAAACAGTTGATCTTGCCCAACAACATGCTGAAAGATTATTCGATCCAACGTGCCTTTTTGCGCAGCGCGAGCCAACTTGCAAGTCCGATTACGGTAAGAAATGCGATTTGAAAATACGCTTGCCCCGGAAGGCCAAGCGGAAAGCTGTGGGACGTGAGAAACTCCGGATGATAAAAAGCTGTGCCCGGATAAAGGATGGCTGGGGCTGATTGTCGGACTCTCCGCCCTCGTGATGAGTTACACGATGGCGATCGGTGGGGCGAGTGAAACTGCAGCCACGACTCTATACGCGATTCTGATCCTGTATTCCTCGGCCTCGGTTTTTGGAATATTCGACAGCGGAGAATCATCCAGCATCGCGAATGGATGATTCGGGCTTTTGGCGTCGCCCTCGGAGCTGCGACTACGCGGCCGAATCGTCGGCGCGTTCTTTGCGGCGGGGCGGCTTTCCCCCGACGAGTTTTTCGGAAGGGCGTTCTAGCTGGGATTCACGCTCACTCTGTTAGGCGCGGAAGTGTGGATTCGCTACTCACGGGGGCAGCCGAATGCTCTGGGAAACTGAGCATAGAAAAAGCGCCGAGAACCAAAAGTCCATTGAACGCAAGCGGCGATTCCGGCTGGATGACGACAAACCGGAAATTACCCGCCCGGCCGGTACGGGGTCAGGACAGTACGATTGACAGAACATCCGCGATACACATCGCGATACACAATAACGTTGCCTACGACGTACTTCCAATGATTTGCAGTGCCGTCCGCGCTCTTCCATGTCGTTGAAAGTACTTATAACCGCTAACTGTCACGGCAGGGGCTGGCGGGTGAGCGCAGGCTTGCGGAGGCTAAATCCGAGTTCAATGACCATTGCGGCTCTCGCTTCATCATCGCATTCCTACCTCTCAGGTTGCTTTTGCTCTCAGCTAAGCCCAAGTCAACGCGTCAGTTACGCTGCGCAGCGGATCAATTCAGCTCGGAACGGTATGACTAGCAAATTCGGATGGTTGCAGGCCGCCGCAACAAGAGTTGCTTCTGTTTCAATCACTTCCACAAACCCTGCAACATCCGAGGGTGTGATTTTCGTTGTTAGGAGATATCGAGAATTCTCTCCGGGGTTCAAGTCCCGGTGATCGATCGTAGACGCTACCATTCACGGACCTGCGGCAGTTCCTTCACGTGCGAAGGGGTGGCGTAATTGGCGCGAAGCGAGATAATGTATCTCTCTGCGTTGCGCCCCTCCCCGAGCGGTGCCACCGAAATCGACCACTTACTGTGAGGTGCCATGTCTCAAGAGCCTCCCGCCGTTTACCCATCGGTAGCGACAGCCCTAGCAGCCCAGAAAACTGGCACTTTACCGGTTCCCCGACCATTGTTGTTGCAGTTGACCTACGGCGTCGCTGGAATTTTGCTATTTCCAATTACCTATCTAGTCGCAGGCGCTGCCCGACCCGCATATGACCCTTGGCAACAAGCCATCAGCACCCTCAGCTTAGGGCCGGGAGGATGGCTGCAACGCGCGAATTTTGTCATGTGTGGAGTCAGCGTAATCTGGTTAGCCTTGGTGTTTCGAAAGATTTTGAGAGGGGGTGCCTGCGCGACGTGGTATCCCTGTGTTCGAGCCATCGAGGGATTGGGATTGATCATGATTGGATTTTTCTCGACGGACCCCGCGCCCGGCTATCCCCCCGGCACAATAAGGACGTCCACAACATTGCAAGGCGCGATTCATCTAGCCTTTACAATACTTGTTGTGAATATGATGGCGCTGGGACTTTTTGTCATCTCACGACGTTTTTGGAAAGACCCGAATTTTCCGGGTTGGTCAGCTTTTTCGATTATCAGCGGGCTACTGACGTTTGTTTTTATGACCGCGTTCGGGATCTCTAACGCAACCCACAGCGGGTACCCTGGGCTGTTCGAACGCTTGGCCACTAACACCGACACTGTCTGGGGAGCGGCTTTGCTCGTACCTTTATGGGCTGGAAGAAGGTTTATGCGTTTGGACGCGTCCAGAGGAATTACCTGATTCTTTGTCGCTCTCTTTCATAATTATGACAACCTTTCCACGAGCGTGCCCTCTTTCCGAATATCGAAGAGCTTCGGGAGCGTCATTCAGACTGTAGCGCCGATCGATGACCAGTACTAGCTTTCCCGTCGCCATGAGTTCGCTCAGGATGCTGAGATCCTCTGCATTCGCTTTCGCGATGAACGTTACAACTTGTGCCTGACAAATACTGACAACAGGATCGCTCCAATCAAACGACCGAGCAGGCCAGCCATTGAGGCATCAGTGGAAGCGCCAGCCATGACTAACATTCCCCTGGGCCTCAAGACGCGCCTGCATCCCGCCAGCGAAGGATTCCCGATGGCGTCGAAAAGTAAATCGTACCGTTCCCCATCCTCGGTATAGTCCTCGCGGGTGTAATCAATTACCCGGTCCGCACCGAGGGATCGGGACCATATCGACATTTCTGGTGCCGCACACTCCGGTTACATCCGCGCCGAACGACTTGGCGATCTGCACAGCGAAAGTGCCTGCACCCCCCGAGGGGCCGTTGATCAGCACTTTTTGCCCCGGCTGAATTTTTCCTTTGTCGCGAAGCCCTTGCAATGCGGTGAGCGCCGCAATCGGTACAGAGGCCGCTTGCTCGAAAGTGATATTGGCCCGTTTCGCGATCAACACTGACTTCGAAATTGATCGCGCCTCGGAAATACAGGCATACTCGGCAAAGGCCCCCGTCAGGTGCCGAAAACACACCGTCGCCGGGTTTGAATTTTGGTACGTTCTTGCCAACGGCTTCTACTGTGCCTGCCACGTCAACTCCAAGAGGTTTGATCCTTGGTTTGCGCAACCCGAGCAGTAGACGAACGATGAACGGCCCGCCTGTCATTGTTTTCCAGTCGAGTGGAACGACGGAAGCCACGCGGATTCTTATCAAGACTTTGTTGTCCCTGGGAACAGGCTTGTCGAGGTCGTTGACTTCGACAACGTCTGGCGGACCATATCTGGTGTAAGCGGGTTTCATGCGCTCGCCTGCTCCTTCCATCGTTGAACGTTCACACCCCTCACGATGAGCCATAGCTCCAGTGGTATTTCCCCGAGGGCGGCCGCGGCAGCGATGTAGGGGACGAACAGATAGTATGCGAGCGGCGGGTACAGGTAGGTCACATACCCCAGACCGCCAATCGCCAACAACACTCCCAGAATTCGAGGCAGGAAGGTGGACTTGAAAATAAGATAGCCGGTCAAGACACACCATATTCCGTAAAATACAAGATCGATGTTGAAGGCGTATTGATTCAATTTGAGAAACATGAGCGCCAGCGCCTGTAACTGTTCCGCCGTAAATGCGCTCACGGAGCTATCGCCTTGCAGGATTAGCAGAGGAGCGAGGTATAAGAGGCTGGCAAGCGCCTGAATGGCGCATCCCACGAGAATGACGAACGCTGCGAGTAAAGAGAGGCTCTTGTTCACAGGTTTCAGCAACTCATACATGAGAAACGCCCATGCGATATGGAACGCGACGCCGATAAGCGAGAGTGCGAACCCCAACCAAAATAACCGCTCGTGCCCCAGGATATTGGCCGCGGTAGCCGCGGCGTTGCCAGCTACAACAACCTTGCCAAGAACAATCACCTCGCCGTATGTTGCCGTCAGGCCTTCGAGCAGTTGAAAGACACCGGCCATCCTGGCCTTAAAACGCGGCGACGCTTCTGCAATCCGGTGCGTCATTTCAGAGCCTCCAGGACGGGCTACTTCAAGGAATGTTGTATCACCGATGTTGGAAACGCCGTCAAATCCTCACTGTTGGGGATTTAGTCCGACCCGCCGCCCGGTTGCCGCCGCCACCGAATAAGCAGGCTAGGCCGAACAGGTAGCCAAAGTTGTACCAAGCTCCGTTGTTGTGGACCTCGTAGATACTGAGGTTGCTTTGGAACAGTGATACCACAAACACGAACGGGGCAATAAAGCCCTGCCAGAGCCCAAGCCAAAAGCCCGCAACGTCGTGATCAGTCGCCATTCCTCTGGATTGGTTAGGTCCCGAGGCACATCCAGCCAGAATGTTCAGCAACAGCAGGACAAGCACAAGCACGGTCAAAGAAGGTTTCATCGCTATGGCTTCCTTAACATATATACGAAGCATGAGTATGAAAAGTCTCACGACCGCCAAATCAGTTCTTGTAACGCCTCTGAGGACGTCCTTGGGATCGCAGTCAAAGCATATGAAACAATAATCCTCGTGCAATCGTCTAACGAGCACCACTGCTGTTTTCTTTTCTACTACCCGTTCACATCGGCGGCGGCATCCTAGGAATACCCTCTGGGACCGCAGCACTGTCTCGAGCAGCCCGGCCTGAATGGAAGTACGGGGTGCCTGTCATAAAGTGCCAGTCAAGGGGGTTGGATGTCGGGGCCCTGCTCTTGGGGTTTTACTTGAACAGTCCTCCCATCTATGCTCTGAATACGGTCGCCTCCTCCACAAAACAAATTAGAACTAGGGTACTATGAAGTTTTCTCCCTACTTGACGCAGGGAGGTATGGGCGATCCGGGAGGAAACGTGATTGGCCTATAGCAGCATCCCGCCTAAGGCTGATCGTCTCTCTTCGAGGTTGCAGTGGGAATCTTGACCGAAGACATGAAGCGCGTGGTCAGCGAGCAGCGACTCGGCTTCGTCGCGACCGTTTGCCCGGATGGCACTCCCAACTTGTCGCCCAAAGGAACGACCGCAGTATGGGACGACGATCACATCGTCTTTGCTGATATCCGCTCTCCCGCGACGGTCTCAAATCTAAGACATCATCCGTCGACGGAGATCAATGTAGTCGATCCGATGGTGCGCAAGGGCTACCGCTTCAAGGGCGTCGCGTCAGTCGTCACGGAGGGCGCCCTGTTCGAGCGAATCTTGGAGTTCTATCGAATAGAGCGAAATCTCGACGAAGGCCGCACCAGGGTTAAGTCATTCATACTAGTCAAGATTAGCGAAGCTATGCCACTCATTTCTCCCGCTTACGATCAAGGCCTGACCGAAGACCAAGTGCGAGAGAAAATGCAGCACTACTTTGATTCGTTGAAACGCAAGAACTCGACTACCCGGCGGGAGGAAACGTGATCGGCCTCTACCAGAAGAACGGCTCCTCCTGCGCCACAGTTTGGCGCAAAAGAATCTTCGGGCATCGGACGGCATAATGAGGCGAGTGGGAAGCGCCCGGTGAATTGCTTTGCGCCGCGGCAACGCTCCTGCGTTGCACGGTCAGATGTTACTGATAACTTCCCAATTCCCGACTTGATCAGCCGCTTTTTGGCCCATCAGCTCTATGGCGATCTTTCACCAACAATTCGATCATCGGTGTGGCTTTGGCTTATATTCAGCTGATGCGGGACAACGATCGCACCGGGCTCCATCTCGCTGTCGGGCCCAAAATGCCAGGATTCATCGGAGTGGGCATCTTCTTGTTCGTCGGTGCGAGTATGGCGAGTCTCGCCGCAACTACCTTGCTTTGGCGAGGCACGCCTCTCGATCGTCTCTGGGATCTCAATCCGACGGCGTACAACCAGCTCGCTCCTTTCGGCGGTACGGTTGGGATTCTCTTGTTGCTGCTCGGTGCGGCCCTCACCACGGCAGGAATCGGGTGGTTCCGGCGCCGCCTTTGGGGATGGAGACTAGCGGTTCTAATCATCGCCATACAGGTTCTAGGGGATGTCGTTAACTGTGTTCGAGGCGACTTGCTGCGCGGCGGAACTGGCGTCATCATCGCCGGCGCACTATTGCTATATCTTTTGCGGCGAAAAATCAGAGCTACGTTTGCCTAGAATCTCTTTCGAAGAAATTCAAAAAGGATATAACCGATGAGTGCGGCTATTGTGGCAATTTCAAAATTGGCAGCAGTAAAGACATCTCCGATTGCCCAAGCTACACCCCTCTTCTGCCCCATGCCTGTGCGCTCAAATTCTCCCATCAAAAGATTGGAATAAAACAGGAAGATGATAAAACCGATCTCGATCAGCGCTCTCCAAACATTTTTCTTCATAGCAATTATCGACTCCCTCGTCGCGTCCATTTGAGCAGGCACGAGAGCTGCTCGTTCCCTTAGCGAGAATACAAGCCATAACCAACAACGAACAACAGGAGTCGCAATTGAACACGGAACTGCGCCACAGTTGGGCGCAAGAAGAATCTTCAGGCATCGGAAGGCATAATGAGGCGAGCGGGAAGTGCGCAGTGAATTGCTTTGCGCCAGGCAACGTTGTTCCGCTAAAACCGTCAGGGCGGCCGTGATAACTTCCGGCTTGACGACAATCCCGGAGGCAATTAGGCGTACGCGCCTAGGGATTACTCACGAATCATTTGGTGCAACGTGCCTCTGCATGAAGGGGAATCTGCAACTCGCGCGCATACTGTGTGTGTAATGCCACTCCAGCTTCGCGCTCACATGCCGTGACGACCCTACGGTTGGGCATGAATCGCTACTGGCTTGACGCTAACGACGTCATCCGTCATTACGTGGTTGCGCGAGACAATTGCAGCCGCAACCATGTCTCCGGTCACGTTCAGCGTCGTCGCGAAGATGTCCGGAATGGCATCGACCGCGATCAGAAGTCCGATGCCCTCCGCCGGAATACCCATAGTCACAACCAGCGGAGAAATGACGAGCAACCAGCCGTGCGGAACGCCCGGTGTGCTAAAGCTGGTCAGGATCCCGGTCAAAGAGATTAGCAAGAGCTGGGTCGGCGCAAGCGGCACGCCGTAGAGGCGAGCTAGGAAGATCGCTGCCACAAGCCAGAGCGCTGGCGTGGTGACTTTGAAGGTCGATACCGCAAGCGGAAGCACCACGTCGGTCACGCTCGACGGAAGCCGAAGCTTCCGTTCGCTGCCGTCGATGAGCGCAGGGAGCGAGGCGAGCGAGGAACTCGAACTGAAGGCGACAGCTTGTGCCGGAAACACCGCTTGAGCGAACCGCAACATTCCGACGCGTCCAACGAGCGTCGCCACTGGATACAGGAGCAGGATAATGAGCCCCTGCGCCACTGCTGTTACCACCACGTAATAGCCCAAGGCGCCCGCTGCTGCAATTCCTGTCCGGCTTGCCACGGGCAGTACTAACGCGAAGACCCCAATAGGGGCCAATCCGATGATGGTACGCACAATAACGAGCATTGCATCGCCTACCCCCTGGAAGAACCTGATCACAGCATCCCGCCGGTCCGCTGTTACCTTGAGCAGTGCCAGAGCGAAAGCGAGAGCAAATACGACGAGGGGGAGCATTGCTCCATCGCTCGCTGCTTTGACGGGATTTGTGGGCACCAGGCTTACCACCCACTCGCCAAAGCCCGGGATATGTGGCGTCGTGGCCGCTCCGCCTCCCGCGTTCCCGCGCAGGGTTGCTATTGTGGCCGGGTCCATACGAAACCAGGTAAAGAGCGGCGGAATAATGAGGAGTCCCAACACGGCAACGAGTATAAGCAGCCCCAAAAAAGATACCAGGGCACGCCATCCGATCCCCCGAACGACCTGCATAGTGGAACAAGACGCCACGCCTGTGATGAGTAAGGACACGACAAGGGGGACAACCGTCATCCGAATGGCGTTCACCCAAAGAGTGCCGATAGGTTCTACCCAGCTGACGAGTTTTAGGAGTGCCGGTGAGGGGTGCACAAGAACAAGCAGACCCGCGACGAGTCCGAGAAGGAGCGCCACAAGAACGCGTTTAGTCAGAGACATAAGAGTCAGAGCGTCTTGCAGCTAGTTTGGCGAGGCCGAATTCTCTTGGCCCCGGGTCGCGGCCGTGCATGAGGACCACGGTCTTCAATCATTAATCGTTCACCAAACGAGATACTGTTCAGTCCGTAATGCTACACGTACTCAAGGGGAAACGCGATTCGCTCTTCTGAGGCGCTCTTGCGGGCTGTGCGGCTGGTTTCTGCTCTTGAAAGGGTGAGCCGTTTGCATTAACGTCAGCGCATGTCTCAAAATAGGAACCGCGGTACCGGGCACATGCGCGTTCTTCTCTCGATGAAGTTCATCCGCAAAGCAAGAATACTTCGCTTTCTGCCTCGTATGGTCTGTTTTTTGTTATTCGGCGTATTGTTCCCGCGATTCGCAAGCGCCCAGGGCGAGTTACAACTCTCCTACCTGGGCACCGCTGGATGGGAGATAACGGACGGCAAGACGGTCATTCTGGTGGACCCGTATCTCTCGCGCCTGAAATTTACGACGCCTAATGACGCTGTGCTCCCCGAAGATCCTCGTCCTTTCTTCGGACCGGACAGCGTCGGGGTCTCCGACCAGGCCGTCATTGACGCTCATATCAAACGAGCCGACTTCATCTTAATTACGCACACGCATCGGGACCACGTGTTGGACCTGCCTTACATTGCGCGAAAGACCGGCGCAGTGGTTATTGGAACAGAGAGTACCGTCAATTTCGCACGGGCGAGTGGACTGCCGAGCAATCAACTTTTAGCGGTGAAGGGAGGCGACGACTTGGAGTTCGGGCCCTTCTCGGTTCGGGTCATTCCTAGCCTGCATGGGATTCTGCGGCGCGCGCCCAATGCGACAAGCAATCCAGGCCCTCCCCTGCCTGACTTGTTCCCGCCCGACGCCAAACCCCCGTTCCATTGGCGCGATTATGTCGAAGGAGGAACGCTCGCCTATCTCATCCGTCTCAACGGCGTGGAGGTGCTTGCCTTCGGGTCGATGAACTACATCGAGCGCGAGGTGGAAGGACTTCGGCCGGATGTCGCGCTGATCGGCGCGATGCCGGAAAGACGAGAAGTTTACCAGTATACGGCGCGCTTGCTACGCGCCCTCGGCGATCCGCCTTTGGTACTCCCGACACACTGGGATCGCTTCAATGTTCCGTACAGCACGTCGCAGCAGCCAGCCATCGAAAGATTGCAAACGTTCCTGACGGAGGTAAAGGCTGCCTCGCCAACTATTCGAGTAATCGTGCCGGACTACTTCCAGCCCATCACTGTTAAGGCTGACCGGAATCGAGCAAGTCAGAACAAATAGCGGCGTGAGTGAATTGCTTTGCGGCGGCAACAATCTTCAAGCCCCCGCTACCAATCCTCACTCAAGTATTTTATTTATAAGCAGTATTTTTGATTGTGGTAGCGCCACCCGCTAGCACTCACCAAGGCACGTGTTCGCATCACGGTGGCGTTTCACGCTGGCTGAACTGAATGCGGTATTTAAGAAAAATGTATGCCCCTGGATGCAGTAGGCCTTGCTGGATAGTCCGTTATCTGGGTAGCCGGCTGACCGAGAATTTCATAGCGAGATTGCTGGGTCAGGTCAGTACTGAGGCAGGCATTTCGCCGAACTACCTCTCATATCTGCGCGACGACATTTCTGCGTGCCTGCAATATGTTTCGCGACGCCGCGATGCTATGAGAAGCCCTGAATAACGTGTGCGACTCAGACCGTTACCTGATCGATCTCTTTCGGGAACTCCTCAACCGCACTGAAAGCGTGAGACGTAGACATAGACCACGGAACACGCGAAAGGGCGCACTTCCCAATCAGGGAGGGCTGGGCACGAAATCCAATTTATTTAATTTCGGATTAGTTCTAAAATCCATGCGAACACACCTGGATCGGAGGAATTGTCTTGGAATTGAGTGAGCTCCGCCCCGATTTCGGCGTCGAAGTGCGGGGCATCGGCCTGATCGACGTCGCTAGCAGCGATAGTGTGTATCGAGCGACTCGTGTGGCCTTGGAAGAACACAGCGTGCTGTTGTTCCGCAATCAGGACGTCACGGACGACGTGCAGGCAGTCTTTTCCCGGGCCTTCGGCCCACTGGAACGGGTCAAGATCGGTTCCGTGGGCACTGGCACATTCTACAGCCGACTCCACAATATTGCGGAGGACGGCACACTGGTACCGGAAACTCATCAGCAAACATTGACCGCCCGCGCTAATCAGAGGTGGCACACCGATAGCTCGTTCAAAGCAACACCAGCGCTGGCCTCAGTGTTGTCGGCACGAATTGTTCCGGATCACGGCGGCGAGACTGAGTTCGCCTCGACCCGGCAGGCCTGGAGCCGCCTGCTGCCAGCAATGAAGGTACAATTGCGTGACGCCATTGTTAGCCACTCGTACGCCAATTCCCGTGACCAAATCGATCCCGGCTTAATGACGCCGGCGGAACGCGCGGTGGTGCCGCCGGTCCGCTGGCGCATGACATGGCGCAACCCCGTTAACAACCGAATTGCGCTCTACATGGCCTCACATGCCTATGCCATCGAGGGCATGAGCGAGAGCGAAGCTAAGGCGTTGCTGGCGGAACTGATCGCCAATGCCACCCGGCCTGAATTCACGTTTCGGCATCAATGGCGGCCGGGCGACGTAGTAATGTGGGACAACCGCGCGACCATGCATCGTGGTCACCCCTGGGCGCACGATCAGGCGCGGTCGATGGTTCGCACGACCATCTCTGCAGTCGATGCCGACGGTCTGACTGACCTTCGCCCCGGAGCGTAAGCGCCACCGAAGTTCGTAAGGAGACGAAGAATGCCGCTACCACGATCGACCTCGCTTAAACGCATGCAATGGGCAGCGGTGATTCTCTATGCGGCCGCCATTGCTACTAATTATCTTGACCGGTCTACGATCGCAATCGCGTAATGCAGGCGATCCACCAATCCAAGGTCTGGCGCATCTTCCAGGTTGCTTGCGGCAATTTTCTCGAGACCTATGATGTTTTAATTTTTGCCTATTTTGCGCCGTCGATCGGCCGCGCCTATTTCCCGAGCGAGAGTGAGTTCGCCACGATGATGGCGACGTTCATGACGTTCGGCGTTGCCTATTTGTCGCGCCCGCTGGGAGCGATATTATTGGGGCCCTATATCGATCATTACGGTCGCCGGCGCGGGCTGATTCTTACCCTTGGTCTGATGGCAATCGGCACGCTGGCAATCTCGGTGGTACCGGGTTTCAGGACGATTGGCTATGTCGCCCCGATCCTCGTGGTTTGCGGTCGTCTCGTGCAGGGTCTGTCCGCCGGCGCCGAAATCGGTGGTGTTTCGGTCTATCTAGCCGAAATTGCCACGCCTGGCCATCGCGGCTTTTTCGTCAGTTTTCAATCGGTCAGCGTTCAGGCGGCGGTGATCGTCGCAGCGCTGTTCGGCATGGCCGTCAACAGGCTGCTGCCGCCCGAAACCATGACCGATTGGGGATGGCGGGTGCCGCTATGGATCGGCTGCGCCATCATCCCATTGCTGTTTCTGTTGCGGCGCTCGCTGCAGGAGACCGAAGAATTCGCCGCACGCACCCGTCACCCCAGTATCCGTGAGATCTGGCGCTCGCTCTTGGGTAGTTGGCGATTGGTTCTGACCGGTGTGTTCCTGGTCAGTCTGAGCAATGCCTCGTTCTTCATGATCACGACCTATACGCCGACCTTTGGCAAATCTGTGCTGCATCTGCGCGAGGGCGACGCCCTGCTGGTTACCTGCTGCGTCGGCTTGTCCAACCTTTTGTTGGTGCCGCTCGCCGGCGCCCTTTCGGACCGCTTCGGCCGTCGGCCGGTGCTGTTGCTGTCGGCCGTGGCGATGGTGCTCTTTGCCTATCCGGCAATGACTTTTCTGATCGGCGCACCTAGCTTCGGCCATCTCCTGGCGGTCGAATTGGGGTTGTCGTTGATCTATTCCGCTTACAATGGCGCGCTGATCGTGTTCGTCACCGAGATCATGCCGTTCGAGGTCCGAACGGCCGGGTTCTCCCTGGCTTACAGCGTGTCGCAAGCCCTGTTCGGAGGCTTCACCCCGCTGATCTGCACTTGGCTGATTCATGCCACCGGTGACAAGGCTGTCCCTGGTGCTTGGCTGTCAATAGTGGCGCTGTTGGCCATGGTGGGGCTGTTCTTTTGTCGCCAGGCAAAAGTCGCTTGATCTGGCCACAGGCTTGTCAGTTTAGTCGGACCCTGGCCTCCGCTGACCAATTCACAATGAAGGGACAGAAGGCGCAGACTCTAAGCCAGGGGTCCTATGCCTGTGTTCCGGCCAAGCACCAGCATGAGGAAAGCTGCCTTGACGGTTGCACGTACTACGTCATCCACGAGGGTGCCGCTGACAGTTCACTATGTTGACGCACACGGCAAAGAGATTTCGCCGGAAGCCGCGCTTGCAGCGGTTGGGGAGCACCCAGCTGCGGCTGAATCGACGCGGCAATAGTTTCGGGTCCGCCCGGCGGGTTTTCCGATCCCCCTGAAGACACGCGCCGGAGAATTCACCGGACGTGAGCTAGACGCGCTGCGCCTGCCAGAGCCATTCGGCGTGTTCAACTCGTAGATCACGGTTATTAAGGCTGAGGCGAGATTCAAGCAGCCAGCGCTCGGATCGACTGGAGCTCAAAAGCCGTACAGCCTTGCAGGGTTCTCGACCAAGATCGTCCTTCGCACATTCTCATCCGGAGCCCACACCGGAAGCTGGTTTAATAGGCGACTATCATCAATCTGGAGCAGCGGTGCAATGTCAATCGCGCGGCGGCCCGGCACTCGCGATGAATCCGGGTGGGGCCAGTCCGTTCCCCACAGAACGCGTTCACGGTTTGCGGCAATCAGCGCTTGGGCGATTGGCGTGACATCGGAATATTCCGGCGCTCGGTCCGAAACGCGGTAAGCAGCCGAAATTTTGACGTAGGCTTTGCCAGAGCAGATGAGTTTCACCAGCACATCAAAGCCCGGCTGGGAGACTCCAAGAGAAGCACGCGCGCCTGCGAAGTGGTCGAAGACGACAGGTAGCGGTGCGGCCAAGACATCTTCCTGAAGTGCTTCGACGACCGAGAGGTTTGAGTAAATCTGTATGTGCCAGTGGCGCCCGGCGAGCCGCTTGACCACAGTCTGGAACCGTTGCCGGACGATTACCGGATCGGGAACTCCGAGGTCTATGAAGTTCAAACGGATACCGCGCACACCGGCGTGAGCCAAAGCATCAAGTTCTGCGTCCGATGTGCGCTCGTCGATGAGCGCAACGCCACGGGCACGCTGGCCGAGTTGGCGAAGCGCATCGACCATGCAAGAGTTGTCAGTGCCATACACCAGCGAATTGACGAGCACAATTCTTTCTAGGTGAAGGGCGCGATGCAGGGCACGAGTCTCACTGACGGTCGCTGTTTCAGGCGTGTAAGTGCGTCCAGACCAAAAACTAAAGCGATGAGGATCACAGAATACGTGCGTATGGCAGTCGCAAGCACCGCGCGGTACTTTAAAACTGACAAGCGTTGCAGGTTGCGCAGCAGCCGCAAATGCGGGTGTTGCTCCCCGCCCGCATAGTGCAGCAGCCACCCCGCCCATGAGCAGTTCTCGTCGGGTAACTTTCTTACTGGACCCACCGCTCGACGCTTTTATCAGCATCATAGTAAACCGCAGGACATCGCCTGCGTTCCCTCCCGACTCGGCTAGGCGACCGATCAGAACGTGAGCGTCGTATGAAGACGTTCACATTGTCAGGAATCTCGTCTCAGCCTCAGAGCCGTTTAGCGTGAGAAGACCACTCCGTGCGGAAGTCCCGACCCCTTCCATCCGTGCGGCCACTCACGATCAGCGAAGTTAAAGCCGGGTTTGCCATCCACATCACGGAAAGTATCGTCCATGGCGAGAGCGCCGGTCGCCTGGTCGAGCTTCACCAGAAAAAGGCGAGGCTCCCTGCCCGTGATGACCAACCGCTGCGTCTTGGCGTCCCATCCCGTCCAGTGTGGCTTGAACGTTTCGCTGATCTTCAAGCGGGAGACTTCTACTAGCTTCGCTCCATTCCTGATATCGAGGACAATCAAAGCGTGCGCGGCTGGAACGCTCTGCACGAGATAGTGCCCAACGACGGTGGGAACCCCACAGAAATTGCCGGGAAAGGTGTATACCAGCTGAGACTTGGGCCGATCGATACTCACGCCTGTGATGCGCTCGATCCCACAGCCCAACGTCTGTACAAAGATCGATCCGTCCGGTCCAAGGCGTGGCTCTTCCGGGCTGATCTGAGCGTAGCGGTTCTCCCCCACATCAAAATAATCCGTCTTGAGCAGCTTGAGATCAGAAAGTCGCCAAAGCTGGTAGGTGACGCCACGGAAGATATCGTCCTGGTGCATCGAGGAATTGGTGGAGACAACGCGATCGGATTCAGGAAGAACGACGAGGCCATAAGGGCTCAGTAGGGCATCTGGAAAACTCGGGTCCGCATTGCTGCTGACGCGAACCACCTTGCCCGCGTCGTCGATCTCAACGAGGCCACCGCTCGTGCCCATGTGCCCTTCCGGGTCGCCGTGATGCGCGTGCTGGAATGTAGCGAGCACGTGCCCGTTGGGCAACCGCACAAACGAGTGCGGGTGCATGTAACCGGCCATGTCGGTGAACGACGTTTCGATAGTCGGATGCAGCGGGTCGCGCACATCGAAAATAAATGTCCGGCCCGCATCATGATCATTGGCAAAGAGCATTCCGCTGACAGGCATCGTGTATTCCGTGTGATGGACGTACATGGTCTGTTGATCAGTGGCGACGGTCGTCACCAGATGTCCATAAGACGGCGAAGCCGGATCGGCATCGATCACCGCGAGAAAGTCGTTGCCCCATCCTTTCGGCCCTTCGGCCCCACAATTGGTCGAACAACCAGCGCGCTTGTTAGCCGCGTCACCAGTCCAGGCAAACAGGTAGTGGCCCGATGCTGTCTTTTTTTGCTCTTGAGAATGCATCGGACGATTGATGCTGCAAACAAGCATGAGAAGGGCCAGCAGAAAACGGTTGCGCATAGAGATCTCCACTACTTATATATATGCCAACACGAAAGCATATCAGTCTGTGGCCGACCATCGGCAATCGCAGCATACGGCTGCAAGCGGCTAACGGCGAAAATTACAGTTGCATCTCTCTCTAGATGCTGGCGACCGCTACGGGTGCTTTGCGGTGCTCTGATTCCAAGTCACTTGTTCGACTCGGCCCACCACAAACACCCACGAGAGACCGCCAACCACCAGTACTGCCGCAGTGATCGCGAGTGGGGCCAGAAACTTTCCGGTCCGATCCACTAGAAATCCGGTGAGCGCCGGAGCCACGACGCCCGAGAGGTTTGCGAAGCCGTTTTGCAATCCTGTCCATTTTCCGGTCGCGTGCGGACCGGCAAGGGTTTGTGAAAACACGAGCGAGCCCGCACGGCCAGCTCCAGAACCGACGCCGATTGCAGCCAAACATAGCAAGTACCACGAAGAAGCAGCCAGCACGCAACCCACGAGCGCAATCGCGGCGATCGTCTGCCCGCTGGCCATCGCGGACTTACGCACCAGAGTCGGCGTGTGGCCCTGACGGAGGAAGAAATCTGAGAGCCAACCCGTGGTGATGGCCGACAGGGCCTCGATCGTGTAGTACGCACTGGCGACTTTGACCATGGATTGCAGGGAAAGATGACGTTCGCGCACGAGGTACAAAGGAAGCAATGTGAGCATGAAATATGTCAGGTAGTTGAGTGAGAAGTGGCCCGCACAAACACCCCAAAACGACCTCTGCCGCAGAATGTCAGCAAAACCAGGGACTGCAACGAGGGAGCGCACCACGGCTCCGGCGCGTGGCATCCATTTGATCCAAGCGGGAAGCCACACTAGGCTGATCAGTCCGATTCCGATGAAAACGGGTCGCCAACCATATTTCGCCATTAGGAGGCCGGCTCCCAAAGTGCCCACTGCCGGCCCGAAACTCCACCCACCTTGGAGAACGCCATTCGCAAAGCCCCGATGATGTTCCGGCAAATGGAGGCTGAGGATTTTCGAACAGGCGGGAATCATCACGGATTCCCCGACGCCAAGCATCAAGCGCATGGCTAACAGCATCGTCAATCCTCGTACAAAGCCGGTTGCCGCAGTTGTAAGCGACCAGAGTAGGAACCCGGCTGCGATGACCCAGTTGACTTCAAACCTGTCCACGAGCCAGCCGCTGACAAACTGCATGGCGGTGTATGTCCAAAAAAATGCGGAGAGCAGAATGCCCAGTTGTGTGACAGAAATGTGTAGCTCGTCTTTCAGCAGAGGTGCGGCAATCGAGAGATTGCCGCGGTCAACGTAGTTGATGAGCGCACAAATAGCCAGCAAGACAAGCGCCGGGGCGAACGCCCTTAGTTCTCGCGACTTATCTCCCATCCCACTCATGACAAAGTCCCCGAGCATTTCTGATTCTTATTTCGCCGAATCTACACCTGCTCCTGCGGCCTCACGCTCTCGCCACAGGCGTCCGACCAGTTCTGCTGCCGCCGGTAGATCAGAGGTATTTCAGCGGCAGATCAGCGTACTCGTTCCCAGGTGAGTGTTCGGATCTGTTTCTCTTTCGGCGAGTTCGTCCGCACGATAATGGTCAGTTTGTCGCCTGACATCTGGAACTCGCGCACGAGGTTCTTGCCCACATCCGCGGCCGAGAGTGCTCCTTCAAGGTGATGCGTAACAGTATGTTTGGTTTCGTCTATCGCATACGTACCAAAGTATGCGTCGTATCCGTTGACCGCTTGACTGTTCTGACTTGGAGCTGGGATTAGCGTGCCACAATCAATTGCCATGGGGCGGTCGGGTCTCATGAGTTGCGCCGCCACGTGCCCACTGGAGTCGTACATCAAATAGCCTGACGGCGTCTTTCCGAGGCCCGCATCCTGAACGGCAGTGCCATCCTCCAACGTAACAACTCTGGAGACGAGCCTCCATGTGCCAACCAAATGCCCTGCGCTACCAGAAGAGTTAGAATTTCCACCCGAAGTGAACCCGCAAACTACCGCTGATATCGCAAAGAGAAGTCCGAGAATTGCACCGTGCGCCATATTTTTCTCCCCTTTATCGTCGTGCCGGTTTCGTGAGCCGGCAAACTAGGCATCCGGCAAAAGTCCTGCTTGCTCATCGCGGACGGGACTTAAGGTTCCTGCTCTTCTTGGCAGCAGTAACACGAGAATCGCTGATATAAACAACGCGACTCCAGCAATGGCCAGGCCTGCGTAGAGGTTCCCCGTTCTCGTAGCGATCCTTCCGATCGTGTACGGCCCAGCAAAGCCGCCGAGGTTTCCGACGGAATTAATTAAAGCGATGCCGGCTGCCGCCGAGTAACCCGTCAGAAACTCGTTGGGCAATGCCCAGAAGGGACCGAACGAACTGTAAATGCCAGCAGCTAACAGACATAAAAGCGCCACGGAATAGAATGGGGAGCGAGCTGTGCCTAGCAATACGAGAGCAGTCCCGGCCATGATGGCTGGAATTGCCACATGGTACCGCCGCTCCAGCCTGTGATCGGAGCTGCGGGAAACAAAGATCATTGCTACCAGTGCCACCAGGTTGGGAACCGCCAACAAGAGTCCAATGATGCTATTGGAGAAGCGACTAGAGAGTGATTTCACCAGCTGAGGCACCCAGGAATGCAGCGTGTAGTGACCGATCATAATCCCAAAATAAATCAAGACCAGATGCCACACGCGACCGCTTCCAAGAGCCTGGAACGTCGAATACCGGCGCTGCTGCAATTTTTGCCGTTCTTCGCGTTCCAATTCCGTTCGAATCCACTCCTTCTCATCGATGGTCAGAAACTTGGCTTCCTGGGGACGGTTCGCCAACAGAAGGTAAGTGAGTACACCACCGATTATGGCGGGCGTCCCCTCCAAAATCAGGAGCCACCGCCAACTACTGAGGCCGAACCAGTGCAAGTGATCCAGGATGAAACCAGAAATCGGAGCTCCCAGAATTGTGCTAACTGGGTTAGCCGCCATCAAAAGCGCAATCGCCCGGGCCTGCTCGCGTTGGGGAAACCAGTAGGTCAGGTACAAAGCAATTCCGGGGAAATAGCCTGCCTCCGCCAGCCCCAGAAGAAACCGCACGATGTACAGCTGATGCACAGTGTGCACGAAGCCCGTCAGCACCGCCAACACTCCCCAGCTAATCAGGATTCGGGCGATCCACACCCGCGCTCCAATCTTGTGCAGCAGCAGATTGCTGGGAATTTCGAAGAAGAAATACCCGAAAAAGAAAATCCCGAAGATCAATCCGTACTGCTGGCTGGTAATGGCCAGTTCCTTATTCATCGTCAACGCGGCAAACCCGATGTTCACGCGATCGAGAAGCGCAACGATTAGGAGCAGGAAGATAAAGGGCAGAATCCTAAGCCGCAGTTTCCGAATCGTTCTGGCCTCCATGTTCATGACCGCGATGTCAGATTTCCATCCCATAATCTGCCTCGGTGGAGGGTCTGCCTGGTGAAATGTCCTGTGTGGGAGCCCGCACAGGGTCGAGACGTGCCAAGGGTTGCGGAGACTCTATGCCTTGAAAAGATACGGGTCAAGTTACTTGTTTACCGCGATGCCCAGGATTCCCGTCGATTCTGTCTGTTGCAGGATTCGCTTCGCTCAATTGCTACCGTCGTGCCCTAATGGTCTGCGTCCAGTTGGATCGCGGAGTACACGGCAGGACAATTGCTTCCCAGTGGCGTGGATATTAGGTAGGCTTGCCCAACCAACCCCCGTCAAAGCGGCAGTGTTCGATGGGCGCAGTATTTCGTACTCTAAGCAACCACTTCAGTTTCCTTTTGCACCGACCATACGACTTGTTCGATGGGACCGACGAGTAACAAATAGGAAGCCGCGCCCACCCATGCGAACGCTGCCGCAAGCCCAAACGCCCAAAAGAAGTGTCCTGTACGATCCACGATAAAACCGGTAATCATGGGAGCTAGTATCCCCGCAAAATTCGCCACGAACAGCACTAGGCCCGACCATGTACCGGTCAACTGCGGCCCCGCCAATGTTTGTATAATGGCTGGCCCATGTGGGCTGAGAAAGCCAAAACATACACTTCCCATCAATAGCAGGACCACAGAAGCGATAGGCGCCGCAACCGCCGCGGACATCAAGAACAGAAAGCTTGAAGCGATAAACCCCACGCACAGGCAGGTCTTGCGCACCAATGTCGGCGATGCGCCAGTTGCAATCCAAGCATCCGAAAACCAGCCCGATGATAGAGAAGATGTGGCTTTTAGTAGAAAAGCAGCGCCACCGATTTTCGCTGTTCCCAACATTGAAAAATGACGTTCATGAACCAAATAAAATGGTAACCATGTTAGCAGCAAGTAAAGCGACCAGTTCACGCAAAAATTCGCGACGCAGGTGCCCCATGCTGAGCGGTGCTTCAGCACTTCGCGAATGCCCGCATGGTGTCCATTGATCTGCGCATCATCAACTGGTAACTGCTGTCGGGGCATCCATCGGAACCACGGAATAAGCCAGAATAAGCTGGCCACACCAAGCACCATGAAAAACGGCCGCCAGCCAAATTTGCCGATGAGCAACCCCCCAGCAAACGTGGAAACGGCGGGCCCTGCGGCCTGGCCGGCTTGGACCACGGCATTAGCGAAACCACGGTGATGTTCCGGGAAACATCTTGCCAGTATCTTCCAGCACGATGGATACGCAACCGACTCTCCAATCCCGAGAATTAGCCTTATCGCAAGTAGGGCAGCGAACCCGTGGACCAGCCCGGTGATAAACGTCGCCGATGACCAAATGACAAAACCGATCGCAAGTACCCAACTCACTTCGAACTTGTCGACTATCCACCCGGCAGGGATTTGACAAACCGTATAGGTCCAGAAAAAAGACGAGAGGAGAACTCCTAATTGTGAAGGAGAAAGACGAAGCTCGTCTTTTAGTAACGGAGCCGCGATGGACAGGCTGCCCCGGTCCATGAAATTAAGGAAGATGACGATCGCCAAGAGCCCCACTACTGCTCTCGTTGGGGCCGAAAGTTTTCGCGGTCCTGAGGGGCTCAGAGTCATGAGGAGAAAACCGCTTCTCCAGTCCCGGAACGCGTCCCGCTGCTTGCTTCGCTCTGGCAATTTATTAGCATTCAGCACGCTCAAAATGTGTAGATCAGGATTACTAGCGCACAAACGACATTCAAGCGTTTATCTTTCGGATCGACTACAGTTTAAAAGCCGTATAGCCTTGCAGGGTTCTCTACCAAGATCGTCCTCCGCACCTTCGCATTTGGGGCCCACAGAGGTAGTTGGTTGAGTAGACGACCATCATCAATTTGCAACAGCGGTGCAATGTCAGATACGCGGCGGTTGGGCACTCGTGACGAATCCGGGTGGGGCCAATCTGTTCCCCACAGAACGCGTTGCGGGTTTGCGACAATGAGCGCCTGCGCGAGCGGTGCGACATCGGGATATTCGGGCCCGTGTTCTGACACACGGTAAGCAGCCGAGATTTTCGCGTAGGCCTTGCCAGAGCGAAGCAGCTTCAGCAGCACGTCAAAGCCGCTCTGAGAAACTCCAAGCGAAGCACGAGCACCCGCAAAGTGATCGAAGACGATGGGCAGCGGCGCGGTTATGACCTCGTTCTGAAGTACCTCAACGACCGAGAGTCCGGAGTAGATTTGGATATGCCAGTCTCGTCGGCCGAATCTACTCAGTCGATTGACCGCAGTCTGGAACCGCTGCCGGATGATTGCAGGATCGGGAACACCCAGGTCCACGAAGTTCAACCGGATGCCGCGCACACCGACCTGCGCCAAAGCGTCGAGTTCTGCGTCCGATACTTGTTCGTCGATGAGCGCAATGCCCCGCGCGCGATGGCCAAGTTGGCGAAGCGCACCAACCATGCAGGAGTTGTCGGTACCGTACACCAGCGAATTCACGGATACAATTCTATCTACGTGAAGGGCGCGATGCAGAGCACGCGTCTCGTTCACAGTCGCGGTCTCTGGCGTGTAAGTACGTCCAGACCAAAATGGAAAACGGTCTGGATCACAGAATATGTGCGTGTGGCAATCGCAGGCACCGCGCGGAACTTCAAAATCGACTGGCGTTGCGGGTTGCGCAGCCGAAGCATATGCGGGCATCACTCCCTGCCAGGGTAGTGCAGCAACCAGCCCGCCAATCAGCACTTCTCGTCGGGTAACTTTCTACTCAGGCCACTACTCGACGCTTTCATCATATCAATTAGGTCGCAGAATGTTTTTCTGCGTTCCCTGCCGACTCCAGTTGGGCCACTGATCAACACGCAGGCTCATATCAAGAAATTCACGAAGGGCGAGTCACCACGAAGTTGCGAGCAATCTTATCGACAGAGGAAGTTCCAGCCTGTCGCATGATCGTTCTTAATTCGCGCCGCAATATTTCCAGAACGGCTTCGACACCGGACTGACCAAAGGCAGCCAATCCCCATGCTTCAGGCCGTCCGATACCGACCGCGGTCGCACCAAGTGCAAGCGCTTTGAAAATGTCTGTGCCGCGCCGGATGCCACCGTCGACGAGCACCGGGATTTTGCCGCCAGCCCCTTCGACCACTTCGGGCAAGCTTTCGATCGTTGCGCGCAGAGTTTCCTCGGCACGCCCGCCATGATTCGAAACGATTAGCCCATCTACGCCCTGCTCCACCGCAATCTGCGCATCCTCGCGGGTGACAATGCCTTTGATCAGCAGTTTGACTGCGACCGTGTCGCGCAGGCGTTTCACGAAGTTCCAATCCATTGGAACGGGGCGGAGCCGAGTAACCTTCGACAGGTCAAGTCCGTCAAACATCGGATTCCGCGACACATATTGGGCGAAGCTACCTGAGGCCCCGCCAGGTCTCGGGCGCGCATATCCCGAGTAGGCGCTCTGGTGGCAAGCCGTGCATTCTCGTTTGTCTGCTTGTTGAGCGCGGAAAAGACTCTCACGATTCGCACCTTCCTGCTGGTCCACAGTAAAAACAATCGCTGTCGAGCCAGCCTTTTCTGCCCGTTTCATGATAGCGCGGCCGACTTCCCACACATCCGTCGGGTACAACTGCTGCCATACCGGAGCCCCCCGCGCGGCCATCACGTCCTCAATCGAGGAGGTTGCAAGGGTCGCGACGACTTGCAGGTGGTCCTTGGCACGAGCTGCGCGTGCTACAGCAACATCTCCTTCTGGATGAAACGCCTTTTGGTCGCTAATCGGTGATATCACGATTGGACTGCTCCAGGTAGTTTCCAAAAAACGTACAGACATGTCGATCTTTTCGACATCCACGAGTCTGCGTGGCCGAATTTGAATGCGTGAATAGGCGTCTCGATTCGCTCGCACTGTGCCGTCGTCATCCACTCCTGTGGCCAGGTAACCAAAGTGAGCAGGGGGCAATGCCTTGCGTGCGGCGGCCTCAAAGTCCATGACATCGAGCGCTTGGTCCGGAGATGAAATGACAGCGTCGCTTTGCTGCAAGATATCGAGAAGCCGAACAGCTTTTTCCTCTGCTGCAACGTTAGTCGCCAGCAAATTCGTGAGCGAGCTCCGGAGAAAATGAGAACTAGCGAACAGCGGACTTGCCACTAGCATCCGCAAGAATCGCCGTCTCGCCTCAGTTTGGCCGCGGACATCATGCATGGATTTTCCCCCTCCTCTTTTGAAGAAGAACGGTGTACCGCAGATGCTAGACGACGCCACAAAACCTGGTCAAGGCCCAGATGAAGAGCAGCTCTGACGTAAGGCGATTAGGTAAGGGTTGCAGGCAATTCAGGATTCACCACGAGCCGGAGGCTGCTGAACTCATGGTCGAGGCGCCCAGGCCATACCGTCCACGCCTTTCGTGAGCCGGATGGGCTCTTCGAGCTTCCAGTCCCTAAGATTCAGGATCTCGATGGTCCCCCCCTGCGGACAGCTCACATAGGCGCGGATGCCGTCTGGTGCCAGTGCGAATTCTTCTGGCGTAGGTAGGATGGGAACATCCGGGACATCAAATGTTTTTGTCACTGCTCCACTGGCCACATCTACGACGAAGAGCTTCCCTGAGTCGGAGTTGGCAAGAAGCCAATGCCCGTCTTTTGTGATTACGGAAGAGAAAGGAATCCCCGGGAGGGGAATGGATCGAACGACCGCGTTGGTTGCTGTATCGATGACCACGACGCGGGGTGTTTGCTGGTCCTGCGTAAATACGAACTTGCCATCAGGTGAAATTGAGATTCGTTGCACTTTCTTGGAGATTGGAATCGTCGCGAGCAAAGTGCGCGCCGGCAAATCGAGAACACTGACGCTGCCCGCCTCGTTATTCGCGGTGTAGATCCTCTGGCCGTCAGGAGAAATTACGAACATATGGGTGTGGCTGGCGCCAGTAGGAATCTCACCTACGAGAGAGCGCGTCTTGGTGTCCACGATGTAGATCGCATTGGCGAGTTCGGCGGAAACATACAGCAATCCGTCAGGCCCAAAGTGCGCGGAGTGCGGACGAACTTCTTTGCCGATGTCGATGACGGCGACGGTCCTCCCCTGGCGCAGGTCCACGACGTGAATGGTGCTTCCGTTTGAGCCGGGCTTTCCCACCCATGTGTTTCCGTAGATGGGAACGTAGCCGAAGCGACCGTCCGGGGAAACAGCGACCTCGTGTCCGTTGATATCAACACCCACTGTGGCTAGAACCTGTTTGGATAAGGGATCCACGAGCAAGACGGTGTGCTCCATTTGGTTAGCAACTAAAAGAAGATTGTCCGGACGCGGGTCACCAGAAACTCTGCACAGAAGTAAGAGGTACGCGAAAAAGGAAATGCCCAAGCGGCGATGTTTCATGATTCCCTTTCCCATCCAAGCAGAACTCCTAATTGGCCGAAAGTATAACACCTCATAAATGCAGATTTGTGCGATTGAATAAGCTCCGAATGTCGGACGATTATGGGCAAGCCGGAAGTTGCAACTACACGAATCATAACTTTCGGATTGTCGACAGTCCGGCAGTTATAGCGAGGCGGCTCGAATAGAAATGCGGAGTGCAGGTAGTTCGCGATAGCGCGTTATATATCTAAGCTGAAATCGCTCCTCGGATTTAGATCTGGTTCGATTGCTGGTTACTCGCTTTGATGCCGAGGATCAGTGGCGAATGGCCCCAACTCGACGGGCTTGCCATGGGGCGTGTGCCGATAGGCTTCAGCCCACGCTACTTTGCGCGCCAGCATTGCCTCGGGGTTAGAGAGGTGTTTCTCCGTTACGAGACGCTCCAAAGCTGCGAGCCAATGGTAATAGTAGCGCGTGCCATCATCTGGCTCACCGCGATCCGCGGAAGCCTTCAGTTCATCCGCAAGCACGGCGGCCCACTCTTTCCAGGTGAAATGCCTTTGTGCGGAAAGGCGGACGGCGAGCGCGAAGGCTTGCGCCTGCCAAGGCTCGGCAAAGACTGGCCCGCGCTCATCGCGAGGGAGACGAGGCAGCGCCGCCAGATCCTCAGGCTGGGAAATTGAATCAAGCTGGTTCAAGATAGTCATCCCATATATCAATGTAGACAGAATCCTGTGGTGAGGCTTGCTCGCCCCATAGTTCGCGTGCGGCAAAGTGCACCGAGTAAACATGCTGCGGCTTCTCTCCGAGAAACAGCGCATTCGTATCGGGAAACAGAAAAACTCCGTGATCCATATGAATCGTGCCCATTTTGCCCCGCGCGTAACGCACCAAGCGGGTGTGCCCCAGGGGATTTATATTGCGCGCGCGGACGCGCTCACCCGCGTTAAAGCGCGCCGCCACCGCTACATCCCGACTGGCCGGTACCCCTTTCGTTACCAGGATTTGTGCTTTTTCGGCTGTGAGCGGCGGAGTCAGTTTTGCTGAGCCTGGCTCGGGTTTCCCGCTCTCTAACTCCGTAGGGGTAACCATGCGGTTCTTGAGCATCAACTCGACCAGCGCTACAACCCAGCGCTCGTAGTAGCTCATTCGAAAATAATCTACCGGAGCGATCTGCTCACGCTGAAACCGAACTGCGTCCAGATTCCACTTGCGCCACGCGCCCATGGCACGCGTAAAGGCAAAGGCTCGACCTTGCCAAGGTTCATGAAACACGGGCTCGTTCTTCTCAGCCTGAACTGGGCCCATGTCCTGCATCCCACCCAGATCATGAACGCCGTTCATGCACGCACTCCTTGCGTTTGCGTGCTGACCTTTCCTACTCCCACCATGGAATCTCGAGTAACCATCGCTGCCAGTTCCTCTTCGCTCATTTTTTCAGTGTCCGTCGGCCGTTCGGGAAGCACGAGGTACCGCAACTCCGCCGTGCTATCCCAAACGCGCACCTCGACATCATCGCCCAGTTCCAAGCCAAACTCGCGTAACACGCCCCGCGGGTCGATCACGGCACGCGAGCGGTACTGCGCGGACTTGTACCAAACCGGCGGCAAGCCAAGAACCGGCCAGGGGTAGCAGGAGCACAACGTGCACACGACGAGGTTGTGCACCCTAGGAGTGTTTTCGACCACCACCATGTGCTCGCCCTGCAATCCTCCATAACCCAACTCGGCAATCGCTGCGTCTGGACTGCTCAGAAGCCTGTGCTTGTAAGCGGCATCTGACCAAGCACGCGCCACCACTCTCGCGCCATTACGAGGCCCGACTTTGTGCTCGTAGGTATCGATCAGCGCATCAAGTGCGGCACGGTCCACCAGCCCTTTTTCCACCAGAAGAGATTCGAGCGCTTTGACGCGCAGGGCTGGATCCGAAGGAACAACCTGATGATCATGGCCATGATCATGCTCTTGCGCGTGCGCTAGCTCTGGGGTTACGGCGGCTCCTGCAGCAGTCACCGCGGCGGCCAGAAAGTCGCGGCGAGTCGTAGTCATTATCACTTACCTCCTGGGAGTTGTCGGCAGCCCCGTCGAGGGGAAAACCACTAGTATAGTCGGCGTGTCAACCAAAGCTACGAAAAAGCTAAGCTTTCCGCTGGAAACGGCTAAGGTTCAACCGCGGGGTGCGACGGTATAAGCCATCCTGTGGATGCTCACACGTTTGTGCCCGGATTCACACCCAGCGGGGATTAACGGATTAGGGTAAGACTTGCCGACCATACATCGCTTGTGAAGTGCGGGGTCTTAATTCGGCGAAGATGTCCCGATGGGCATAGCTCGTCGTACGAGCAGCCAATTCAATAACGCGGCTGAGATTGTCGCCACAAGAATGAGGGACTGGCTCATATCAACTCCCGCCAGCAATCCAATGCAAATTGCTACACCCAAGACAGCAAAAACACGCCCACCTGGCAGACGAAAGGCCGCTCCTCCTGGCTGCTTCTTTCGCAAAACGGGCAGCGACGCACACACTAGTCCGAGGTAGAAGAGCCTCGCCACCGACGAGAGCGTCACGTTCCACGAGAAGCTACCCATCAACGCCAGCACCCAAATCACAATCGCGAAGAAAAGAATTGAGAAATGGGGAGTGCGAAACTCTGGATGCACGGCAGCAAAGAAAAGCGGGAAATCTCCCTGTTCGGCGAGCGCGAGTGTATAGCGCGGCCCAGTAAGCATGCCCGCGCTGAGGTATCCCAAAATCGAGAGGAGTGCCCCAATGGCAATGAGCGCCGCGCCGCCCCTTCCCATCAGATTCATCGCGGCGTCCGCCAGCGGACGAGCACTATGCGCGGGGTCATGCAGTACCCCAAGGACGGTCCATTGAATCATTGTATAGACAACGACAACGACACTGAGCGCCACGAACAGCGCTGGTGCGACATCCCTCTGCGGGTTCTTGCTCTCACTCATTGGATTTAAGGCCGCCTCATAACCGCCGTAAGAAAAAATGAGCAGCAACATGGCCTTCAGCCAGGCCCCGACACCTGCGGGCGGGGTTGCCGCAGGGGCCATGCGGTGATTGGCGATCAGATAGAAGGCGCCTACTAAGCACACGATGCCGAGTGGGAACAGCTTAGCCGCGACGAACACATTGCTCACTTGAGTGCCGACCCGCACACCGCGATAGTTTACGGAGGCCAAGGTCCCCACAAGTGTCGTTATAATCAGGAATCTTGGGATAGGGTGCGTGGCCATCGGCCAGAACCCACCTAGGTAGGTGACGAAAAGACTGGCGGCCGCAGCTCGCGAAGTGAGAGCAGCGAGCAACCACAACCAGCCTACTTGAATGCCCGCCAGGCGCCCGAAGGCAACGCGAATATAAAGGTAGGTTCCGCCAGCTTGCGCGAAACGGGATGCAACTTCTGCGTAGCAGGCCATCATGACCGCAGTGGCGGCTCCAGCGAGGAGTACCGCAACCAGACTCGCTGCGCCTACCAGACCTGCAACCACGGAGGGAAGTCCGAAGACAGCGCTGCCGACCATGGAGTTCACGATCAGCGCGGTGAGGCTCCAGCGTCCAATCGCACGCACCAATGCGGGTTGATCAGTCTGACGCACTACGGGTTTATACCATGGCTAAACCACGGTTGAATGGTCACCCAGCACTAACCTAAAATCTCGCGAGATCGAGCCGGCTGCGAGGCCGTTTCCCATACTCGGGCCCGTTAGCGCCGTGGCCGGTCGCTGGCGCACGGATCGCGGAACCTCTATGCTTCGAAAGAATGGCGGTCAAGCGAGCGGCCACAATGCGAATCCCAAAAAGCCTACCGATTCTGTAATTGGCTGAACGTACTGAACTCCGATGAGTCGAAAAAACGACTGTGCAGACGTCTCAATCAGTGTTTTTACGCGCGATACACATCGCGATACACAATAACGTTGTCTAACACGTACTTCCAATGACTTCGGGTGCCGTCCGTGCTCTTCCATGTCGTTGAAAGCTGTCACGGCAGAGGTCGCGAGTTCGAGTCTCGTCGTCCCCGCCATTCATTCTAAAGCAGTTAGGCGGATTTCATTGAAACCATTGAGGGCACAAAAAG
>Ga0185299_10000599_pt1 | contig 91133 bp, 75 predicted proteins | sample PaiPotPPA55metaG_FD_128002 | JGI IMG/M metagenome (GOLD analysis project Ga0185299, IMG submission 128002) | Iron sulfur acid spring bacterial and archeal communities from Banff, Canada, to study Microbial Dark Matter (Phase II) - Paint Pots PPA... ...
TCTCTGTTCGCGCAAGAAAGTAGGAGCACGAAATAGCAACCGCGTCCTGAGCTGGCGCCGACGCGCTCGACTGACCCATGGGCCTCCGGGCTCGTCCACAGATGGGGCAGTCGGCGCCACTCTCGAAGCAACCCACTTGGGCTAGGCCACCCGGCTGACGCTCGGATAGAAGAATGGGACGCCGGTTCGCCGTTGGTTAACTTTCTTCTCTTGACGAGCAGCGGGCTTTCATAGAAGGGTCAAAAGCTGGTCCACAGGGTCGAGGTCGCGATTTTGGGTTTGCCTCCCCCACTGAGGTATGACGGCTTTCTCACGCCTGCCATTTGGTTCTCTCCATTTCGCCTGACCCCCCGTGGAAAGAAATGGAAAGCATTTTACCCGCGCCCAGCGCGAATGCGCAATCATTGGCGCTATTCTTAGGGACACCTTGAGTTGGGGCGAGGCGCTGCTCGTTCCCGAACTCCTGTTTGGGAACGTCCTCCTCGAAACTCCGTTTCGTTCTTTCCTCTCAAAGTCATTCGACAGCATTTCAGCCCGCCGATAGTAATTAGGTTTGACTATCGCTCCATTTAGGCTATGCTAACTCACAAGATTTGTTTCACGTTAATGCGATATTAGGAGATGCGAATGCACCGGAAGAATCTACTGCGGCCTGGCTTCACCTTGATCGAACTGCTGGTCGTCATTGCCATCATTGCGGTGCTGACCGGCTTGCTCTTGCCCGCGGTCCAAAAGGTCCGGGAAGCGGCAAACCGCGCTCAATGCCAGAACAACCTCAAGCAGATCGGCTTGGCGTTACACAATTACCACGACACCAATCAGGGCTTCCCGCAGGCATTCAAACTCTTGCCGGCCCCGGATCCATCCGTGCCGTTCCCCGGCGCGGCACGACACGGGGCCTCCGCGTTCACCTTGATCCTGCCTTTCTTGGAGCAGGACAACCTCCACCGGCAAATTGACACGATGAAGGCAGCCCTGAGCACCGTCAACATGCCGCCCGGCAACCCCGCCTACTCGACCCCGGTTAAGACGTACCTTTGCCCTTCCGCTCCGGGGAAACCGACGGCCGACTACTCGGCCGAGCTAGCCCAGAGTTTCAACAATTTCGCCATCTCGGTTACCTACCCGCCTGGCCTGATCTTCGGCCGAACCGACTATGCCCCTGACGCGGGCATGTCGGCCGCCATCCCCGGCATCAATATCAACGCGGGCGCTTCGATCATCTGCCAGCCCCCGGACGGCCCCGTTCGCATCACCGACATTCTGGACGGCTCGTCGAACACAATCATGATCGTCGAGGACGCCGCGCGCCCGACCTGGTACGGAAGCCGAGGCATCGCCTCTCAGCCAGCCATCGGCGGGTATACGCCGGTGGAGGGACGCTACACGGGCAGCGGTCCAACTCCGCAAGGCGGGGGCGCCTGGGCAGACCCCCTCAACTACATTGCCACGAACGGCGCCGATCCGAGCGGGTCGGGGATCGCCGCGGGAGGTAATTTCGACGGGATGCCGGCAGCGCCGTGGACGTGCGCCAATGGTTGCAGCAACGACAGTGAAATCTTCGCCTTTCACCCCGGCGGGTCCAACGCCCTGTTCGGTGACGGCTCGGTGCGTTTTCTAAGGAATGGGCTCACCATGAACCAGATGCAAGCTCTGTTGAGCAGGGCCGGCGGGGAAGTCATCACTTTCGACTATTGAGGAGTTGATCGATGAAAAAGCTTTTGTGGCCGGCGCTGGCGGCAATAAGCCTTGCCTGTATTTCCTGCGGCAATTCGGACAATCTCTATCCGGTTTCCGGAACAGTAACCTACAAGGGCAAGCCGGCGGCGGGCGCAACGGTCTTCTTCCGTCGCCCGAGCGGTGCTTCCATGGACGACCATGCCATCATGGGCATTGTCCAGGACGACGGGTCATTTACGCTCGTCTGCGGCTCTTCTGCCAAGGGCGTGCCTCCCGGCGAATACGATGTGCTTATCGAATGGAAGCAAAACCTGAATCAAGCCAAGGGCCTGGCCCAAAAGGGCCACGACCGCCTCAATGGCCGTTATGCCGATCCCCAACACCCTCGGCTGCATGCGTTGGTCCGAGCCGAAACCAATAATCTCGATCCTTTTGAGCTGACGGATTAGAAAAGAGGCGACATATACAAGAACAGACCACCTTTAACCTCGTTCCCAAACTCCTGTTTGGGAACGCCCTCCCTCGAAACTCCGTTTCGTTCTATAAAACTCCTCATGACGCGCACTCGCTATCGCATATTCGAGACCGAGTATCCGTACTCCCCTCGTTCCCAAACTCCTGTTTGGGAACGTCCTTCCTCGAAACTCCGTTTCGTTCTATAAAACGCCTCATGACGCGCAGCCGCTACCGCATATTCGAGACCGAGTATCCGTACTTCATGACTTGTACGATAGTGGGCTGGCTTCCCGTCTTCACGCGTCCCGAGGCGGTCCAAATCCTTTTCGATTGCTGGCGATTTCTTCAAGGCAATAAGAACCTAACCTTGTACGGTTACGTCGTTCTCGAGAACCACCTGCATCTTGTCGCTTCGGCGCCCGATCTCCCCGGTGTGATGAAAAGCTTCAAGATGTTCACGGCACGACAAATCATCGACCTGCTCGAACGTCACGGGGCCCAAGTAATTCTCAGGCAATTGCGGGCTCACAAGCTGGCGCACAAGACCCAGAGCGACTACCAGGTATGGCAGGAAGGAAGCCATCCCAAGCAGATTGGCAGCAAGGAGATGATGCTCCAGAAATTGGAATACATGCACAATAATCCGGCGAAGCGGGGTTACGTCGTTGATCCGCTCCACTGGCGCTATTCCAGCGCGGGAAGTTACGCCGGCCAGCGAGGGCTGGTGGAAATTCAGACGGATTGGATATGAAGCCGCGAAACGGAGTTTCGAAGACGGGCGTTCCCAAACAGAGTTTGGGAACGAGGGAAATTGTATAGCGCATTGCGTAAACGTTAGGCCAAGTGGAAAGACAGTACGGGAGAATCAGTTTTTGCCGAGCACCGTAATCTCGCCGGTCTTAATGTCCAGGGTAGCGCCCTCTCCGGTGCTGAATGAAACTATGATGAATTCTCCCTTAAAGCCGCGCCTCTTCATGTCTTTAACCTGGGAATCGCCCGGAGAACCAGCCTGATAGATCACCGGTCGCACCTCTTTGCCATCCTTCGTACGGCTCCTAATCGCGGTGTTCTCAGCGGGGTTCTTGTGCCAGAGCACTTTGCCGTCATTGTCGATCGCGGCTGCGGTTAGACCGTCGCTCTCGAAATACAGAAGGATACCTGTCTTGGCATGCTTAAAGGCCATGGGCTTGATTTTCGGAAGAGGGACATCGGGGGCAGTTGGAAGAGGTGACTCTCTCTTCACCTCACTAGTCTTCGCATCACTGGCGCGCAGCATCGTGGCGCAGACCAGAACGATTAGGATGATCGAGATCGAGATAGGTTGGGATGACATGCTGCCACTCCTCCAGGTCGGTGTACTTTTGCGCAAATTCTGAGCTTCAAAAACGCATGAACAGGATGAAGAAAGTGGCAGAAATGATAATCGGCTTCCGGCACACTCGTCAAGAGCACAACCCACATACCGGGGACCCGGACCGTCCCCCTCGATCCCAAACTCCTGTTTGGGAACGTCCTTTCGCTAGTTCGAATTGCCAGCTAATTGTCAATTAGGTCCACGACCTCAGCGCCTTTCTTAATCCTTCCGTCCTCCCACTGAACTATCACGTCAACGCGTCCCCCTTTCTTTTCCTTGCTCGCGCCATGGGTTCAGAATATTTTAAGGTCAGCCCATGGCCGTCGAGACCAAGGCCAAGTGTGAAGACCGACGGGGGAAGAAATGATGTCGAATCGAGTGGGTTCGGGACTGATCCTGCTGGTCGGGTTCGCCATTGTTACCGGCATTTGGCTGTTGGTCGACGTGGCCGATCGCGGTCCGACGGATCGACTTCAAGAAACCTTGCGTGACTGGAATGAGGATCGTCTCGTCGGAGTGCGGCCGTATCTGCCGGAACACGGGGTCGTCGGCTTTCTTGAAAAAAACCGCCCGGACGGCCCGAATCCCATGTATTACTTCCTCGCACAGTATGTCATCGCGCCGGTGATCATCGATCCGAAAAGCACGGACCATGACATGGTCATCGGCGTTTTTCCGGAAGCATCCGAGCCTCCGCCTCCGCCAAGCCCCAGGCATGAAGTGCTGATGGAAGACAGGAGTCGGGGAATTATTTGCTGGAAGGTGAAGGGATGTCTCTGATCCCAGCCTTGATATTCCCCTTATGGGCGGCCTTCCTCGCCGTCTCTTGCTGCTTGCCCAGGGTTCGACGTTTTGGCGACATGCTTCTGTTGAAGATCAGCCTGGCGTTAGGTCTAGCCCTTGGGACTTGTTCTTGCTTGTTTTTTCTCAAACTCGTGGTCTTCCCCCTTGCTGCAAGGGGCTACCTCCTCGTGGAGGCGACGCTATTCCTCGTGCTGACAAGCGTCTTTGCCGCCGCCCTTGTCTATAGGAACCGGATGCATCCGGTTGTGCCAGGCTCCGACGACCCCAATCCGGCTATCGCCGACTTGCCCGTTAAATGGCGTTGGATCCTGGGGTTGGGATGCGTCCTGGCGGCCACGATCGGTCTCAGCGGTTCAATTATGTGGCTGGTTTTGAGCCCTCATGGAGACTGGGACGGCTGGGCAATTTGGAACACCCACGCACGGTTTCTGTACCGCGGCGGTGAACACTGGGCGGATTACGTCACCGGACTGGAATGGACCCACCCCGATTATCCGTTGATGATGCCGGCCAATTTGGCCCGCCTATGGACCTATGCCGGCCGAGAGAGTTTGTTTGAGCATCGATTCCTGGATCTGTTATTTCTGGCGGCGACGTGCGGGTTGCTTGCCGGCGCCTTGGCAAGGTTGCGAAGCCGGAGCCAAGGACTCCTTGCTGTCATGATCTTGGCCACGACGGGGTTATTCCTGGAAAAAGGGTCTTCCCAGTATTCCGACATCCCCCTCAGCTATTTCGTCCTGGCTACCCTGGCGCTCTTATGCGTTCATGAATCTTCAAGCGGCTGCCGGGGCCTGGTGGCACTGGCCGGCGCTGCAGGCGGCTTTGCGGCTTGGACGAAGAACGAGGGGGTGATGTTCCTGGTCGCCGTTCTGGCGGTTCGCTGCGTCGTCATAGTGCGCGCTTGTGGTTGGCGGGCTTGGGGAAGGGAAGTGCTTGTCTTCTGTGTGGGACTGGCGCCGGCCTTGATTTGTCTGGCCTATTTTAAAGCACGCCTGGCCCCGATCAACGACCTGGTGGCAGGACAGGGGCCGGGGTCGACCGTGGAACGGTTGTTGTCTCCTTTTCGGTACGGGCAAATTGTAGGCGCTTATGGGCTCTATTCGATCCTAATTGGGCCCGGAACCGTCGTGGCTCTGGGAGTTTATTACGTCCTGCTTGGCAAATCGCCGAGGCCGAAGCACCACAAAGGACGAACCAGTTGCCTCTTGGTATTGGCTTTCATGTTGGCAGGGTACGCTGCAGCCTTCCTCATAACGCCGCACAATCTCGGGTGGCACCTCACGGTTCTCGACCGTCTGTTCATGCAAGTGTGGCCGTTGGCGCTGTTTACCTTTTTCCTGACCGTGGCCACTCCCGAAGAAGCATTGGCTAAGAAAGCGATGCAGGAGAACTCGCGAGTAGAATAGAGGACGTGGAAAGGTTCCCGATTATCTGTCCCCGTCACCATTATCAGTGGAAATGAACGTATTGCCCGTAGACACCTATCGCGGCCAGCACGGCTCCGAGGCCCGCTGCTCCCATGCCGGAATACCAGAACCCGGCGCGTTTGGTTAACACAGCGATTGAGCAAAGCACCAAGCCGATTTCAACGCCCAATTCGCCCAGGTCGTAGCGGTCGCCGATGTGGTGAATGTGTTGGCTGTGGTCTTTCCTCTCCTTGGCTTTATCTTCGAACTCGCGCGCTTCATTTTGCAGCTTCGCCGCATCGCCCTCGAATTTCTCAACATTGCGTTTCCAGGACTTCATTTGCTCTTCGGCATTCTGGCTGGCATCCTTGGAAAGCACGCGTGCGATATCAATAGAACTCTGAAACAAATAAAGGCGGTTTTTCTTCGCCTGATATTCGTTCCATTTATCAGAGGCAAGGGTTATGTAATCGTTGGCGTGGATCTCGGCCTGCAAGGTTTCATTATGCGCTCGATGGCTCAGCAGCGTCACGCAAGCCAGCATGGCCGCGATGATGGCGATGGACATTGTCACCCGGCGGTCAAAGGGATCGTGGGCCGCGTGCTGGGCGTGCTCGGCATGTTCCAGATGATGTTCCATCTCGCTCATGGTTCTTCCCTTGCATTAACCGGACAATCAGCCGGAATAAACGTAAAGATCATAAAGGTATACGGCGGGAATCGCTACAGGACTAGCTGGCAGACGGACTTTTTCCCTGGTAAAAGGAAGGCATGCCAACGCTTGTCATTTTGCAGGGCCCGGAGCCGGGCCGCCAGTTTGCCATCGATCAGCCGACCGCGCTAATTGGCCGGCAGCCGGATGCGGCCGTCTATCTCGAATCACTGGCCGTCTCCCGCCAGCATGCGCAGATTGTGCGTCAAAACGGCGAGTGCTTCGTCGAGGACCTCGGCAGCAGCAACGGCACGTTCGTCAACGGCCAGCAACTCAACGGTCGGGTGCCGCTGACCGAGCATGATACCTTGCAAGTCGGTCCTTATCTAATGGTATTGCGCCCGGATCCGCCCGTGGGCCGAGACTCCGATCCGGCCATTCGCGTCCAGGTTAACGCGCTCCCATCCAATCACACGCTCTACACCCAGAATCCGGCCCACAAACTTCAGGTAGTGCTGGAAATCTCCCAGCATCTGGCCCGAACCCTGGAAGTGGAAACTTTGCTGGGCAAGCTCCTGGACCAATTGCTTGTCCTCTTTCCCCAAGCGGATCGCGGCCTGGTATTGCTGGGGAACGGCGACCGCTTGGAGGTCAAAGCCCAGCGCAGCCGCCGGAACGACCTCCGGCCCGACGCCCAGTATAGCCGCACGCTGGTGCAACGCGCCTTGAAAGAAGGCATCGGCATCTTGAGTGAGGATGTGCTCGGGGACAAGACGATTAACAAAACGGCCACGTTAGTCGCGCTTAATCTGCGCTCGGTTATCTGTGTCCCCTTGATTTGCCAGGACGGACGCCGTCTGGGGGTCATCCAATTGGAATGCCGGCGCGCGGATTTGCGTTTCGTGGAAGATGATCTGGAAATGCTGACCGCGATTGGACTCCAGGCAGCGGTCGTCCTGGATAATGTCGCGCTCCACGCCGAGCGCTTGCAGGAGGAACGGCTGCAACAGGAATTGGTGCTGGCACGCGATATTCAGCAAGGCTTTCTGCCCAAGGACTTCAAGCCGGGCGGCTTATCGGGTTTTGAGTTGTTTGCCCGGGTTTATCCCGCACGGCAGGTGTCGGGCGATCTCTACGATTTCTTCCCGCTTTCCGACGGCCGCTTGGCCTTTTTCGTGGGCGATGTCTCCGGCAAAGGCATGCCGGCGGCCCTCTTCATGATTGCGGTGCGCACACTGGGCCGCCATTTGGCTCATGCCACGGGCAGTCCCGCCGAGACGCTTCGCAAATTAAATGACGCCCTCGCCATCGACAACCCTTCGGCCATGTTCGTCACTTTGGCGCATGGCATTTACGATCCCCGCAATGGCGAGATCGTCCTGGCGTCGGGAGGCCATCCGGCACCGCTGATTCGCCGGGTCACGGGCAAGGTCGAGGAAATGGAAGTTCGCAACGGTCGACTCCTTGGCTACCAACTAGGGGACCTGGGATTGGCAGACTTCCGTTTGTCCTTGGCGCCCGGTGAGACATTGATCCTCTACACCGATGGGTTCACGGAAGCCAACGCGCCTGGCGACAAAGGCTTGTTCGGACTTGAGCGCCTCAAACAAACCTTGGGCGGCGGCGTCACCTTTTTGACACTTGAAAACTGCGCCGAACATGCCAAAAGCGAGGTGCAAGCCTTTATCGGTGGCGAGGAACCTCAGGATGACTTGACGATGTTTCTCCTACGGCGCGGATAACGTATGGCGAGCGGGGGACGAGAGTGCCCCGTGAAAACCACGGAGGACTTTCGTCCTCCGCTCGCCGCATTAAGAATACCACGGACGACTCTCGTCCTCCGCTCGCCGCCTCAAGCGAGAACTGCAAATGTGGGCTGAGATAGACAATGGACGACAATTCTGAATCGGATGAAAGGGATTCAGCCGCCGTACGAAAGCAGTCGCCAAGAGCCCCCAAAAGCCCTTGGTGGTTGCTCTTTTGGTTGGCCGTTTTGGCGGTTATGCTCTGTTACTTGCATGGCGAGCGGCTGGCGAATCAACTAGGCGTCCCAATCGGAATCGCCTTTGCAATTATTACGCTGGCGAACGTCATTCTATTGCCACTGGTCTTGATCCTGGCAGTTGTAATCTTCGCTTTGATTCAGCGATTCTTGTTTCAGTCGGAACGATATGATTTTTCTCGTGCCCGCAAGAGCGCCGGTGAAGACGGAACCGTCGTTCGCCTGGGCCAAGTCGTCATCTGGTTTTCCGGCGTCGGCAAGGGCATGCAGATGCTCGAAGATGAATTCGAGAGGACGCGCCGGCGCTTCGCGGACCTAGTCGGAGAACCCATTGAAGTCCGCCGTCCATTGCGACTAATGAGTTTCGCCCGCCAACACGAATTAGCACTCTATTTACGCCACTACGGCTATCAATTCGGCATGATGGACGGGTTTTACCTGCTCAGCAATCCTCGCCACATTGTGCTGTGCGTCGAGCGGCCGATTCATCGGCTGATCCAACCGGATCGATTGCTGCGCGTTCTATGCGGATATTATTTTGTCGAACAACATCTGGGTTTCTTCCCCCCACCCTGGTTGTATATGGGCGCCGGCAATCTGCTCGCCGACAACCCCACTCAAGAAGCCTCGGCGCGACTCCGCCGCAAAATGCTGGCCGCGATTGCCACAGAAACTGTTTTGGAGCCCGCGCAGTTTTTTGATGTCAAGATTCGCGCCCTGGCCCGGAGATTTAAGCGCAGCGATGATCTGAAGAGCATTCAGTATATTTCCCAGTTCACCGGTCAGGCTTACTCCGTCGTTCAATTTCTCTGTGAAAAGAATCGTCGGGCAACATTTTTGGCTTTCCTTAAGGATCTCAAGAAAAAAGAACCTCCCGGCCCGGTCTTCACAACCCACTTCGGCAACGATTTGGGCCAGCTACTCCTGGATTGGCAAAAGTGGGTAGTGTCGCAGGGGCCCGGCAGGCACGCCCCGCCACCGGCCGACGTCAAGGATGCCTTGCTGAATCGAATTATTCCTTTCATCAACGATCCGGAGGCGCCGTCCAAGCAACGAATTCAAGCCATTCGGGACATGGGCAACCTCGGATATGCCCTCGGCGCTGATTCCCTTATTGAACTGCTCAACGATCCCGATGCGACGATTCGAGCTATCTCCTTGTGGTCCCTGCAAAGTATCTCGGGAATGGCTTATGGCGAAGATGGCGGCCCGTGGACGAACTGGTGGGACAACTTGCCGGCCGATGCCGAGCCAACTTTGCCTTTGCCAGGGTTTAGATCTACCCAAGACCGCCTCAGTTAATCCAATGACTGTATGAGCAACCACGGTTTTTTGCGTGTCGCCGCCGCTGTGCCCGCTTTGCGCGTTGCCGATTGCGCTTACAATGCCGAGCGCATCCTGGCTCTAATGGCTCGCGCTGAGACTCAAGAAGTGGGCATCCTCGTTTTTCCCGAACTGTGCGTGACTGGTTACACGTGCGGCGACCTTTTCCAACAAATCACCTTGCAGAAAGGGGCCCTGGAAGCCCTGGCCCATCTCGCCCAGCTCGGCATGATGGTTTATTCCGGAGTCGCCGTCGTCGGCTTGCCCATCAGCTTGGACGATCAACTTTTCAATTGTGCGGCCGTGATCCACGGCGGCCGCATTCTCGGCCTGGTGCCCAAATCATACCTGCCCAATTACAAGGAATTCTACGAAGCCCGCTGGTTCAGCCCTGCCGCCTCGGTTCGAAGTACGGATGTCTTGGTAGATGGCACGAGCATCCCGTTTGGCGCGGGCCAACTTTTCGAATCGCCGGAAGTTGAAGGCTTGATTCTAGGCGTGGAGATTTGCGAAGACCTGTGGACGCCAATGCCTCCCAGCTCCAACCAGGCGCTCCATGGGGCTACCGTCCTCGCGAATCTGTCGGCCAGCAACGAGGTCATCGGCAAGGCGGCCTATCGCCGTCAACTTGTCCAGAGCCAGTCGGGGCGGTGCATTGCCGGGTACATTTATTGTTCCAATGGCGTCATGGAATCGACCACCGATCTCGTTTTCGGCGGCCATTGCATGATCGCGGAGAACGGCACAATCCTGGCCGAATCGAAACGATTTCAACGCGAGGAAACTCTACTAGTCACTGAACTGGACCTCGACCGCTTGCGGACTGATCGTCAACGCACCACCAGCTTTGGGTTTGGCAACCTTAACAAGAAGGAAGAAGACTCCTTCCGGCGCATCACGTTTCCGCTCGAACGCCGAACCGCGCCGAATCGCCTTTTGCGTGAAGTCGATGCCCATCCCTTCGTGCCGCGCGGCCCGGATCAATTGCGCGAACGCTGCGAGGAGATTTTCCATACCCAAGTCGCCGGGCTAGCCAAGCGCTTGACCCACCTGGGGCAAATCCCTGTCGCCATCGGCATCTCCGGCGGCCTGGACTCCACGTTGTCCTTGCTGGTCACGTGCAAGACCATGGACATGCTAGGGCCGACGCGCGACTCGATCCACGCTTTCACCATGCCCGGATTCGGCACTTCCGAGCGCACCCGCGCCAACGCTCGGGCCCTGATGCGCCAACTCGGCGTCACGACTCATGAAATCGATATCCGCAATCTGTGTTTGGAAGAAATGCGCGCCCTGGGCCATAAGCCCTTCGGCATTGACTTGGAAAAAAGCAGCGCCGAGGAGTTGACGGTTCTTCTCAAGCGCTTGCCAGCGGATCTGCGAAAGGATTTGGTTTTTGAAAACGTTCAAGCCCGAATGCGCACCAGCCTCTTGATGAATTACGGCTTTGTCATCGGCACGGCAGACGTATCGGAACTGGCACTGGGGTGGTGCACCTACAATGGCGACCACATGAGCATGTACAACCCCAACGTCAGCATTCCCAAGACGCTCGTGAAGTTTCTGGTGGGCTGGGTCGCCGAAAACGAGTTTGAGGGAGAAGTCCAGCGCGTTCTGCGCGACATCGTGGCGACCGACATTTCACCAGAACTCTTGCCTACGAGCGAGGACGGCGAGGTGACCCAATCGACCGAGAGCGTCATTGGCCCGTATGAACTGCTGGATTTCTTCCTTTACTACTTTTTGCGGTTTGGCATGCCGCCGGAGAAAATCTTGTACCTGGCGGGGCAGGCGGCATTCGGTCAAACCTACAAGTCCGACGAGATCCGAACGTGGTTGCAGGTGTTCATTAAGCGCTTCTTCGCCAACCAATTCAAACGATCGTGCCTGCCTGATGGCCCAAAGGTCGGCTCCGTCAGCCTTTCCCCGCGCGGCGACTGGCGCATGCCCAGCGACGCCGAGGCCGCCTTATGGCTGCAATGGGCCGAAAAGAAAAGCGATTGATAAGCGAGCGGCGGGCAGAATGTCCGCCGGATTTCGGGCTCCGGGATGAACCTTGCGGCTCGCCAAATCAATTCTCGATCATTTGCCCGCTTATGCTATAGTATTTTCCGTGAACCCTGCGACGACTCGCAACCGGTCTTCCGGTTCGCTTCGGTTCACGCTTTGGCGTCAAGATCTGCTCGATTAAAGATTTCAGGCTAGTTGATGGAGGAACTCGCGGTGAATCACTACCCTGCGCAAGTGGAGCCCGAAGAAAGCAAACCTTTGGATTCCTTGGCCGAGCGTCTCGATCCTTCCATCGGCGAAGCGAGCACGGTCATGGGCGCGATGCTGACCGAATTGTTGCGCCGCACTCTGCGGGGCGGCGTCGCGCGGATTGGCGAAGGGCTCGATAGCTATGTCAATGAAAAGGTTGACTCCACTCTAGCCGACCGGACGCCGGCTATTGAGCAAGCCGCGGCGGAAGTGGCCGAGAACACCGCTCGCGTCGCCGCCACGGAGGTGGTTCACGAAGAAGTCCACGCTCTTGAAAAAAGGACTCAAGAGACCAGCCAACACTTGGCGGCCCAAATTCAGGAAACGGCCCAGACCGCTCAGCGTACGACCGAGGAAAAAGCCCGCCAGCTCGTGGATCAAATCGAGCAGGCCGAGAAGCGCGTAGGCGATAATACGCACGCGCGGATCACCCAGCATGTCGATGAGATCATGGAACGCTCGCGCAAGGGCACTTCCGCCCTCAAAGCGCGCATCCAGTCGCTGGAGGAACAAATCCTGGCGGAGCGGGCCGCTTATCACGACGCCCATAAACAATTACGAAAAACCCTGGCCGGCAACCTCGAAGAAGCTCAAGCCCGGCTACGTGCCGAGTTGGCGGTCTTGGCCGAAGCCAATCAGGCGCTCAAAACGCGCGTCATTGAACTGGAAAAGCCGCGCGGCCTGCGAGGTCTGTTGGCGAGGATATTTTCACGCGGCAAGAAAAAAGCGCAATGAGGAACTCAACAAAAAACATGCCCGAAGCGCCAGCGAGGGAAAACGGTTTTCCTTCGCTGGCGCTTCGGGCTTGTATTGCATCCGATTTCTTATACATGCAGTTAACGAGCCGGCAAAGTTCGCACGGCCGGTTGTACGTTCAAGACCTTGCTGACCTTGGCATAAACCGCCGGCTTGACGGAGGTTTGAGTAACGTCAATTTCCCTTGGCATCACTTTTTCCGGTTCGGTTGGTATCGGGGGGCAGGGCCAAACCTGCCATAGGGTTGGGAAATAGCCAAAACAGGCCGGGTTGGCGACGGCGGGCAATTTCTTCATGCTCAGGCCGCAGACACCACAAAGCCGGTGCGTGCCGCATTTGGCAGAAGATTCGTTGCCACATGAGCCGTTGCTACACGAACCCCCACACGGGTGCGCGCATGCGCTTAACGAACCTTCGTCGGCGCGAGCTTGGGTTTGAAATATCATGAGGGCGGAGGATGCCAACAGAATAATCCCTACTCCTAGGGAGCTTCTTATTGCGTACATGCACAAGTTCCTCGAAAGGCGGGGCGGGAAGCGGGGAATCCATCGAAGCCGCTCAGTCATTTCTTCGTCAACTTTGAGCGAAGTTAAATCCAAAAAGAATCCCGACATCGAAAGGAAAGGCTCGCCTCCTTTGAAACAACCGGCTTTTTTCGCACAATTGGCAATGGAGATAAATCCATTTGAACGTAAGACTCATTAGAAAATGATCCATTGGGCGAACAGAATCTTGACTCAAAAGTTGCACATACGTAGCCTGGAAGTGTGTTACGGGTGAATCGTTAGGGACGGCAATGATCAAATCCATTTATCAAGGAAGAATGTCAAATCAGGAGGATTGAGGCGGCCTTTAGTGCTGGCCCCACCAAGAAAGCGCTTGACACTTCCTCCCTTTGCCTGGAAATTGGAAAAGGGAATGAGATCACGACCATTAACCGACCAAGCCTAGCCTGGCGAAGGAGTTGGTTAGGACTTCGTTGACTTGAGGATGTTCGAATTAAATCGGCCCGCTCGTCGGTTCAAAGTTTCATCGTTCCAGCTTGGTAGGGGAACCATCCTTCCTGGGTTTGCGTCATAACTTTGATCATCATTCGTTTTCTGGCCAACCCAAGGTACCCTAAGCCCTTCAGCCCGACTTGAAATTGTTCCCAGGTCGACCCCGATCGTGAGGGGCGACTCAGGGTGGTCGTTTTCCCCACACACGCCTTTCGAGAACAACACATATGGAATTCTCCGCACCGCGCCCGCGGCTGGCTGCCTTTCTCTTGTCTTGTGTGATGGCTCTACTTTTTCTGACAGCCGTGGCGCCGCGCTGGCAGGAAGCCCGTGCCGCCGATGATGGCGCCGCCCAGGCCGACTCGGGAGAGAAGAAGGATACATCCGGCAACATGTTCGTGCACATCTTGAAGTCGGTCGGCATCTTCATGGGGATTCTGCTGGGCATCCTCTCGATATCCCTTGTGGCCCTGGTGGTTTTGCTTGTCATGGATCTGCGCATGGGAGACGCCGTGCCGCCGGCCTTTGTCGAGGAGTTCACCGATACGGTCAATAAGCGCAAATTCAAGGAAGCCTACGATCTAGCTCGGCAAGACAATTCCTTTGTGGGGCGGGTCCTGGCCGCCGGCATGGGCCGCTTGCAATATGGCATCGAAGACGCACGCGAGACCGCCTTGAACACGGTCGAGAGCATCAAGGCCGGCAAGGAACAATTGATTACTTATCTGGCCACCATCGGCACCCTGGGGCCCCTCTTGGGCTTGATCGGCACGGTCTATAGCATGATCGGCGCCTTCATGAAGATGAGCGACAAGACCCGATCCGTCGATCCGCACGAAATGGCGGACACGCTGTCGCATGGCTTGGTTGTGACCATGATCGGCATCGGCATCTCGGTGCCCGCTATCTTTTTCCATGCCTTTTTCCGCAACCGGTTGGTGCGCATCTCGATGGATTCCGCCAACGTCGCGGACGACCTGTTGACGCAGATGTACCACAACTCAAAGAAGTCCGGCTCAACTACGCCGGCGGCGGTCGATGCCCGCAGCGCGGCGACTGTCCCGTCAGTCAAGCCAGCCTAGTCTTTTGGTGTGGAGTTTTTCTAGATGAGCCGCAGTTCTTCCGTTGGCGACCACGTTGATCCGGACCTGACTCCCATGCTGGACGTGGTGATGCAGCTCCTGATGTATTTCATCCTCTGCGTCAACTTCGTTAACGAGGAAGTCAGTTCTGACATCGTTTTGCCTGACGGCCAAACCGCACGGCCGCTGATCAAAGGCAATGACGATGTGCTTCTTTTGAATATCCGCGAAGATGGTTCGGTGAAAGTTTACGGTCTAGATGCCATGGACCTGGCCAAGACGAAAGATTGGCTCCTCAAGCGCTATGCCGAGGCCGAAAGTCGCTCTTCGGATAAGCAGGTTCATACGACGATCATCGTCCGCGCCCATAATAAAACGAATTACGAGTCGATTTTCCAGGTTCTGCGAATCTGCAAAGACACGGGATTTCGCCGGTTCAACTTGCGCGCCAACATGACGGGAGCAGTATGATGCACGTTTAGCGGCGAGCCTCCGGCGAGCGCGTTGCAACGCGCCCTGGTGCCCGTGTAAGCCTCGCAGGCACGGGCGGACAAGCCGCCCGTGGCACCCGAACCCGCCCGTGGCACCCGAACCCGCCCGTGGCACCCGAAGCCGCCCGTGGCACCCGAAGCCGCCCGTGGCGCCCGAAGCCGCCCGTGGCGCCCGAAGCCGCCCGTGGCGCCCGAAGCCGCCCGTGGCACCAGAACCCGCTCGCCGCCAAACGGATCAATGAATGTTTACTATTAAACGCCGTACTCTGATGCCTGAGGAGAGAAAAGGGGTCGTGATGCCGATCACGCCCATGCTGGACATGACGTTTCAGCTCCTTTTCTTCTTTATTCTGAATTACCACCCCAATGCCCTGGAAGGGCAGATGGATCTGAGCCTGCCCGCGCCCACGGAAAACAAGGCCATTGACAAACCCGATAAGCCCCTGCCGTCCGACAGTCAATCCGACGACATTCCAGCTCAAGTCAAGGTCATTGTGAAAACGCAGCAGGGGACGGATGCCGAGGGTCTCATCAGCCGAGTGACCGTTGAAGAATTGACCGGTTCGACCGATATCGAAGTGCTCAGCGGCAAGGTGGACAAGTTGCAGAAGCATCTGGAGCGAATCGGCGAAAACGTCGAAAACAAGAAATCCGTCTTGATCAAGGCGGATGGTAAGCTCAAGTGGGCGAGTATCGTTCAGGTAATGGACGCCTGCCGCAAAGCCGGGTTCACCGACATCGGCTTTGCCGAGCTGCCTGAGACAGGAGAAAGCTAATAAAGTAGGCCGCCGCTCCGCGGCGGAATCCGCCGCGGAGCGGCGGCCTACTCTCGGAACCATTCAAACGAACAAAGCGTCCAAGAAGCAAATGAGGATGGCCGCCAAGGTTGTTAGCCTCATGAGTAAGGTGAAAAAGCCAACGCCGCCGAATTTGCGCCTTTTGGCTCTGGTTGCGCTTCTTGGTTTGACCGCCCTAATCGCTTGTCCCGTCATTGTTACGGCCGAGCCGCTTCAGGCCCCCATCTTTGATCCAAATGAGGATGACGAACCGCTGCTGCGTGACAACCGGCAAGACGTGCTTGCCGGCGCCGCCATGCTATTTGGCCTGGGCTGGCAGGGGGCTGCCGGAGCGCCTGCCGAAATTGCTTATATGAAATTCGGGGAAAAACGCAGCCTGTGGGTGCTTGGCGTGGGCGATCGGGCCATTCCGTTGATCCCCGCGTTCCTTGTCAAGGTTCGCGACCATCGTGCTTTGGCCAACGGGCTCGATCCTCAGGTAGATGATGCCGGAGAATTGACGGCCTACGCGGATGCCCTGGCCAAGGCCAATTTGTCGCCCGTTGATGCCATAGCCAACGGCGCCCGCCGCGACGTAAGCCGAACGAATCTATTGAGCGATCCACACCGCTTCCGCGGCGAAGTGATTCACCTGGAAGGTCGCTTGCGCCTCGTGGAAAAGCTGCCGGCTCCGCTGTTGGTTTCCTATTTGGGAATCACCGAGGTTTACGAAGCGTGGATTTTCGAGCAAGGTTACGGCGCCAATGCGACTTGCTTGTTGCTGACGGAGTTGCCCGAAGGCCTGACGGCAGGACAGCAAAACGACGTCCTGGTCGCCTTCGATGGTTACTTTTTCAAGATATACCGTTACAAGTCTCGTGATCGATCAAAGGCCAGCCAGGAGCGCGAAGTGCCGCTCTGTATCGGCAGAACACTGACTTTGCTGAAGAGGGCCCCCCAGGTTGCATCCGAGGAGACCCCCGCCTTTGGCATATCGTCGTCGCTTTTGGGGGTGTTCCTCGGATTTATCCTTTGCTCGTTTTGCCTGGCGGTGGGACTGATCTTGTGGTTTCGCCGAAATGACAAACGCGTGAGACAGCGGCTCAAATCGGCCTACGTCATTGACTTCGAGCAGCCGGATACATCAGTCTTGCAAAGCGGCCATGAAAACGGAGCTTCTAAACGCGGAGATCAGTAGGTCGTCAGCCCTCGTGATATACTTACTTGAGAACAACTCGGCCGGAGCCGGTTTCGCCATCGCCATTGGGGACTCTTGACCATGTCCACTCAAGCGCCCGAGATTTCTTTGAATAACGGCAAGGCCGAAAATCCCCTGCCCAAGGCGTTGATCCGGTCAAATGTACGGCGGCGCCGTGGCTCAGACGCCTTTATGCGAGTATTGCCGGCCTGGATCGTAAGCGGCGTGGTTCATGCCATCCTCTTGCTGGTCTTTTTCCTGACAACCATGGGAGTTGGTACGGCCAATCCTACCGTAGAACCGGACTCCGAAGGGCAACTTGAGGATTCGGAAAAAACGCAAGATTTGACGCCCACCGAAGTTGGCATCATTCCGGGTGAGGACACTAATTACAACAATTCGCGCATTGCCGATGTCAGCATTCCCGGGGCGGTCGACGCCACTGCCAGCATCGGGTTAAAAGATGCGCCGCCCGACGGCGTGCAACAGACGATTCCCCCTCCTCTTGGGGCGGGCGGCAGGGACACCGGAGGCGGCATCGATGATCCCAGCAATCCCGGCATGGCCTCGGCTCTTGGGACGGCCGGGGGATACTACGGCCTAACCGCTCCGGGCGGTTTAGGCCTACGAGGCGGATCCGGCGCGACGCGCGAAAAAAGGGCCATAGAAGGCGGAGGTTCCAAGGAGACCGAGGCTGCCGTCGGACGTGGCCTGGCCTGGCTGGCCATGCACCAGGACATGAGTAGCGGCAGATGGTCGCTGGATAATTTCCACAAGTTCGGCCATGAAAAAGGCAACTCGATCAAAACATTCACCTGTACTTGCACCAATGGAGGACAGAAAAACGACATTGCGGGTACTGCTCTCGCTATTTTGCCTTTCTTGGGCGCCGGCATCACGCATAAAAAGTCCGCGGTCAAGGATCCCCGGTTTGACTACACGAAAAATGTCCAGCTAGGCCTCAAGTTTCTTTTGAGTAAACAGGGGGCCGACGGCTATTTCGGTGGTACGATGTATGCCCACGGCCTCGCTACCATCGCCCTTTGCGAGGCCTACGCCTTGACCTCCGATCCGGAGCTAAAGGTGCATGCGCAACGTGCTATCGACCTAATCGTCCGTATTCAACATCCTGGCGGCGGCTGGCGCTATGATCCAAAGCAGGTATCAGGGGACACCTCCGTGGTCGGCTGGCAAGTAATGGCCCTCAAAAGCGCTCAAATGGCCGGTCTAAGCGTGCCCGCCGCCACCCTCAAAGGCGCCGAGAAATTCCTCGATTCCGTTCAGACCTCCAACGGAGCCACCTACAAGTACACGAGTGATATGGACGCCACGCCGACGATGACCGCCGCCGGCCTCCTTTGCCGTGAATACTTGGGATGGACGCCGAAGAATCCCGGCCTGATTAATGGAGTCAAGTTTTTGGCCGGCAACCCACCTGATGTGATAAAGAGCATCTACTATCAGTACTATGCAACGCAGGTCATGCATCACTTCGGCGGCGAAAGCTGGGCCAACTGGAACGCCAAGCAGCGTGATTTGCTCCTCAAGACTCAAGACAAAGGCAACGATCCCAAGCTCGAACATCAAGCGGGCAGCTGGTCGCCCGCCGGCGACCCCTGGGGTCCGCAGGGCGGCCGGCTCATGCAAACCTCGCTTTCGCTGTTAACCCTGGAAGTCTACTATCGCTACATGCCGCTTTATCGCCGCGAAGGGGCTGCCAAGAGAGACCTCGTTGAAATGCCGGAGAAGACCGACAAGCCGGAAAAAGAGACCAAGCCGGAAAAATAGAGAGACTAACGACCTGAAAACGCCGACCGCCGGCTCAGGTTTTACTTACCTGAGCCGGCGGTTTTATTTATCCTTAGGGTCGGTGCGTCACAAAAGCTTGGCGAATTTTCCCGTAGGACGAACTGGCAGTTCGTCCTTTTTCCCTCCCGCGCCTGCCAACTCAATAGTACCTTTCTTCCGGATAGTAAAGCGGTCGTCGCCGTCGGCTTGCTCGACTGGAATTGGTGAACAAGACGATCCCCAGAACGACCAGGATAACAACGCCGAACAGGATAGTCCCGATACCCATGGCAACGCCAAAGGTAAAGAAACTACCGCCCGACGAACCGCTGGCGGAGGAGGAGGACGAGGCGGGATTATTCATCAGCGGTTGGGTCGGAGGAGGGGAGAATTCCATGGTCGGCGGAGCAGATCTTTCCGGCGGCATGAAGGGCCTCTCGTTTTGAAGCGGCGGCTGCATAGGGCTGCCGCGAGGGGCCGTGCCATTGATGAAATGAACCCCGCAATTGGGGCATTTATCCACGGTCGGCTGGACAGCGCCGCGTCCCAGTTCGTATCCGCAATTGCTACAGCTCCAGACGGTAATGAATTCCGGCCCTTCGGGGGGCTGCAGGCCAGGCAGACTTGGCGGATTCGGAATGCCTGGAGGCGCGGCCGGACGCCCTGGAAAACCCGGGTTGTTGGGCGCACCAGGTCCCCTGGGGCCCAAAGGTTGGCGCGGGCCTCCGGGCCCCTGGCGACCGCCTGGCGGAAATTGAGCCGGCGCCGGAGACAAACACGCCACAATGCAAAAGAGCGTCAGCGCCCAAGTAAATAGCCAGGACCCTGGTCGTCGCTGAAACGAGGCGAACATATGGGGTTTTCCTCGCCTGGAGGGAAAACTGAGTATTCGACATCAATTATCATCCCAAGTGGCTCTTATGTGTCAAATGAAATCCGATCCTTCGATGTTTGTCCAGGCCGGCCCCCTGCTAAACTGGGGTTGGCGCCAGCGTAAGGAGCCAAGCCATGACGAAAGCCATCGCACGCCTGGTTTATTACAAGGGTCGAGTCCAGGGCGTCGGTTTTCGCGCCACTGCGGCCTGGATCGCAAGACAATTTGCGGTCACGGGCTGGGTTCGCAATCTGAGCGACGGGCGCGTGCAGCTATTAACGGAGGGCCCTCCGGACCAAGTGGAATCCTTCCTCCAAGGCATTCGCGACCGTTTCAAGCAGTATGTTGAAGAAGAACAGATCGAGGAACAGGTTCCGAGCGGAGATAACGTTGGCTTCAAGATTGTTCATTGAGACCGCTTAATCGGGCGGGTTAGTTGGATGTTGCCTATTCTACTGGTAAGATATCACGACCTAATCTCTGCTAGCCCAACGGCGGGAAGATCCCTCCACAATGGTCCAACAGGAGCGGGCCGCATGAATATTGCTACCCAGGTGTTGCGCGCAGAAGCGCATGCCGAGATCGGCGCACTCGTTCAGCGGGATGCCGGCCTTCTTATTGAACGCTGGTCACAACGGGCCCTGGAAGAGCAGCCCAATGCCCAACGCTTGCATCGGACAGCCCTTCTCGATCACCTTCCCGGCTTTCTTCACCAACTGGGCGGCAGCTTGGCCGAGCATGGCGACTCCAACGGCAAGAGGCATCGCGCTCAGGCAGCCGAGCACGGGTTGCAGCGTTGGCAGACCGGATGGTCGCTCACCGAGTTAATTCGTGACTTCCAAATCCTTCGTCTCGTCATTCTGGATTTTCTGGAACAAGCGCTGGAGCGGTCGCTCTCGTGCCGAGAAGCAATGGCCGTGGGTCTCTCTCTCGACGACGCCATTGCCGCGAGCGTAGCAGCGTACGTCAACAACCGTGATGAGCACATTCGCCAAATCGAGCAGGAACGGGCCGAGCGCCAGAGTTCGGCCGAAGAAGCTCAGCGTAAGTGGAAGCACATTTTTCAGCACGCCAACTGGGGCCTCGCCCTGGCAAACCCGGAAGCCGATACCTTCCTGGAGGTCAACCCCGCTTTCGCTCGCATGCACGGCTATGCCGTCGAGGAATTGGTTGGGCAACCCGTGCTGCTCATGTTCGCCCCGGAAGACCGTTCTCACTTCCCAGAGCATATTCGCCTGGCCAATGAGCTAGGGGATTATGTGTACGAATCAATGCATCAGCGCAAGGACGGGACGCGATTTCCCGTTTTGACTCATGTCACCCTGGTCAAAGACAATGGGGACAAGGTCCGCTTCCGGGCCAGCGCCTTCCAGGACATCACGGAACGCAAGCAACTTGAGGAATCTCTGCGCCAACAAGCTGAGGCCCTTAAAGAAGCGGACGAACACAAAAATGTCTTTCTCGCCACGCTCGCCCATGAATTGCGCAACCCGTTGGCGCCCATCCTAAATGCGGTCGAGGTGCTGCACCTCCTCGACCCAGCGAATGCCAGCGTCTTTAAGGCCCGCGAGATTATCGATCGGCAGGTTAAACTGTTAAGCCGTATCGTCGATGACCTTCTCGATATTAGCCGAATCGCGCAGGGCAAGCTGGAGCTGCGTTTGGCCCGCGTTGACTTGGCCGCGCTCGTCGCCCAAGCCATTGCGACCAGTGGCCCGCTCATCGAGTCGAGGCAACATGAATTCTCCGTCAGCCTGCCCACGGAACCGTTGTGGTTGGAGGTGGATCCAGCCCGGCTGGTGCAAATCATTGCCAACCTTCTCAATAATTCCGCTAAGTACACCAACCCTGGCGGCAAGATTTGGCTGCGCGGCGAACGGGAAGGCAAGGAAATTGTCATTTCCGTAACAGATACGGGTGTGGGAATCGCGCCGGCGATGCTGGGCCGGATTTTCGATCTCTTTACGCAGGTAGACAGTTCGCATGAACGGGCCCAGGGCGGACTGGGCATTGGTTTGACCCTGGTTCGAAAGTTGGTTGACCTGCACGGGGGCCGAGTAATCGCCAGAAGCGATGGCCACGGCCGGGGAAGCGAGTTCATCATCCGCCTGCCCGCTCTTTCGGCGCCGAATCCTGAGGACCGGCCGCGCAAGGCCGATACCTTAACTACGGCTGCCAAACGCCGTGTTCTGATTGTCGAAGATGACCCCGACAATCGCCAAACGATGAAGGTCTTGCTGGAACTTTTGGGACACGAAGTGTTTGATGCGGAGGACGGCGTCCAAGGCGTCGAGCAAGCCAAAGCGAATAAGCCAGAAGTTGCTCTGGTTGATATCGGCTTGCCCGGATTGGACGGTCTTCATGTGGCTCAACAGATTCGGGAAGCACTGGGCGACAAAATCTTGCTAATCGCTCTGACCGGCTATGGCCAGGAAGAAGACCGCCGTCGAGCGTTGGAAGCCGGGTTCGACGCGCACTTGGTCAAGCCCGTTGAACTCGAGCAATTGACGCAATTGCTGGCAGATAGCCGAAAGTAACAATTTCTTTTTACGGTTCCATGTTTATCGTTTCGCGCCGCGCCTGGGGGGCGCAAGACGCGTTGCAACGATTCGAACCCTCACCCTTCCCAAATATCAAATTTCTCTATCGCAAATCCGGGAAATTACTAGCGGCATTCCAAAATCGTGACTATGATAGGCCAGCCATTTAGGATCGCTATTCAAGACAATGAAGTCTTGAGCAAGGAATTTGGGAAACTCTAATTCAACGACCGTCTCGTTGTAAGTGATGCGCCGTCCCAGCGGCTAACTCTCGTTCTAGCTCGCTTGTCGTTGGGATGGATTTGATCGAAGAATTTGGGTTTCTAATGGCGTCGCGGTTTTGGGGGCCGCTTGGCGTATTCTTGCACTCGCCCTCCTCAATGCAAAAGGACGGTTGAATCATGCCTCGTGCAACACGTCGGTCCGGCTTCACGCTTATCGAGCTCTTGGTAGTAATCGCGATCATTTCGATCTTGATTGGCCTACTGGTTCCCGCGGTTCAGCGCGTCCGCGAGGCGGCCAATCGCATCAAATGCGCGAACAACATGAAACAGCAGGGTTTGGCTCTGCACATGTATCACGAGGTCCACAATACGTTTCCGGAAGGAAGCTATAATCGGTTTTCACAATACTGGCACTGGAGTTGGCTGGCCAAGATTTTGCCTTACATCGAGCAAGACAACCTTTGGAAGAAAGCCAATGATTTTGCCAGCGACACATCCCACCCGGTGGTGTGGCCCGGGCCAAACGGCGGAATCTCCGGTTACTCCAGCTGGAGCCCGTGGGGCGGTTATCTTTGGAACCTCAATCAGCAGCCTGAAAACCCAGCCATTGCCGTAGTGGTGCCAATTTACATCTGCCCTTCCGATCCCTATGAAACGACGTTCAAAGAGACCATCATGGGCCAGCCCCTGATTCAGGCTGTGACCCACTATCAGGGAGTCAGTGGACTTAACTACACGACCAACGACGGCATCCTGGGCAGCAATCAAACGATCAAAATTGCCGATATCTTGGATGGAACGAGCAACACATTGATGGTTGGAGAACGGGCTTCCAGCAAGCCACTAAACTTCGGCGCCTGGCTCGCCGGTTGCGGCCAATTCGGCTACGGCCTGTCGCCCGGCGACGAACAACGGGGTTCGGCGGATGTCGTGTTGGGTGTGCGGGAAATCAATTCGCAACACAACGGACCCGATCTGGATACGTGCCCCGCGGGCCCTTACCACTTCCAGGCGCCGAACCAGATTCGAGACGCAGCCGGCAAATTCAACGAGCAATGCGACCAGTTCCACTTTTGGAGTCGGCACCCCGGCGGCGCCAATTTCCTGAGTGCTGACGGCTCCGTGCGATTCTTGGCCTATGGTGTCGATAACATCATGCCGGCCCTGGGCACCCGCGCTGGTGGCGAAGTTTTTGAATTGCCGTAATACTCGGCTGCGTTCGGCCTCTAACGAAAAAGGACAGAGCCCGTGAATTCACGGGCTCTGTCCTCATGGATTTCAGCGGGCGGATGCAGCCCCAAAGTTCGTTGCCTCTCCGCCCCACACGGCAAAGGATTTCATCAACCGACCTAGCGGTCATCTGAAGGCAATGGGGTAGCTTCTTCGGATCGAATAGAAGCGCCAGATTGGTTAGGAGTTCGATCCCTGTCTTGACGCCGGTTTTGCCTGTCGCCGAAAACGACCATGATGTGGTCGCCGGGGTGAACATGAAAACTGCGCGTTTGTTCGCGACTCTTGCCGTTTTCACTCCATTGGGAGCGGATTTCGTAGGTGTAATTGTGGCCTTCCTCGAGAGCCGGTGTTCGGTATTCCCGAATGGCGCCGCGATCCTTCATTTCTTGGCCCTCGACCCAAACTTTGGCATCAGGCGCGGGTACGCGGACCGTCACGAAGGCTCGTTTATCATTCTGGTCTTGGACTGGAGCTTGAGCGTTTCCGGCATCGTAACTCGTGTCCGCCGGCGGGTATGCCGAGTAGGTCGTTGATGGAGCATAGTAAGTTCCGTCGGAAACGTAACCATTATCGCCGTAGTAGCTGTAATAGCCGGGGTACCTATAGGAATTTGCCCACACTCCTGGTCCAAAGGAGTTGTAGTAACCGTAGTCGCCCCAATAGGCTGGCCGACCAAGGGTGGCGCCCAAACCATAGCCCAGTCCTAAACCCCAGCCGAAGTCCCCGCCCCCACGGTCCCAGTTACGGTAGCCGTAGCCGTTTTTCCAGTTTCCGTACCCGCCGTTCCATCCACCATTCCAATTACGGGAACCACCATCCCAACCGCGGGATCCACTAAAGCCGCGGTTTCCGTCGCCTCCTCGAGAGCCGCCACCACCTCGACGCTGAGCCGAGGCCGATCCCGAAAATGCCAGCAATGCCGCCAGCGCCAGCGGCACTCCAATCACGAAGCAGATCTTCTTGGTATTCATGTGATTCACCTCTTTCATGTTGCCCTGGCGCCGTGGAACCGACACGGAACCTTACCTATTCCAGGGCCCATGATTAAATGAGCAATTCCTATTCCGATAGCGCGATTGGCATGCTTTTGCGGGGTGGTCGGTGAAAAGCGGTACTTCTTTTGAAAAAAGGAGCAAAAATGAAACGATCTGATCACCTAAAAATGGTGCAATAGAAAAAAAGGTCTTACATCGGGTGAAATAGGCTGATTATGTTTCGCGTGTATTTGCGAAGGGAGCTTCGCAGAAGCGTGGTGCCTCAACGTTTGCGATTGCAGGGTGGACACTTTGTCTGTCATATCGGTCAATATAGGCTGAAGGCTTCCCGTCTGACGCCAGAAATTGTCCGCTGCTTCTTCGCGGCGACGTGCCCACTCGCCTGATTACACATCCAGTTCCTCCGCCACCGCCAAGGCTGCGGAATCCATGATGAACCGGTAACGTTGTGAAGGATCTTTACCCAGTAAATCAACGAAGGTTTTGTCGGCGTCGAGGTTGGATTCAATATTCACGCGCAGCAGCGTGCGCTGGCGCAAATCGAGCGTGGTGTCCGCCAGGACTTTGGGGTCCATTTCACCCAGGCCTTTGAAGCGAGAAACCTCGGGCTTGGCATTTGCTCGAAGGTTAGCCAAGATCTCTTCTTTATGGGCGTCATCCCGCGCCCACATGGTTTCCTTGCCGACATCCACGCGGTAGAGCGGCGGCTGGGCGATGTAGACATGCCCTTTGCGGATGAGTTCGGTCATATGGCGGAACAGAAACGCCAAGAGGAGCGTCGAGATGTGATGCCCGTCGGCATCGGCGTCCATAAGCAGGATAATCTTGCCATATCTCAAACCGCCGATGTCGAATTTCTCGCCTGCGCCGGTGCCGATTGCGGAGACAAGATCATTGAGTTCCGCGTTGGCGAGCACTTTGTTAAGAGCCAAACCCTCGGCATTGAGGATCTTGCCGCGAAGGGGCAGCACGGCTTGTGTTTTATTGTTGCGCCCTTGCTTGGCGCTTCCGCCGGCGGAATCCCCCTCGACAATGAACAGCTCGGAGTGGTCGAGGTCAGTGGACTTGCAATCCGCCAGCTTGCCGGGCAGATTTAGCCGCCGCTGCGTTGCCGACTTGCGCTTGACTTCGCTGACGGCTTCACGCGATGCCAGACGGGCCTTGGCCGATAGGACGATTCGGCCCACGATTTGATCGGCAGCCGTCTTGTTAGTGTTAAGCCAGGCTTCGAGCGCGGGCCGGACAAAACCATCAACCGTGGCCGCCATTTCCGGGTTATTCAATCGCTCCTTGGTCTGTCCCTGGAACATTGGATCGCGAACAAAGACGGAGAGGATGCCCACGATGCCCTCGCGAATATCCTCGGCCGCAATGCTCAGTCCCTTGACCTTGATTTCATGGGTTTCCATGTAATTGCGAATGGCCTTGGCGATGCCGCCCCTGAAACCGTATTCGTGTGTTCCTCCCGAGGAAGTGCGGATGCCGTTGACGTACGAACGGATTGTCTCATCCGTTGCCTCGGTCCACTGGAGGGCGACTTCCATTTTCTCACCGGTGTCGCGGACCAGGCTGAAAGGGGATTCAGTGACCGCCGGTTTCTGGCCATCAGCGATAAGCCGGCTCAAGAATTCCGGAATGCCTCCGGGATGCGTCAGATCATGAGTCTCACCGGTGACATCGTTCTTGAAGGTGATCTTCAGGCCGCTATGGATATACGACATATCCTCCAGGTGGGCCTTGATCTGCTCGGGATCGAAGTGGGTTGTTTTGAAAACCTCCGGATCCGGCTCAAAGGTGATGATCGTCCCGTGCCCGCGAAACGGCCCCAACTTCTCGATTCCGCCGGCGGCTTTGCCTCGTTTGAATGTCTGCCGCCATTCGAAGCCGTCGCGCCTGATGGTGGCAACCAGTTTCCGCGAGAGCGCGTTGACGACCGAGGAGCCGACGCCGTGCAAGCCGCCCGAATGAATGTAATTGCCGCCCTCGCCGAACTTGGCCCCGGAGTGCAAGGTGGTAAGTATCAGTTCCAGCGCCGGCTTCTTGTGCTTGGGGTGCATATCGACCGGGATGCCCCGGCCATTATCCGTTATGGTGACGGCGTCGCCCAACTTGTGCAGGGTTACCGTAACGGTATCGGCGAACCCGTTCAGGTATTCATCGACGGCATTATCGACGATCTCCCAAACAAGGTGGTGCAGCCCCTTGCCGTCCACGCCGCCGATATACATCGACGGGCGCTTACGGACGGGTTCGAGGCCTTCAAGAACGGTGATATCTTTGGCGGTATAAGAGGCAGTGGACATATTAGCAATTGAGCCCTTGTTATGAAGGAATAGCACACCGGCGGATGGGACCGCGTACAACGAGTTAGGCCCCCCCCAGGGCGACCTTCAAACTGACCCTCTGGATCAATTGGTGCGGTACCAGAGTGTCGGCACTTGAGCCGGAGGGTCTAAACCCTGCCTGGACACTGGCTTATTGCAAAGCCTGACCCTCTTGCTCTTTTGGTGCGGTACCAGAGGGTCTGTACTTGAGCCAGAGGGTCTAAACCATTGTAGCGGAAAGCTTTCTGGCAAGCCTCAAGTTGGTTCCGTCGGCGCGCCAAGCGTCCGCTTACTCATTGAAAAACTCGCCTTGGCCCACATCCTTTTCGGTTCTCTTGCCGTTCCCGTTTCCATCTACCTTGCCTTCCACCTGCTCCCAATCCACTAGTTCAATTGGCGGCGGGACGACGCGGGTGAACGATGCCCGTTTGACAGCCTCGAAGCCCTTGCCGCCCCGCGAGACAGTTTGATAGGCGCCGCGGCGGAATTCCATGGTTCGACCGCCGGAAGTTTCTACAGTCAGGGCATCGTGGCGATTGGAGATCAGAGCGGCCCCCAGACAAACGTCTCCTTTTTCCAGCTTGATGCCCATGACGCCCTTGCCGATGCCTGAAAGGACATTGATTTCATCGACGGCAAAGTGAATTACATGCCCCGACGCCGCTGCCAGAAACAGGCTGACCTCATCCTTGAGAACGGTCGCCATGACGACCTTGTCTCTCTCGTTCAGACGGACATATCGACGTCCCACCTTGGTCGAGGCTGTACGGAACGGGGTCAACGGCGTCCGTAGCGTCTGTCCCTGGGCGGTGACTACAAGCAAGTAGGGCCCGGGCGCTTCTCCGTTACTAATCGGGCGATCGGCCTCGGTAAAGCGTTCATCGGTGGAAACGGCGTTTATGGTACGGACCTGATCGGCAAGGCGGAAAAACTTGGCTATCGGCTCGCCATAGCCTGACGAGGCCGGCACTTCGTTCATGCGCATGCTGTACGCCGTGCCGTCGTCGGCAAGAAAGATGACGTAATCGAGCGTATTACCCGGTGCGACAGCTACGACTTCGTCGCCTTCGCGGACGCGCGTGCTTTCAATTGAGCTAAGCCGACCGATCCGTTTGATCCAGCCGTCGCGGGTCAACACAACGTTAGTGTTTTCTCGAACGATATAGGCTTCCGGATCGAAGTCGAGTGTCTCTTCCGAGGAGCCGATCTTCGTCCGCCGGCGGTCGCCGAATTTCTCACCAACTTCATTGAGTTCGTCTTTAACCACGCCCCAAAGTTTCTTCTGGGAACCCAAGATCCCTTCGATGCGCTTGGCCTCGGCCTTCTTGTCGCGCAGTTCGTCAAGGATTTTTTGAATCTCCATCTGGGCGATCTTATAAAGCTGCACTTCCAGGATCGCCGCAGTCTGCTCTTCGTCGAGCTTGAAAACCTTCATAAGCTTTTCGGCCGCATCGGCCTTGCCTTCACTTTCCCGAATCAGCTTGATGGCCTTATCCAGGGCGTCAAAAATGATGCGGAAACCTTCAAGGATATGGATGCGCCGGCGCAGTTGCTCCAGTTCGTATTCAAATCGGCGGCGGACCGTGGCCAGACGGAAATCCAGAAAGTAACGGAGGAGCGCCTTAAGGCCGAGCCGTTCCGGCCTCATGATGCCGTCGTCGGCCGGAACCAGGCAGGTAAGGTTGTAAGGGAAATTCTCCTGGAGGGCCGTGTGTTTGTAGAGATAGGCCATCACCAGATTCGGATCCGTGCCAGGCTTGATGTCCAGCGCAATGCGGATGCCTTCTTTCTCGTTCGATTCATTGGTCACATTGAGCAGCTGAGGGAGCTTGCGGGTGGCGATGATGTCGCCAATCGCTTGTTCCAGGTTGCCCTTGTTAACGCCGTAGGGGATCGAAGTTACGATAATCTGTTCCCGTTTCCCGTGCGTCTCCAGCTTCCACTCGCCCTGCACCTTGATGCTGCCCGTGCCCTCCTCGTAAATCTTGCGCAGGGTGGCCCGGTCCGTGACGACCTTGCCCCCCAAGGGGAAATCCGGACCTTTGACGCGGTCGAGAAGTTGTGCGGTGGAGGCTTCGGGATCGCTGATCAGGTGCACGGCTGCCCTGACGACCTCTCCCAGATTGTGCGGCGGAATGTTGGTAGCCAGGCCGACGGCGATGCCGGAGGATCCGTTAACTAGTAAGTTGGGAAACTGGGCGGGAAGGACAACCGGTTCTTGGCTCGTATTGTCAAAGGTCGGCCGCATGTCCACGGTGCGCTGACGAAGTTCGGCCATTAGCCGCTCGGCAACAGCGGCTAGCTTGGCTTCAGTGTATCGTTCGGCGGCGGGAGCATCGCCATCAACCGAACCGAAATTACCCTGCCCATGCACGAGGGGGACGCGCATCATAAAGGTTTGGGCCAGGCGAACCAGCGCTTCATAGGCCGGAGCGGTCCCGTGGGGATGGTAGTTGCCGGTCACAGCGCCGGTGATTTTGGCACATTTGGCGGGTCGGCCATCGAAGAGCAGCCGCAAATCGTGAAACATCGTGTAGAGAATGCGCCGCTGAACCGGTTTCAGACCATCGCGAACGTCGGGCAAAGCACGAGACGTGATGACCGATAGGGCATAATTCAAATAGCGCCGGCGCGTCTCCTGACTCAGTGAAACCGGCTGAATCGTTTCCGCCATGAAAAGACTTCCCCGCTGGTGGTTCTCCCACTTCAATATGAACGATTGTAGCGAATGTTCGGCATTAAACCCATACGAGTCAAATTAGGGAATAATACCACAAGAATTTTAATTGCAATGACTTGTGTCGATAGACAGCGATGCAAGGCCGGTGGCATCCTAATAGGAACGCCCGGTAATAAACGGTTTGTACCGCTGAGGCCCGGACTAGTCTTGGTGGGCTGAGTGGTCTAATTCGCCGGCTAATGTACGGTACAAAAGTATATATGTTAACGTGGGAAAAACGGGCGGCGTCACTTGTCGCCCGAAACGGAAGGGGGAGGATAGGCCTTGGCAATTCGACTCAATTCCTTCTCAAAGCCGGCTGGGATCGTTTCGAACCCGGTAATACGGCAAATAGTCAGCAGGCGTTGACCTTTTGAACTCTCAGCGGCATTGATCATGCCTTCAGCAAATCTCTTTTGGATCGCTTCATCCAGGTTGGCCGGGTTACAAGCCACGACTGCGGGCGGGAAAGGTTCGGATTGGAGCAGGGTCTTCAACTTGTTGGCGCGGCCAGGCTTGCGCTTGGCATAATTCTCTAGAACGGCGCCATCCACAACGGCTGCTCCAAAGACGCCATCGACCACGCCGTCCAAGGCATCTTCCATGTCGGCGGGTGTTGTGACTTTTTCAAAGAAGCGTTGCATCGGTTGACCGGCACTCAAACAGCGGCGTTCGATAAAGAGGTGGCAATGCTCGCGCGTGTTGATGGGAATCGCCAAAACCTTCCCTTTGAGATCGGCCAATTCCTTACAGGCGCCATCCTTGAGTATGACCACGTTAGCTCGGCAACACGATGATGGGTTCACGGTAATGATTAGGGGCTTCAGTTCAGGGTGCTTGAGATGTGCCCAGGCAAACTCGAATCCGTGAAAGACGCCCAGTTGAACCTTATCGTCGGCAAGCTGCTTGCCCAGATCTTCCGCATCTCCTGCCGCGACCATCTGGCCGTTAATCCCGGTTTGCGAATCCAGGAGCGACTTGAAAGGTTTCATTAAGGCGTTGACCAGAGGGGCCGGCGCATCGCGGAAAATGCTTCCGGCCACGCCGACTCGGATTTTGGGGTTCCCCTTGACCGCATCCTCGGCGCGAGTCGGCAAACCAAGCAAAAACAAAAGGGCGCCCCCGCACAGGGAAGCCAGCAAACTTCGCAACGCGGCTCCCGCTCTCATCTTCTTGCTCCTCTGGGCCGTTTTATGCCATTACCTGGGAAATCGACACGCTGGGTCAATCAAGGCTTTGTGGAAGGACTGAAGTCCACAGCGACTCCTCCGGCCGTGATCCGTTCGAGGTTGGCCAAGGTCAGCGCTAATTCGCGAATGGCGTCATTGGCCTGACCGCGCAACTGGGCCGCCAGGATACCGGTCAGGACAAGTTCGTCTAGCTTAACTTTCGCGCCGGGCTGCTTGAAATCTTCCTTAAGGTCGCGGCTTAGCTTCTCCGCCTTGTCTGCCGCTTCCGCCAAGCGAGATGTTTTGCGGCTGGCCTCCCGCCAAAGCAGGAAAGCGTTTTCGGCCTCCAAGTTAATGAGATTGCGCGTTTTCTCCACGACAGCCTGGGCGCGCGTGTAATAAGCGGATGCTTGCTCGACTCGCTCGCTTTTGCTGCCTACCAGAATTGCCGACATTTCCGGGCCTATGGCGCCGGGACGATATTCGCTATTGTGCACGCCCTGGGGAACTGGGTCGGCATGAAGATCCGCGCCGGCAACAAATGTGTTCACCTTGAGATGGCGGGTCGTGGCCTGGGCCTTTACTTCAAGGGCAAAGACCGCGGCGGCGTCCGTGACCTGGGTCAACTCGGGCCGCCGAGACAGGGCCAAATCGACAATTTGTTGTTTCGCGAATTGATTGTTCGGGGATGGAAGAACCCTGCCGACAATTTCAAATGAAAAATCTCCCCCAAATCCCATGGCTTCGCGGAGAGCAGCCTGGGCACGTTCCTGCCCGTTGGTCGCTTCTTCCCTATGGCCCTCGGCCAGGAGCAAAAGCACATTAAGGCGTTCCAGGTCGCGCGTGGTGACGTCCTTGCGCAGGCCATCGTCGACGATTTGCTTGACTGTTTCCCTGAGATCCTTCAAGTTCTCCACGGCTTTATCCAACAAGTCTTGTTGTTGACGGGCATAGAGCAGGACCAGGAAGTTCCGGGTTACGGCGTAGATCGCTTCCTGCTCGGCCTGACGCACCCGAGCCTGCGCGATCTCTAAACCGAGCTGGGATTGTTGTTTCCGTAAAGGAAGATCATGAGCGATCAAACCGGCTATACCGAGATTGTCCAGAGCCTGCCCCTTTAGGACCGTAGCTTCCAGGCTGGCCCGATAAGCGGTTAGAGAAGGTTGATGCTCAAGGGCCAGGCTACGACAGGTCGCCAAGTCCAAGGACTTGGGTTTGCCCGGCGCGAGGGCGGGTGAAGGAGTAGAGGGCTGGTCCGCCCCAAAACCGAGAGGCGTCCAGACCAAAAAAACCGGAATTACCAGGACGCCCGCGAGGCGAAGACCGAGCCGCCGGAAGAGGAGAACCTTGTCCATAAGGGTCGATCCTTGGATGCGTGTCGTAATGGGTAAGACGTTCGCGCAACGAAGCAAGGCGAAACGCCAGAACGTTCATTGCTTAACATTTTCATCGACCGGCACTGATCGTTTCTACAACAGGTTAGTTAAAGGCTCGGAAATCACCGCGCCAATTTGCGCTACCGGCCGTATATTCGGATAAGTCAATGAGAATTGGTCGATTGCAATGGGCCTTATGGGACGGGGTACCCAAGAAATTCGCTTAAAGGGCTTCCACCAATTTGTCAGCTGGTAGATCCTTGCGAATGGTGAGTTTGTTTGCGGCTTTTAGTAATTTGAAGATGTCAGTGGTAAAGGTAAACGTCTCTTGAAGCTGTTTATCGTCGAGCTTCTTCCCAGATGGCGAGACGCCACCAGCCACGATCAAGCGGCGCGGCGCCGATAGGGCTGCCAGGTGCGGCATATCGCCAACGCGCAGAATACCGGGGGCCATCAGACCCATGGGCATTTCTGGCCCGTAGGCACTTTCTGAAATGAAACTTGTTGGCGCGTTCACCAGAATGGTGCTCGCAACGCGCTCGTCCAGCAAAGCTCCCGCGCATAGCGCGACGATGCCGGCCGGGCCAATTCCCACCACCGTGAACGATCGCTTATCCAGGCCGGGTTGGATTGCCATCCATTCAAGAAGACGAAGCACGTCAAAAGCCCACTGCCCCAAGAGAGGGCGGCCAATCCAAACGGCATGTTCCGCACTATTATGATCGACGGCGTCATGGACAAGGTCACCAGCCGGCTGGCTCGCTCCGGTGGCTCGGAGGTTCAAGAAATAAACCGCCCAATCCTTGTCGATAAACGCTTTCGCCAACGGATCCTGAGCCGCTTTAGCTTGGCCATCAAGGTGAAGAACGATGCACGCCTTTTGTTTGCCCGCCGCTGGTGCTTGATTATGAATCCGAACGGCAAGCGATAATCCCGGCTCGACATGCAATTGGAGTAAAACTACGCCATCTGTACCGATCAATTTCTCCGTACCAAGTTTCCCACCCGGGTCGGACGGCTTTGGGAAGTCACCGAATACGTCCTTGAGCAACTGCGAGCGCATATGCACGGCCGTCGATTCCCACTCTTCGGCGTGGTCCGGTTTGTCTTTGAAGAGCTTGCCAAGTTGGTCTCTGGCCTCAAGGGCAGCGAGAGTAGGCGGAAATAGGAATCCTTTGGGGCGAGACTTATCCGGGAAGCAAGCAAGATCCTCGGGTATTTCCAATTGGTGAGCCGGCTCCGGGATTGGTTTGGCGTCGCCTTGGTCTTTGAGCCATTTCGTCATCCAGCCGTACATCGCCTCGCGCATGGGTTGGCTGTAGTCATGCTGGGATGCGAAGACGGCATGGTCGATTTTGTCCGACGCATTGTGCAGTCTGTAGACGGATCGTGCCCGCTCAAGGCTCTTCTTGCCCTCGCCGACGCTGAATTGGAAGGCGTCTTGGTCGGCGCTGATCACCTTCAGGGCGCGCGGAGCGATTAAGCCGAGAACGTCGCCTTCTTCCGTGAAGCGCAATGCGCCTGGTAAGACTTCGCATACGCAGCAGGCGGCTTGAAGGTAGGCTTGATAGGTTCCAACGGAACAAACTGGGACTACGGCTTTGAGCCTGTCGTCCATCGCTCCGGCGTACATGGTTTGATTGCCGCCGCCCGACGCGCCGGTAATGCCCAGGCGGTCGTGATCGACTTCCGATCGAGTCAGCAAATAATCCACAGCGCGTTGATTGTCGTAAACCTGCTGGCCGAGGAGAGTCATACCTGCCGGCCAGAGCGTGCTGCCGAATAGGGCGCCGTGATAGGTTCCTTTGGCCGGTTCAGGGTGGCGCTCGCCCGCGCCAAAGGCATCGATAGCCAGGACGAAAAATCCCAGGTGCATCAAGCCGAGGCAGCGGGCTTGAACGACGGGATCGCGCCGTGCCCAGGGCCAGTGGCCATGCACAATCAGAACGGCCGGTCTTTTTCCCTTAACGGATTCGGAAACGTAAGTGTTGGCCGTCATCCAAACGTCCGGCCGGCTTTGGAAAAGAAGTTTCTCAATGCGATAGCCTTCGCGGCTCAGGGCATCCACTAGCTTAGGATCGAGCGAACACGGCTTATCGGGCATTGATCCCATGGCCTTGAGCATGGACTCGCGGAGGCGGGTTCGCCGTTCATCCCATTCTTTGCGGGTGGCGGCGGGTTTGTCATCCTTGCGTAGAGCGGCGGCCTGGGCGCGGATAAACCTGTCGTAAGCTTCCGCGTCCGGTTTTGGCCCTTCCAAATCGGCCATTTGTGAGGATCTCCTTGGTCGGCCGGCAACAAGCCAGTTCGCCACTTTCCAAGAAAAGTGGCGAACTGGTTTTTGCGCGTGAAGTCATTGTGGCATAGTTAGTTGCGTCATCGGTTCAGAGCCAGTTCGCCACTTCGCCACTTTCCCGTCGGCCGCGCTCGCCGGAGGCTCGCCGCTAAACGTTACTGCCTTTTGATTCGTGTACTCGCTCTAGGAGCGCCTCCTTGATCTTGCTTGGCACAAATTTATCCAGGTTGCCGCCGAAGGTCGCGATTTGGCGGATTAACGTGCTGCTAAAGTGCGAATACTCTTCCCGGGCCATGAGGAAGACGGTTTCAATTTCCGGATCCTGCGAGCGATTCATCAGGGACATGGTGAACTCGTATTCCATGTCGCTCAACGTTCGCAGGCCGCGCACCATGACCCGGGCGCCTACTTCGCGGGTAAAGCGCACCGCCAGCCCGGTAAACGGTTGCACTTCCACGTTTTCGTACGCCGCCACGACACCGCGCACGTGGTCCACCCGTTCTTCCATCGTAAAAAACGGTTCCTTTTCGGGATTGATGCCGACGCCCACGACCAATCGGTCAAAGAGACCGCTGGCCCGGCGAATAACCTCAATGTGGCCAAGGTGGATAGGGTCAAAGACGCCTGTGTATACGGCAGTATGCTTGTTGACGACGGCAGTCATAAGCTCCCTCTCTCGGGCGGAAATGCGGGCTTTTCAAATACGGCTCCAGCTGCCGGCTGAACCAGGCTGTCAACGAGCCGATCGATCTCGGCAAACGTGTTATAACAATGTGGGCTGACCCGGATTCGGCCGGCGCGGTGGTTGATGATGATTCCCTCGGTCTTGCATCGGCGCACCAAGGCGCGCGGATCCTCGCCCGGCACAAGGAGCGAAACGATGCCGGATTGGTCTCCCGCCCTTCGGCTACTATACACGGCAAGGCCGGCTCTTAACGCTCGCTCGCATAAATAATCTGTCAGCTCAAGAACGCGCTCGCCGATTGCGCAGATGCCCAGTGATAATAAGAAGTCCAAACTGGCGCCCAGTGCGTGGATGCCCGCCACATTGAGAGTGCCGCTCTCCCACCGGCCCGCATGCGGCTTCAATCGAAAATCAATTTTGCCGAAGTCGTGACTGCCGATCACGCTGTTCCAGCCGACCCCAACCGCGTGCAGCCGTTGCACCCATTCACGACGCAGGTAAAAAATGCCGGCGCCTTCGGGCCCGAAAAGCCATTTGTGCCCGTCGGCTGCCAGGGCGTCGATCGGCATTTGCTGAACATCGAGCGGCAAGACGCCCAGGCTCTGAATGGCATCGACAAAAAAGAAGATGCCGCGTTCTCGGCAAAGTTGCCCGATGGCCTCGAGATCATTGCGAAAGCCGCTGGCGAATTCGACGGAGCTCAGACTGACCAACCGAGTGCGGTTATCAATGGCGGCAACAATATCGTCAAGAAGAATTCGGCCATCGCGACTTGGGACTGTCCTCAAAGTCACCCCACGCGAGGCGAGGTTCATCCACGGATAAAGATTGGAGGGATATTCCTCCGCGGCCGTCACGACGTTATCGCCTTCTTGCCAGGGAAAACCTTCCGCGACGAAGCCGATGCCTTCGCTGGTGTTCTTGGCGAAGGCAATATCCTTGGGCTCTGTATTGAGCAATTTGCCAAAGAGGCCTCGCACTTCCTCGACGCGCTGTTCCCAGCGCCCCAGAAAGGCATCGCCATTGGTCGCCATGTCGGCCGCCCATTCGACCAAGGCTTGCTGAGCCCGGCCACTTATGGGCGCGACGGCCGCGTGGTCGAAAAATGCCCACCGGCGAGTTACGGGAAATTCCAGACGTAGAGCGTTCCAGTCCATGCCGCGACCTCAATGGTTACCCGCAAAGCAGCATAGCGTGCATTGCAGCCATTGCAACCAGGCCGGGGCAAATTCGCTTGCCGCAACGGACTGCCCACGCCACAATTCAAACGACCCAACGGCGAGCGGGGGGCGAGAGCCCCCCGTGGAGCCCCCGTGGAGCCCAACAACACGGGGGGCTCTCGCCCCCCGTTCGCCAAGAATGCAAAGGTGAACCTAGTGTTATTACAACAGCCTGAACCGACTAACGCCGATTTGCGATTTTGGATTTTTGGTACCCATGTCCGCGTTCATCCCCTGTTCTGGCTTATGAGTGCCATTCTTGGCTGGGATTTGTTGCCACTTGGGTTTCAATACCTTGCCATCTGGGTTGTTTGCGTGTTCGTTTCGATCCTTATTCACGAGTTCGGCCATATCTTCATGGGGCGTCGCTTCGGTAGCGAAGGCTATATCGTCTTGCATAGCTTTGGGGGGCTGGCCGTGGCCAGTAATAGTCTGTCAAGCCCTTGGAAGCGGATCGCAGTTTCGGCCGCCGGGCCAGCTGTGCAATTGGCGCTTTATTGTCTCCTTAGACTCATCCCCATCGACCAGCTGCCCCGCTCTCCCTATTTGAAATTAACGTATGTGTTTTTGTTAGATATCAACCTGTACTGGCCTTTGCTCAACCTATTACCTATTTATCCTCTCGACGGCGGGCAGATCACCCGCGATTTCCTAAGTATCTTTGTACCCCGGCGCGCGGTGCGAGCGTCGTTGCTGATTTCCGCAATAGTCGCCGGGATTATCGCTTTGAATTCACTCTCGGAACATTACCGGGGTCCGCATGTTCCCTGGATTTATACCGGGGGCATATTGGGGGCAATCTTCTTTGGATTGATGGCAGCAAGCAATGTGCAAGCGCTGAACCAACATATGGAGCGCGACCGCTGGGTCGAACGTCATCGTTTTGATCCTGATGACAATGAGGCCTGGCGGCGCTAACGCGACGCCGCTCGCCTATTCATTGGAACTACGCCCCTCAATCAACCGATTCAGCCGTTCATTCAACTCCTCGTCGGCGGCCGACGACCAGAGGAAATTGCTCGGCGGTTTGAAGCCTCCCTCATTGGTGAACGAGGCAGTCGGCGTCGGACATAGAGGCATCACGCCCAAAGTATGGCTCTTGATACACAGCTCGAAGGCAGTCACTTGGGAGAGATCGGCGGCATTGACCGTGCCCGGGGCGACCATCGTGGGACCGTCCGTAATCAACACTTCTTGTTCGAGCAGCATCGGCGGTTGGACGCTGCCGGACACTTGAGCGTGGACTTGAATCGAGCACAGGCCCGCCATTCCGGGCTCCCGGCTGCTAATCAGAAAACAGGGCCCGATGCGCTCAGCCAGGTCGGCGACCACAAACTGTCTGGTAAGTTTGACGCTGCCCTTGGCCGACTGGACTACGAAACGCGTGTCGGCGACGCGCAGCGATCGCTGGAAATTCCTTTGGGAAATGCCCCGGGCTTTTTGGCTGACGAGCAGTTGATCGCCGGCATACCAGGATACGATCCAGTCACCGACACGTTTGGGAAAACGGCGCGGCACGACCGTAACCAGGGCCGTGTGACCCTGCAATTGAGAACTGCTTAGGCGAACCGGCATCTGCTGGGCCGCGCCATTCCGTTCGGCGCGAAATTCCACCTGCAAATCCAAATCCTGGAGGGGGACCAGGCTGGTCGGGCTCACGAGAAGCGCGCTAGCGATTAGTCCCTTGCACTGCGCGGAAACAAAGGTTTGACAGGCGACGGTATCCTGACCCAGGCGGACGTAGAGCGTCGGCATTTGCAGCCGGAGATTCTCCAGAAACTCATCTTTGCCGAGACGCGGTAGGGTTAATTGACCCAGCACCTGACCGCGATAAAGAAGCTCCGCCGTTACCGTCGTTGCCGGCGGGGTCGATAAACGGAAGGAAACGTGATAGCGGCTATCCCCGTCCTGACGGCGCAAATATTCGGGGGGTTGCGGATCTTGACAGGGGAGCCGCAATTGGTAATCGGCTTTGCGCCGCGCGGCAGGGCTGGGCAAGCGGAGAACAGCCTCGACGAGCACGGCCTCCGCATTCCAGGGAATGGGCTGATCGCTGATGATCAGACCGGCCTTTTCATAACCGTAGTGCAGCGCCTGCGGTTGAGGGCGGAGCCGGTACATCGGCCAAAGCTCATTCATCGCCCAGTCGCGCCAGCGCTTGATCCAGGGCCACATCGAGTTCCTCCGCCGAGGAAGGGGCCGGGCGCGGTTGGCAGATCAAGCAGTCCGCCGCGCGCGTAATCCGAAACCGATAGGGCCGAAACGCGTCATCGAACACTTCGGGCACCCGTTGCAACGTAAATAGGAGACTCGTGAATCCGGGATCGTATCGAGCCGAGTTGGCAAGAAGATCGAGCGTTATCAAGGCATGAAGCGACGCGATGGCCTGTATCGATGCCTTGCTCGCTGGGATGGTCGTTTCCTGGACCGCGCCGCCCGGATTCGAGTAATTCGGAACCGAAGGCTTTTGCACCGGCATGGAGCGCTGTAAATAGCTGGCTACACAGCCGTAGCAAGGGCCGCCTGGCACAAACCAGTGGACGAAGCCGCCTATGCCTCCGCTCAACACCTCGCCCAACGTCCAGGGTTTGGCGTGCTTGCGCATGAGGCCGTCCCAGTGATACTTGGCGACTTCGTTGTCGGCCGCGCACACGCCAATATCCGCCCCGGCGACGGCTCCATTGATTTCCTCTTGTCGTGCAGGGTCAAGAAGATCGTAGGGGAGTATCCGTATTTCTAAGTCCGACCTGCGTTCCTTCAACCAACTGAGAGCGAGGAGCGCTTTTTTCTCGCCGACCGCCCGAGAGGGGAAGAAGTGACGTTGGACGTTGTGCGGTTTATAAACGTCCGGCTCAATCAAAGTGACTTGCGTGATGCGCGGATCGCGGCAAAGCAGGTCGAGGACCGGCATGCCGCCGCTGCCCGCGCCAACCTGAATCAAGTGAGCCACCTTGCCACCTCACTTAGCTTCCGGAAGCGGCCATTCTCCCGTATCGTGCCAGATCTCATAGCACGCCAGCCACCGCCACGCCGCCTGCACGGCGAAGACGGAGGTAAATTTTGCCGGGTCCCAGCGGCTGGAAACACGCGTGCTGCCTTGTCTCCATAAACACAATGTCTGGCCTTCGAGCAGGTGCGGACAATGTTTGAGCGGCGTGATGACGCGCGTCTCCGGCGGAACAGTGGGATAGCTGGAGACAAGACGTGTCTCAAGCTGGTAAACGTTGTGCCCAGGCTTTAGGCTATAACGCAAAACAAGCGTGCTGCCTAAACGAACGAGCCGGATCTTAAACGCCTGATCCCGGCCTTCGTTGTAGCGTTCAATGACCGGAACCTCGACGCTTAGTAAGCGCTGTTTCCCGGCTTCACTGTCGAGAAGGCCCATAAAGGAATGCAGAATGAAGAAGGCAGAAAGCAGAAAAAAGGAATTCCTGGCAGCAGATCAACCATCTTGACTTGCTGGCTTCTGCATTCTGCCTTCTCGGTTTCTTCTCAGTAGTGGCAAGGCACTGATTTGATGGCGAAGATCACTTCTTCGTCAGTCACTTCTTCCGCGCTGCCGACGAAGCTGGTGTCGCGCCGGTTCATGAGGATGGCGCGGTCGCTGTCCGCGTTGCCCCGCAGTGCCGTGATTAGTTGCCGCCGCTCCGTGTCGTTGAGAGGACGGAAGTCCATGGAAGTTCTCCTTCACAGAAAAAGCGAAACGGGAACAGAAGAAGCTGTCAGCTTTCAGCCGCCAGCTAGTCAGCCAGCTTGTAGAACCGGAGGCATCCAAGGCCTGCCGATTGTCTTATTTTGGTTTTCCCCTATTTAGACACAACTCTCCGATGATTCAAACTCAATTTCTCATCATCCTTCCGAATCCCATTGGGAGCAAGGAAAACGTGGGCAAATTGCCGGCGGCTATTTCGCAAGTTCCGCCAGCAGCAGGTAAACGCCTCTATCAACACGTTCTTCATTCTGCTGTGCGGCCATAAGCTGGCCCTCCCGCTCAACGAAGTACCGGACGTCATGCTCCCTAAGGAAGACATGCAAACATTCGTATGGTTCGGAGAGCGGGATGCGCATCGCCAATTCCAGCCCGAACCCTTCGTTGACGATTTCAAAAATCGTATTCGCCTGTTGTGAGGCCAGTCGGTCCAGCCGCTCAGCATGGCGTTCGATGGTCGGCCATATTTCGTGCAAGGGGCGTGCCAAATCAGGACCGATCGTTAGTTCGAGTGGAACAGGCCGATAGCCGGGTGCTCTAAATTGCAGAGAGTACCACGACAGCCGTAGCTCGCCCAGGCACTGGACGTTTGGTTTCGGTTGATGGGCAAACAGTGCTTCACCGTTGGGCGCCCCATCGGCCGTACCGATGCCAAAAACGCCCTCACTGCCGCGCAAGTGCTTCACCCAGTCGCTGTCGCCGCGAAAGTCGGCGTCGCTGGGATGGCGGAGACTGCCCGGATGCGTATGCACGACACCTACTATGGTAAGACGGCGATCGGATTGCCGAACAATTCGGCTGCCTAGAGCTTGGGCATTGGTATTGAATTGAACATGTGCCACGCTCGCATCGCGGTCCGCGCCGGCCGGAAGGGTCGCCAAAACCAGCACTTCATTTACCTCGCGCAGTCCCAAAAGAATCCAGCCGGTTTCTTCCTCGCCGCGCGCCTCTTTCCGATGGGCGGCAAATTCCTCGAACAGAGTGCGAGCTACGCCGTCGGTCAAGACGATTCGCTGGAGCGGTTGATATTTCGAAACAGGGAAGTGAGAACTGGGAACGAAGCGAGCTGCCTGGCCCCGCAATCGGAAAACGGTCCGGTTGAAGTCGCCCAGCAGTTGGGTGGCCGTGCTGACCAGCGTCTGCAACATAGTCCTCGGCTTCTCCTGCAAGGACATTCCAAAGGGCTTCATGGCCCCGCGCGGACGGAAATTGGGGCGAACAACTGGTTCGGCGGGAAGGCGGTCGAAATGGCTGCCTCCGCTCCTCCGCGCTTCTTCACTATATCCAGGGAGGTGCGGCTCGTCAAAGTGGTTGGCGGGGAAGATGGAGAATGAAGGATCGAGGATCGAGAATGGATTAGCCGTATTCTCGGTTCCAGGCTATGCCTATTCTCGGTCCCAAACTCCGTTTGGGACCGCACTGCCGCGAAGCTCTGCTTCGCTTCCTCCTAGGCTTACAACTGAAAGGTCATCCCCTCATAGGGGATCACCACTTGGCAGGAATTGGGATCGCGGCCGGCGCGGCGAAGTTCCTCGGCCATCAACTTCTGGATCAACCCTTCAACTGCGAAAATCTGCTCGTCGCTGCGCATCGGCTCACGATGGCCAACGTGCAAGGTTTTCACGCCGGCGGCGACGGCCGTGGCGACACAGGCTTCCACGGGACTATGGCCCCAGCCGCGCCGGGTAACGTGCGTCGTCTCACCAGGCAACAATTTAGTTCCTTCGTACTCAGCCTGAAGGTACTGGCCCTCGGTGTAAAGCAAGTCCGCGCCCTGTGCGAATGCGGCCAACTCCGGATCCGGGACCTGAGCCTGTTCATGATCGGTCGCAAAGACAAACACCCGGCCGGCATTTTCTAGTTTGAAAGCCAAGCAGCTACCGGGATGGCGCAATGCATAAGTGGTGATTTTGGTTGAACCGATCGCGAAGGTCATGCCCGCTTGAATCTCGCGAATGTCCTTGAGGGCCTTCATCAGATCGATGCTAGGCGGGAAATACGTATGGGCTAAGACGGACTCGGAGCCGAGGACTGCTCGCATGGCTTTCAATACGGTCTGCGCTGCCCAGATCGTAAAGGTGTTGCGCGGATCATAAAAAGGACCAACATAAGGAGCCGCCATAACGTGATCGAGGTGCGGGTGCGTTACTAAAACATGGGCCGCGCGCGGGCCTTTGTAATCGGGGGCATTCCAGCGCCGATCCAGGTCAATCCCCAGTTCCCGACAACCGCTTCCGCAATCGAAGATGAGCAAGGCATCCGGCGTCTTAATTTCCACGCATGTCGTATTCCCGCCGAATGTTGACCGCAGAGGAAATGGCAAGCCTTGCTCCACTTGCCGCGAAACACGGGCGTGCAAGTCGGGACCCGGTTGCAGCGCACTAAGGCGGCCCTGCTCAGCGAGACTCATGATCGCGCGAACGATCTTGTCGGTGACTTCGGCCGGCTTGAGCGGCGCCGTCAGCGTCCCGGTGACGCCCCAGTAGGTTACAGTAAAGACCGGATCGAGCGGCATTCCGAGTTCCGCCTTTGCGCGAAGAGATGCCAACGTTTCGCCTGTGATCGTAAGCGGACACTGAGATCGGCGACAAGATTATGGGGCTAAACGGGGCTCAAATCCATTTTACACATTGGAATTGCCAGAGTAACCTGCTCATGTAGTTGGAACGGGAGAAAGAATGCCGGATTTGCCTTCTATGCACATCATGCAGGCGGGAGATACGGGATCGTCCTATTCCTTAGGGGTTTCCGCCTTATCATGCATGATCCTCCACTTGTGTTCCACTCCACCTAGTCCATAAAGAATTCCCCAAGCGAGAAGTATGCCTAGAATGGCGGGCCATAGCCAGCCGGCGCCCACCGACATTCCGGCCGCGGCCGTCAGCCAGATGCTCGCGGCCGTGGTAAGGCCTTCAATGCGATGCTGATCGCTAAGCTTAAGAATGGTACCGGCGCCTAAGAACCCAACGCCAGTGGCGACACCTTGAATGATTCGGCTCATGTCAGCCCTGTTCATGCCTGTTTCCATGCCCACAACGGTGAAAAGACAGGCCCCTAATGCGACAAGCATGTGTGTTCGCAAACCCGCCGATTTGCCGTCGCGCAAGCGCTCGAAACCGATAAGTCCCCCCAGGAGGGCGGCAATCGTCAAGCGAATCAAGACACGTACCAGATGGGCGGGATCCTTGAAGCCCAAGAAGAGTTCTTCGAATATTCCTTCCATTGACTCACCCAAGTGATTCGCAACTCATTGTCCCACGAAGTTGCGCATTTCGGTCTCGGTCAACTCCCGTGAAAATTGGCCGCCCAGAATAAAATCACCAGTCCGCATCAAGGCGACGTGAGCGACGCGCAGCGTAAGCGGTAAAGTAAACTCGGCATTCATCGTGGCCAATTGTGCCAGGACGGTTGTGCCGGATTCCAGCCCTCGGTTGAGGAGCATGCTGATGCCGGTTGAGGAGAGATTCCAGACCAGGCCCATACCAAGATTGTCGCCGTCTTTTGACGCGAGATAGCAGACAGTTCCCATGGTCGGTTGCCGGCGCGCGGCAATGCGGCGTTCCCTAATGATTGGAGTCGTAAGAGCAGCGGAAGGCATTGGCAATCCCTCGTTGATTTAATGAATGTTTAGCGGCGAGCCTCCGGCGAGCATTGCAACGCGCTCGCCGGAGGCTCGCCGCTAAACGTGCTACTTGGCGCTAGCTTTTAACAAACCTTGTTGCTTCATCCAAGTTGCTAAAAGATTTGGCCAGGTTGAAAGCACCGGGTCATTCGGCGCCAGGCCGACGCCGTGAACTCCCTTTTCGTAAATGTGCATCTCGGCAGGCACGTGGGCCTTGCGGCAAGCCAAATAGAACTGAACGCAGTTCTCCGCCGGCACGGCACTGTCTTCATCGGTCTGGAAGATAAAGGTCGGCGGCGTCTTGGCACTGACTTGCCTCTCGTTGGAATAATACTCGACTAGCTTGTCATCTGGCTTGGCGCCGAGCAGGTTGTTGCGCGACCCGCCGTGTGTCGTCCCCTCCTTCATTGAGATGACGGGATAGCAGAGAATGGCGAAATCGGGCCGGCAACTAACCTTCTCAATGGGATCCCCACGGTCGGCCTTGCCATCATCAAAATGCGTTGCGGCCGTTGAGGCGAGATGGCCGCCCGCCGAGAACCCCCAGATCCCGATGCGCTTTAGATCGACGCCATAGTCGTTGGAATGAGCCCGCACGGTGCGGATGGCGCGCTGGGCGTCTTGAAGTGGGGCGCCTAGAAGAGGCGCGGGACGATCCTTGGTCACAATGCGATACTTGAGGATGAAGGCCGCCACCCCCAGCTTATTCAGCCATTCGGCGGGTTGTTTACCCTCGTGGTCATTGGCCAGGAAGCCATACCCTCCGCCGGGGCAGATGACCACGGCCGCGCCGGTGGCCCTTTCGGCCGACGGAAGATAAATCGTGATAGTTGGCTTATCGTCGGCCTCTTTCCCCTTTGAGCCCGGCGCCGGGCCGGGATAGAGATCGATGACTTTATGCTCGGCCGGTTCGGCAGCGAATAGCACCAGAGCCAGGGAGAGGACTGATAGATTCATGGCGCGCATTCCTTAAATTGCTGTCAGCAATGAGCTTTCAACCAATCCCGCATGGCTGAATTGCTTGAGGGTGCTATCTTACCTCTTGTCTATGAGGTAGGGAACGCCTTACGATGTAAATATCCAGGTTGAGAACTGACTGATAGCTTTCGGAGGGGGCGATCTGGTATCGACCGGGTAAATGAGGTATCCGGCGGCGTGTCGTGGTTGATCAGAAGGCCACGTAAAAATCTGATCACACTTTAACTGCTGAACCGCAGTTCTCAACGGCAGCCTAAGTAAAGGCAGCCCCAGGTCCGGGATCTTCGCCTGAAAGATCTCGGCTTGGTTGCCAAGTCAGGCTCGGGGTCGCTTGAGAAGGGCCGTAAGGTCCTTCGCACCAGCGGCGGCGATCCCTAAACTTACAGCGGGTTAGTCGGCGCGAAGCCTTGCTTGCCGGGAAGCGCGTCGGCGAACGGGATGGGTGAGGTCGCAAGACTTTAGCCCATCAACCTTGGCAAGCTACACACGTAGAAGCCAATACTGAAGTGCCTCGGGACCGGGGTTCGATTCCCCGCGCCTCCACTTCCAAGGGCTTGCGAGAAATCGCAAGCCTTTTTCTTTTTAGGGTCTTAAGGGGTCTGGCCTTAAAACGCCGGCGCCGGGATGCTTCGATCCCGGCGCTGGCGTTTAGGGCTTATCGCTCGCTATTCGAGGTCCTTGATCACCGTTTCGCTGTGGGTTACCAACGAGCCGTCTTCCAGATAGGTGCAGCTGGTATAGACGCGAAAGACCTTGAGAACCTCGAAGCCCATTTTAACTTGCTTGATGACGTCGTCCGGGTTCAGATTCGGCGCCATCTTGGCAACCCCCGAGGCGTTGATGCCAAACACAACCCACGGCTCCGCCAAGTCCATCATGGCCGGCCAGCTAAAGTAGACGGCCTTGGCCAGATTGCGCTTGGTATCGGCAAGAGGACCGCCGTCCAGCTTGAGCGGCGTCGAGGCGAGCAGTCTTTCCGCATGAGCCTGGGTGAGCGCCAGAGCGCACACTTTGTCCGAAAGCCCGGCAGTGGGCACGATTTGCTTGTCGACCCCGAGTTCATTGGGCAACGGGATGGAGTAAAGCGTGCCGGACTTTCCTTTTTCCATTTTGGGTTCTGGGATCTTTATCTCGGGAAAGCTGTCCTTGTCCGAAACGATATCGCGAATGCCGGCGAAAAGCTCGTTAAAGACGATCCGGTATTCGGCGGCCGCTTTTTTGAGCAGTTCGGCGTCCGTGACGCTCATGACGATGGCCAATTCCAGCATGGGCATGGGCTTCTCCGTGGCGGGCAGAGCCTGGTGCCATTGCTTGCTGCTAATTTTGCTGTCGATTACCAACGCCCCCTGATTATCGGCCAGGGCGGGCAAAAGCATCTTGCCGGTGGCCTGGTCGAGCCGAGCTAGAAGCGGGTTGGCGAGCTTCGTGACCTTGTCGTAAATCTCCTTATGTTGCGGGTCGAGTTGGGGAACGACCAGTTCTTCCACGTAGCCATTGGCCTTTTTGACCCACTTGACAAACATCTGGTAGTTTTCCGGCTGATACTTGTTCCGGCCGACAACGGCAAGGATGGGCGCGCCGCCGAGGTGATCGAGGAGCGTCAACGGCTTGGAAGCCTCTACATCCTTGTGATCGCCTCCTTGATAGGAGTACCCTTCGATGCCACGCTGGCTTATGAAGGAAAAAGCCATGGAAGAGCCTGGTTCGCTCAACAGGGTCTTGATGTCCTTGGCCAGGTCTTGCAGGTCGATCTTGATTTGCTTGCGCTTGTCCTCGGGCAGCAGGTTTTCGGGTATGGCCGAGGAGATGCCCTCCGCCATTTCATCCAGATCTTTCTTGCTGGTGCCGAGCACCGTGCTCATGGCCTTGCTGACATAAGAAATGGAGATTAGGCGGCGGTCGGCGAACTTGGCCAGCGGCTTGAATTCAGGTCGATTAACTAAATGTTTGCCCTGACCCAGCTTGGCCACGTGGTCAAAGGAATCGCCGATGGAAAGGAGAAAATAACCGTCGCGAACTCCCATGCCTATCGAGATCTTGGCTTCCGTTAGTTTCTTGATGAGTGCATCGTACTGCCCTTCTTTTTCCTCGAACTGTTTGATGGGAAGTTGCTCCCAGGGAACCATCGAGCCGTCGAATACGAGAGTCAACATGTCCACGCCGCCGACTTTTTCCTTTTTGATTCGATCCTTCAAAGTTGGAACAAACAAGGCTAAACCGTTCAGGATCTTTTCTAGCCGATCAACTTGCGAAACGGCCGCCTTGGTGTTGGTCAGCTTGAAGCCGATGACAAGGTCCGGCGTCTTGATCTTGTCAAGGTTTTCCGCAAGTGCGTTTAGTGCCAGTCTAGCGCGCTGCTGAATTTCGGCGCCAGGCGGTACTACGGCGCCCCTCGCCTGAGCAAGAAGAGACCCGTAGCGCATGGTGCCGAAAACCTCTCCCATCAACTGAGAGAACGAGACCCATCCCTCTCCCCCATAGACGAACATCTCCTGCGAACCCATATCCGCCAGCAGGCCAACCAGCTCTTGGTTATCCGGGTCGGAATACCACTGGACCAACGGCGCGAGTTTGCCGTTTGGATTGCCCCATTCGGCATTGGCCATCTCCCAGGCTTGCTGGATGTGCGGGATCGACATGAGCTTGGCCCAGGCCTTGCTCTTGGCGACGATTTCGATCTGTTCCTTGTTGCGCAGCATGGAACAATAAAAGGCTGCGTTTTCCGGAATGATCTTGATCGAGGCGTCCAGTTTGTCCAGCGACTGCGCCTGCGCGAACTGCGGCTGCACAAAGGTCGCACCCAGAAGGGCGACGGCGGCAACCCATAATGATTTGTTTCTTCCCACCAACCCTCTTGGATGCGACATCGTGATTCCCCTTTGACTTGGTTTGGGCCTATGTGGAGCGAAGTGATCCCCTGCAATCCTCACGCCAACAAGGTAACTCGATTCCATGATTCGGAATCATTCTATAAAGCAAAGTACTCGATTTCCTCTGTTCCCAGGTCCAGCGAAATGAAAGTCTTCGGAACAGCCCGGTGCAAAGCGCCCGGGTTGACCACTCGCGTCGAGCCAAATTGGTAGTCGTCCGGCTTGTGCGTATGCCCGTGGAACAAGAAATCAAAACTACCGTTCCGCTTCATCTCCCGCATTAAGGAGTCAATATGGCCGTGGATAAAGCCGATTTTGCGGCCTTCGAGTTCGAGAGTGCCAAACGGCTCATGCAGGCTGGCGTTAATCTCCTCCATGGTTTCTTCTAAGATTTCCCGATCGACGTCGCAGTTTCCCAGCACAAAATGCGCATTCCAGCCGGCGAACAAGCGTACAGTAGAGGCGTCATCAATGTCGCCGCAATGAATGACGGTTCGGACGCCCTTCCCATAAAGGATGGCCAAAGCCTGTTCCACGGCCTGCATTCGTCCATGCGAGTCACTCATGACGCCGATCCGCATCGTTCACCATCCTGCCTCGGAACGTCCGGCGAGAGCTTTGACCAAGGCCTCGACGAAGAAATGATCGCCCCAAGCGACGGATTCATCCACGCCCAGGTTCTTGTGATAATGGTATAGGCCATGGAGAAGAACGCCTTCCCAATTGGGCCGGCTGGTTGCCAGGAAGTCGTCCGAACACAAAATGTTCAATAGCGCGAGTGCGGCAGTTCGGTAGGCGTTTCTCTCCGCTTCGTCAATCAGCACCTCCTCCGAGAGGTCCAAGAGACCGCTGGCGGCAATGGCTGCGGCGGAACTATCCCAAAGCGGGGGTTCCGATTCAGGTAAATCGAAATCCCAGAGGGGAATTTGGCCGCTCGGGGCGCGCTTGAGCCAAAACTGCGCGCATTTCCGCGCGACGCCCAAAAGTTCAGGATCCCCGCCCCAGTGACAATTCAGCCGATGAGCGGCGGTGAATCCGTAAAGCGCCCAGGCCTGTCCACGCGCCCAAGTGCTGGCCGCGTTCCATCCTTGATGTGTCGCTTGTCTCAGGAACAAGCCGGTGGCCACGTCGAAGACGCCTTCATGAGCGGTACTGCCATCGGCCCTTACAAGGCAACGAGCAGTCGTCCGGCAATGTTCCAAGGCAATTTTGCGCAAAGACTCATCGCCAGTCTCTCGTGCCGCCCAAAAAACGATGCCCACGTTCATCATGATGTCGATAAAGAGAGAATGCGGACCGATAAAGGAGCACAGGTAACCGCTCATTTGCCGGCGCAGGGCCAAGGTCCGCCCGGCATCGATCAGGATGTCGCGCAAGCGGGAATCGCCGGTTAGGTGATAACAGCGCAGGTAAGTTGAGAGGAACAGAAAACCAAGATCATGGACGCGGCGGTCAAAGCGCCGCGGCTCCAAAGGCCGGCTATACTGCTCCGCCCATTGGCGCCAGCGGTCCTCGCTCGTGTGTTTGTGAAGAAGCCAGAGGATGCCGGGAAAAAATCCTTCGCACCAGTTTGTCCAACGTTCGCCTTCCCGGTTCCACAGGCCGCCGACCGTGTACACGGGATAATAGCCGGGGTAATTCCGCACAATTCTCTCAGCTTGGCAGGCGGCGAAATCAAGGCCTATTTGCAATCGGGAGCGGAGCGTTTCATCGCCTGGTAAGTTGCTTTGTCGCATACAAGTCCAAGTCCCGTGCCGCATGCAATGTTTTGGAACCAAAAGCCAACCTTATCGTATTCACATGGTGCAAAATAGGACCGCAATAAGAATTACCAGATAACCGGCGAGCGGGGGGCGTGAGCCCCCTGATTCCAATAAAAATCAGGGGGCTCACGCCCCCCGCTCGCCGGTTCATCCTGTGCCCGCCCTCTCAAGTATGCTCCTAGGAAGCTGTCCTACAAGATTCGTTGAAGGAGGTCAGCCTTCGTGTCCGATTAGCTTACCAGGGACATTGCCGGCACAATCCGCATAAGCGGCCACGGACCACGCTTCGCCGCGTCGTCCTCATTTTGACCGGACCCACTCTAATGAGCGCTTCGGCTCCTGAATCCGGAAACTTCTGGCTGAGCATTATCCTTCGGCGGCCCTACACCCTGTCGGCCACGCTTTTTCTGGCTCTATTTGTCATCCCTTTCTGCACGCGCAAGCAGTCTGACTGGGAGTATGTCTATATTCCCGCCGCCCAGCGATTATTCGAGGGAAAGGATGTCTTTGAGGGCGGGTTTGTCTACCCGCCGATCAACGCCTGGCTCATGCTCCCTTTCGTCGGCATGCCGCGCATTCCCGCCCGGTTGCTTTGGTTTGCTCTCAATGGGACGGCTCTCTTCATACTGATCTGCGGGGCCTGGAAAGTATCGGGGGGCGGCCCGTTGGAAGGATCGCCGCCTGCCTCCCGGCGCGAGCACATGATCTTCGGACTCGGTCTGCTCTGCGGCATCTATTATGCCTTCGATGCGTTGACCAATCAGCAGACGGATTTACTAGTGGCGGCTTTGGTGATCGCCGGTTGCCAGGCGCTTGGCCGGCGCAGCGACTGGAAAACGGGACTGCTGATCGGCGTGGCGGCGGGCGTGAAATGCACTCCGCTTTTATGGGCCGGTTATTTGGCCTGGCGTAAGCGGTGGGCGAGCGCCTTGCTTGTCCCTGTGGTCGCCGTGGGCATCAACCTGTTGCCCGACTTAACGCATCCGCCGGCAACCTCCATGCCGCGGATCGAGGACTGGGGGAGGCGTTTTCTGGCGCCGATGGCAGAAAGCGACCATGATCTTGGCACTTGGGCCTCCGCCATTTTGCACAATCATTCCCTGGCGGGGGTATCCAATCGCTGGCTTACCTGGGAATCCACCCGGCGCCAGGGAAAAACGGAGGTGGCGGCGCGGGCCGACCGCGTCGGCCCGAATACGCTCAAGGTTGTTGGCTTGGGCAGCATGCTCCTGTTCTTTACGGCCGCTTGGTTCTGTTCCTGGAAAGGCGGCCGGCGCCCCGGTTTCGCGTTATTCAACTCCGAGGAGACGGCGCCATCGCCGGCCGCGCTGGAATACAGCTTGGTCTTGATTCTGATGCTCTTGCTTTGTCCTCAATCCAGTAAGCCCCATTTCTGCACGCTGTTGCTGCCCGGCTTCTGTCTGACCAGGGCGGCGCTGACCTGGCCCAGCCGACCCCTAAAGGTCCTTGTCCTATTGATCGTTGCCTGTGGGCTGGTTTCCAATAAGGATTTGGTGGGCGGGCGAGTCTACGACTGGGCCTTGTGGCACGGTAGCGTCACCCTGAGCGCGGTGCTTTTGCACGCCGGGTGCTGCGTGGCGCTGATTTTGCCAACCCGTCGGGCGACCGCCTTGCCGGGCGTGGCAAGCAATGAAACGGCGGGCACCTCATTTAATCGCCCCATCCTCAAGGCGTCCTGACAGCCCGGTCGGCGGCGCGGTTCCCCATTCTGCGACACGGCTTTACCTTGGCTAGTGACACTTGATTCTTTCCATTGCGCCACACCCCCCGTGGAAAGAAATGGAAAGCAATGGAAAGCATTTGGTGCTCCAGGGCTTTCCGTTTTCGTTTCCCGTTTCCGTCACCACCACGGAAACGAACTTTCTTGCCGGAAGGCCTTGTAGCTCTTAATGTTAGGAATGATCGTTTCCCGACCCCCCTCACTCATCCCCCTCCCGCGCCGGTCGGAAACGAACCTTCCGTCCTCGGTAGCACGGCCCACCGCGCAGAAAACGGACGAGGTGCAGCCGACTTGCCACCCAGCCTCGAAAAGCATGGTAGCGGATGCTATCATTAGCAGAGAAATCGAACGGGGAAGGCCAATGCCAAAGACCCAAATACCGACCAGCAGCGAAGCCGCCATCCTTTCCAGGGTAATCCAGCGGAGCATGCTCACTCTATCGCCGGAGGCCGTAAGAGTCTTGCTCGACCTGGGCTTTCCCGAAGGAGACAGAAAAAAGATGCATGATCTGGCCGTCAAGAACCAGCAGGGGAGGCTGTCGCAGGAAGAAGAGCGGGAACTTGACAGCTACGTTCGCATCGGCCGCCTTCTCGACTTGCTTTCCGCCAAGGCCGCGAAGTCTTTGAAGTCCGTCCCGTGAAGCGGTAAAGCATGGATGACGACCTCTTTCAACAGGTATGGGGCCGGGCCAGTAACAATTGCGAGTATTGCCTCTTACCACAAGAGCACAGCCATCTCACCTTCGAAGTGGACCATATCATCGCCACTTGCCACGGCGGACCGACGCGTGCCAGCAATCTCGCCCTAACCTGCTTCTACTGCAACCGATACAAAGGACCAAATATTGCCGGGATGGACCCGGTTTCGAAGAAGCTTTCGCCGTTATTTCATCCGCGCCGGCACAAATGGAGTCGGCACTTTCGTTATGATGGCTCAATCCTTGTCGGGCTGACTCGCATCGGTAGAGCAACCATCGCTGTTCTGCATATCAACGACTCAGACGCCGTCGCCCTTCGCGAGGCGTTAATCGACAGCGGAGTATGGCGATAGTCATACTTCTCAGGGTGCGCCCCAGCGCTTCATTTCTCGCGAAGACTTGCTCAAAGCACACCGCCCGCGACCAATACTTCGCACGCCGCCGACTATTCGGGTTGCAACGAATTCGTTTCCGACCCGCGGCTCAATGGGCTGGTCGACCTCGCCCGGGAGGCTCCAGCGATTTGGTTCTCTCCATTTCGCCTGACCCCCCGTGGAAAGCAAAGGAAAGCATTGTGTTGGCGTTTTTGCGGCATTTGCGCCGGTTGGACTAGCAAGGGACCGGGGACATGAGAAGAAAACGAAGGAGCAGATAGGGTCAATGAGGCGCACCGGGCCGCTCGGTCTGTGCCCATCGAGATCAGCAACGGGACGCTAACCGACCAGTGACCCTGTGGACCAGGTAACGACGCTGTGGATCAAGAAATCGGGTCTCCACGGTGGGTTGGGCGGTGAGCGAAGTTGCGATCTTTGGATGTCAGAAGGCCTCATCCTTTTACAGCTGGACCCTCTGGATCACCATTTTGACCCAGAGGGTCAGGTAGCGACCCTCTGGGTCCGCAACAAATGAGCCAGAGGGTCAGAGGGTCTCATTCAAATTCCGTCTTGGCCCCGGAAGGATGCTAAGTTAACCTCATAGTGCCCGGACCGGAGCGCCCGGCCACGCCAGCGGTGTTTATTCAACTGCCAGGAGGAGGATTCATGTGCGGAATCGTGGGATACGCGGGTTTCAAGGAAGCGGAACCCATCCTTGTTGAAGGCCTGCGCCGGCTCGAATACCGCGGCTACGACAGTGCCGGCATCGCGACGCTCACCGGTAGCCAAATGCACCTCCGAAAACGCGCCGGCCGCATTGCCGAATTAGCCAAGTACCTCCGTGGCCAACCGGCCCCTGGCTGCCTCGGCATCAGCCACACCCGGTGGGCGACGCACGGCCCGGCCAATGACACCAACGCCCATCCTCACCTAGGCGGCGATGGAGCGGTCGCCGTGGTGCACAACGGCGTCATCGAAAACTACGCTTCCCTCAAACGGCAATTACAAGCGGAGGGCGTTGTCTTTCGCACCGACACCGACACCGAGGTCATCGCTCAGCTCATTGCCCGCCATCTCAACGGCGACCTGGTCGAGGCAGTCCGGAAGGCCTTGGCCCTTGTCAAAGGCACTTATGGCCTGGCCGTGATCAGTCCGCAGCATCCCGATGTCATCGTCGGCGCTCGGCTGGGCAGCCCGCTGGTGTTGGGCCTCGGCCAAGGCGAAAACTTCCTGGCGAGCGATCCGAGCGCGCTCATGGGTTTGACCGAACAAGTGGTCTACCTTCAGGACCGGCAAGTGTGCGTGCTCACTTCCGAGGATTGGGATGTCTTTGACCAGGACAGCAGCAAAGTTGAGCCGAGCATCCATGCCCTCGACTGGGAATTCACCGAGTCCGACAAAGGCGCCTTTGAGCACTACATGCTCAAGGAGATCTACGAGCAGCCTGAGGCTCTGGAAAACGCCATGCGCGGCCGGCTGGTTGACGAAGACGCCAGCGCCCACTTCGGCGGTCTAAACCTGGACACGCAGCAACTTCGCCGAGCCGATCGCCTGATCCTGACGGCGTGCGGCACTAGCTATCATGCGGCCCTGGTCGGCGAGTATCTCTTTGAGGAACTGGCGCGGATTCCCGTCGAAGTGGAGTATGCCAGCGAATTTCGCTATCGCAACCCGCCCATTGATCGCAATACCATCGTCCTGGCCATCACCCAATCCGGCGAAACAGCCGACACCCTGGCCGCTCTGCGCGAATCGAAAAGAAAGGGCCATCCGACATTGGCCCTCTGCAACGTCGTCGGCAGCACAATTGCACGAGAAGCCGACGGAGGCGTCTATCTGCACGCGGGCCAGGAAATCGGCGTGGCCAGCACCAAGGCCTTCACTTCGCAAGTCATGGTGCTGACAATGCTCGCCCTCTATCTGGGCCGGATGCGGCACTTGTCGAGCCTGCAGGGCGCTCAGATGATTGAGGAAATGCGGAGCGTGCCGGACCTGGTTCGGCAAACGCTGGAATGCCACGATACCGTTCGCCGCATCGCCGAGCGCTATTACTCCGTTAGCAACTTCCTCTATCTGGGCCGGCAGTTTCTCTATCCGGTTGCCCTGGAAGGCGCTCTCAAGCTGAAGGAAATTAGTTACATCCATGCCGAGGGCTACCCGGCTGCCGAAATGAAGCACGGGCCCATTGCGCTGGTGGACCGCAATACGCCATCCGTGTTTCTCATGGCGCGCGGCGCGATTTTCGACAAGGTGATGAGCAACCTGGAAGAAGTGAAGGCGAGGGGCGGTCCGGTCATCGCCATCGCCCACCACGGCGACGAGGAAGTAGCGGCCAGGGCGAATGAGGTGATTTATGTGCCCGAGGCGCCGGAGTATTTGCAACCGATCTTGACCGCCATCCCGTTGCAACTGCTCGCTTACCACATCGCGCTATTGCGCGGCTGCGACGTGGATAAGCCGAGAAACTTGGCGAAAAGTGTGACCGTGGAATAGGAAGCTACTTCTTTGGAAACCCAATACTTCCTGCCAATGACAGGTCGCGCGTGCCCAATCGATCCGCCTGCTTGGGCGTCATGGTGAACGCCAGGACGACTTGATCGCCATTGGGGCCGGCGACCAGGAAGAAATTCTGCACTACCGTCTCATCATCCATTTTCCCTTGAGCCGAGAGGCGATAGATCCAGCGGCTGTCGTCGGTCGGAACCTCGCCTGCCTGCAATTCGTTTTCCGGCTCCCACCCAGGCGTGCGGGTCATGGCGTCCTTGAATTCTTCGGCGGACAGGTGTTTGCCCTTCTCGGCGGCTGTCCACGGCGTCACCGTAACCTGGGCAATGAAGTCGCCGCGCTCCATGAATCGGAGGATCAAATGCTCCGATGTCTGGCCGACGATCTGCCATTCGCGAGCGTAAGCAAAGTCGTACCGGCTTTTGGGGTCGTGGTATTCCAGGTAAGTCATCTTGGCGGGCGGCTCAAAATTGTCGGGCACGGATACAAGAGCCGCATCGGTTAGAGAATCCGGCGTCTCAATGACCGCCCGTTCCATTTTCGTGACGGCCTTGATCTTGGCCGCCGGGCTGGCCGGGCCTTGTTCGCGGTCATCCTCTTGTGCCCATTCGAGAGCAACGATGCGGTTCGATTTCAAATCAAACCTTAGGATCGCGTCCACTTTCAGCTTCACTTGAGCGCCGAGATCGATCCCGGAGGCCGGCCCCGTAATGGTCACTTCCGCAGTGTTGCCATTAGTTTTCAGCAACTTGCCGGTCAGACTCTGTTCCGTCAGACCTTCAATGCTGCACAGAGCCTGGACCACATTATTGGCAAGTTTCCAGGTATCGCCCGCCGCAACCGCCTTGCCCGGAAGAAGACCGGCCAGAGCGAGCGTGTCGAACCGTTCGCCGACCAGTTCGAGTTCCTCATGTGTAAGCGGGCCGAGGGGGCAATAGCTGAGCGGCTGGTCCTTGAAACGCTGCGAAACGATCAGTTTGCGCAGGGAGCGTAGGCTCTTTTCAGTCTTCTCGCTGCCGACGGTTATGGCTGCTTTGGCCTGATCGAAGACGCAGGCCGCTTTGTTTGGCAAGGCCTTCTCGCTGACGTCCAGGATTTTCTGCACAAAATCGTGATGAGCGGAGGCCGACAGTTTGAGGGGAACTTGCTTTCCGTCTTTGGTTGCCCGCATTTCTCCCGACAGTTCCATTTGGAGGCGAATATGGGAGCAATCCCCCTTTTTGTTGGCCTCGGCCAGGGTGATGGATTCGGCGAAGGCCGATGGCGCGGCAATCAATAACAACAATGGCCCGAGCAGGTTACGCCAAGAAACCATCGCTTACCCCCTCCCTCGTGACCCGGATCGACTTCAGGCGGGCCAGACTTTACAGAGTGAGGCGGCTGGGGTCAAGGCGTTCAATTGATTTGGCAGTCAGGGAGACCGGTTGCGTAGTTGGCAAAGCATCGTTGATGCACCACCACTCCGGAAAAGCCATTAGAAAAGGCCCGTGAACCAACGGGTCCACGGGCCTGACAATGTTTGAGGCGCAGATGCTTTTTCGCCTTATTGCGGGCTGGGCGGAGTCTCAGGAGCGGATGTACTTGGTTCCGGGGCCGCAGCCGGTGGTGTGGCTGGTTCAGGAGGGTGCGCCTCGACCTTCGGAGCGGGCGCGGGGGGCGGCGCGGGCGCCCGGGCGCGCACCTTGGTTTCGCCTTCCTTGAGCAATTCCAGAAACGCCGTATGCCCACCGTCTCCAAGCCGACGTTCGTGGCGTTTAATGACGCGGGTGTAGCCGCCCGGCCGATCCTTGTAGCGCGGGGCGATTTCATTGAAAAGCTTGGTCACGGCTTCTTTATCCGGTAGCCGAGCCAAACACAGTCGGCGAGCATGCAGAGTGTTTCTCTTCGCCAACGTGATCAGCTTTTCCACGAACCGCCGGACTTCCTTGGCTTTCTCCACGGTCGTTATGATCCGATCGTGCTCGAACAAAGCCCGGGTCAGATTGCGAAACAGGGCCGTGCGATGGCTGGAATTGCGTCCCAGGTGCCGGCCGGCTTTTAGATGTCGCATGGTAGTGGCTAGGGGTAAGTGGCTAGTGATACATCTCGTTCCCAAACTCCCGTTTGGGAACGGCGTTTTGCGAAACTCTGTTTCGCACCCCAATCGAAACAGAGTTTCGAGCAGGGGCGTTCCCAAACAGGAGTTTGGGAACGAGAAAGGTGCGTTCCCAATAGCTAGGGGTAAGTGGCTAGTGATAAGTGGCCTGTGGTTCTAGCCACTAGCCACTCATCACTAGCCACTCTTGAGATTACCGCCGCATCGAAGTCGGCTGCTTCATGCCCAGTTGTAGGCCGCGTTCGGCCAGCTTCTGCTTTACTTCCTTCAAGGTCGTTTCGCCGAAATTGCGGACTTCGAGCAGTTCCTCATCGGTGCGAATGACCAGGTCGCGCACCGTTGTGATGCCCTCGGATTCCAGGCAATTGGTCGCCCGAACCGACAGTTCCAGTTCCGCCAGGCTCATGTTGAGCTTGCGCTCCAGTTCGTGGTCGACCGAATCGCCGGATACCACGGCTGGTTCCTGGCGATCGTCCACGGCAATCTCGGGTCCGGGCTCGGAATACTGGATGAACGGGTTAAGGTGCTTGCGAAGAATCTTGGCTCCTTCGACGATGGCCATCTGCGGCGAGACCGTGCCGTTGGTCCATATTTCGATGATTAGCTTGTCGTAGTTCGTCTTTTGGCCGACGCGCGTATCCTCGATTTCATGTTTTACGCGAACGACGGGTGAAAAGCTGGAATCGACCGGGATCATCCCGATCTCCCGTTCTTTGCCGGCGTTTTCATCGGCGGTCCGGTAGCCACGGCCGTTTTCTACTGTCATCTCAACCGCGAAAGGCACATCGTCGGTCAGCGTGGCGATGATGTGCTCGGGGTTGATAATCTGGATCGCCTCGTCGGCAATGATGTCCGCCGCCTTGACGACGCCCTTTTCATGACGATCGATGCGGATCGTTTTGGGCAGTTCGCTGGAGTTTTTGATTACCAGGCTTTTGATGTTGAGGATGATATCGGTGACGTCTTCGACGACGCCGGGGATCGTGCTGATTTCGTGCTGCACGCCCTGAATTTTAACGCGCGTAACCGCGCTGCCCTCCAGACTGGAAAGCAGGATCCGCCGCAGGCTGTTGCCAAGCGTGACGCCAAAACCCCGTTCGAAGGGTTCCGCGGTGAACTTCCCATAGGTATCGGTCAGCGTGCTGCGGTCGCTGACCATCCGACTGGGTAATTCCAACCCACGCCAACGAATTCGCATGAGTACAGGTCTCCAAAAGACTGGTGACTTTTCGATTCCCAGCCAGCCGACTCTCGTCTTTGAGCTTCCCGCCAGCCAATCCCGGTTGCAACATCCCGACTTGGTGGAAGTGTCTCAAAGGTCAAGGTTCTACAGGCTGAAATCAAAAATCGGATGTGGGATACGATTCCAATCGTGTCGTGATCCCATGACACGATCGGAATCGTATCCCACGCCAAAAAACGGCACACTATCGTGAACAGACTTCGATGATCAGCTGCTCGTTGATTTCTCTGATACGTTGGTCCACGTCGCCCCGAGTCGGCAGGCGCGTCATGCGTCCTTCGGGCGGTTCGACGCTGGTCCGCTCCAAATGATCGGGCACCGGCGGCGGACTTTCCTGCAAGTTAAGCTTGACCAATTGCAGGCTACGCGGCTGGCTTTTAACGGTGATAACGTCGCCGGCTTTGACCAGCAAGCTGGGGATATTGCACATTCGCCCATTGAGTAGGATGTGGCCGTGGACCACCATTTGCCGGGCGCCGTTGCGATTGGGGGCGAAGCCAAGGCGATGCACCACGTTGTCGAGCCGGCGCTCCAGGATGCTCAGAAGCATCTCGCCGGTGTTTTCCGGAGAACGAGAGGCCAGTTCGAAATAGCGGCGAAATTGGCGTTCGAGGACGCCATAAAACCGCTTGAGCTTCTGTTTTTCGCGTAGACGGATGCCGTACTCGCTGGGTTTGCCGCGACGGGTTCCGTGCATGCCCGGGGGCGCGTCACGCCGTTCGATCGCGCACTTGGGACTCTCGCACCGCGAGCCCTTGAGAAAGAGTTTGATGCCCTCACGCCGGCACATCTTGCATTTGTAATCGATTTCTCTTGCCATTGGTCCTTAGTCGCTAGAAAGTAGCCAGTGGTAGGTAGAAAGAAAACCAGTGCCTTGAGGCAAATAGGAAAAAGGGTAAACCCTGCACTCCTACTGACTACTTTCTACTGATTGCTTTTGAAATTATACGCGTCTCTTTTTCGGAGGCCGGCAGCCGTTGTGGGGCAGCGGCGTTACGTCTTCGATGGCCTTGATATTCAGCCCGGCCGCTTGAAGCGCCGTGATCGCCGACTCGCGTCCGGAACCCGGTCCCTTGACGCGAACCTCGACCTCCTTGAGGCCGAATTTCGTGGCCCTTTCGGCGGCTATTTCGGCGGCTCGCTGAGCGGCAAACGGCGTGCTCTTGCGGCTGCCCTTGAAGCCCACCGTGCCCGCCGAAGCGAAAGTCAACGTGTCGCCGTTGGTATCGGTGATCGTGACGATGGTGTTATTGAAGGTCGCTTTGATATGGGCGATCCCGCGCGAGACATTGCGGCGCTGCTTACGTTTCTTGCTCTTGGCCACAGAAGAATGACTCCTCGTTTAGCAACGCTTCGCAGAAGCGTTTATTGGTTCGCATAACGCCTCTGCGAAGCGCGGCTAAACACCATTACCCACGCAATTCCTTGACGCCCTTCTTGCCGGCCACCGTTTTGCGCGGGCCTTTTCGCGTTCGCGCATTGGTTCGGGTACGCTGCCCACGAACCGGTAGGCTGCGGCGATGGCGGAATCCCCGGTAGCAGCCAATGTCTTTCAGGCGTGCGATATTCTGCTGAATTTGGCGACGCAACGGGCCTTCGACGGTGTAATCCTTGTCCAGGATATTGGCCAATCGGCTAATTTCGTCGTCGGTCAGCTCTTTGGCGCGGCGCTGGGGGTCCACATGGGCTAGCTCGCACAAGCGCAGAGCCAGAGTCGGCCCAACGCCATAGATATAGCGCAGCGAAATATGCGTCGGCTTATCGTTTGGAAGGTCCACACCCAAAATACGCGGCACTGTAGCTCTCCTCGGCCTTTAACCCTGACGTTGTTTATGACGGGGATTGGTGCAGATCACCAGCACTTTTCCTCTGCGCTTGACCATCTTGCAGTTTTCACAAATGCGCTTAACGCTGGCTCGCACTTTCATCGGCCACCTGCTTCCCGCCTGTACACCATACCCTATGGGGAAACCAATTTTTTAGCAGTTGAAACGGAATCTAGCAAGGGGGAAACGAGCAGAAGGTAAGAGGAAAAGGCAAAAAGTTCAAATGTCGAATGATCCGGCATGCCAGTTTGCGGTTCCCCAACCATTTAATCCGCCGTGACGGTCACCACTCCTTCGCGCGTGATGGCAAAAGTGTGCTCGACGTGAGCACTTGGCAGCCCGTCACGCGTCACCACGGTCCAGTGATCGCGCAAAGTGTCGGTTTCCTCGCGGCCCATGTTGACCATAGGCTCGACGGCCAGAACGAGGCCTTCCTCCAGGCGAAAATCTTGACGGCGGACTTCGCGGCTAATGTAGTTGGGAACTTGCGGATTCTCATGCATGATGCGGCCGATGCCATGGCCGACGTATTGCTTGACGACGCTAAAGCCGGCTGATTCCGCGTGGCGCTGCATAAGCAGGGCGACCTCGGACCATTTCTTGCGCCGCCCTATTTCCACACGGGCCAGCTCCAAGATTTCCTCGGCAACCTGGACCAAGCGCCGCCATTCCGGCCGAACCTCGCCGACGATGATCGTGGCGGCTGCGTCGGCGCACCAGCCATTAAGCTTGCATGCCGTGTCGATCTTAACAAGGTCGCCTTCCTTGACGACTCGCTGACCCGGTATGCCGTGGACGACCTGTTCATTGATCGAGATGCAAGTGGAGGCAGGAAAAGGGACCTTTTGCCCGGGATACCCCTTGAACAGCGGAATAGCGCCTTTGCTCCGGAAATAGGCTTCCACGGCCTGGTCGATCTCCAAAGTCTTCGTGCCCGGCTGGGCCATCCGACGGCAGATACGCAGAGCCTCGGCCACCAGCTTGCCGGCTTCGCGCATCAAGCCAATTTCACGAGCAGATTTGAGTTCGGGTTTGCGGGAGAAAAATGCTTTTAGCACGGAGAGCTTGCCTCTGGTTTCAAGACATTAACAATGCGCTCATAGACCTGTTCGACCGACCCTTGTCCGGACACCTCGCGCAAGAGACCGAGGTTGCGATAGTAGGGAATTAGATCCACGGTGTTTTCATGATAATAGCGGAGTCGATCGCGAACCGTCGCTTCTTGATCGTCAACCCGCTGAATGAGCGGTTGATCATCCAGATCGCAGATGCCCGGCCGGCGCGGCGGGCAGTTTATGTTGTGATAGGTCGATTTGCACTTGGGGCAACTCCACCGGCCGCTCAACCTCCTGATGATTTGCTCGTCGTCAACATTCACAAAAACAACCGAGCAAAGAGTCAAACCGAGTTTGCGCAGCGTTTCCTCGAAAGATTCCGCTTGAGCAAGAGTGCGCGGATAGCCGTCCATAACGAAGCAGGTCGGCCGATCGGGCCGATTGAAGCGCTCGTTGATGAGGGCGTTGACCAGAGCGTCGGGGACAAGCTGCCCCTGGTTGACATAGGGAGCCGCCTGTTTACCCGCAGGCGTGCCCTGACGCATGGCCTCGCGAAGGATGTCCCCGGTCCCGACGTGTTGCAGCCCCAGTCGTTCGCTAAGGAGTTTTGCTTGCGTGCCCTTGCCACTGCCTGGAGAGCCTAGCAGGATGAGTCGCATGACGGTCCCATTGCTACGATGCCTCAACACGGGCCACAATGTACCGGATCAAGGGCATCCCGCATTATTCTCGGAAAGGAAGGGTAGAACTGCAAGGGAGCGCACGAACATATTGTTTAGCCATACTGTTTAGCGGCGAGCCTCCGGCGAGCGTGCGAGCGCGGGGCAGGTTCCTTTTGAATTGACAGAATCAAGAACACCACTTAGGCTTGCATGGGTGTAGTTCCTACCTAGGGGGGCCCTGCCACTCGGGACCAGCCTAACCTTCCCACCTTCCGCTGCATTTTTGGCTGTTCGTTTCGAGGTCGCGCAGGCATATAACAAGGAGCCAACCATGTTGGACCTGTTCGGTTCCCGCACGGGAACCAATTGCGACGGCGGCACGCGCCGTGATTTCCTCAAAGTCGGTGCATTGGGGCTGGGCGGCCTGATGTTGCCCGACCTGCTGCGCGCACGGGCCGGCGCCAGGGAAGCCGGCAAGACCACCAAGAACACCTCGGTCGTCTGGCTTTGGCTGGGCGGCGGCCCAACGCACGTCGAAACCTTCGATCCCAAAATGACCGCCCCGGTCGAATTTCGCAGTACGGTCGGAGCGGTGAAGACCAACGTGTCCGGTATCGAAATCGGCGGCGTCTTCCCCGAGATGGCCAAAACGATGGACAAAATGTCCATTGTCCGGTCCTTTGCCCACCAAAACTCGGGCCATGGCGGCGGCACGCACTGGGTAATGACCGGCTACGATTTCCCGCCAGCCGATAATAATGTGCCGCCCAATAAACCCGGCATGGGCTCCATCATGGCGCGGTATCGCGGCGCCAATAATCCGGCCACCGGGCTGCCTTCCTATGTTCGCCTGGGCGGCATCCTCGGCGACGGCCCAGCCTGGCTCGGACCGACTTATTCACCCTTCGATACGAGTGGCGAATCACGCAACAACATGGACTTGCGCATCGCGCTCAACAATCTCGATGACCGCCGTTCTCTTCTGAAAAACTTCGACAAGATCGACCGGCACATCGACCGGTCAGGGATCATGCAGGGCCTGGACAACTTTGAAACACAGGCCTTCGACTTAATCCTGAGCAAGGCTCGCGAAGTATTTGACATCAAGCGCGAGGATCCGCGCGTCCGTGACCATTACGGCCCTGGCCTGGGCGAACAGATGTTGCTGGCCCGGCGTTTGTGCGAGGCGGGCGTTGGATTCGTTACGCTTCACTACGGGGGCTGGGACATGCACGGGCAAATTGCCCCGAGCATGAAGACGTTGGCGCCACAAATGGATCGTGCCGTGTCGGCATTCTTGGATGACTGCGGATCACGCGGCCTTGAAAAGGACATTCTGTTGGTCATCACCGGCGAGTTCGGCCGCACGCCTCGTATAAACGATGGCGCGGGCCGGGATCATTGGGCGCCTCTGTCCACGTTGGCTGTGGCCGGCGGCGGCTTGAAAATGGGCCAGGTCGTTGGTGAGTCCACCGCCAAGGCGGAAGTGCCCAAAACAACGCCCATCACGCCACAAGACCTGATGGCGACCGTCTTCCACGTCCTCGATATCCCGGCCGATTTGCAGTACAAAGATACGTCTGGCCGGCCGGTGTCGATGATCGACGGCGGAAAACCGATCGCGGAATTGGTTTGAACGAGTCTCGCGCAAAGCCGCAAAGGCGCAAAGTAAAGAACGGAAACAAAGAAAGCTTGGCTTGAAATTGGACAAGGTTGACTGCGTGTATACATCGGCGTTCTTTCTTTGCGCCTTTGTGGCTTTGCGCGAGATCTCTTACACTACCGACCACTCCGCCTCCCGATAATCCGTCTCTGTAACCCACCATGCCCGCACTTCCGGTTGCTCGTCCTTTAGAGAAATGATCACATTTACAACGTTCGGACTGTAATTCCTCTCTCGATCCTTGGCGCTGGGCACGGGATGCGAGGTGGGATGGGAGTGATAAATTGCCAGAATTTCGAGCTTATTGGACCGCATGTCCCGATCCGCGGCCAGCATGCTCCGGGGTTCGGAAAAGAACTCCCTTGGGCTAGCTAGCTCGTTGACGAGCGGATAACGCTTCACCGCTTTGCCCATGAGAACCGGTGCGGCCGGGTCATCCCGCACAATTGCTCCCGCCAACAAACCCACGCATTCGTTGGGAAGTTCCGCCTTTGCTTGAGCAATCATTTCATCAAGCAACACCCGAGGCACCTGAAGCTTAAATGGGGTTGACAAGCTGGGCAATCCTTTCGATCTTGGACGTTTCTTATAGGTTTATCAGGAGATGCGCGGGCGGAAACCTGACCGTCGCGCTGCAAAGTCTACCTGATAGGGAAGAATTAGCTAATGGCGCGCGACAAGGTCATTCTGGCGTACAGCGGCGGGCTTGATACCTCGGTGATGGTGCCGTGGATCGGCCAGCAATACAACATGGACGTCGTCGCCTTCACGGTTGATCTTGGCCAGGGCGAGGATATCGAGCGCATCCGTCAAAAAGCCCTCAAAACCGGCGCCATTGATGCCATCGCCATCGATGCCCGCAACTTGTTCGTCGATTGCTTCGTTTGGCCCGCCCTAATGGCCGGGGCGATGTATGAGGGCAAGTATCCGCTTGCCACCGCGCTGGGCCGGCCGCTTATCGCCAAGCTGATGGTTGATGCCGCCCATGAACATGGAGGCAAGGCGGTCGCACATGGTTGCACAGGCAAAGGCAATGACCAAGTTCGCTTCGACGTCACCTTCCAAACACTTGATTCTACCTTAAAAATCATCGCTCCGGTCCGCGAGTGGCGCATGACGCGCGACGAGGAAATCAAATTTGCCGCCGAGCATGGCATCGCGGTGGAGGCAACTAAGGAAAGCCCGTACAGCGTCGATCTCAACCTCTGGGGCCGAAGCTGTGAGGCAGGAGTTTTAGAAGACCCGTGGGACGAGCCGCCAGCGGATGCCTTTGCCTGGACAACGGATCCGATCAAGGCGCCAAATGAGCCTGAATACGTGGAAATCGAGTTTCACAAAGGCCGCCCGATCGCACTCAATGGGCAACAGATGGACGGCGTCCCGCTTATTGACAAGCTCAACCAAGCGGGCGGCAAGCACGGCATCGGGCGAATTGACCATGTGGAAAATCGCCTGGTCGGCATCAAGTCGCGCGAGCTTTACGAAGCGCCGGCCGCGACGATCCTTCATGAGGCACACCGAGAACTGGAAACGCTTGTCCTCACCAAGCCGGCCCAGCGGTTTAAGACCCTCGTCGCCCAGGAGTATGCGGACAATATCTACAACGGCTTAGCGTTTAGCGCGCTTCAACAGGACTTATTCCAATTCATAGTGAGCAATCAGCGGTATGTCAGCGGTCATGTCCGCGTCAAATTGCTCAAGGGAAAAGCGACGGTCGTGGGCCGCAAAAGCGATTTCAGCTTATACAGCAAGAAGTTAGCAACGTACGACGCGGGCGATCAGTTCGATCATGCCGCCGCTCAAGGTTTCATTCGTCTTTGGGGACTGAGCCAACAAACCCAAGCGCGCCAGCAGCTTTTGAAGGGCGGCAAAGGTTTTGACCTGCCCGGTTTGCTGGGACCAAAAAACTAACAGTTTAGACAAGAATCTCCCCGCGCCGCGAAAAGCAAGACCTAGAATATAAAAAAGAAGGAAGAGGAGCCAACGAATGGGCAATGATATGATGGACGTCGAACAGCTCGCCACTTACCTGCAGCGCGATGTGCGCGAGGTAAACAAGATGGCGAGCCGCGGTTACCTTCCCGGACAGAAGGTGGGTGGGCATTGGCGCTTTGCGCGCGTCGAGATCAATCAATGGATCGAGACGCAAATGCCATCTTATACAGAAGAAGAGTTGACCGCCCTGGAAGCCCACGGCGCTCAGTCAGAAGATCCCTGGCTGGCTTCTCTGCTGTCGCCTGCCTGTATTGCCGTACCCTTGCCTGCCACTACCAAAGGGTCGGTCCTTCGGGAACTTGTCAAAGCTGCCGAACAAACCTGGCAGGTGTATGATCCGCAAGCGATTTTGGAAGCGATTCGCCAACGTGAAGAAGTGCGCAGCACCGCCCTGCCTTCCGGGGTCGCCATACCCCACCCGCATCGACCGCTGCCGGTCGCCCTGGGTGAATCGCTCGTAGCCTATGGCCGGACGACTTCACCAATACCCTTCGGCGGGCCCAACGGCAATTTAACTGACATCTACTTTCTGGTCTGTTGTCGCGACGATCGCACGCATTTGCGTGTCTTGGCTCGCCTTTCCCGCCTGCTCCTCCGTCCCGACTTCATCGATCAACTCCGGGCGGCCGAGACGCCTCAGCAAACTTGGGAAGTTATCCATCGGGCCGAACAAGACCTGCCTAACGCCTGATGCCCAAAAACCATGACAACCTGCTTCCTAGCGTGAAACCCGGTACAGTGGTTTTACTCGACGATCATGACCCGTCTGGCACGGGTTCGTATAAATCCGCGGAAGAAGCCAAAGAGACGCTACAGGCCCACATTGATGAACTGATCAAACTGCAGAATCTGCTCTACGCCGAAAACCGCCGTTCTCTCCTCATTATCCTCCAAGGCATGGACACCTCCGGTAAGGACGGCACAATTCGCCATGTCCTGTCCGGGCTATCCCCGCTGGGCGTCCAGGTGCATGCCTTCAATGCTCCATCGCCCGAAGAGTTGGCCCACGACTTTTTGTGGCGCGTCCACAAGGTGGCGCCGCCGCGCGGCGTCATGGGCATTTTCAACCGCTCCCAATACGAGGATGTCTTGGTCGTGCGCGTCCATGAACTGGTGAAGCCGAAGATATGGAAAGATCGCTATAAACAAATCAATCACTTCGAGCGCATGCTGGCCAAGAACGACACAATCATCCTCAAGTTCTTTTTGCACATCAGCAAGGACGAGCAAAAGAAGCGGCTACAAGACCGGCTGTCCGACTCGACGCGCCATTGGAAATTCTCTTTGCAAGACATCGAAGAACGCAAATTCTGGCCGGACTACCAGCGGGCCTATGAAGATGTTCTCAATAAGTGCAGCACCAAGCACGCACCTTGGTACATTGTGCCCGCCAATCACAAATGGTATCGCAACCTGGTCGTGGCCGGAACGATCGTCAAGACGCTGCGTGATTTGAAAATGGCGTACCCTGCGCCGACGGTAGACTTGTCGAAGATTTCCATCGATTAATTTCGCCGACGCCGGGGAAGGATTACACCAAGGGTTTTCCGCAGTTCTCGACGAACGATTTTCACTGCTGCAACGGCGGCGGCCGATTGCGCTTTTGTTGCGCTTATGCCGGGATATCGAAACCTCACCGCGTAGTCTTCCAGAATAATCAGCCAGGGCTGAAGATTCGATAGAAATGGCGAAATGCCCGTAACCAGCTTCAATAGTTCAATAAGCAAATGTGTCTTGGGAAAGGCGATAGCCCGTTCCTGGAGAATTGCTTTCATGGATTCTTCGGCGCATTGGACCGCATAGATTGAATACCTTTCTTGTCACACCCTGTCATCTGTCACGTTCTCTTCGGGCGTAGCGTGTAATTCCATTTGGGACATACATCGTGTTCGGCGAGACGCAGGCGATCCATGTCTTCTCTCGTGACTTTTTGGCCCCTTCTGTAGACGCCCTCATCCAAGAAGGCTTTGACCGTCAGGCCGGTCTTCGTGCTTGTCCCGCGGATGAATCCGAGCATGATCCCCAGCGTCTTCAGGGGCCTGCCCTCCCAGTTCTTGCTTATGTAGCTGAATAGCCGATGCTCCACAGGATTCCACTTTGAGCACCCCGTTGGGTAGTGACAAACCGTCACAGTGAGAGCGAGCTGATCGCAAAGGCTTGTTTGAAGGTTGAGCTTCCAGGCCCGAGCGCGGCAGCCATTACAACCCCCGCCATCAGACAAGATGAGCACCCTGGTTGCCGCCGGATACGACTTCCTGCCTTCCACTTGCCACCATCGGGCAATCGAGCGAACCGCGAATTCCGGGGTATCGTTCGAGACACCGACGTAGACAATCCCTTTGTTTTTTGCAACATCGTAGATGCCGAAGGGGATTGCCCGACACTCTGCAGCGCCAGGGAAGTCATGCTCATGCACTTCCTCGGGTTCCCTGCGCCACGTCCGCCCATTGTTTCGGAACTCACCGATCAGCTCCTTCTTTTTTGTGTCAACGCTGATGACAGGCAAACCTGCGTCGATGAATTTCTTCCGAAGCGTTGCGATGTAATGGAATTGGGTGTCTCGCTCAGGACACCCGGGGCGGCCCTGCTTTCTCTTGTTGGCTTTCAGGGAGAAGCCCTGGTTCTTTAACAAACGGCGTACGACGCCTGTACTTGCCTGATATCCATCCGCTTTCAGGCATTCGCTCAACCGCCGCAAACTGCTGCGTATCCATCGCTGTTCACCCATCGGATCGCCGGCCACTTCGTCGACCAGCAACCGCTCCAATGCCGCCACGATGTCTGGCTGCTTAACCTCCGCAAGCTTACGTCCGCCACCAAGCCGACGGATACGCCGGTGTTGCCTCACGACACGTGACAAGCCTCTGGTTCGCAGAGACGACGCGACGGATCCGCGGTTGAAAGCGAGGCCTTCCAACTCCCTCGCGCCTGCACGAATCCGAGCACGCGAAAGACCGGTCGCGGCGCTCACCATTGTCTCTCCCCCGTATCCTAGCGATTGGACTTCGTTAGCGGCCCACAGCCGACACATCCTCTCGTCCATTGCCGGACGCAGGCGCTCGAATCTGTCCTTGATCGTTACTTGGCTTGACATGGGTGCGTCACTCCTTATCCCGATCGTCGGCATCGCGCTGATCCATTGCCGATTTGATCGGCTTTGTCAGACAAACGGGGCTTCGGGGCAGTGAGTTCAAGTGGCCACGCTGTCCTGGTGTACGTCCTGCCATAGTCGCGTAACCGGGCGAGTCGTTCCAGTTCTTCGCTATCCGCCCACAAGAGATGATAGCCATGTTGTGGCGACCGGCGACAGTGGACCCAACGGCCAGCTGCGTCTTAGTGCTGCTCATGCGCCACCTCCTCGACGATGAGTGGCGCGAGCAGTTGCTGTCCGATGACGCGATTGAGAATGCGCAGAGCTTGTTGTCGTGTCTCGGCTGGCAGTTCCTGCCAGAGTCAATCTAGCCGAAGAGTTGGCGTTTGCTTTGCCGTGGACGGGGGGGATCTGGCTGCTTCCTGCTGAAGTGCATGAGTCGCCTCCGTGTGTCGCTTCCCGACGTTTTTGGGCTGATCCATTCAGCCAGTTTCAGCAGCGCCGGGAGCCCGATTATGGGCACCCTGCCGGCATCCTGGCAACCCGTCTTTTCATATGCAACGTGTTTCCGCCTTGTGTTGACAGTGAAAGCACACTAGGTCCGGTAATGGACTCTTTCGCCGCCGGTTCAATGCGACTGCGCCATCGTAATCGGCCTCCGCCCTGGGCACCCATTCACCGGTCAGCGGATTCATAAAGAATCTTGCCCTGTTCCGTCAATTCCTTTAAGAAGAAATCGCCCAACTCTAGGCGGCGCTTCAAGGTAGATGGGGTCATTACAAGCAAGTCGATGCCAAAATCACAGGGGACTGCCTGTCGAATCTGCAGGGACTGCTCGGCTTCCACTGGGGTCTCCATTACCACCATAATATCGACGTCGCTTTCCGGTCGTGGCGTTCCCATAGCATAGCTGCCGAAAAGGATTACCCGATCGGGCTTGAACTGCCGAGCTACCGCGTCCACGAACCGCCGAATGGCCGCGGCTGGAACGCGCCGTCTTTGAGTATGTACCGGCACCTTGGTAGAGCGTCGAGGCATCGAATACACCCGATTATCCAATTGGCTCTCGCATTATAACCCCAGGACAGCGGCAAACGCTATAAGACGTTATGGCGGGTCAACCTCATGCAAAAGCAGAAAGCCCACGCGCAACAACGCGTGGGCTCAGGTTTTGTCATCCTTGGACTTCGAACGGTTACTTTACGGCCTTCTTGACCTCATCTTCCAAATTGGCGATCTGGACGGTTCGGCTCAGGACCTTGCCGTCTTTCCCGACCAAGAACAAATTCGGCAGGGCCATGACGCCGTATTCCACGGCAACCTTGCTTTCCAGGCCGCCGGACTGGTGCAAGTGTGTGCCCGGAGCATGGGCCCGCTGAACGAAGGTCTTGGCATCGGCCAAATTCATATCCAGGTTGATGCAGACCAACTCCAGACCTTTTTGGCCATACTCGTCAAGAACCTGCTTGAGCTTGATGAAGTCACTGGCGCTGGTGCCGCCGCCGACGCTCGCCCAGTAGAAGATCACCACCACCTTGCCGCGCATTTGATCGATGTCAAAGACGGTGTTGGGGTTGTCCATTAAAGGGGCGGCCAACTTAAGCACCTTGCCCTTAAGCTCCAGGCGGCGAATCGCGCCGGCGCCCTTCAGACCTTGCGGCTTGTCGGCGAAGTCCTTGGCCAACTGTGCGTACCAATTCTTGGCCTCGATCTCTTTATCGAGAAACTCGTTGACCATGCCCAATTGAACGAGGGCTTCGGGAGTATCCTCGGCATTGGAGTAGGCTTTTACGAACTTGGCCAGCCGCTCCAGCCACAACTCTTGGGCCTTGTTTAATTCCTTCTGATCGGACGTGAGCAGACGAACATTATAGTCGGCCTGCATCTCGCGGTATGTCACATACGCCGCCAGTTGGCTTTTGGGAACCGCCTCGGCAATCTGCTCCTCGAACTTGACCAGTTGCTTGTAAGCCGACTTGTCATTGGCAGGACTGCTCTGGGCGGCGGCGCTCAGACAATCAGCAATCTGGCGAACCCACGCTTCTTTCTCCTCAGGCTTGGATTTAGCCAGGATTTTCTCGATCAATTCCACGCGGGCCAAGTTATAGCGAACGACCTCGGCATTGGCGCCGGGCGACTCGACCGACTTCGATCCCTGGGCATCGAGTTCGCGCAGTTCATCGAGCAGCTTGAGCATTTCTTTATCAGTGACAACCTTGGAACCGGCTTCGGACGAATCATCGGCGCCCAAACCGATGGAAGGACCATTGACCAAACGCCAGGCCAGACCGATTTGGATCATTTCGCCTGTTTGGATCCAGTCGTTTTTCCCGCCCGTTTCGGTCAGAATGGTGCCGCCCTGGTAGCGGATCATTTCACCGCGACTACCGGCATCCGCGAGGACGCACTGAGGAGCGGCCGTCTCGAGATGCAACCAGTGGGTTTTGTCGGCGGCTAGGTGGGGCAGAGCGGCCACGCATTTTTGAAACTTGGCGGCAGCGCCTTTGCGAAGTTCGCGAACCTTGACGACATCCGCGCCGGATAGATCCAACGATTTCACCTCAGCCTCGGTAATCATCAAGGCCTGGAAGCGAGCAAAGTCCTGCTTGATAACCGCCTGAAGAATCTCTTGGCTGACTTCCTCGGCGGAGATCATTTTCCAGGCGTCAATTTTGCCGTCTTCGTTTTCATCGATGCCCCATTTCATGCCGCCGGAATTGAGCCACCGATACTGGTCGCGTTTGCCGTTGAAATTGGAGTCTATTTCTCGGTAAACCTCGACGCCGTCCTTGTAATACGACCAGATGTCGATGCGATTGTCTTCATTGGCATCGTAGAAAAGGCGCAGGGTTTGACCGGCGCCGTCGCGCAGGGCCCAGCCGCTGCCTTTCTTAGCGCCCTTTACCTTTTCCACCTTGCAATCTTTTTCTTGCTGAGGAGTTGGTATCGTGTAGGCAACCCCATCTTGCTTCGGTCGAATACTGAGCATCTCGGCAACGGTCGGCGCCGCCCACGCCGGGGTCGCACTACCCAGCACGAGCAGGCAGCCCGCCAGGAGCCCCGCTCTTACGCCTGCCTTGGCCATCCCTGTCTCCTTTCAACGTGAAGCGACCAGTCCCGTGATTAGGCCCAGGGTCTATAAATTCATGCAGCCCAAGAACCGGTCGATAACGACTCGCCTTGCTTTCCATATCTTCGGCAACGGCGACCGCCCTTGTTCATCGCAAGGGCGAGAAATGCGGGGCATTCGGGACAGGTTGTGCATTCATAAGAGCTAATCCAAGGATCAAGGATGTTTTTCCAATTGGGATCGGAGCAATCGTTAGAACTTGACGCAATAGTAAGTCAAAATGGGTGATTCTGCCGCTGCCGTTTTCGCGACAGGGGTTAACCATTTGGACGAATCAGGCGGTCCAAAGGAAGAAGGCGATACCGAAGGATTGTTTTAATAAACACCCAGAAAAGACTTGACAGGCCAAATCGGAATGCCGGAGCTGCTGATCGAGATAGCACTTAAACCCATAGATCAACTAGAGATGAATCGAGGGAAACGGTAACGGTTGAGCGGTCACCCAACTTGACGGATTTTCGGCGATGGCTATAATTTAGCCAAGCCAATAAGCCGAGACGAGTTAAGTGATTGATGCAGTATCACTTATGTTAGCCGATTGACAGAGAAGAACGGCGCGCCGGAAGTTCGCCGTGACCAAGCGTTAACCTTACGGATTGTTGGACCTTGGCCGAATCCGATTTGCAGCCTTCCTAATTGCCTTTGGAAAGTTGATGATTGCTTGAACTCGCGGAAGCATGGATCGCAAACTAACCCCAGGACGGGGGACTGACGAGTTTAATTGGCTTGATCGGCTCTCGGTGAGGTCTCGCCACCTACGCTTGCCTTCCTCCAACCGACTCGACGAAACCTTGTTGCAGAACGCGAACGATAGGGGCATCCTCTCGCGGACAAGCCTCGTTTTGTCGTTTCATTGGCTCGTGCCAACAGGTGGCTCTTGGCGGACGATGCCGTAATCAAGCAGATCAAAGAAGCCAACGACATCGTTGCGGTCGTGGGCAGCTACGTGGCGCTGAGGCCCGTCGGCGCCACCTTCAAAGGCCTTTGCCCTTTTCACGACGACCACAACCCTTCCTTTGACGTCGATCCCCGGCGGCAACGCTTTAAGTGTTGGTCCTGTGGTAAATACGGCGATGTGTTCAGTTTTGTTCAAGAACACGAGCGTGTTGATTTTAGGGAAGCGCTGGAACTACTAGCCCGACGCGCGGGAATCTCACTAGAAAACACGAGCGCGGCTCCGCAAGCCCGGAGTCGCGCTCTTATGCTTGATATAGTCACGTGGGCAGCCGAGCTATATCAACGCTGCCTTCTGGACGGTCCCGGAGCCGAGGCGGCACGATGTTACTTGGGCGAACGCCGGCTCACGGGCGAAACGGTTCGCCGGTTCGGCTTGGGCTTCGCGCCCCCAGCTGGCGACTGGCTCTTGCGCAATGCCCGAGACGCGGGGAAGGGGCTGGAACTGTTGGAACAAGTCGGCTTGATCGGCAGACGTCAAGAAGGCAACGGCTACTACGATCGTTTTCGCGATCGTATCCTGTTTCCGATCCGCAATCCGCGCGGCCAGACCGTCGGTTTTGGCGGCCGAATCCTGCCCATGTCCCCCTTGGCGGAACGCGGCCCCAAGTACTACAATTCGTCCGACACGGTGCTCTTTAAAAAGAGTGAACTCCTTTACGGATTGGACCTCGCCCGGCAAGCAGCCGTCAAGGTTGGCTACCTTGCCGTGGTCGAAGGTTATACGGACGTCATGATGGCCCATCAGATGGGAGTCTCCCAGGTGGTAGCCACGATGGGCACGGCACTCAACGCCTCCCATGTTCGCGAACTGCGTAAATTTGTGGCCCGGGTTGTCTTGGTGTTCGATGCGGACCAAGGCGGCGACACGGGTGCGGATCGCGCTTTACAAATCTTTGCAGGCCAGGATGTCGACTTGGCCGTTGCTACGTTGCCTGAAGGAATGGATCCGTGTGACTTACTGGTCGCTCAAGGACCTGAACCCTTCGTCAAGGCTCTGACGAACGCAGTAGACGCGCTGGAATTCAAGTTGAACCAAGTGTTGTCCCAGCCGGGGGCGACGAGTGTTGAAGGAAGACGGCGCGCGGCGGATGCGGTGTTGACGGTCATCGCCCAAGCCCCCAACCTGCCGGGTCAGGCGGCAGCGATGAAGCGAGAGTTGATGATCACCCGGATCGCCCAGCGGCTGGCGATCAAGGAAGAGACCGTCTGGGACCGCCTGAAGGAGCTTCGGGAAACGACACGGCGCAGCGACAGTGCTAGTCCGACCCGAATGCGGATGGATGCCGGCTCCGAGGAACCCAAACGCCGGGCGCCGGCGACCACGATCGAGCGGCAATTGCTGGAGCTCTTGCTTGCCGAGCCGTCGCTTACCGGCAGTGCGATGGAACAATTGCCCGCCGAGGAGATCGAGCATCCTGGCCTGAGGCAACTTCTCGAGATCATGTATCGGATGCAAGCGGCCGGTCGAAGGCCGGACCTCGACCTGGTTCGCTTGGAGGTTAGTAATCCTGAGTTGGCCGAGTATGCGTTTCAGATGCAGGAAATCGGTCGTCGGGAGAAGGATAAGGCCGGTTGGTTTGGGCAGTTAATGGAACAGTTTCGCAAGCGCCGGACGGACCCGGCCAAACTTGCGATTCACAATCAGCTCCAGGCCGCCAACGATCATGAGCTGGCGCTGGAACTCTTGCGAAAACTACAGACTCATAAGGACGGCGTTGCCAACTGACGCCTCTTGTGTCAGGCGTCGAGTCCTGTGGCGAGGAGGGTTTGCATGGAAAAGATCGACGATGGCCTCAAGGCTTTGCTCGAATCGGGCAAGGAAAAAGGTTACCTGACTTACAGTCAGGTTAACGATTATTTGCCTGACGATGCCGTCAATCCGGAGAAACTCGATCAGCTCCTGCTCCTCCTTGAAGAGCAGGGCATCGAACTGATTGATGAAACCGAAGCGGAGGAGCGCGAGGGCGCTCCGGCCCGGGCCGGCCAGGCGGACAACGCCGGCGCCGAACTCGACTTGAGCTTCATGGAAGAGGAAGACACACGGCGGATTGACGATCCCGTTCGCATGTATCTGACGCAAATGGGCGAGATCCCCCTTCTCAAGCGGGAAGAGGAAATCGCGCTCGCCAAAAAGATTGAGGTCACCCGCAAGCGCTTTCGGCGGAAAGTCCTTGAATGCGATGGGGCGCTCCGGGCGGTTGTCGAAACCTTGCAGCGCGTCCACATCGGCGAATTGCCCTTTGATCGCACGGTCAAAGTCTCGCTCACCGAAAATCTTGAAAAAGACAAGATCCTCCAGCGCATGCCGCATAACTTGAAGACGCTGGAGTACCTGATGGTGCAAAACGAGGAAGACTTTCAAAAAATCCTCGATCCACGGGTTTCAGAGGAAGTGAAACGCAAACTCCGGCGCACGCTCCGCATTCGTCGTCGCAAGGCCGTCACCCTCGTCGAAGAACTCAGCATCCGCACGCAAAAAGTCCAGCCCCTCATGAAAAAGCTGGAACAGATCTCCTCGCGAATGGATGAACTGGAAGCACAAATCGAGACTCTCAAAGGCGTCCGCAATGCCAAGGAAGACCGTGCCAATCTTGAAGTCGAACTCCGGGACCTGATGGCGCGGACCCTTGAGGAACCGATTTCGCTTCGCAAACGTGCCGAGATAATCCACAAGCGTTTCGCGGAGTACGAGGAAGCCAAGCGCGCTTTGTCCGGCGGCAATCTTCGCCTCGTCGTCAGCATTGCCAAGAAATATCGCAACCGCGGCCTAAGTTTTCTGGACCTGATCCAAGAGGGCAACACCGGCCTGATGCGGGCCGTGGACAAGTATGAGTATCGCCGGGGCTATAAGTTCAGCACCTACGCCACCTGGTGGATCCGCCAAGCCATTACCCGCGCCATCGCTGACCAGGCCCGTACGATCCGCATCCCGGTCCATATGATCGAGACGATGAGTAAGCTGAGAAACGTCTCGAAGAAGCTGCTTCAAGACATGGGCCGGGAGCCGACCATCGAAGAAACCGCCAAGGCCGCGGGCATTACCGTTGAGGAGACTCGCCGCGTTCTAAAAATTAGCCGCCATCCTATCAGCCTGGATCGGCCTGTCGGGGAGAGCGAGGATAGTTACTTCGGCGACTTCATTGAGGATGACAGCGTCGAATCGCCGGTTGCCGCCGCCACCCAGGAAATGCTCAAGGACAAGATCGATCAGGTGCTCAAGACGCTTACCTATCGGGAACGTGAAATCATCAAGCTGCGATACGGTCTCGGCGACGGCTACACCTATACTCTGGAAGAAGTGGGCCGCATCTTCAAGGTGACGCGCGAGCGTGTCCGCCAAATCGAGGCCAAGGCCGTCCGCAAGCTGCAGCATCCGGTTCGCAGTCGCCAGCTTGAAGGGTTCCTTGACGGGACGAAACGAGTTTGACTCCGCCAAGCCGGTCCTTGAGACCGGCTTTTTTTGTTTAGAATGTTATGAGAAGTCTAGCGGCAAGCCTCCGGCGAGAGCGGGGTGTGCTCGCCAAAGGCTCGCCGCTAAACCGAGGTATTCGGAGGTCCCATCCATGTCCGGTCCTGGTCCTGTCCTGCGGGATATTCATCGCCTGCACAGTTACGTAAAGAATCTGCAAGAAGAACTCGAACGGGTTCCCCGGCAACTCAAGGCCCAACAAGCCAGAGTAGCCCGACAAGAGGAACTATTAAAGCAGGCGCAAGATGAACTCAAACATCTGAAGGTTGCTACACACGAAAAAGAGACTTCGCTCAAGACCACGCATACGCTGATCGCCAAACACCAAAAGCAGCAGAACGAAGCCGGCGGCAAAAAAGAATACGACGCCCTGCAAGCCGAGATCACCGCCGAGAAGCAGAATTTGCAAAAGCTCGAAGATCAAATTCTTGACAACCTAGGTGAAATGGAAGAAAGGACGACTAAGATCCCGGAGTTTGAGAAAAAAGTGAAACAAGCCAAGGAGGAATTCACGACTTTTGACAAGGGCGTGCAGGCTCGCTTAGCCGACTTGAACGCACAATTGGAGCAAGCCAAGAAAGACCTCAAGCTCGTCGAGGCACAAATCCCCGCCGACCTAAAGTCGCAACTGGATCGCATCGTGGTTTCCAAGGGCGACGACGCCCTGGCGGTGGTCAAGAATCGCAATTGCACGGCGTGCCATACGGCCATTACTTCGCAAAACTATAACGATCTCGTTTCGGGAATGTTTGTGCTCTGCGTGGCTTGTGGCCGCATCCTCTATCTTCCGGAGTAGCGTCGACTGGCCGGAGTTGAATCAACTCGACTGGCTCAGGGCTCTGCGTAGGAGGCAAAAACCGAGGAAGATGACTCCGGCAAAAAGAACAATACCGGGTCGAAAAATGAATCGACCCGCCGAGCGCAGCACATCCCCGATCGTGGCGGGTCTCGTCAAGTCCTGATCCGCCAGCGCCACTTCCATATATCCGTTAAACATTTCATCCGTGATTTGACTGCCCGTACGGACGGTCGCATTGGGATCGGGATTGAACGGATTGTTCTCCGAATTATCGTAGTGGGCGACGACATGTAAGATAGTGCCCGCCGGCAATAACTTCGGCTCGGCGAGTTCGTAGCGGTGTTCCCAGTTGACGTCATAATGCGGCACGTCGAGAAGGATCTCTCTGATTCCGTTCGGATACTCCGCCTCGTAGCGGAACGATTTGCCGCGCAGGTGCATGTGCGGAAATAGTGCCAGCAAGAGAACGTCCTTGTTGCACGTAGTCGTATGCTCAACGCGGTAATCGGCTTCGTGGGGTGGAATGTTGAGATCCGTATCAAGCACAATATTGGTCGCGACTTCCTTTTTAACTTTCTTGGGATCGGCGAACACCAGGCCGATGCTGGTCTGGTCGGATTGCTCCGTCCCGTTGGTCGTATAGTGGATGACGAATACAAAATGCCAGCGCGCTGGGATGCGCTTGGCCAGACCTTCCTTAAGAATCAACGGCGGAGTTCCCGGGGCTGTCGCGGCCAGGCAGACGGAACCGAGTTCGCCCACCATGACGGCGGCCTCGCCGCCGGGCGGTTTGAGGAAGACCGTGCAATGATGAACCACCGCGCGATTGCCCGGCCGAATCTCCGCCTCTTGCACCCATTTGTCTTCCGCTAACCCGGGATCGACTTCGAAATACTGGTAGTCCAGGATGCCCTCGGCTGGAACCGTAAAGGGCCGGCGGATTGATACCACCAAGTCCGGCCTGGAAATCGTCCAACCCTCCGGAAACCTCGCGGGAGCCGGCAAATCCGCGGGATCGCCCTCGGGAACACCGCCTTTGACCCATGCGTTGATGAGGAGTTTTTCTTGGTCGGTCAGGCGGGGATCATTGGAGAATTTGCCGTGCGCGGGGTTTGCGTGCCAGGGAGGCATGCGGTTGTTGCTGACCACCTCTTGAATCGTGTCCGCCCATGCGGCCGCTTCTGCGTAGCTGGTCAAGGAAAACGGCGCGACTTGGTTGGGCCGATGGCAAACCTGGCAACGCTTCTGAAAAATGAGGGCAATATCCTTGCTATAGGTGATTTCACCGGTCTGATCCAATTTATGAACGCGGCTAATCAAACATCCCGGCGCCACGGTGGTCGGTTGGGTGACCAGTTTGCCTGACAGCAATTCGTCAATGGCAATGGCCAAATCGCGCCGGCCGACTATTGACCGGCTCGCTCCCGGGTCGTGTTGGTCATCTATCCGGCCGCGGTAGCGAACGATCCGCTTTTCGTCCAAGAGGAATACTTCAGGCGTGCGTTGCGCCCCGAATTGATCCGCGACCGCATTGCCTACATCTTTGAGAATGGGAATACTGAGTTTGTGATTGCGAACATAGCGGTCGATATCGGACACGGCATCTTGTTGATTGGAATTGATGCCGACGAATTGCACGCTCCTGTTCTGGAACTCCTTGGCCAGCTGTTCGAGCCGTGCCGCGTAAAGACTAGCAAGCGGGCAATCGACTCCCAAAAACACGACTGCGACCAACTTCTTATCGGCCCACTCGCTAAGTTTTCGCTCGCCGCCGCGATAATCCCGGAGCGCGAAATCGTTAATCGGGGAACCGATAGCCCCCGGCTCGGAATGAGGCCCGCCTAATAAAACGGAAAAGAGCAGGTTAGCCCAAATCGGCGCCATGGCGTTTTGCTGCTTTGTCAGAAGGACTGAATATCTCTCACAATCGTCCTTCTAAACATAGCTTGCGATTCCGGCGGGCGAATCGCGCCATGAAAGATGTTTGCCGTCATACCTCAACTACCTTGCCTGATCGGGCCGATGCGGCCAAGGCATCAAGCACGCGCAAAGTCTTTAAGGCTTCATCTGGCGCCGGATAGACCGGTGTGCCGTGTAATATGGCATCGTTGAAATCGTCGATCATATGGACGATTTGATCTTCGCCTGCAATTGAAACGACTTCGATTGGATGTCCGTCTCGGTTAGCTTCGAACGTGGCAGGGTCGGTGGGCACCCACATGTCTGGAATGCGTACAACGCCCTCCGACCCGGTGATTTCCAGCCAGCCGCGCAATGGGAGCGTGAAGCCGCAGTCAAATGTAGCCATGCGGCCGTCGGCGAAATAAAGTAGGCCGCTCATTTCCACATCAACATTGTTTTGATACCGTGCCGTCGCGAAAACGCGAACCGGTTCGGCCCCGAATGCCCAGCGAATTCCGTAAACCGGATAGCAGCCGACGTCGAGCAGGCTCCCTCCTGCTAAATCAGGCTGAAGGCGAATATTGCTCGGCGCCAACGGCTCCAACTTAAACGTGAATGATCCGCTGACACGTTGGATCGTGCCGATGCCGCCTGCATCCAAGAACTGACGCAGTCTGAGCGTCCTCGGATGATGCGGCCACATGAATCCGTCAATTAGTCGCACGCCCTTGGCCTTGCAGAAGGCGACCAGTTCTCGTGCCTCGGCGGCCGTCGGCGTGAGCGGCTTTTCGCACAAGATATGTTTGCCGCGTTCGGCTGCCTTCCGCGTCCATTCGTCATGGAGCGTGTTGGGCAGCGGAATATAAACCGCCTCGATTTCGGGATCGTCCAACAATTGCTCATAGCTTCCATACGCCACCGGAATGTTTGCCTCGGCCGCTGCTGTCTTGGCACGCTCCAGCGACCGGCTGGCAATTGCTCTCAACTGAGCGTGCTGCGTCTTGGCAAACGCCGGCAGCAACCGCTTTCTGATGTTCGCAACTCCGAGAATTCCCCAATGCACTTTTGCTGTTTCGTAAGTCATTTTTTGATCTGTTCGTTGTGGCCCGGTATTACTTTGTGTCGGAGTACTCTTGACCCGACAGATCCATGCGAACATGGACACACTGTACAATGGCTTCAATAGGGTTGCCACGTACAACTGAGAACAACAACGAACAAATAAATGTGCCTCCTGGCCCTATTTTTCCGAGCAATCAAGGACGCCCCAGTGCTGGTTGGGGCGAATCGCGAGGAAGCCTATGCGCGCAAAGGAGAGCTACCGCGGCTTGTAGAGGGACCTGTCCGATTCGCGGCGGGAATGGATCCGGTGGCCGGAGGAACCTGGTTGGGAATCAATGCTCTTGGCGTGATCGTCGGAGTCACCAATCGGCCTAAATCGACCGTGTCGCCTACGCCGCGAAGTCGTGGGCTTTTAGTTCGCGAGTTGTTGGCTTGTCCGACTGCCGTCGAAGCTGCCGAACGTGCGGCGGAAAACCTGGCCGGAAATCTCTATGCCGGCTGTAACTTGCTGTGTGTGGACAAACACAACGCGGTCGTCCTTCATGCCGGGGATTGGCTGCGCGTGCGGCCGCTGCCGCCGGGGTTGCATGTCTTGACTGCTCGCGATGTGAATGATGAGAACGACCGGCGAACGGAATATGCCTTGCGCTGGCTGGCGGGTCATTCCCATACCACGGCTACCCAGTGGGTAGACGCTTTGAAAGAACTTTGCGGGCAAACGGGCAACGGTAGTCCGCCTATATGTTTGCATGGAGAATTGGGCGGCACCGTGTCCAGCAGCATCTTGACTCTGAGCCAGGCGAAGGAACAGAGCGTCTATCTTCATGCCCAAGAATCGCCGGATCGAGTGCCCTATGGCGACTATTCTCATCTGCTCCGCGAACTGCCTTTGGGAGGCTGATCAATGTACCCCCACCGCATTCGCCTGCGCGGTCCCTGGGAATGTGTGCCTGTCCTGAGGATGACTCGCTTTCCCGACGGCAAAGTTGAAAGCGATACCGGCAACTTGCCGGGCCCCGTGCGCGTGGCCGTCCCCGGCCATTGGCAAGATGGAGGATTGGCGGGTTTTACCGGTCGGGTTCGCTTTCGTCGTCCATTCGGATATCCCGGCCGCATTGATGACAACGAGCGCGTATGGATCACTTTGGAGAAGGTGCAAGGGTCTTCCGAGATCTCGCTTAACGGCCGTTTACTCGCCAACGAAGGGCGCTCCTTCGATTACAAGGAATTCGAAGTAACTTCTTTGCTGCGGGTTCGCAATGAATTAATCGTCGAGGTCGAAGATCTCGAAGGCAAGGGGGGACTAAGAGGTGAAGTTGCCTTGGAGGTGCGCAACCTGGCGTTCTTGCGGTCGGTGAAGGTGATCCAGGAAAAACCGGGATGCCTTTGCGTTTCAGGAGAAGTCGCAGGCCCGTGGGAAGGTCCCTTGGAAATCTACGTCGTGTGGGGCCGGCGGAATGTTGGATATTCGCTTGTCCATGCAAGTGAGGAAGGAACCAACTTTCGGATCGAAGCGGTGATTCCGCCATTAGATGGAGATTCGTCCGAAGCAAACGATCCAGTCCCTGACTCGGTGCGCGTCGAGTTGATACAGGGAGCGATTGTTTGGTACTCAGTGGACAGGAAGATTCCCGGTCAGGGAATTTGCGGGCGCGAAACGTAAACAATCCAAGTTACTTTTTTTGCGGGCGCGAAACGTAAACAATCCAAGTTACTTTTTATCGTCCGGCCGGCTGCCTTCCTCTCCCAGGGCGCTTTCCAAGTCGCGGATGGCTTCCTCGACGCCGTCCAGGTTGGGATTGGTTTCGAAAGCCCGGCGGAATGCCTTCAAGGCAGCCTTCGGTTTTCGCAGCCGCATGAAACAGCGGGCCATGCCGGCCTGGGCGCCGAAATGATACGGATTGAGTTGCAAAACCTTTTCACAATCGTTGGCGGATCTGTCGTATTCTTTGAGACGGAAGTATAACACCGCACGTTGATTGTAGGCCTCGGCAAAGCCTGGGGATTTTCGAATCAAAGCCTCCAAGGCAGCCAGAGCCTTTTCAGGGTCACGAAGGCGCATAATACGCTGGAGTTCCAGGTTGTTCGCCTCCGAGTCGGCGCGAAACCAGATGGCCCATAGGGCGTCGGCGGCCAATTCGCGAACCTTTGGATCATCATCGTGGAGGCGGTCAGTCAAGTGGGCATTGGATTCCATGGTCCCCATCAAGCCCAAGGCCAGGACCGCCGCCCGACGATTACGAGAATTGTCCGATTCGAGGAGCCGCTGCAAGGTCCCTTCACTATAGCGTGCCCTGACTCGTTTTCTAAATTTCTCCAGGGCGTTTTGCATCCGTGCCGCCCAGACATCCGGGTCCATGCCCTCGCGGCGTTCCGGAAGTTGCTCAAAGTATTCAATTAGTAGTGCTGTTGCCACATCCGCACCTCTTGGCTGCACACAGATTGGGTCCCGCTCCCGGTAGCAAAACATTGCCCTCACGGAAGTAACATCCCAGCTAGCCACAAGTCCGGCGGTCAAAGCGAGTGGCCAAAACGACCTCATGGCTGCTAGCCTGATCCTTCACCGGTCACACGGCTGCATATCCGTCAAAATCGTCAGAAGCCGCAGACTCGTATCTTAGGAGTTTATGAGAGGATGAATCGGAGTGCAAGTAGAGAAAGGCGGTGGGTGGCGATCGAGGATCGACGATCGGGAAATCCTCGGTCCCAAATTCCATTTGTTCCTCGGTCCCATATTCCATTTAGGACCCCACTTCCTCGGTCCCAAATTCCATTTGGGACCGCTCTTCCGCGAAGCTCTGCTTCGCCTCCGCCAACGCCGAGCCAGGAATCCCTCCGTCATCTGTCCTCGATCCTCATCTTCCCGCTGGAATGAGCGGCATGACCGGGGCAACGACTGGAGCGGCCGGTTTGCCCGCATCAGTCTTGCTGGCGACCGCGGTGCGCGTTTTTTTCCACTGGGCCACATCTTGCATGACCACCTCCACCGCTTTATCAATCTGCGGGTCGATTCCCTTGGCCAGTTGATCGGGGGTCGGTTCGACAAGGAAATCCGGCAACACGCCTTCCTTTTCCATGTTCACGCCTTTTGTCGTGTAAACCCCGGTGCGCGGGATGCGGAAAATGGAGCCGTCGATGAGCTGAACGGCGGACGTGCCAATTACATGCCCGCCGGTGGGCTGGCCGACCAGCTTGCCAAGGCCCAACGTGCGGAAGGCGCTGGGGAAGATTTCGGCGTCGCTATAGGAGCGGTTGTTGATGAGCAGCACAAGCGGTTTAGTCCACTTGCGGTCAAACGAACGCAGCACCAAGCCTTCGCCGCCGTCGCGCTGGCGGAACAGCGTGTGCTCCCGGCCGCCGAGATAGTTGAGAACCTGATCGTGCGTAAAGCCGCCGCCGTTGTAACGAACGTCGAGGACGATCGCCTCCTTGTCAAAATTATCGGAATAAAGCGAGCGGACAAAAGCCTCCAAGCCGTTTTCGTCCATGCTGGGAATGTGGATGTAGCCGAGTTTGCCTTTGCTCAGCTCAGCAACGTGCTTGGCATTGTTGGCGACCCAGCGTTCATACATCAAGTGTTGCACGCGGTCGCGCGCGACGGGCGTGAGTTCCATCTGACGGCGGGCCTTGGGGTCCTTGGGATCGGCCATCGGGTTAATCAAGATTTGCAACGATACGGGCTCGTCGGCCTTGCCGTTGAGGAGTTTGCTGACGTCGATTTGGTCGGTCAGCTCCGTCCCGTCGATGGCCGTGATTATATCACCCGGCTTGAAGTTGAGGCCCCGTTTGTCGGCGGGCCCGCGCTTAAGAATCTCAGTGATCTTGAGCCCTGGCCCTGGGTAAGAGTCGTCGAAAATCACGCCCAGATCCGCCGTGATTTCTTCGGGCCCTTTGCCAAAGCCGGAGATGCCCATGTGCGAGGCGTTGAGTTCGCCCATCATGATGGAGATAAGGGCATAGAGATCTTCACGCAAGGCAACATGCTTGACCAGCGGTCGGTACTTATTTCGGAGGGTTTCCATGTCGATGCCGTGGAATTTCGCATCATAGAAGTGTTCGTCCAAGGCTCGCCAGCTTTGTTCAAACATTTCGCCGAACTCTTCATCCTGATGAATGTTCAGTTTCACCTTAAAGGTCAAGGCCGCCGACGGCCCCGACGAGCCGGAGCTTCCCGGCATCCGAGAAATCATGGAGGCAAAATCGCCCATTCCGGCGAGAGCCTTGCGCAACACGCCTTCGCCGTCCATGAAATAGATGGTGTCGGGTGTCCGTTTGGACCACTGGATATGGTGCGGACGAACATTGCCGTTGGTGACCCGGCTTAACTTGCTGCCGTTGGTGCTGGCGACCCAAAGATCGTCTCCGCCTGACCCCGAAGAACGGAAAGCGACCTTGCTGGCCTCTGGATCGGTAGAGATAGCGCCTTCCTCGGCCGGGATCGGGGCCGCTTGCTCGACGCGCAGATGGATGTCGTCCCAGTCGATGTCATTGTTGGCCGGGGCGCCGAGAACAGCCGGTTTTTGTAGAGACAGGATATGCATGCCGGCGGATTTTCGGCGTAGGCTGATAAAGGCCAGTTTTTTGCCGTTCGCGCTCCAGGTTATGTTCGAGTTATAAGTGGCATAGCGCGTTACGTTCTTGGCTTCGCCTCCGGCTATCGGCATGATGTAGATTTCGCTGGCGAACGAACCGTCCATGCGCGAGAAAGCCACCCATTTACCGTCGGGCGACCATTCATAATCAATGACGGTCTTACCGCTCACCAGCGGCTTTTGTTCGCTGCCGTCGGGCTTCATCGTAAAGAGCTGTCCCGCGCGCAGGAATGCTATACGCTTGCCGTCGGGCGTGAACGACACGCCCACCTCCGCATCAGGGGTGTTGGTCAGTTGAGTTACCTTGAAGTGGTGCGCTTCAACAAACTTCTTGTGCTCGGGATCGTTAGCTTCGAGCAGGTAGAGGTCTTCATGGCCATTGCGGTCGGACGTGAAGACGATTTTCTGCATGTCCGGCGACCAGGCCATGCTGTGATCGTAGGAAGGGCTGGTGGTCAATCGGGTGACCTTGGCGCCGGGTTGGGCCGGCATCAGGAACAGTTGTCCGTGGACCCCAAAGGCCACATATTTCTCGTCAGGGCTTAAGGCGTATTCGGACATGCCTTTCGTAAGGGTGACAGTCTTTTCGGTGTTAACTTTGTCATCGGCATGGACTTCGATGGCCAACTTGCGCGGGCTTTGCATATCCTTGGGGGATACAACCCATAGATCGGCGCCGCACTCGTAGACGATCCATTCGCCGTTGGCGCTGATCCGAGCTTTACGGACGCTATCCTCGGTGTGAAACGTCACCTGTTGCGGCGGCGTTCGGCCCGCGGCGTCTTGCTTGACAATGTTTGCCACGCCGGGGTTGGAGGTGCTGAATACCTCGCTGACATAATAGATCGTCTGGCCGTCGGCGCTCCACATAGGTGAGCTGTCTTGACCAACAAAGCTGGTCAGGCGGCGATTATTGTTGCCATCGGCGTTGCAAATCCAAACGTCGTCATTCGACGAGCCGCGATAACCGCGGCGATACCACGTTCCCGGACCCCGAACATAGGCGATTTGGTCGCCGCGCGGGGAAAAGACTCCCTCCCGGCCTTCAGATGCGCTGACTTTCCGCGCCCGGCCGCCCTCCGCCTGCACGGTATAGAGTTCCGAGGATACCGGAAAAGAGGTGCTCCGTGTGGAAGTGAATAGGACTTGCTTACCATCGGGCGACCAGCCGCAGACAATGTCCGAGGCGGAATCGAAAGTCAGCCGCCGGGGTTTGCCTCCCAGAGCGGATATGACGAAGACGTCGTAACTGCCAAAGCGATTCGATGAAAAGGCGATCCAGCGCCCGTCCGGGCTATAGCAAGGGGCGATATCGTGGGCCTCGTGCATTGTGACCGGTCTGGCAATGCCGCCAATTGTCTCGACCGTCCAGATGTCGCCCAGGTAGCTAAACGCTATTTGTTTACCGTCCGGCGAGATGTCCGGAGTTCGCGCCAAGCGGATTGGTTCTTGCCCAAGCGCGGAAGTAAGACTACTTAGCCAGAAGAGGACTGCCGCGGCGAAGAGCAATCTGGCGGGACGCATCATGGTGGGAATCCTTGGAAACGGAAGGACGAAGCCGGCCGCCCGGGCCCGGACAGCGCGAAAAGGGCATGAAGAAGACGAATCATTCTTTTGAATTCTATCATCATTCGATCATGCGCTTCAATCGTCTACTAACAAATTGCACCATCCTGCTCCGCCACAACCGGAGCGAGCACGGCAACTGTCTAACTCATTTTGACGGCTAATGTTCACTTGTATAGTATAGCTGCCCGTTGAGCAGGGACGCACTTTCGTTTCATTTCATCCCTCGGACACCTCCCCTCTAAAGAAGGAACCGCTTATGGTGCGCACTGGCGTCTGCGCCTGGCGCGGAGTATTAGAAGTCACGCTGGCAACGAAGATGGCCGCGAGAAGACCTTCAAACACCCATGCAACTAATAAAGAGTGAGACGAATGGCTTAACCAGACCAAGAAGGTTCGAGGCTCTTCCAATTCCCATTGACTTTGTATTGCAAAGTTCTTTGTACATTGTATAGTCAGGGTAATGAATAGGCCTCGTCAAGCCTTTCTCGTTGCGAGCCTCGCCTAAAGGAAGGGAGACGATTGATGGGAAAAGAATGGCTGCCCAAGGAGATGCGCTGTCCGCCTCTGCTGGACGAGACCGTAGGCCCGCAAGAGACCAAGTCTCGTTACGCTCTGCTAATCAATCCGTTTTACCCCAAGGATCCCCATGCGAGTTTTGGCAAGCACGTCCTCACGCCCTCGCTTGCTTTGACAAGTATCGCAGGGGCGACTCCCGCGGATTGGGAAGTGCGTTACTGGGATGAGAATCTTCTTCAAGGGCCTCCGCCATGGCGACCTTTTCCGCAAGTGGTCGGCATCACAGTCCACTTAACCTTTGCTCGCCGAGCCTATGCCTTGGCAGCATGGTATCGGCAACGCGGAGCCACGGTCATCTTTGGCGGTCTCCATGTCATCTCCTGCCCCGAGGAAGTTCAGCCGCATGCCGATGCCTTGGTGCTGGGCGACGGTGTACAAGTTTGGCGCCAAGTCCTGCGCGACGTCGAGGTTGGCCGCTTGCAGCCGGTCTATCGAGGCGACTATCGCCGTCCCTACCGAGATGATCCGCCGCCGCGGCGCGACCTCGTTCCGCGTGCCAGTTTCCTTACGACCAGCAGCCTGATCGCCACGCGTGGCTGCCATAATCGCTGCGACTTCTGTTACTTGTCGACGCAAGGTCTTCACATGCCTTATCTGGTTCGCGACCCGGAGCAAATCGTCGAGGAGTTTCGCGCGGATGCCCAGCCGTATGGGGTATTCATCGACAATAACTTGGGTTCGCGCCCGGAGTACTTGCGTCGTTTATGCCGTGCTCTCCGGCCGCTTGAGAAAATCTGGAGTGCTGCTGTCTCGATCGATGTGACGAATGATCCTTCCCTCGTCAGAGAAATGGCTTTGGCGGGTTGCACCGGGGTCTTCGTTGGCTTTGAATCGCTTAATAACGGCAATATCACGGATTCCGGCAAAAAGAGCCCGCGTACGGAGGATTATGCCGGCCGCGTGGAGATCCTGCATAGGAATGGCATTCAAGTCAACGGCAGCTTTGTCCTGGGCTTTGACCATGATCGGCCCGAAGTTTTCGAGCGAACCGTGAAGTGGATCGAACAGAATCGATTGGAGTGCGCTACGTTTCACATTCTGACGCCTTATCCAGGCACGCCTCTTTTTGCTCAAATGGAAAAACAAGGCCGTTTACTGCACCGAGATTGGGAGCTGTATGACACTGGCCATGTTGTCTTTCGCCCGCGCCACATGACTGTGGCTCAATTAGCCGAAGGCTATGCCTGGTGCTATCGGCGTCTTTTTTCACATAAGTCCATTTGGCGGCGCAGACCCCGCGATCCAAGAGCCGTGCTGCCTTACCTTGCCATGTCCTATCTTTACAAGCGCAGCAACCGGCTTTGGTATCGTCTCATTCGCCACAGGCTAACTTCGTGTGTCTGGCACGGCCTTGTCGAATGGACTCGTCTTAGGCACCTGCGTTTCAGGAGAGGTTTAAGAAGCTGTCCGGAAGCGGTTCCCGAAAGCTATGGAACAATCATTTCAGCGGGGGTCTAAAACAGGGCCAAATGTTCGTTTCCGACCGGCGTGGCGGAGGTGTGTAAGGGGGTGCGGAAACGATCATTTGTAAAACCCATGCCTACAAAAGCTTCCGGCAAAAAAGATCGTTTCTCTACAGGTGACGGTGACGTGAAACGAATTTCTTGGCCCGGAGAATCGGACCGAAAGGGTGGGCGGCCGCGTCATTGACTCTCAAAGCTGCTCAATGGAGCGGCGCCAGAGGGGTGGGGCTTCACCCAAACAAACCTTTTTTCGCTTTTCCTGTAGCGCGCATTAGGCTACCGGACCTGCCGTGAGATAGCTTGGAAGGCTCGCGCCGTCCGACCAGTGCCGGACTTGAGCCTTTATTTTCATTTTGTTGAAGGAGGCGGGGCAGAGTGACGATAGTTAGGATAATGACGATTATGAGGATGGGTGGCTCCAGGATGGCTCTTCCTTCTCTCCGGAGTTCCGATGTCGCTTACAAGGGATTCTGGCAGGTTTCGCTGGATGTCACTGGCACTGTTGGGCTGGATGCTCGCCGCCTGGCCCGCTGTCGCCCTAGGGCAGGAGGGGGGCCTGTTATCGCCGCGAACCGCACCAACTCAGGCGGTTCTTCCGTCCCTCGGCGCCTCCCAGGAACTGCGTGAGCGCCTCGACAAGATGGAAGAACGTCTCGATTGGTTGACGAAGGAGAATGAGGGCCTCGTGCGCGAGAACAAGGTGCTCGCGGAGATGGCGGCGTCTCCTTTCCGCAAGATCAATAACCCCGGCTCACAAGGCGTGATGATCGGCGCCCAGTCTGGCACAGCGTCAACCGGCGTGACCGCGCCCGAGGATGCAGGAACCGGAGGGTTCGGCTCGGCGGGCGCGGGGGCGGCGTTTGGCCTGGGGGGCATAGGTGGCCAAGTCGACAGCACGGAGAATGGCTCCGATAGAGGCGCGGTCCCGACCGGTGGGGGTAGAGGCGGGGTCCCGACCGGGGGGGGAAGGAGCTTGTCGAGGGCCGCGGGCGGCGACCCGACGTCCATCGAAAAGGCTCAGGAGGTCGGCAACCTGCACCTCGGCAAGGTTCCGCTCAACGCCTACTACGACTTCGATAACGCCGGCTACCACCTAGCCACCCAGGACGAGGAGTTCTCCATCGGCGTCAGCGGGATGACGCAGCTTGACGGAGTGCTCTATGCGCGGCCGACTCCGGGAACCGTCACCAGCAGCGGCTTCTACAACCCCCGCAGCCGCATCTACTTTGAAGGCCACGCCACCAAGCCCATCTCCTGGGAGTTCTCGTTCCAAAACTTCTACGACACGGTCGCCCTGCTCGACGCCTACGTCAACTTCAACTATGACCCGCGCTTCCAGGTGCAGATCGGCCGCTATAAAAACCCGTACTCTTACGAGTTCTATCGCATGCACATTTGGGACCTGATGGCCCCGGAACGCTCCCTCTTCGCGAATAACTACGAGGCCAATCGGCGCTTCGGTCTGATGGGCCATGGCGTCCTGTATGACGAACGCATCGAATACGCCCTTGGGTCCTTCAACTCGCAGCGGAACTCCCTACGCCCATTCAATAACCGCCAGGATTTTGAAGGGTTCCTCAATTTCAAGCCGTTCTACCAGAGGGAGGAGGGCTTCCTGCTGCGGAACCTCCAATTCGGCGGCTCGGTTGATATAGGGAACGAGAACCAGCCGCCGGTGCCGGCCGTGCTGCGGACCAACAGGTCGCCGGGGGGCGATGCGTTCAACAGCCCCGTGGCTAGCAACGTCGCCAGCCTACCGTTCCTGGCGTTTGGCCCCAATGTGTTCGAGCAGGGGTCCCGGGCACTCTGGGAGGCGCACTTGGCCTACTACTGCGGGGGGCTGTCGCTGGTGTCGGCGGTGGATGGCGGTCACGAAAGCTACTCCAACCAGGCCAGGCCGGTTCGTATCCCGCTCGATGGTTGGTTCGTGCAGGCCGGCTACCTCCTCACCGGCGAAACGATCCGCGACCGCACCAACATCCAGCCGCTGCGTCCCTTTGACTTGCGCGAGGGCCGCTTCGGCCTCGGCGCCTGGGAGCTGACCGCTCGCTATAGCCAGCTCAACCTCGATCCCCGGGTCTTCACCGCCGGCCTGGCCGACCCGAACCTCTGGACCAATCACGCCAAGTTGGTTGACGTCGGCGTCAATTGGTACCTCAGCCAGTTCGTCAAGGTCTACTTCGACTGGGAGCACTCCATGTTCGGCAGCCCGGTCTTCTCCACCGGCGGTCAATTCCGCAGGTCGGACGACCAGTTCTGGATTCGGACCCAGCTCTACTTCTGATCCGCGACGGCTCGGTCTAGCCGGTCAACCGAGAACGAGAAAACCAATAGGCGAAAAGCCGGGCGCCTTTTTTTGGCTGTCCCCACAAGGCAATGGACCAAATGTCACTTCAAAACGTGCCTGTTCGCTTTGATTTTCCCGCCTGCGATTTGGTTCTCTCCATTTCGCCTGACCCCCCGAGGAAAGAAATGGAAAGCATTTGGGGGTGTTCAATAATTGATCACCCTCTGGCTCAATTGCTGCTGACCCAGAGGGTCGGCGCCTGACCCTCAGGGTCAAAGTGGTGATCCAGAGGGTCCAGCTGTAAAAGCATAGGGCCTTCTGACATCCAAAGACGCCGACTGCGCTTACGGCCCAACCCACCTTCGAGACCCGTTTTGTTGGTCCAGAGGGTGGCAAGGTGATCCACAGGGTCGAAAGCTGGTCCACAGTGTCCGGCTATCGCAACGGTGTTTCCGAATTAGAGCCCTTCCGCAGTATAATCAGGAAGTCCGAGTCGCCCCGGATTCGTTTTACCTCTCCCCGCATCCCCCTATCGGCGCGTTGGCGCGGAGTTCCTGTCTTCGCAGGGAGACCAACCTGTCTTGAGCGCCTCATCGACTCTTTCTGCGACTACTTCACGCGCCGACGACAAATCGGGTTGCAACGAATTCGTGGTATGGGGGTCCGCTGATTAAATAAATCTCTTACCCCCCGCACTCTGCCTTTTGGTTCAAGGGATGTATGGTCCCCTTTAACCGAAAGGAGAATGCTATGTCCCG